>Ga0247779_1000021_pt1 | contig 181056 bp, 161 predicted proteins | sample UWRJL221509R5_FD_179925 | JGI IMG/M metagenome (GOLD analysis project Ga0247779, IMG submission 179925) | Plant litter microbial communities from Arlington Agricultural Research Station in Wisconsin, United States - UWRJ-L221-509R-5 | ecosystem: Environmental > Terrestrial > Plant litter >...
AGGCCCGCTTCGGCCTCTCTCAAGATGTCCGCGATCTGACTCTCACTGAACTTGGACTTGCGCATGGAAACCTCCGTTGGGGAGAGTTTCCAGGAATCGTTGGACTCACTCTACGGGGGAAGGACCGACCGCGAAAACGGTTGCTATGGCGGCGCCCAGCGACGATTCCGCCAATATCAAGATTCAGTTTGCCTAACGCGCGGTTCTTTTTAATCCGAGAGCGAGTGTGGCGTGCGGCCTGCGACTATGTATATGACGGACGTCGCATGACACAAGACTTTACATAAGGAGGAGGCCGCTGTGCATGAACGATTCGGACCGCTGGGTCATCGCAAACCTGCTGTGGGCGAGCGTCCGCTCGTGAGCCCTTATCTGCCGCATGTAACGCTGAAAGGCATAGACCCTGGCGCTGCTGTTTTTTCGTCATGCGTTTCCGAGCGCTGACAATGCCCACGCGCCCGAAGCCCCACGCAAAACGCTACCTTGCTCATACCAATCACCGAGCACGACGCGCTCGGCGGCTGCGTCGGTGCGCTCGATCCGATGCACCGCAGGGCGATGCGTATGACCGTGGATCAGCCGCAGCACGTCATGCGTTTGCAGGGCAGCGAGCACGGCATCGTGATTCACATCCGTGATCGCATCGCCGACCGAACGCGTGTAGCGCTGGCTTTCCGCGCGGGCCTGCGCCGCAAACGCCTGACGCTCCTGGATCGGTCGCGCGAGGAAGGCGCGCTGCCATGCCGGTGCGTGCGATTGAGTGCGGAAGGCTTGATAAGGCGCGTCGTCGATGCACAGGGTGTCGCCGTGCATAAGCAGCACGCGTTCGCCTTCGATCTCGATGAGGCTCGGGTCTGGCAGCAGGGTCAGGCGGGCACGGCGCGCGTAGGTATCGCCGAGCAGGAAGTCGCGGTTGCCGTGGATGTAGAAGCACGGAACGCCGTGCGCATGCAGGGCGGCGAACGCGGTGGCGACCTGGTTCGCCGTTTCGTCATCGGTGTCGTCGCCGATCCATGCTTCGAACAGATCGCCGAGGATGTAGAGCGCCTTCGCTCGCTTCGCTTCGGTCGCCACGAAGTCGACGAACAGCTGCGTGATGTGCGGGCGGCTGGCGTCGAGGTGGAGATCGGAAATGAAGAGCGTGGTCATTCGCGATGCCTTTCATGCGCGCGTGTCGCAAGCGCGTTCCGCGGCGTCGAGCGCGTGCAGCACCATCAGGCTGCACGGCTCGACGTTCACGCTATCCGGCGTTCGTAACTCTGGCGTGGCCGGAAGAAAATCACACCATCGATGATGTCGTGCGAAAGGTCTACTGAACGACGCTGACCTTCTCGATCACCACCGGCGTCACCGGCACGTCGCTGCGGAACGGACCTTGCGCACCCGTCGGCACGACCTTGATCTTGTCGACCACGTCGAGTCCGCTCACGACCTTGCCGAACACCGCGTAGCCGGGGCTCGCGTCGCTCGCATAGTCGAGGCGCTGGTTGTCGACGGTGTTGATGAAGAACTGTGCGGTCGCCGAATTCGGATCCATCGTGCGCGCCATCGATACGGTGCCGCGCAGGTTGCTGAGGCCGTTCTTCGATTCGATCGCGATTGCCGCCTTGGTCGGCTTCTGGCGCAGGTCCTTGGTGAAGCCGCCGCCCTGGACCATGAAGCCCTCGATCACGCGGTGGAAAATCGTGCCGTCGTAGAAGCCGCTTTTGACATAGCCGAGAAAGTTCTCGACCGACTTCGGCGACTTGTCCGGATACAGCTCCACCGTGATGTCGCCGAGACTGGTCTTGATCAGCACCTTGTTCGATGTCGCCGCGGCATTGGCGACGGCCGGGGCCGTTTTCGCTGCTACCTTCGCAGCGGGTTTGGCAGCGGCCTTGGCCGGTTTGGCCGGCGCCGTCGGCGTGGTCTGGGCGAGGGCAAAGGCGGGCGCGAGCAGGGCGATCGCGAACAGCAGGCGTTTCAGCATGGGGGGTCTCCGTGAAGGGCTGGAAGTCGACTGCGAATGATAGGCGCTGGCGCGAAGCGCGTCATCGGGGGAGGTGAGGCGGTGAAGTTCGAGAATTGATCACTGCGAGAGCGAAGATGCGCTCTGCTGCAATGGTGCGAGCGCAGCTTCGCCTTGCGGTCGACGCACGAGCTCGAAACAACCTGCTAGGCCGTAATCCCTTCGAGCGCACGCACCTGCAGCTTCAAATCCAGGATCTTGAAGTAGTCGCGTTCCTGTTCCAGGTCCGCGCGGGTCAGCGGATGCTGGTCGAGCCAGTCGTTCGGCAGTTCCAGCCGCAGCGTCTTGTCGTCGGCGACGAGTTGCAGCGGCGGCAGAGCATCCGTGGTGCGGCCGCGCTGCAGCAGCGCGGCGAGGCGGAGCAGGGCGGTCAGGCGCCGGGCCGGACGGCGCAGGCGTTCGGGCAGGGCGTCGATCGCTTCGCGGTCCGGCTTGCGCCGGTGCGAGCGGATGATTGCGGCCAAGGCCTGCTGGCCCTGGCGGCTGAAACCGGCAAGGTCGGAATTGGCGATGATGTAGGCGCCGTGGATGTGGTGCAGGCTGTGCGCGATCGCGAGGCCGATCTCGTGGATGTCGGCGGACCAGCCGAGCAGATCGCGATCGAGCGCGCCGAGTTGCCAGGCATCGGCGACCTGATCGAACAGTTCGATCGCGATATGGTGCACGCGCGCCGCCTGCGCACGCTCGACGGCGTAGCGCGCGGCGAGTGCGGCGATGCTGCCGGCGCGCGGGTCGCGGTGCATCGAGCGGCCGACCATGTCGTACAGGATGCCCTCGCGCATCGCGGTTTCGCACACGCCCATCTGTTCGAGTGCGAAGGTCGCGAAAATCGCTTCGAGAATCGCGACGCCGCCGGCGATGACCTGGGCGCGATCTTCCGCCAGGCCGGCCAGGCGCAGATTGTCGACGCTGCCGGCTTCGAGGATCGCGTCGCGCAATTTGTCGAGCGAACTTGCCGTGATGCCCTGATCGCTCCAGCCGTTCGCCTGCACGATGTTGCCGATGGCCTTGGCGGTGCCGGACGAGCCGATCGCCTCGCCCCAGCCGCGTGCCTTGTAGTCGGCTGCGAACTGCTGCAGCTCGACCGCGATTTCGGTCTGCGCCTGACGCCAGCGCTTGAGCGTGAACTTGCCGTCACCGAAGAAGCGCAGCGTGCTGGCGACGCAGCCCATCTGCAGGCTTTCCTTCTCCAGCGCCTCGAAACCCTGGCCGATGATGAACTCGGTGCTGCCGCCGCCGATGTCGACCACCAGCCGGCGCTGGTTGGACTTGGCAAGGTCGTGCGCGACGCCTAGATAGATCAGGCGCGCTTCCTCGCGTCCGGCCACGATCTCGATCGGATGACCGAGCGCCGTTTCGGCCGGCAGCAGAAACGCCTGCGGATGCGCGAGCTGACGCACCGTATTCGTCGCCACTGCGCGCACGCGTTCGGCCGGCAGCGCACGCAGACGCTGACCGAAGCGGGCGAGGCATTCGAGCGCGCGCTCGCGGCGCTCCGGTTCCAGACTGCCGTCGGCACGCAGGCCCATCGCGAGGCGCACGCTGTCGCGCAGCCGATCGATCAGGCGCAGGCCGCCGTGCTCGTAGCGCGCGACGACCAGATGGAAGCTGTTCGAGCCGAGATCGACCGCGGCGAGCAGCTCACCGTCGCGGATGTCGGGGGCATTCGCGTTGCTCACGTGCGCCGCTCGGTTGGGGATGGAGGATTGTCGCATGTCGTCATCGCGACCGCGGAAGCGTTCTCCCGGCGCGAGAACGCTTCCGCCGCCGACAGCGCGAATGATCGCGCTACTGCGTGAACTGCGCCAGCAAGGTCTGCTGCGCCGAGTGCGCCGGCTCGGTGCCGGGCGTCAGCCGCGTGTAGCTGCCATCCGCTTCGAGCACCCAGGCCTGGGTGTTGTCGGCGAGATAGTTCGCCAGCGATTCGTCGTAGACGCGGCGTGCGAGGACCGGGTCGAGGATCGGAAAACAGGTCTCGATCCGACGCAGCAGGTTGCGTTCCATCCAGTCCGCGCTGGAGCAGTAGATTTCCGGCGTGCTGTCGTTCTGGAACCAGTACACGCGGCTGTGTTCGAGAAAACGGCCGACGATCGAACGCACGCGGATATTGTCCGAAACGCCGACGATGCCGGGGCGCAGGCTGCAGGCGCCGCGGATGATCAGGTCGATCTGCACACCCGCCTGCGACGCGCGATACAACTGCTCGACCACGCTTTCCTCGTTCAAGGCATTCATCTTGGCGATGATGCGCGCGGGCTTGCCGTTCTGCGCGTGGCCGATCTCGCGCTGGATCTTCTCCATCAGACCCTTGTGCAGGGTGAACGGCGAATGCAGCAGATGCTTGAGCTTGATCACCGGCCCGAGGCCGGAGACCTGCAGGAACAGCAGATGCACGTCTTCGCCGATTTCCGCATTCGCTGTCATCAAGCCGAAGTCGGTGTAGATGCGCGATGTGACCTGATGGTAGTTGCCGGTCGACAGATGCACGTAGCGATGCAGCGCGCCCTTTTTCTCGCGGCGCACGATCAGCAGCATCTTCGCGTGCGTCTTGAAGCCGACGACGCCGTAGACCACCTGCACGCCGGCTTCCTGCAGACGATTGGCCAGGCGCAGGTTCGCTTCCTCGTCGAAGCGCGCGCGCAGCTCGACCACGACGGTGACGTCCTTGCCCTGACGCGCAGCCTCGATCAGATGATCGACCAGTGGCGATGCGCTGCCGACGCGGTAGAGCGTCTGCTTGATCGCCATCACGTCGGGGTCGAGGCTGGCTTCGCGCACCAGCTCGATCACCGCGCTGAACGATTCGAACGGATGATGCATCAGGATGTCACGCTGGCGGATCGCGTCGAACAGGCTCACTTCCTCGATCACCGCCGGCAACACGCGCGGAACGAACAACGGGAACTTGAGATCCGGGCGGTCGACCTGGTCGTAGATCGCATTGATGCGACTGACGTTGACCGGACCATCGCAGCGATACACCTCGGGCTCTTTCAGCTCGAAGTTGTGCATCAGCATGTCCGAGATCGACTTCGGACAATTGTCGGCCACCTCGAGGCGCACCGGCTTGGCGAAGCCGCGACCCTTGAGCTCGTCGCGCAGCGCGAGGGCGAGGTTCTCGACTTCGTCCTCGTCGACCACCAGTTCGCTGTTGCGCGTCACGCGGAACTGGTACGAGCCCTTCACCTGCATGCCGGGAAACAGCTCGTCCATGAACTCGTGCAGCACGCTCGACAGGAACACGAAGTCGTAGGCGGACTCGGCGACCTCGGCCGGCAAGCGGATGATGCGCGGCAATGAACGTGGCGCACGCACCAGCGCCATATGACCTTCGCGCCCGAAGGCGTCGCGACCTTTCAACACGACCGCGAGATTCAAGCTCTTGTTGAGGATGCGCGGAAACGGATGCGCCGGATCGAGGCCGAGCGGCGACAGCACCGGCAGGATCTCGTTGCGGAAATAGCCCTGCAGCCAGCGCTTCTGTTTCACCGTCCAGGCATCGCGCCGGGAAAAACGCACGCCTTCGCGTTCGAGCTCGGGCAGCAGGGTCGCGTTCCAGAAATCGTACTGCGCCTTGACCAGGGTCAGCGCGCGTTCGCGGATCAGCGCGAGCACTTCGCTCGGAGGCATCGCATCCGGTCCCGGACGCATCTCGCCGAGGCTGTAGTGCTCGCGCAATACGGCGACGCGTACTTCAAAGAATTCGTCGAGATTGGTGCAGGAGATGCACAGATAACGCAGGCGCTCCAGCAGCGGCATGGCGGCGTCTTCGGCCTGGGCCAGCACGCGGAAATTGAATTCGAGCTGGGCCAGCTCGCGATTCAGATACAGAGCGGGGTCCTTCAGATTCTGGGGCACTTCGCGATTCATGCTGCCATCCGCATCGTTGATGTTCATTCGGTTACCACGGCGCGCTGTGCAGCGCGCTCGGTCTGATCCAGCGCCAGAAAACCTTCCTGGCGCGCCAGCGCCTGTCCTTCGTCCGACAACGCGTAGAGCAGGAACGCGGCGGGCAAGCTCGCCAGCGCCTGGCCTGGGCGGCGGTTGAAATACACATACGACGCGCGCGCCAGAGGGTAGCGACCGTCGATGACACTCGCGCTATCAGGCACCACGCCGGGATCGTGCTCGTCGCGCGCGAGCGCCAGCGGCGTGACCAGTCCGTTGAGATAGCCGAAGCCTGCGTAGCCGATCGCCTCGCGATTCGCAGCGACCGTCGCGACGATCGCGCCGTTGCCGGGCCAGGCGATGACCTGCGCGCGGTAGTCGCCGCCGCACAGCGCGGTTTCACGGAACATTTCGTAGGTTCCGGATGCATTGTTGCGACCGCTGACGAGCACCGCTTGCGCACCGAGCGGTGCGTCGACGGCGAGATCACTCCAGTGCCGGATCGACTGCGCCGATCCGCAGCGCCGATCCGCCGAATAGATGCCGTCGAGTTGCGCGAGAGTGATCCGGCGCAACGGATTTTCCGGATGCACGAAGACCGCAACCGCATCGTGCGCGACCGTGATGCGCGTCGGCGCATAACCGAATCGCGCGCGGAAGGCGGCGATTTCCGCATCGCTCATCGGCCGGCTCATCGAGCCGAGATCCGCGGCGCCGCCGGTCAATGCTGCCGGCGCACTCGCCGAGCCGACGGCCTGCACCTGGACGCGTGCTTGCGGATGGTTTTCCTGAAACGTGCCTGCCCAGCGCAGCACCAGCGCGCTGGCGGTATCCGAGCCGACGCTGGTCAAGGTGCCGGCGAGCGAATCCGCAGCGTCCACGTCGGTTGCTGCGAACAGGCACATGCAGGCGACGATGCGAGCGGCTGCGCGCGCGATCATGTCGACTCGGCCAGCGCGAGCGATTCGAGCAGACGTTCGCCGCCGAACACGCAGGTGAAGGTGCTGCCGATGCCGAGTTCGCTGCTCACGTCCAGATGCGCCTGATGCAGCTGCAACACATGCTTGACGATTGACAGGCCGAGACCGGTGCCGCCGGTATCGCGCGAACGGCTGGTCGAAACGCGGTAGAAGCGCTCGGTCAGACGCGGCAGGTGCTGCGCGGAAATACCCTGGCCGGTATCGATCACCGACAGCCGCGCACCATGCACATCGCTTTCCCAGCGCAAGGTGATGCGACCGCCGGCCGGCGTGTAGCGCACTGCGTTGCTGACCAGATTGGAGAACGCGCTGTGCAGCTCCTTGGTCGATCCGAGCAGGTCGTGGCTGCCGCGCAATTCGATCGTCACCAGATGCTCGCCGTGGCTGAGCGCGACCGCTTCGCGGCGCAAGGCTTCGAGCAAGGGACGCAGGCTGACACGTTCCTGCGGCAGCTCGCCGTGACCTTCCAGGCGCGACAGCGTGAGCAGGTCTTCGACGATCTGCGCCATGCGTCGCGACTGGATGCGCAGCTCGTGCAGGATCGGTTCGTACTCCGGAATCTGTTCCGGCTCGATCATGTCGAGATAGCCGTGCACGACGGTCAGCGGCGTGCGCAATTCGTGCGATACGTTGGCGACGAAATCGCGGCGCACCTGCTCCAGCCGCATCAGCTGACTGACATCGCGCGCGACCAGCAATGACTGCTCGCCGGCATAGCGGATCAGGCGCAGGCTGAGGCGCAGATTCTCGTCCGCCGGCGCCGGCAGATCGGCCAAGGGTTCGGCCGTTTCCCGATGCAACCATTCCGCGAAGCGCGGCGCGCGCACGAGGTTGGTCAAGGGGCCGCCGATGTCCTGCGGATATTTCAGTCCGAGCAGGCTGCCGGCCGCGGCGTTGAACCACTGGATGCGCTGCTCGCGATCGAGCGCGACGACCGCATCCGGCAGCGCCGCGGCGGCGTCGCGGAACGAGCGCAGCAGATGCACCAGCCGGCGCTTCTCGACGAATGCGCCGCGCTGACGCCGGCGCAGCAGATTCTGCATTTCATCCCAGATGCCGCTGCCTTCGGCCGGCGGCAACCACTGCGAGCGCGTGAGCAGAGCGCCGAGCCGCGCGAACCGATACAGCGCGAACGCGGACGCACCGGCGACCACGACCAGCAGGCTGAGCGGAATCGCGTGCAACCACCAGCCCGCGGCCAGCGCGATCGCGAGCAACGCCGCCACGCGCCACAGACTCGAGCGCCAGGCGCGACCTAGACGCGATGGCATCGGCCGGTTCTCAGGCAGGGAACGATGCTGCGCATGCGTGCCGCGCACGCACGCGCAGCATCGCCGGATGCGCAGTCATTGCCGACCGGCGATGTGGACGGGCACGTCACACGCTGGTCGAGAAGCGGTAACCGGCGCCGCGTACGGTCTGCACCAGCGCATCGCGGCCGAAGGGCTCGAGCGTCTTGCGCAGGCGGCGGATGTGCACGTCGACCGTGCGTTCTTCCACGTAGACGCCGCCGCCCCAGACATGATCGAGCAGCTGGCCGCGCGAATACACGCGTTCGGCATGCGTCATGAAGAAATGCAGCAAGCGGTATTCGGTCGGCCCGATGTGCACCGGCTGTTCGCCGGAGAACACGCGATGCGCGGCGCTGTCGATGCGCAGGCCGCCGAGGTCGACGACGCCTTCGGCATCCTCGCCGTGCGTGCGCCGCATCACCGCGCGGATGCGCGCCAGCAGCTCGCGCGTCGAGAAGGGTTTCACCACGTAGTCGTCGACACCGGCGTCGAGCCCGCCGACGCGATCGGTTTCCTCGCCACGTGCCGTCAGCATGATGATCGGCACTTCGCGCGTCAGATCATCCTTGCGCAGGCGTCGCGCCAGATCGATGCCGCTCATGCCGGGCAGCATCCAGTCGAGCAGGATCAGGTCCGGTACGCGCTCGCCGATGGCGGTCTGCGCGGCGCGCGCGTCGGCGGCATGCATCGCTTCCATGCCGGCCTTGCGCAGGGCGAACGCGACCATGTCGCGGATCGCGGTTTCGTCTTCGACGATCAGGATATGTTTTTGCACAAGGTCACCACAGTGGCGCGATAGGCGCGCTTTATGACGCCATCATTGCAGCGATATTGTGTTACGCCAGAATGACAGTGAGCCGCTGGCGAATTCGGAAAGCCGTCGATGCGGGCGTTTGTCCGGTGCTACAACATTGCCGAAATATTACATCTTCCGGCGTGAAAGCGGTTGCGGTGTCGATTCGACCGCAGGCATGCAGCAGGAAAATGTCGGTGCGAGCGAGTCGGTGGGATCGGGCGAATTGCGCTTGCGCAGCTCCAGTACGGCCGGTGTGAGCTGGGTGATGCGGGCGTCGATGCGGCTGCGCTGGTAGTAGGTGAGATCGCTCTGCTTCGACAGCGCCTTGAGCTGATTCAGCGCGTCCTCGGCATGCCCGCCGAGATAGGCGGCTTCGGCGTAGGCTTCGGCCGCGCGGACCTTGTCGCCGGCAAGCTGGTTGGCGCGGCCGAAACTGTTCTGCAGTTCGGGATCTTCGCTGTAGCGATCGACCAGCGGCCGCAGCAGGTCGAGCGCGCGCCGCGCACTTTTTTCGTCGGCCTGCCCGAGCAGCGCATCGGCGTGCGCCAAGGTGATCGCGCGATTGCCCGGAAAATCGGCGTTGAGCTGCGCGTAGATCTTCATCGCAGCGGGCTTGTCGCCGGCCTGGTCTTCGGCATTCGCCAGCGCCAGCCGAAGCACCGACAGATCCGGTTTGCGCTCGATCAGTTTCTTCAGCTCGGTTACCGCATGCGGCGCGTCGCCGGTATTGGCCAGCACGAGCGCGTAGCCGTAGCGATTGGAAACGGTATCGAAGGCCGGATTGTCACGCAGGTTGTCGGCGTAGAACGCGCGCAGCGCCGTCTTCGACGCGGTTGCGAGCACGCGCGCGCGCTCGCGCATGAGCTCAAAATAGCTTTCGCCGGTCGCGCCATGCGCCGGGCAGGCGGTGACGGTGACCTGCGGCAAGGTGTTGCCGTGCGCGTCCGCGGCCACGCTGGCGGTTGCCGCATCGCTCGCTGCCTTGGCGCTGGCTTCGTCGGCGGCTTCGGCGCTCGCCTGCAACGAACGCGTCGTGGGAAGCCCAAGATTCAGCGTTCCGGATAACGGCGCCGTCGCGGCTACCTGCAACCGCGGCGCGCTCGGGCAACCCAGCTGTTGCGCGCGCGCTTTCGCTTCGGCGATGCGCTTGCTGTCGAGCGGATGATCGAGCAGGAATTCCGGCACGTCGACGCCGTTGACGCGCATGACTTTCTGCAGCGCCTGGAATGCGCCTGCCATCGCGTTCGGATCGAAGCCCGCGCGTGCCAGCGTCTGGATGCCGAAGCGGTCGGCTTCGGCTTCCTCGTTGCGCGTGAAATTGATCTGGTGCTGCTGCATCAGCGAAGTGCCGGCCATCAGCCCGGCCATGCCGGCATCGTCGTTGCGATGCGAACTTGCGATCAGCACGCCGAGCATCGCCAGCATCACCGGCACCGACATCTTCTTGATGTCCTCGAACGCGCGCAGGATGTGCTGCTGCTGCACGTGCGAAATTTCATGCGCGAGCACACCGGCGAGTTCGTCTTCGCGCTGCATCACCATGATCAGTCCGGCGTTGGCGGCGACGAATCCGCCGGGCGCTGCGAACGCGTTGATCTGGTCGTCGCGAACGATAAAGAAGGTGAAAGGAAGATTCGGGCTTTCGCTGCTCGCGACGAGACGGTAGCCGAGCGAATTGATGTAGTCGTCGAGCAGCGCATCCTCGAGCACCATGCCGAGCGCGCGCATTTCCTGCAGCATGCTGGCGCCGTAGTCGTGCATGTCCTGCGGCGACATCAGTCCGGCCGCGGAGCTGCCGATGTCGGGTAGTTTGACCTCGGGTTCGCGCGCGCCGGCGAGCGTCGCGATGCACGCGGCGGCAAGCAGGGAAAAGCCATGTACGAGACGCATGTAGAGGCACCGCAACCGGATGATTTTCCAGACCACAGTAGCGCGCTCGGGTTCCCGCCGCCAGCCTTGGAATCGATTCAGGCGCACACGCAAGACGCTGCTCACGACGCGTTCAGTCGCGCCCGCGCGTCACGCGATTGACCTTGCAAGCGCAGCGATTGCGCCGCAATCTTGCGCAGCAGAAAAACCGATACGGAATCGCGCAATGAACCGAGTACAAATCTACACGACTGCAATATGTCCCTATTGCGTGGCGGCGAAGAATTTCCTGAAGCAGAAGGGACTGGAGTGGGACGAGGTCCGTATCGACTTGGATCTGGCGCGTCGCGACGAGATGCTGACGCGCAGCGGCGGACGCCTCACGGTTCCGCAGATCTTCGTCGGAAAGACGCACATCGGCGGCTACGACGATCTGGTCGCGGCCGATCGCGCAGGCCGGCTGCGCCCGTTGACGGAGGCTGCGCAGTGAGCGAACGCACGCAACAATTCACCGCGTTCCGTCAGCGCATGAACGAGCGCATTCTGGGGCAGGACAATCAGGTGGTGCGGCGTTTCTTCGCGCTCGACACGCAGACCTACAAGGCCGGCGCGCTCGACGTGAAAACCAAGGAGATGCTGGGCCTGGTCGCTTCGCTGGTACTGCGCTGCGACGACTGCGTCAGCTATCACGTGGCGCAGTGCGTGGAAGCCGGGGTCGGCGAGGATGAGTTCTTCGAAGTCTTCAGCGTCGGTCTGGTCGTCGGCGGCTCGATCGTCATTCCGCATCTGCGCCGTGCGGTCGATTTTCTGGATCAGACGCTTGCCGAAACCGGTACGGCTCCGGACGCGCCGGCCTGATCAGCGCGGAACGCGCATCAGCGTGATGCGTGCGCCATCGCTGCCGTGACCGACCAGGCGATCCATGCCGACCTGGTCGAAATCGGCGACCGCCTCTGCCGCGGATGACAAGGTGCACACGTCCGGATGCTGCGTGCCGGTTGCGAGGCGGCAGTCGAGCGTCGCGCCCTGAGCGGCGTCGGCGAGATGGAATGTTTCAGCGTCCTGACTGCTCGCGTCGGCAAATTCGAATACGCGCGGGGCGCCGTCGTCATCGGGCACGAGGACCCATTGACCGCTCCAGCTGTTGCCGACCGGGCCGGTCGCAAAGCGCGAGCGCGACAGCGCGAGTGCATGCACGTCGAGGTCGCGCCCGGCGTCGCTGTGCACGACATAGGCGCGAGCGCGGGTCGGAGAAATGAATTCGAGTTCCAGACGCGGACCGGCCAGTGCGGTCGGCGTGCTGCCGAATGCGGCCGAGGTCGAATCCCCATTGGCGAGCTGCACCAGCGGTGCGCGTGCGACGCGGCCTTTCAAGGCTCCGCTGCCGAACGACCACGAGGCGGCGCCCGATTCGGCGAAACCGAACAGACCCACGGCCAATTGGCTACCCTGCAATTCGATGCTGGCACCGTTGCCGGCTGCGGCGGGTCCGGTTTCCGCGGTTGCCTCGGACCACCAGAAACCATTCTCGGGGACTGGCGCGGTGTTCGCGCTGCCGGTGTCGAGCAGGCTGAAGGCGAGCAGGGTCGGCGTACCCGCGTCCATCGAGTAGACGCGAACGCGGTAGACCTGACCGCGCGGCACCGGCAAACCTGCGCCGGCGGCTGCATCCACGCGCAGACGGAACGGCGCCAGCGTCTTCGCACAGGTCGTGGTCGCGGGCTGCAATGCGATGTTCAGATCGTTGCCATCGAGCGTGACCTGCCCGATGCTGGGCGCACAACGCGCGGGCGCCTTGCCTGAAATCTGGAGTACGACCGGCATCGCTGCGACGGCGTCGGCATACGGATCGAGCTGCACGCGAACGTCGACCGCAGCGCCGTCGCCGGCGTGCGCGAGGTTCGTCAGCGCGATGGCACAGGCGAACACGAGTAATCGCGCTGCAGCAGGCAGCTTTCTTGTATGGCTCGGAAACATTCGCCGATAATGCGCGTCTGCGTCGGCTCCGGCAAGTACGGATTTCGCAAAACTGTTGTCTGCAAAGGATTTTTATTCGCCATCGATGCTCCGGCGCGGTGCGCGAACACGCCATGCCTGGTCGGATTGCACCGCTGCGGCGACGCGCGAATCGGTTTGTCGCACGCCCATGCGCGCGATGAAATCGCATCCTTGCCGCATGCCGGCAGCAAACCTACTGACGGCCACGAGGGATGCCTTCGCGCGCTCTCGACCGCCAGCCCATTCAGTGTGACCTGAGGAACAGCAACGCAATGAGCACGACGATAGCGGTGATTCGCGGGGACGGCATCGGTCCGGAAATCATGGATGCCACCCTGCGTGTACTCGACACCTTGCAGCCGGACTTCGAGTACGAATTCGTCGAAGCGGGCCTCGCGGCGCAGAAGAATTTCGGCGAACTGCTGCCGCAGGCGACGCTCGATTCGATTGCCAGGCACCGCGTCGCGCTCAAGAGTCCGCTGACGACGCCGGTCGGCGAAGGCTTCAGTTCGATCAATGTGGAACTGCGCCGTCGCTTCGATCTGTACGCCAACGTGCGGCCGGCCATCTCGTTCCCGAACACGCGCTCGCGTTTTCCGGAAGATGTCGACCTGATCACGGTGCGTGAAAACACCGAAGGCGCCTACATCGGCGAAGGTCAGCAGGTGTCGGAGGACGGCGCCACGGCCACGCTGACCCAGCGCATCACGCGGCACGGTTCGGAGCGCATCGTGCGTTACGCATTTGATCTCGCGCGGCGCACCGGACGCAAGAAAGTCAGCGTCGTGCACAAGGCGAATATCCTCAAATCCACGTCCGGCCTGTTTCTCAAGGTGGCACGCGAGGTCGCAGCGGAATATCCGGATATCGCCTGCAACGAACTCATCGTCGACAACTGCTGCATGCAGCTGGTGATGCGGCCGGAGCAATTCGACGTGATCGTCACGACCAATCTGTTCGGCGACATCATTTCCGATCTGTGCGCGGGTCTGGTCGGCGGACTCGGTCTCGCGCCCGGCGCGAATATCGGTGCCGAAGCTGCCATCTTCGAGGCCGTGCATGGATCGGCGCCGGATATCGCCGGCAAGGGTGTCGCCAATCCGAGCGCCTTGCTGCTCGGCGCGGCGCAGCTGCTCGATCACGTGAAGATGCCGGAAAAGGCATTGCGCTTGCGCAACGCGATCCGGGAAACCCTGACCGCCCGCGATCGATTGACGCCGGACCTCGGCGGGGGCGGTACCACCGAGTCGTTTGCCGATGCCTTGATCCAGCGGCTCGGCGGCTGAGTCGACCGCGGCAGCGCCTTGGCGCGCTGCCGCCCGATGATCCAGCACACGCAGCGCCTAGCGCGCTGCCGCCCGATGATCCAGCACGCGCAGCGCGCCGCGGCCGGGACGATAGCCGGCCGTCAGCGCCGCATGCACGAAATCCACCGCGTTTTCGACTGCGTCTTCGAGCGTCGCGCCGCGCGCCATTCCGGCCGCGATTGCGGCGGACAGGCTGCAGCCGGTGCCGTGGCTTTCGCCGCGGATTCGGCGCTGATGAAACCAGTGTTCGGACTGCGGCGTGAGCAGCAGATCGCAGATCTCGTTACCTTTCAGATGACCGCCCTTGAGCAGCACCGCGCGCGCGCCTTGCTCGAGCAGATCAGCCGCCGCCGCGCGCATGGCTTCGGGATCGACAATCGCACGGCCGAGCAGGCGTTCGGCCTCCGGGATATTCGGGGTCAGCAGATCCGCACGTGCGAGCAAGTGTTTTTTCAGAGCGGCCGCGAGATCGTTTCTGGCGAGTGCCGCGCCGGTGGTCGCGACCAGCACTGGGTCGAGGATGACCGGGATGCGCGGATGCAGCGCGAGCACCGCGGCCACCTCGCGCGCGAGACCCGCATTGGCGAGCATGCCGATCTTGATCGCACCGACGCGGAAGTCGTCGAACACGGCATCGAGCTGCGCGCGCAGCAGCGTGCGTGACATTTCATGGACCGCGCTGACGCCCTGGGTGTTCTGTGCCGTGACGGCGGTGATCGCGGTGAGGCCGTGGACGGCGTAGGCGGCAAAGGTTCGAAGGTCGGCCTGGATGCCGGCGCCACCGCCGGAATCCGAACCCGCAATGCTCAGCGCGATGGCGGGGGCGGACTGCTTCCGGCCGGGCTTGTCGTATTTTTGCAACGTGTGCCCCTTCGGGTGTGGGGTAGTCGAGCGTTTCCTGTTCGCGTGCAAGCACTTGAAGCCTGACGCAGGATTCGCAATCGGACGCTTGACTTTTGTTGCTTTTTCGCCAAAATCCGAGACCGATTACACCACACTGTTTCCATCACCGCAGCCAGGGGCAATGCAGCGGGCAACAGCAACCGCAGGGAGATGGGTGGGAGCGCTAAGCGCAGGGCTGGCGCTCCCATTTTCTTTGTTCGCGAACGCCGCCACGGCGAGCGGAGCGAGCACGGCTGCTTCGAATACGCCAGCGGCGTACGGCGCACAGGCTGCGACCGAATCGGTGATTTCGCGCTGGCATGGCTATGCGCTCGCCAGCATCACACCGCAATTTTCGTGGGCGGTGTTGCCGGAAACCTATGCGCCGCCGCGCGTGCTCGATGCGTACGTCGATGTCCCGGTCCGCGCGAATCCATTCAAGATGCAGGGCGAGAGCAGGACGCGCATCGGCGTTTCGATCGCGACCGAGCATGTCTCCGATACGCCGGTCGTGATGCCGAATCAGCCTGCGCATCTGGTCGATGTGCCGCAGTCCGGATTGCAACGCACCGTCGTCACTCCTTCGCTCGCACAGACCTGGGGTGATCGCGGTACCTTGCGTCTGACCGGCGTGCTCGCCTATCAGCGTTTCGCCACTCTCGGCATGGGAACGGCGACGGCCAGCTGGACGCCGCCACCGAGCTGGGCGAGCAACAGTTCCTACGGTGTCGGCGGTCGATTCGATCTCGGCAACAGCATCGGTGAGCACTGGCGTTGGGACATCGGCTATCAGTCGCGCGTCGGCATGGGCGTGTTCGCCAATTACCGCGGCGTGTTCTCCGATCGTGGCGACTTCGATATTCCGGCCAGTGCGACCGCGACGCTCGGCTACGCGGTGACGCCCGAGTTCGGCGTCGATATCGGTGTGCAGCGCGTGCAGTACAGCGCGATCACGCCGTTCACGAGTTCCGGCCTGCCGACACGCTTTCTGGCCCTGCTCGGCGATGGATCGAGTCCGGTGTTCCGCTGGAGCGATCTCAACGTCTACAGCATCGGCTGGAGTCTGCATAACGACACCGTCGGCAACGTGCAGTTGCGCTACACGACGCGGCAGCAGCCGGTGCCGACATCGCGCTTGCTGGAAAACGCGCTGGCCTCGGCGACCGCGAACGACATGGTATCGCTGGGTTGGTCGCGCCAATTCGGCGCGAATTCGAATCTGAGCATGACCGCGAGCTACGCGACTTCGCCGTACTACCTGCTGATGCCGACCTATACGCAGCGCGCGGACAGCATCGCGAGCCAGTTCGAGTTCGAAGCGCTCTGGTCGGTGCGCTTCTGAAGCGCGTCGAAGCCGGCACGCAGCGCATGCGTACCGGCTCATGAAACGTTTTCGCTAGAGCATTTCCGAAGCGTAGTCGGCCAGACGCGAACGCTCGCCTCGACGCAGCGTGATATGCGCGCTGTGACCCCAGTCCTTGAAGCGATCGACCGCATAGGTCAGACCCGAGGTCGTTTCGGTCAGGTAGGGCGTATCGATCTGTTCGACGTTGCCGAGACAGATCATCTTGCTGCCGGGACCGGCGCGCGTGATCAGGGTCTTCATCTGCTTCGGCGTGAGGTTCTGCGCCTCGTCGATGATCACGTAGCGGCCGAGGAAGGTGCGACCGCGCATGAAATTCATCGAACGGATCTTGATGCGCGAGGCGAGCAGATCGTTGGTCGCCGCGCGGCCCCAGGCGCCGCCTTCCTGCGGATTGGTCAGCACTTCGAGGTTGTCGGTGAGCGCGCCCATCCATGGCGTCATCTTTTCCTCCTCGGTGCCGGGCAGGAAACCGATATCCTCGCCGACCGAGACGGTCGCGCGCGTCATGATGATCTCGCGATAACGCTGCTGGTCCATCACCTGCGCCAGTCCCGCCGCGAGCGCGAGCAGGGTTTTGCCGGTGCCTGCGGTACCGAGCAGGGTGACGAAATCGATGTCCGGGTCCATCAGCGAATTCAAGGCGAAATTCTGTTCGCGGTTGCGCGCCGAAATGCCCCACACATTGTGCGAACCACTGCGATAGTCGTCGACGATCTGCAGCACCGCCTTGTTTCCGTCCAGGCGCAGCACGCGCATCTCGACTTCGTCGTCGCCGGGAAGGTACAGGCTCTGATTCGGATGCCAGTCCTCGTCCTTGCGACGCTTGACTTCGTAGAAGGTGCGGCCGCGCTCGGACCACGAACGCAGCTCGCCGTGACGCTCCCAGAAATTCTTCGGCAATTCCGCAAGGCCGTTGTAGAGCAGGCTGAAATCGTCCAGCGCGCGGTCGTTCTCGTAGTCCTCGGCAGTGATGCCGTTGATCTTCGCCTTGATGCGCAGGTTGATGTCCTTCGACACCAGCACCACCGGCTCCTTCGGCCGGCTCTCGCGCAAGGTGACCACCGAGGCCAGGATCAGATTGTCCGGCAGGGTGCGCCGAACGCTCTTGTCCGCGGCGACCAGCGCCGTGGTCTGGAAGTAGAGACGGCCGGTCTTCGGTTTGCGATCGAGCTGGATGCCCTGCGGCAGGCGCAGTTCGACGCCTTCCTCGATCGGCCGGCCGTTGCCGGCGACCACCAGTTCGTTGAGGAAACGGCTGACCTGGCGTGCGTTGCGCGAGGTTTCCGAGGTGCCCTTCTTGGCCGCGTCGAGTTCCTCGAGGACGGTCATCGGGATGAAGACATCGTGTTCTTCGAAACGGAACAGGGCGGTCGGATCGTGCATGAGCACGTTGGTGTCGAGCACGTAGATGCGCTTGCCTCGGGTCATGCTGGGTTCTCGTCGGGAAGGAGAGCGGGAGCGGCCGCAGTACGCGGCACGCACCGATAGCAGGTTGCGGTGACGATCGACAGCGCGTCGATCAAGATTGTTTCAGCCTCGCCAGGACCGCAGCCGCATGGCCGGGTACGCGAACGCCGCGCCACTCCGCGATCAGCGTGCCCTGCGGATCGATCAGGAACGTGCTGCGGATGACGCCGATGAAGCGGCGGCCATACAGGCTTTTTTCGCCGAGCACGCCGAATGCGTTGCACCAGGTCTCGTCGACGTCGGCGATCAGCGGATAGGGAAGGGCATGCTTGTCGCGAAATTTCGCGTGCGATGCGGGCGTGTCACGCGAGACGCCGACGATCTCGCAGTCGAGCTGCCGGAATTGTGCGTACAAATCGCGGAAATCATGCGCCTCGTTGGTGCAGCCGGGCGTGTGATCCTTCGGATAGAAATACACGACCACCGAACGCCCGCGCAGATCGGCGAGCGCGAGCGTGCTGCCGTCGTGCAGCGTGCCTTTTAGTTTCGCGACCTTTCTGCCGAGTTCGGGCATGGTCAGAACTTCATCGGATCCATGATCGCGTCGAGATTGAGCCCGTCGCAGAATTCCAGGAAGTCGTCGCGCAGCGCGGCGATGTGTGTCGTGTTCGGAATGCCGATGGTGATCTGCGCCGAGAACATGTCCGCACCGGTCTGCATCGCGCGATAGCGCGTCGAATGCAGTTGTTCGATCGTGATGTTCTGCTGCGCGAAGAACTCGGCGAGCTGGAACAGCACGCCCGGCTTGTCGGCGGCGACCACCTCGACGACATACGGCAGCAGATTGGACTGCTGCTGTTTCGCGTTGGTGCGGAAATGACTCAGACGCAACTCGCCATCGCGGTCCAGCCGGACCAGCGCGTTTTCCAGTTTCGCGATCGCATCCCAGGCGCCCTGCGCCAGTGCGAGCACGCTGAGATCGCTGCCGAGCGTGGACACGCGCGCTTCGGCGAGGTTGCAACCGCACTCGGAAATCCGCTTGCTGATCGCGACCAGGGGCGACTGCGCAGGCGCACTGAACGCGCTGATCAACAGATAGTTTTCGTTCGACGCCGGACGTGCCGCGGTATCGCCGGCAACTTGCTTTCCTGCTTGCTTCACGGTTCCCTTGCCCTGTCGATCGCAGCGCCGCGTGTCGGCGCTTCATCGGGCCAGAATACTTGCGGGGCATGGGGGTCGCAAGAACTGATGACCCTGCCGCCGTACCCGCCGATTCGCCGATGAACTGCGGCTGTGCCGGAGCCGGCTCGGGCTGGCGCAGGGATGGACTTGCGCCGCTATCCGCCGGTACCATCGGGCACTTCGCAAAGCGCCTGAATTCCCCGCCTTTGACCCTTTCCGGCAGCATCTGTGCACTGGCGACGCCGCTGCGTTCGCGCGATGACGCGCTGGATCTGGACGCGTTCGGGCGTCTGCTCGACTATCAGATTTCCGGCGGCACGCGTGCGCTGGTGGTCGCCGGCTCGACCGGTGAAGCGGCCGCGCTGGACGAATCGGAATATTCCACCCTGCTCGAATTCGCCGTGACGCGGATCGCCGGTCGCCTACCTGTGCTGGCCGGAACCGGATTGTCCGCGACACGCAAGACCGTCGCGCAGACCCAGCGCGCGCGCGCTGCCGGTATCGACTGCGCGCTGGTCGTGGCGCCGGCCTATGTGCGACCGACTCAGGAAGGCCTGTACCGGCATTTCAGCGAAGTGGCCGAACACGGCGGCTTGCCGGTGATGCTCTACAACGTGCCGTCGCGCACGGCTTGCGACCTGCAGCCCGCAACCGTCGCGCGCCTGGCCGCACACGGCAATATCATCGGCATCAAGGAAGCGCTGCCGGATGTCGAACGCATGCAGGCGCTGCTGGCGCTGAAGTCGGCTGATTTCAGGGTGTTCTCCGGCGACGACCCCAGCGGCGCACGTGCACTGCGCGCGGGCTGCGACGGCGTCATTTCGGTGGCGGCAAATGTTGCGCCGTGGCTGTTCAGTCAGCTCTGCGAGGCGGCTGCACAAGGCAACTTCGAACGCGCCGATGCGCTTGATGCCGACCTGCGGCCGCTGTATGAGGTGCTCGGCGTCGAGCCGAATCCGATTCCGGTCAAGTGGTGTCTCGCCCAGCTCGGTATCGGCGAACCTGGACTGCGCCTGCCGCTGCTGCCGCTCTCGGCGGCGCATCATGCGGCGGCAAACGCGGTACTGCACCGACTCGGCCTGATCGAGGCCGCGCGTGCGGCCGGCTAGACGGGTAGACTAAAGGGCTGTTGAGAGAGCGGCTGCGTGCCGTTCTCCGAAGCGATCCATCCTGGATCGCGCCGGCGGTCGCGTTCTGGACGCACCGTCGGGTTGATAACTGACGATGGGATGGTATCTGTGAGACGGACTATTAAATCCTTGCTGGCTGTCGTGACGCTGGCCTCGCTGCTCGGCGGCTGCGGTTTCGTTCACCGCCACTTCGAACGCAAGGACGACGAATACAAGAAGTCCGTGCAGGAACGGCCACTCGAAGTGCCGCCCGATCTCGATTCGCCGAACAACAGCGGTGCGCTGGTGATCCCGGCTGCCGGCGCTGCAACCGGTACCGCGTCGGCGGCCCCTGCGGCGGATGGCTCGCTCGCAGCGCCGACGTCCGTTCCGCCCTCCGCACCGGCCGTGGCAGGCACGTCGATCGGTGGCGACGGACTGCGTGTCGCCGACGCCGTCGACAGCACGTTCTCGCGCGTCGGCCTTGCCATCGAGCGTTCCGGCGTGGCGACCATTCTCAGCCGCGATGAAGCCGGTCACGCCTACACGGTGCAGACGACCGGACAGACGACGACCAAGCCCGGCTGGTTCAAGCGAGCGATCACACTGGGCCACGCCGGCACGAAAACCACGGCGCAGGTGCAGTTGACCGTGCGGGTCAGCGCGGACGGCAATGCTTCCAAGGTCGGCGTCGAAGGCGCGACCGATGAAGCCTCGCAGGATGCAGCGCGTTCGCTGCTCGCCTCGCTGCGTCAGCGGATGTCCTGATCAGGTAATCGAAGGCGTGCGGCTTCCTGGTGAAGTCGCACGCGCGCAGTCAGCGCGCTGGATGATTGCGCAGGCTCAGCGTTCGAGCAGACCGAGCTTGCCCGGCTTGCCGTCCCACTCTTTCGCATCGGCCGGCGCATCCTTGCGTTCGGTCAGCACGGGCCACGCCTTGGACAGCTCGGCGTTGAGTGCGATGAAACTTTCCTGACCCGCCGGCACGTCGTCTTCCGGGAAGATCGCGTTGGCCGGACATTCCGGCTCGCACAAGGTGCAGTCGATGCATTCCTCGGGATCGATCACGAGGAAGTTCGGGCCTTCATGGAAGCAATCGACCGGACACACCTCGACGCAGTCGGTGTATTTGCACTTGATGCAGTTCTCGATGACGACGAAGGGCATGACGGGCGTTCGCAGGTTTCGGCAGGTTCGTGGTTCAACAGCGCGGCCACGGCGGGTCGCTTCTCGATCTTCGCGGGCGAGGACAACCGTGATCGCGCGTGATCGCGTCACATCGCGGCGGTCGGCTCAACCGCTCAGGTATCGGCGGTAGAGCGTTGACGCGCCGGCAAATGGCGCTCCCTACGAGGTTCGAACTCGTGTTCCCGCCTTGAGAGGGCAGTGTCCTGGGCCACTAGACGAAGGGAGCGTAATTTGGGAATTGCGAAGCCGCGTAGTATAACGAATCAGTAACACGCGGCAATCACTGGAGCTTCATAGCGGATGAGTTCGGAACCAATCGCACAGGACACCCCGCTCCCGGGGGCGTTCCGCATCATTCCGCGTGCCGAGCACTCGATCTCCCGCAGGAGTATTTCAGCGGGTGCACTGCGTGTGCTGTACCGGCTGCACGAGGCCGGTTACCGCGCCTGTCTGGTCGGCGGCGCGGTGCGCGACCTGCTGCTGGGCGGACATCCGAAGGATTTCGACATCGCGACGAACGCGACGCCGGAAGAGGTGCGCGGCCTGTTTCGCAACTGTCGACTGATCGGCCGGCGTTTCCGTCTCGCCCATGTGGTGTTCGGACGCGAGATCGTCGAGGTCGCGACGTTTCGCGGCAGCAGCGACGACGGCAGCGGTGATCGCCATCTGGTCGACGGACGCCTGGTGCGCGACAACGTCTACGGCAGCATCGAGGAAGATGCGGTGCGCCGCGATTTCACCGTCAACGCGCTCTACTACGACATTGCCGATTTCGGCGTGCGCGACGCCGTCGGCGGCATGGCGGATCTGGAACATCGCACGCTGCGCTTGATCGGCGAACCGGAACTGCGCTACCGCGAGGATCCGGTGCGCATGCTGCGCGCGGCGCGCCTGGCGGCGAAGCTCGATTTCGAGATTGCAGCCGATACCGCGGCGCCGTTCGCGACGCTCGGTTCGCTGCTTTCCGAAGCACCGCCGGCGCGGCTGTTCGACGAATCGCTCAAGTTGTTCCTCGGCGGTTACGGATTGGCGAGCTTTCGCGCGCTCGAACGTCACGGCCTGCTGCAGCATGTATTTCCGGCGACGGCGCGCGTACTCGCCACGCAGTCCGCGCCGCACGTGCGCAATCTGCTCGAACAGACGCTGGCCAGCACCGATGCGCGCGTGCGCGAGGACAAGCCGGTCACGCCGGCGTTCCTGTTCGCCGCGATGCTGTGGGAAGCGGTGCGCTCGGCCGCGCAATCATCGATTGCCGACGGCACGGATCCGGTTGTCGCGTGGTCGCATGCCGCCGATCGCGTGCTGCGCGAACAGGCGCAGCGCGTCGCGATCCCGCGCCGTTTCACCATCACGATCGAGGAAATCTGGGCGCTGCAGCCGAGGTTTGCGCAGCGGACGAAGAAGCGCACATTCCGCCTGCTGGAGCATCCGCGTTTCCGTGCGGCCTACGATTTCCTGCTGCTGCGTGCGGACGAATCTCCCGAGCTGGCAGAACTCGCGCAGTGGTGGACCGAGGCGCAGCAAGTCGATCAGGTCGAGTTGAACGAGCGCATCGCGGTAGTGCCCGCAATGGCCGACGAAGCGCCGCCGGTCAAAGCCAAACGCCGGCGTTCGCGGCGACGGCGTGGCAAGGGCCGCGGCGCGACGAGCGCGGACGGACAGGCGAGTGACGTCGGCGAGTAAGGGCTCCGCCGCGACGCGAGCCTACATCGGATTCGGCAGCAACCTCGACGAACCGGAACAGCAGATCGAACATGCGCTGCAGGCGCTGGCACGGATCGAACGCACGCAGCTGATTCGCACATCGCGGCGCTATCGCACGGCGCCATGGGGTATTGCCGAGCAGCCGGCCTTCGTCAACGCGGTCGCGGAGATTTCCACCTCACTGCCGCCGCGCGATCTGCTCGACGCCTTGCTCGCGATCGAACGCGCGCAAGGCCGGCATCGTGACGGCGCGCGTTGGGGCCCACGTACGCTCGATCTCGACCTGCTCATCTACGCCGACCTGCAGGTCGAATGGCCGGGCCTGGTGTTGCCGCATCCACGCATTGCCGAGCGCGCGTTCGTGCTGGTTCCGCTGGCCGATCTCGACGAGCAACTGCAGATTGCAGGACTCGGGCGCGTGCGCGACCTGCTCGCCAAGGTCGACGCACGCGAGTGCATTCCGATCGAGTGATCAACTGCGCTTGAGCTGGCTTGGCCGGGCAGGGAATAATGCCCTCCCAGTCCGGACGAACCCGCCCGATGTATTCGAATGCCGCGACCGCCGCGCCGGTCACCGTGCCGGCGTTGCATGCACGCAAGCAACGCCGCGAAAAGATCGTCTCGGTCACCTCTTACGATGCCAGCCTCGCTGCGCGCGCCGATGAGGCGGGCGTCGACATGGTCCTGGTCGGCGATTCGCTCGGCATGGTCGTGCAGGGGCAGTCGAGCACGTTGCCGGTGACGGTCGATCAGATCGTCTATCACACGACCTGCGTCGCGCGCGGTTTGCGTCACGCCTTGCTGGTCGCCGATCTGCCCTTCATGAGCTACCGCAATGCCGATGTCGCCCTGGTGAATTCGGCGCGCCTGCTCGGCGAAGGCGGCGCGGCGATGGTCAAGCTCGAAGGCGCGGCCTGGGTCTGCGATGTCATCGACGCCTTGAAGCGCCACGAAATTCCCGTGTGCGCGCATCTCGGATTGACCCCGCAATCGGTGCACAAATTCGGCGGCTATCGCGTACAGGGTCGCCAGCAGGAAGATGCGGCGCGCCTCAAGGCCGATGCGATCGCGGTGCAGGATGCGGGCGCCGATCTGCTGGTGCTGGAATGCGTGCCTGCAGCACTTGCTGCGGACATCACCGCGACATTGCGCATCCCGACCATCGGCATCGGCGCCGGGGTCGACTGCGATGGACAGGTTCTGGTGATGCACGATCTGCTCGGCATCAGTTCGGGCAAACGGCCGCGCTTCACCAAGGATTTTCTCGCCGGGCGCGGGTCGGTGGTCGAAGCGATCAGCGCCTATGCCGATGCGGTACGCACCGGCGCGTTTCCCGCCGCCGAACACAGCTACTGAGCGCATAACATGCAGATCATCCAGCGGAGTCAGGATCTGCACGCGCTCGTCGGCGATCTGCTCGGGCAGCGCAGGCGCATCGCGCTGGTGCCGACGATGGGCAACCTGCATGCCGGGCATCACTCGCTGGTCGCGCTTGCGCGCGCGCAGGCCGATGTCGTCGTCGCCAGCGTTTTCGTCAATCCGACCCAGTTCGGACCGAACGAGGATTTCGCGCGTTATCCGCGCACGCCGCAGGCCGATGTGGCGGGCCTGGAAGCGAGTGGTTGCGACGTGTTGTTCATGCCGCCGGTCGAGGATGTCTATCCCTACGGCATCGAGCGCAGCGTGCGCGTCAGCGTGCCGGAACTGCCGGAGGTGCTCGAGGGTGTGATCCGCCCCGGTCACTTCGATGGCGTCGCGACCGTGGTCGCGAAACTGTTCAATCTGGTGCGGCCGCATCTGGCCGTGTTCGGACAGAAGGACTATCAGCAGTTGCTGGTCATTCGGCGCATGACGCGCGATCTCGGCTACCCGATCGAGATCCTCGCCGCGCCTATCGTGCGCGAGCCGAATGGTCTGGCGATGAGTTCGCGCAATCAGTATCTAAGCGCCGACGAGCGCGTGCGCGTCGGCATCATCCATCTGACCTTGCTGTGGATGGCGGCGCAGACGCAATCGAAGGGCGCCAGTCGCGCCGATATCGAGGAGGAAGCGCTCGCGCGTCTGCGCGACGCGGGTCTGGTGCCTGACTATGCAGTGCTGCGGCGAGCCGACGATCTGCTGGAACCTGCCGAAGGTGAGCGGCATCAGGTGGCCCTGATTGCAGCCCGGCTCGGCGCGACGCGATTGATCGATAATTTTCTGCTGGACCTGTAGCGTTTTTGTTTGGGCTTGTGGTATTCTCCCCACGTCTTAGGGGTTTTCGCAACGACAGCCGTTGTTCCCGAAGACAAGCAGGGCGCATTGTAGGTAATCGTCACTCCGATTGAGGCCCTCGCAGCGGCAACGCGCGAGGGTTTTTTTTGCCTACTGCATTCGTCAACCCATTGATTTGCGCGGATTTCGCCTCAAACGTTGCGGCCTGTGCTGCATCAGCACATGCTTTGATATAATTGTCCTCTTCGCGCATGTTGCGCGAAAGCAACAATAGAGCGCGGAGATTCCATGCACCTCAATATGCTCAAGGCGAAGATTCATCGCGCCACGGTTACCCACGCCGAGCTGCATTACGAGGGTTCCTGCGCGATCGACGGCGATCTGCTGGACGTGTCCGGCATCCTCGAGTACGAGCAGATCCACATCTACAACGTGAACAACGGCGAGCGCTTCTCGACCTACGCGATTCGTGCAGACGAGGGTTCGGGAATCATTTCGATCAACGGTGCGGCAGCGCATCGCGCGCAGCCGGGCGACATCATCATCATCGCGGCCTATGCGGGCTATCTTGAAGCGGAAGCGGCGCAGCACCAGCCGCAGCTGGTCTACGTCGACCGCAGCAACAAGCTGACCCACACGAATCGATCGATTCCGAAGCAGGCCGCCTGACTTCGGGATGCTTGCAGGTGCAGCGATCAGGCCGACAAGCCTGATCGCGTAACTTGAAGTCTGCGTTTGCGTTGTTGCTCGGCCTGCGCCCACGCCACGTGTTCGCGCACCAGAGCGGAAGGATGTTCGGCGCGACGCTCGAGTGCGCTGTCCACGCGCTCGCTGTGCGGCGCGTTGCCGAGCGCGACGGCGATATTGCGCAGCCAGCCTTCGTAACCGGTGCGCCGGATCGCCATTCCTTCGGTCCGATCGAGAAATTCCTGCTCGCTCCATGCGAACAGCTCAACCAGACCCGCGCCATCCAGTCCATGTCGCGGCGAAAAGTCCGTCTCCGGCGTGGTCTGCGCGAACTTGTTCCACGGGCAGATCAGCTGGCAGTCGTCGCAACCGAAAATGCGATTGCCGATCGGTGCGCGCAGTTCTTCCGGAATCGATCCGCGCAACTCGATCGTCAGATACGAAATGCAGCGACGCGCATCGAGCCGGTACGGCGCGACGATGGCGCGCGTCGGGCAAATCTCGATGCACCGATTGCAGGTGCCGCAGTGCGCGCTTGCCGCGGTGTCGACCGGCAACGGTAGATCGGTATAGATCTCGCCGAGAAAAAACCATGAGCCGGCGTCGCGGCTGAGCAGCAGGGTGTGCTTGCCGATCCAGCCGAGCCCCGCGTTGCGCGCGAGCGCTTTTTCGAGCACCGGCGCCGAGTCGGTGAAGACGCGATGGCCGAACGGTCCGGTCACCGCGGCGATGCGATCGACGAGTTTCTGCAGGCGACGACGCAGGACCTTGTGATAGTCGCGTCCCAGCGCGTAGCGCGAAATGTAGCCGCGTTCGGCGTCGGCGAGCAGATCCCAGGCGGCGCCGAGTCCGTCCGGCACATAGTCCATGCGCGCGGAAATCACACGCAATGTGCCGGGCTGAAGTTCGGCCGGACGGCTGCGCTTGTGCCCGTGTTGCGCCATGTACTCCATTTCGCCGTGGAAGCCTGCGTCCAGCCAGTTCAGCAGGTGTGTTTCGTCGTCGGCGAGCGCGGTGCCGCTGACGCCGACGCGCTGGAAGCCGAGTTCGGCTCCCCAGCGATCGATGTCGGCGCGCAGCTGAAGGTAGTCGATGCAGGACATGCAGAAAAAAAGGGGAGCCCGTCGGCAAGCATAGCGCCTGACGTGTGCGCGCTGGGGACGCGCGCCCCGTAGAATCGCGCGATGACCGCCGACCTGCGCACGACGTCGCTGTACACGACCGAACAGACGAGACGCATCGATCGCGCCGCGATCGAGCGCATCGGCATCGACGGGTACTTGTTGATGGAACGTGCTGCCGCGGCCGCGTTTGCAAGCCTGCGTCGACATTGGCCGGCTGCGCGTCGCATCACGCTGCATGCCGGCAATGGCAACAATGGCGGCGATGCTTTTCTGCTCGGACGGATGGCGCTGCAAGCCGGGTTCGCGGTGGATGCGTTGGTGCTTTCGCCCCAGTCGAACGGTGCTGACGCACAGCGTGCGCGCGCCGAATTCGTCGCCGCGGGCGGCAGCATTCGCCAGTTCACCTCGACCCTCGACCTGCAGGGTGCCGATGTACACGTCGATGGCTTGTTCGGCATCGGGCTTGCGCGTGCTGCGAATGGAGCCGTCGCTGAGTGGATCGATCGGTTGAATGCATCAGGTCGGCCGATCCTCGCGCTGGATGTTCCATCCGGACTGGATGCCGATACCGGAACACGTCTCGGTCCGAGCATTCGCGCCGCGGCGACGGTCAGCTTCGTCGCCTGGAAGCGCGGCCTTTTCACAGCGGACGCCGGCGATTGCTGCGGAATGCTCGAGCTTGCGACGCTGGATATTCCGCCGAGTGCGCTGGACGGAATTCCCGCCGATTGCACCCTGATGGACGCAACCGTCGCCGCGCCGCTCGCGCCGCGCAGCGGCAATGTCAACAAATCCAGTTATGGACATGTGCTCGCGATCGGCGGTGACGACGGCATGGCCGGTGCGATCCGATTGAGCAGCGAAGCCGCCCTGCGCACAGGTGCGGGCCTGGTCAGCGTCGCCACACGCGCGGCGCACGTCAGTGCGCTCAATGCAGCGCGGCCGGAACTGATGGCGCGCGGCGTCGACGACGCGGCTGCGCTGGCTCCGCTGCTCGAACGCGCCAGTGTCGTCGCGATCGGTCCGGGCCTCGGACAACACGAATGGGGACAGGCCTTGTTCGATGCCGCGCTGGCGAGCGACAAGCCGCTCGTGCTCGACGCCGATGGATTGAATCTGCTGGCGAAGAAACCGCGCCGCCTGCGCGCCGAAGTCGTGTTGACGCCGCATCCGGGCGAGGCGGCGCGCTTGCTCGGATGCGATACCGCAGCGATCCAGCGCGATCGATTCGCCGCCGTGCGCGAACTCGCCTCGCGCTACGCTGCCGTGGTCGTATTGAAGGGCGCCGGCAGTCTGGTCGCCGACTGCGCAGGGCAGTTCGCGCTATGTCCGTGGGGAAATCCCGGCATGGCCTCGGGCGGCATGGGCGATGTGCTGACCGGCGTGATCGCAGCCTTGCTCGCGCAAAAACTGTCGGCCTGGGATGCGGCTCGCCTCGGCGTCGCCCTGCATGCGCGCGCCGGCGATCTCGCCGCGGCCGACATGCCGCGCGGCCTCGTCGCCAGCGATCTGTTCGAGCCACTGCGGCGCGTCGCGAACCGGTTTCCCGAATGAGTGTTTCCATGCGTATCGGAGAATTCGACGAAGCGGCCCTGCAGGCGATGGCGGCGCAACTGGCTCCGCTCGCGCGCGAAGGCGGCGTGATTCATCTTGCCGGTGACCTCGGAGCCGGCAAGACCACCTTCGCGCGTGCGCTGCTGCGCGCGCTCGGCGTCGGCGAGCGCGTCAAGAGTCCGACCTACAGCCTGATCGAGTCCTACCGCGTCGGCGAACTGGAAATCCATCATCTGGATCTGTATCGCCTGGCCGACGCCGGCGAGCTGGAATGGCTGGGTCTGCAGGATTTGTGGACGCCGTCGGCACTGCTGCTGATCGAGTGGCCGGAGCGCGGCGCCGCGGCCCTGCCGGCGCCGGATCTCGCATTGAATCTCTTCCACACCGATACGCGCCGTGCGCTCGAAGCCGCGGCTTTCAGCGAACGCGGTCGCACGCTCCTGAGCCACTGGGCGCTGCCCAAGTCGTCGAGCGGAGCTGTTTAGGATCGGCCTGTTGGGTCGATTTTCTGAACAAGAATTCACGAAGGTTCCGCACCTGTCGGATTTTCAAGGAAAAAACTTGCTTTTTCGTGGCGCTTTCGAGTTGAATACGCGGCATGTGGGGAGCCCGCAATCTGAGTCTGTCGATCGCATGCGGTGCAGCGATGCTGCTGACCGCCAGCGGCGCTCGCGCAGCGGAAATCAAGAACCTGCGCATCTGGGCCGGCCCTGAGTACACGCGTGCCGTGTTCGACGTGTCCGGTCCGGTCGATTACAAGTTGTTCGAACTCGCCAAGCCCGACCGTATCGTGCTCGACATGCACGGCAGTGCGCTCGCGGAAAGTTTCAGCGCGCCCGCGGCGAAAGGCTTGCTGAAAAGCCTGCGCGCCGGCAAGCAGGGCAAGGGTGATTCGCGCGTCGTGTTCGATCTTGCCGACAGTGCGCGCCCGAAAAGCTTCCTGTTGCCGCCGGCCGACAAATTCGGTTATCGCCTCGTGCTCGATCTGTACCCGGCCAAGGCGAAGTCGACGCCGGTCAAGACGGTGGTCGAAACACCGAACGGCAAGGCGCGCAACGTGGTGATTGCGGTCGACGCCGGGCACGGCGGCGACGATCCCGGTGCCACCGGTTCGACCGGCACGCACGAAAAGGAAATCACGCTCGCAGTCGCGCGCCAGCTGAAGAAACAGATCGATCGCACCCCGGGCATGACCGCGGTGCTGACTCGCGACAGCGATTATTTCATCCCGCTCGAAGATCGCTACCGCAAGGCACGCGAGGCGAAGGCGGACCTGTTCATCTCGATCCACGCCGATGCCTTCACGCGCAGCGATGCGCGCGGCTCGTCGGTGTGGGTGTTGTCGCCGCGCGGTGCGACCAGCGAGGCCGCGCGCTGGCTCGCTGACAGCGAAAACCGCTCCGACCTGGTCGGCGGAATTTCGCTGGACGACAAGGACGCGACCTTGGCCAAGGTGCTGCTCGATCTGTCGCAAGGGGCGACGATGGGCGCCAGCAATGCGGTCGCCGAGCAAGTATTGAGCGGGCTGCGCAAACTGGGTCCGACTCATCGCGCCTATGTCGAGCGTGCAAACTTCGTCGTGCTGCGTTCGCCGGATGTGCCCTCGATCCTGGTCGAGACCGCCTTCATCAGCAACCCGGCCGAAGAAGCGCGATTGAAGAGTCCGGAACATCGCGAAAAACTCGCCGCGGCGATTCTCGGCGGCGTCAACGATTATTTCCGCGCTTCGCCGCCGCCCGGCAGCCTGTTCGCGCAGAACAACGGTCGTACGCGTGCTCCGGAGCTCGACCGCAGCGAACGCAGCCGCAGCGAGCGCTATGTCGTCAATCGCGGCGACACGTTGCGCACGATTGCCGAGCGCCACGGCATGACCGCGGCGCAGTTGCGCGAGGCGAATGAACTCGCCAGCGAGAGCGTGCGTCCGGGCGAAGTGCTGCAGATCCCGTCGGGCTGACGCTGCCTGCCGACGCGCTCGCGTCGGTCGCTTTCCGACATTCGGCTATGATGCGAACCCGCTTTGCGGTTCGCCCATGTCGCGCATCCATTCGCTGCCCGCTGAACTCGTCAACCAGATCGCCGCCGGCGAGGTCATCGAGCGCCCGGCCTCCGTCGTCAAGGAACTGGTCGAGAACAGTCTCGATGCAGGCGCGCGCCGCATCAAGATCGATATCGAGCAGGGCGGTGCGCGCCTGATCCGCATACGCGACGACGGCTTCGGCATCGACGCCGAGGACCTGGCGCTCGCGGTTTCCGCACACGCCACCAGCAAGATTGCCTCGTTCGACGATCTCGAACGCGTCGGCACGCTCGGCTTTCGCGGCGAAGCGCTGCCGTCGATCGCATCCGTGTCGCGCTTCGCGCTGACGTCGCGCAGCGCGGGCGGCGACGCCGCCTGGCGCATCGAGGTGGACGGCGGCAAGCCGCGCGCAGCGGCGCCGGCACAGCATCCGCAGGGAACCAACGTCGAGGTCCGCGACCTTTTCTACAACCTGCCGGCACGGCGCAAATTCCTGCGTGCCGAGCGCACCGAGTTCGGTTACATCGACGAGCTGGTGAAGTCGATTGCGCTGGCGCGAACGCAGGCGGAATTTCGCCTGAGCCACAACGGCAAGCCGGTGCGCATGTTGAAGCCGGTGCTCGCGCAGGGCGACGATGCGCGTCGCGTGGCCGATGTGCTCGGCGACGAATTCATCGCGCAAAGCCTGCGCATCGAACATGCGGCGGCGGGCCTGCGCCTGCACGGCTGGGTCGGCTTGCCGACGGCCTCGCGCGCGCAGGCGGACCATCAGTATTTCCATGTCAACGGACGGCTGGTGCGCGATCGACTGGTCGCGCATGCGGTGCGTCAGGCTTACGCGGACGTGCTCTATCACGGACGCCATTCGAGCTTCGTGCTGTTCCTCGAACTCGATCCGGTGCTGGTCGATGTCAACGTGCATCCGGCCAAGCACGAGGTGCGTTTTCGCGAAGGTCGGCTGGTCCACGATTTTCTCTATCGCACGCTCGACGATGCCCTCGGTGGCGCGCGCGCGGGCGGCGCCATTGCATCGGCGTCGGGTTCGGTGCAAGTGCCGATGACGACGCCGTTCGCTGCGTCGTCGGGCGCGGCGACTGCGCCGGCTCATTCGGCGTATCGCCAGGGCGGTCTCGGTCTCGGCGTGCGTGAACCGCTGGCGGACTACGCGGCCTTGTTCGGAGAGACGCGTGCGCTCGCGCAAACGGCGATGCCGGCGGGATTGCCCGATGCGCCGGCCGCGAATCACGATGGTCAGGAGATTCCACCGCTCGGCTTCGCGCTGGCGCAGCTGCACGGCATCTACGTGCTCGCGCAGAATGCGCACGGTTTGATTCTCGTCGACATGCATGCGGCGCACGAACGCATCACCTACGAGCGACTCAAGTCGGCGCAGGACGGCGAAGGCATCCGTTCGCAGATGCTGCTGGTGCCGCTGACGCTCGCATTGAGTGAGCGCGAAGCCGGAGTGGTCGAGGAACAGGGCGAACGCTTCGCCGCGCTGGGTTTCGACATCGCGCGCAGCGGTCCGCAGAGCGTCGCGGTGCGTCGCTTTCCGGTGTTGCTCGAGGGTGCGGACGTCGCGCAACTCGTGCGCGACGTGATCGCGGATCTGGCCGTGCACGGTGAATCGCGCCGTGTCGAGGAAAGCACGAACGAGTTGCTCAGCACGATGGCCTGTCACGGATCGGTGCGCGCAAACCGCCGCCTCAGCCTGCCCGAGATGAATGCGCTGCTGCGCGAGATGGAAGTGACCGAGCGTTCGGGCCAGTGCAATCACGGCCGCCCGACCTGGGTGCAACTTTCGATTGCCGAACTCGATCGCATGTTCCTGCGCGGTCGCTAGCCGCGCAGCACGCGCACACTTCAACAGACCCTTCAGTCGATCAACGCAACACACCAACAACGCAACACACCAACAGGGAAAATGAAATGCTGAAAGCCATGGTCCTGCTCGCAGCGAGCGCCGCCGGAGTGCAATTGATGTCAGCCAATGTCGAGAGCAGCAAGGCGCCTGCCGAGTACACCCATCAGATCGAAAACGGGCGCGCGCAGCGTGTCGAACGCCTGAAGGCGCCGAACGGCTGGCTCAGCCTGATCGGTCTGCACTGGCTGAAAGACGGCAAGAACACGCTCGGCACCGCGAAGGAAAACGATGTCGTTCTCGCGAAAGGTCCGGCGCATCTCGGAGTGATCACGCTGAAGGGCGGCAAGGCGACGATCGAACTCGATGCCAAGTCCGGCGCGAGCATCGACGGCAAGAATGCGAAGTCGGCGGAACTGCTCGACGACAGTCACGAAAAGCCGACCACGATCGCGTTCGGCACGGCGAGCTTCTATCTGATCGATCGCAACGGCAAGAAGGGCCTGCGCGTGAAGGACAGCGCTGCCGAGACGCGCACGAAGTTCGTCGGCATCGACTATTTCCCGATCGATCCGTCCTGGCGCGTCGAGGCGAAATGGGAGGCGTACACGCCAGCGCACACGCTCGACATACCGACCGTGCTCGGCACCGTCGACAAGATGCCGGTGCCGGGCAAGGCCGTGTTCGAACGCGGCGGCAAGAAGTACGAGCTGCTGCCGGTGCTGGAAGACAAGGATGCGAAGGAACTCTGGTTCATTTTTGCCGACCGCACCACCTCGAAGGAAACCTACGGCTCCGGCCGCTTCCTGTATGCCGACATGCCCAAGGACGGCAAGCTCGTGATCGATTTCAACAAGGCCTACAACCCGCCGTGCGCATTCACGCCGTATGCGACGTGCCCGCTCGCGCCACCGGAAAACCGTCTCGATCTGCCGGTCACGGCGGGCGAGAAGAAGTATCGCGGCGGCCATCACTGAGCGCGCCGACGCCGTGCGTGTCCTGCTGGTTTCGGATACGCACGGCCTGATCGATGCGCGCATCATCGCACTCGCGCGCGAGTGCGATGTCGTGGTGCATGCCGGCGATGTCGGCTCGGCGCAGGTGCTCGCGAGCTTGAGTGCGGCCTGCGCGCGCGTCATCGCCGTGCGCGGCAACAACGACGTCGCGGAAAAATGGCCGCTGCGGGAGCGTGCGCTGGCGACGTCGTTGCAGGCGCAAGCCGATGTCGCGCTGCCAGGCGGCGTTCTGGTCGCGGTCCACGGCGATCGTTTTCCGGCGTCGCAGCGGCATGCGCGCCTGCGTGCTGCATTTCCGCACGCACGCGCGATCGTCTACGGACACAGCCATCGTCTGTGCATCGACGATGCCGAGCAGCCTTGGGTGCTCAATCCCGGTGCCGCCGGTCGCGCCCGCACCTTCGGTGGTCCGCGCTGTCTGCTGCTGCAGGCCGCGGTCGCGGGCTGGAAGGTGGAGCCGATCATTTTCGCGCCGACAGCCATGTCGGCTGCAGTTCAGCCGCAACACGGATGATGCGCACGCAGCGGCAGGCGACTGCTGCTGAACTTTTGTACGTCAGCAACGCTCTTGAAACGTTCGTTTGGGGCTGCGGCGAGGCTCGGTTACACTACCGCGCTTTTGAAGCGGGCGTCGTGCCCGGTTCGATCCCCAAGAATTCGCAACAACCCCGGAGGCTTTAGGCATGAAGTTCGGTTGGTCACTCGCCCTTGCGGCGTTGTTTGTCACAGGGTCCGCTTTGGCACAGGACACCACGTCCGAGAAGGGCAAGATCTCGTACGCGATCGGCTACCAGATCGGTTCGGGCCTGGCGGATCGCAATATGGAAGTCGATATCGCGACGGTGACGCGCGCGGTGCAGGATGCGTTCGCCAAGAAGCCGCCGGCAGTGCCGGAAGCGGCGATGAAGGACGCGCTGACCAAGCTCGATACCAAGATGAAGGCGGAAGCGGACAAGACGCTCGGCGACAACAAGCGCACGGCCGACACCTTCATGGCGGACAACAAGACCAAGAAGGGCGTGATCGCGCTGCCGAGCGGCGTGCAGTACCGCTCGATCGAGGACGGCAACGGCAAGACGATTGCGCCGACCAGCGAAGTCACCTTCCACGTGCGCGTGTCGCTGACCAGCGGCCGCGAAATCCGCAGCTCCTTCGTCGGTGAACCGATCAAGGCCAAGGTCGCCGACATGCCGGGCATCTTCGGTACGAAGCTGTTGCCGGAAGTGATCCAGAAGATGAAGGTGGGCGACCACTGGATGATTTTCCTGCCGCCGGAACAGGCGTCGGGCAACCAGGTCTTCATCTGGGAAGTGAAAATCATCGACGTGAAGTAAGGTCAGGATGACCTTGTCCCGGATGCGCCTCGAGACATACGCGCGCCGGGATTCACCGTTGCAGTCGTGCAAACGCCGCGTTGAATCGCGGCGTTTGCTTTTCGAAGGTCGAGATGACGCTTGAATTTCCCGCGCCGATCCTGAGTCCTTGCATCGGCATCTGCCAGCTCGACAGGGATGGCTACTGCGAAGGTTGCCTGCGCAGCGGCGACGAGATCGCGCGCTGGATCTCGATGGGCGAGCGTGAACGTCAGCGCATCATGCACGACGTGTTGCCGCTGCGCAAAGCGCAGCAGTCGTGAGGCCGGCGCCGCTCTCCGCGGACGCTGCGCAGCTGCGACGTGCGGTGCGCGCGCTGGATGATCCGCCGTCCTCGCCCGGCTGGAACGTCGCGCAATTGACCGACCTTGCCGATCTGCTGCCGCGACAACGCGCGGCGGCGGTGCTGGTTCCCTTCGTGAAACGCGCGGATACGCTGTCGATCCTGTTCACCCAGCGCACCCAGCATCTGCGCCAGCATGCCGGCCAGATCAGTTTTCCCGGCGGCGGCGTCGAGGAAAACGATGCCGATGTCGTCGCCACGGCGCTGCGCGAAACGAACGAGGAAACCGGTATCGCGCCGGCTCTGGTGGAACCTTTCGGTTACCTCGATTGCCTCGAAACCGTTTCCGGCTACAACGTCACGCCCGTCGCTGGCTTCGTCAGCGGCGACTACACCTTGCAGCTGCATGCCGAAGAAGTCGACGAGGTCTTCGAAGTGCCGCTGCCCTTCATCGTCGAACCCGGCCGCTTGCTGCGCGAGCAGGTGCTCTGGCGCGGTCGCGAGCGCGACATCTTCGCGATCGAATGGGAAGGCCGGCGCATCTGGGGCGTAACTGCGGCGATACTGAAGAATCTTCTCGAACGCCTGGAACGAACGCCGTGACGACGACGCTGCGAACCCTGGTGACGGCGGCGGAACTCGACCTGCTGCGCGGTCGCGACGACGTCCTGATCATCGACTGCCGCTTCGATCTCGCCGATGTGGACAAGGGCGAGCGCGAGTATCTCGCCGCGCATATTCCTGGCGCCGTGTATGCACATCTGGATCGCGATCTCTCCGATCTTTCGCGACGCGAACTCGGGCGTCATCCGTTGCCCGATGACGATGCGTTCTCGGCGACGCTGTCGCGCTGGGGCTGGCGTGACGACATGCAGGTCGTCGCGTATGACGATGCGAACGGCGCGCTCGCCGCGGCACGTGCGTGGTGGATGTTCCGGCTGATCGGACATGATCGCGTCGCCGTGCTCGATGGCGGACTCGCGGCGTGGCGTGCCGGCGGATTCGCGCTCGAATCGGGTGCGCCGCGACGCGAGCCGAGTGATGTGCAAGTCACGATCGATCGCGATGCCGTCGCCTGGTTTGCCGAAGTCGAACGCGGCCGCAGCGACGCCGCCGCGCTGTTGCTCGATGCACGCGCGAACCCGCGCTATCGCGGCGAGGTCGAGCCGATCGACACCGTGGCCGGGCACGTGCCGGGCGCGATCAATCGCCCGTTCTCGGAGAATCTCGATGCGAATGGTCGCTTCAAGTCCGAGGCGCAGCTGCGCCACGAATTCCTCACGCTGATGCGCGGGCGCGCCGCCGCGCAGACGATCCACATGTGCGGGTCCGGCGTGACCGCATGCCACAACCTGCTCGCGATGGAGCATGCCGGGCTCGCCGGTTCACGCGTGTTCGCGCCTTCGTGGAGTGGGTGGATTGCCGATTCGTCGCGAGCCGTCGCTGCGGGGTGAGTCGCCCACTTCGTGGGCTGTGAGTCGCTCGCCCTTTGGGCTTGCTGTGAAGGGGGAAGGGGAAAGGGGGAAAGCGGCGCTGCCTCGATTCCCCTTTCACTGTTGGCTGCGCGGTGATAGTCAGCTTTTTGATTTCAGGCGTGCGACCAGGGCTTTCAGCACACTCTGTGCTTCGGGGGCGAACCAGCTGTCGAGGAAATCTTCGACGGGTAGCTTGTCCGGTTCTGCGAATACGTTGGCGAGGTCGGCGCGGGCGAGGTGGCGGGTTGCGTGCATCGAGTGGGGCGGCAGTTTCACCAGGTCGCCGAGCCATGCGAGGGTGCGCGCGACGACGAGGTCGGGTTCGATCAGTTCGTCGACCAGGCCGAGCGCCAGGGCTTGATCGGGGTCGATCATCGCGCCGGATACGAGCAGACGTTCGGCGCGATAAGCGCCGATCAGACGGCGCAGTGCTGCCTGGATCGGTGCGGGCACCGACAGGCCGACTTGTACCTCGTTGAGGCCGATCTTGAATGCGCCACGCGCCATCACGCGATAGTCGCTCATGATTGCCAGCACGGCGCCGCCGGCGGGACTGTGTCCGGTGATCGCGGCGGCAATCGGAATCGGCGAACGTGCGATCGCGCCGCACAGACCGAAGAAGTCATTCCAGAACACGCGCATCGCATCGCGGTCGAGCTGCAGCAGGGCCGGCACGTCCAGGCCGGCCGAAAACATGCCGGGCGAACCGGACAGCGCAATCGCGCTCGCACCCTGCGCGGAAGCGGTCTCGACGGCTTCGCGCAGGCGACGCACGAGGGGCGGGCCAAGTGCGTTGACCGGCGGCAGCGCCATGTGCAATTCGAGCAGGGAGTCGTGGCGGATCAGGTCGAGCATGAGAAATGGAACTCCGTTGATGTCGCTGAGCGGGTGATCGAGATCAGGGACGCAGCGTGACGAGGACCGACGCCGATCTTGTCACGCGAAGAAACGATGCTGCTTATTCGTCCGCCGGCATCCAGGCGTAACGCACCGCATAGTCCAGCGTGGCCTTGCCGCCGGCCGGCACCGCGACATGGAATTCGAGCGTATCCGGCGTCTGCGCATCCGGTTTCTGGCTGGACGAGAGCAGGCTCCAGCCGCGCCAGCGATTGGGATGCTCGCGCACGCTGATCGTGCGCGCCGTCTCGCCGGAGTTCGTCAGGGTGATGCGGAAACCCTCGTCGAGTTCGCGTGCGACCTTGTCGGTGCTGAAGGTGGTGCGCTCGCGCGTCGCCGTGAGATCGAACGCGACGCCGAGGTTCACGTTGACGTCGCGGCCTTTCGCGACATCGCCGATGCGGTTCTCGCCGAGCAACTCGTTGCGACCATCGCGATCGCGCGTGAGCACGCGCAGGTTGCCGCTCGGAAGATTCTGCGTCGCCGTGAATTTCAGCTGGCTGCTGATCGGGCCGCTCGCCTGCGAGGTGTCGGGCAGCAGCAGGGGTTTGGCCGGAAACCAGGCGCCGCCGGATTCGAGCAGCCAGCGCCGCTCGCACGGCAGCTCGTGGCTTGCGTAGAGCGGAACCTGGGTCACGCTGGCGTCGGGCAGGTCGAGGTTGCCGTCGATTGCATACGCGCGGTAATCGCCGAGGGCGGACTGTTCCGGCAGACCTTCCGGCGCTGCGGCTGCCATCGCCTTCATCATCATCGGACGCGGACCGCTGCCGGATTTTGCGAAATTCGGCGCGCCGGCGACCAGCTTGAGTTTTGCCGCCGGATAGTCGCGACCGCTGCGGTTGGCGATGCTGGCGAGCGCATCCAGACGCAAATGGCAGTCGCCATCGAGCAGCAAGGCCGAATACGCCGCGCGCCAGCCGAGGCCCGAGGTGGGATAGGTCAGCGCCGCCGGTGCGGCGCCGGCGCTGCCGTCGACGACCAGCTGCAGCGTGCTGCCGGGCAGGCCGGAACCCTCGGGAAAACGCAGCTGGGTGAACTGATGGACGTAGCTGATGCGCCCATCGCTGCCGCGGATGCCGAGATCGCCGCCGTCGATCGAGACCAGGGTGCCGTCAGCGATGAGTTTGTCCGCGTCGGCGAACACCTGCACATGCTCGCCGCGGTGTGCGCCGAGCGCGCCGCCGTCGCCGCCAGAGAGCACGCGTTGTGCGAGCACGCGGGCCGAGGGTCCGAGATCGATCGCGACCGCTTCGGTATCGAGCATCGCCGGCAGTCCGGCAATGATCACGGTCTGCTTTCCGCCGGTCAGCTGCAGCGCGCGCTGTTCGTGCACGATCGCGTGGCCGTCGGAAACCGGTGAGGAACCGCCTTCGAACAAGGCATCGCCTTCGCTGCGATAGATCGTCAGGGCAGGGTCGGCGGCGGCTGCGCTGGCGGTGACGAGTACGCTCATGGCGAAGGCGGGCAGCTTGTGGTTCATGGTCGCATTCCGGTTGCGAAAGAACGATGCGGCTATCATAGCGAGGCTCACGGGAGTTGCCATGCAGTGCTGGAACAAAAGGGTCTGGATCGCGCTGGCGTTGTTCAGCGTCGCCACTTCCGTGCATGCGGAAGGAAAGCTCGGCGTCACCGACGCCTGGATCCGCGCGGCGCCGCCGGGCGCGTCGATGCTCGCCGGCTATGCGACCTTGAAGAACACCGGCGATGCGCCGATCAGCGTGCTCACGGTGCAGAGCGATGTGTTCCGCATGGCTTCGCTGCATGAAACGGTGATCGAGGGCAGTGTGTCGAAGATGCGCGAATTGCATTCGCTCGATCTCGCGCCGGGACAGAGCGTCACGCTGCAGCCGGGCGGAAAGCATCTGATGCTGATGCAGCCGCGCCACGAGGTCGTCGCCGGCGAAAAGGTCGAGATGCTGTTCCTGCTCGCCGATGGAACCCGGCTCGAAACCTATTTCGACGTGGTCGCCGCGGACACATCCGGCGACTGACAGGCACTGCGGATCGCTGCAGGCAATGGCACCGAGCGGCCGCTCGCCGGATCGATCCAGACGATCGCGACCGTGCCATCGGCATACAGGACTTCTGCATCGTCTGCTGCGACGATGCGGTGCGCGATCGTCAGCGACGAATGGCCGACCCGGGTCGTGGCGAGTTCGATCACGATGCGCGCCGGCCACGCCAGCTGGCGGCGATAGTTCATCTGCACCGCAGCGACCACCGGCATCATCGTCGCGTCGAGCCAGACACCGTCGATTTTCGCGAGCCAGGCCAGACGCGCTTCCTGCACGTAGACGAGGAAGGCGGCGTTGTTGACGTGGTTGAACGCATCGAGATCGCCCCAGCGCACGTCGAGAGGCACGCGCGCCATCGGTGACCACGCCGGCGTCGATGCGTCGGCTGCCTCTGCAGCATGTTTCACAGGCAGAGCTTCGGTGCCGGATACGTTTTGCATGTTCAAGCCGCTTCCTTGCGATTGCGTGCGCGCGGACGCGCGATGCCGAGGGTACGCGCGAGGAAATGTCCGGTATGGGATCCCGGCGCCTTTGCGATCTGTTCCGGCGTTCCGGTCGCGAGGATCGTGCCGCCGCGCTCGCCGCCGTCCGGACCGAGATCGATGATCCAGTCGGCGGTCTTGATCACGTCGAGATTGTGCTCGATCACGACCACCGTGTTGCCGTCCTCGCTGAGGCGATGCAGCACCTTGAGCAACTGGTCGATGTCGTGGAAGTGCAGGCCGGTGGTGGGTTCGTCGAGGATATAGAGCGTGCGGCCGGTATCGCGCTTGCTGAGTTCGCGCGAAAGCTTCACGCGCTGCGCTTCGCCGCCCGAAAGCGTGGTCGCACTCTGCCCGAGCTTGATGTAGGTGAGGCCGACATGCATCAGCGTTTCGAGTTTGCGCGCGAGCACCGGCACCGGCTCGAACAGCTTGTAGGCGTCCTCAACCGTCATCCCGAGCACGTCGGCGATCGTGTGTCCCTTGTAGGTGATCTCCAGCGTCTCGCGGTTGTAGCGCTTGCCGTGGCAGACGTCGCAGGGCACGTAGACATCGGGCAGGAAGTGCATTTCCACCTTGATCAGCCCGTCGCCTTCGCAGGCTTCGCAGCGACCGCCCTTGACATTGAAACTGAAACGGCCGGGACCGTAGCCGCGCGAACGCGACTCGGGCACCTGCGCGAACAACTCGCGCAGCGGCGTGAACAAGCCGGTGTAGGTCGCCGGATTCGAGCGCGGCGTGCGACCGATCGGCGACTGATCGATGTCGACCACCTTGTCGAACAGCTCCATGCCTTCGACTTCGCGGAACGGCGCCGGCTTTTCGTTCGCGCCGTTGAGTTCGGCGGCGGTATGGCGGTACAGCGTGTCGTTGATCAGGGTGGACTTGCCCGAGCCGGAAACGCCGGTCACGCAGACGAACAGGCCGGCCGGAATTTCCAGATCGACATTTTTCAGATTGTTGCCGGATGCGCCGGAGATTTTCAGCATGCGCTCCGGATCCGGCTTGCGCCGCTTCTTCGGAATCTCGATTCCCATCTTGCCGGAAAGGTACTGGCCGGTGAGCGAGCGCCGTGACTTCAGGATCGCATCGATATTTCCCTGCGCCACGATCTCGCCGCCGTGCACGCCGGCGCCGGGGCCGATGTCGACGACGTAGTCGGCCAGACGGATCGCGTCTTCGTCATGCTCGACGACGATGACCGTGTTGCCGAGATCGCGCAGGCGATTCAGCGTGCCGAGCAGGCGTTCGTTGTCGCGCTGGTGCAAACCGATCGACGGTTCATCGAGCACGTACATCACGCCGACGAGACCTGCGCCGATCTGCGAAGCGAGCCGGATGCGCTGCGCTTCGCCGCCCGAGAGCGAATCGGCCTGGCGATCGAGGGTCAGATAATCGAGGCCCACGTCGACCAGAAAATGCAGGCGTTCGCGGATTTCCTTGACGATCTTCACCGCGATCTCGCCGCGCCAGCCGGCCAGGGTCAGCGACTTGAAGAACGTCAGCGCCTGATCGATCGGCAATGCGGTCAGCACCGGCAGATTGCGATCGCCGACGAACACATTGCGCGCACTGCGATTGAGGCGTTGGCCGCCGCAGTCCGGACAGGCGCGGCTGCTGATGTACTTGGCCAGCTCTTCGCGCACCGCGGCCGATTCGGTTTCCTTGTAGCGGCGTTCGAGGTTCGGAACGATGCCTTCGAAGCGATGCTTGCGCGTGACCGCGCCGGAGGTTCCGGTGGTGTAGCGAAAACTGATCTGCACATCGCCCGAACCAAACAGCACCTGCTGACGCGTCGCCTCCGGCAATTCGCGCCATGGCGTATCGACGTCGAACACATAGTGCTTGGCCAGCGCCAGGATCAGCTGGAAGTAATACTGATTGCGCCGGTCCCAGCCGCGCACCGCGCCGGCGGCGAGGCTGAGCTGCGGATTGACGACGACGCGTGCGGGATCGAAGAACTGGGTGACGCCGAGCCCGTCGCAGCCGGGGCAAGCACCGACCGGCGAGTTGAACGAGAACAGACGCGGTTCGAGTTCCGGCAGCGAGTAGTCGCAGATCGGGCAGGAAAAGCGTGAGGAAAACACGATCTCGGCGGTTTTCTGCTCCGCCGCTTTCGTGTTGCCCTCTGCGGCGTCGATGTCGACCAGTTGAACGATGCCTTCCCCGAGCCGCAACGCGGTTTCAAACGACTCGGCCAGACGCTGCTTGATGTCCGCCTTCGGCCGGAAGCGGTCGATCACGACTTCGATCGTGTGCTTCTGGCGCAGCGCGAGCGGCGGCACCGCATCGATGTCGTGCACATGGCCGTCGACGCGCGCGCGCACGAAACCCTGCGCGCGCAGCTGCTCGAAAATCTGCACGTGCTCACCCTTGCGTTCGCGCACGATCGGCGCGAGCAGCATGTAGCGCTTCTCTGGATCGAGCGCGAGCGTGGTGTCGACCATCTGGCTGATCGTCTGCGCCTCGAGCGCAATGCCGTGATCCGGACAACGCGGCGTGCCGACGCGCGCGAACAACAGGCGCAGGTAGTCGTAGATCTCGGTGATCGTGCCGACGGTGGAGCGCGGATTGTGCGAGGTCGCCTTCTGCTCGATCGCGATCGCCGGCGACAAGCCCTCGATGTGATCGACGTCGGGCTTCTCCATCACCGAAAGGAACTGGCGCGCATACGCCGACAGCGACTCGACATAGCGGCGCTGGCCTTCGGCGTAGATCGTGTCGAACGCGAGCGAGGACTTGCCCGACCCGGACAGGCCGGTGATCACGATCAGCTTGTCGCGCGGCAGATCGAGATCGATGTTCTTCAGATTGTGCGTGCGCGCGCCGCGGATGCGGATCGTGTCCATAGGGCTCGAACTCGGGCTGACAGGTTGCTGCGGTGCGCGCCCATGATTGCGGCAAACGCAAGAAGTGCAGAATGGGACATCCAGGCGGTCGCACAAGGCGCGACTCGCGCAGCTGCCATGTATGCCGACGTGCGGCGGTAAATTCAAGCACCGTGAGCCGAGGCGGGTCCATGGATGCTGAAACGTCCTTTCGAAGCCAGCCGAGCTCGGCGGGAGCGGATATGATCGTGTCCGGCCTCGCCCAGCCCCGCGCTGCGATGGCGCGCAAACCCGCGCTCCCACTCGATATTGCGCACACCGGCGCCCTCGGCTAGAATTCGCGGTTCTTTTACGGGGCAACCCCGTAGAAGCTGGCAGTTTTCAGAATAACTACAGAGGCATGGCCATGTACGCAATCATCGTTACCGGCGGTCGTCAGTACCGCGTCATGCAGGGCGAAACCCTGCGTGTGGAAAAACTCGTCGCCGATGTCGGCGCCGAGGTGAAGATCGACCAGGTGCTGATGGTCGGCGAAGGCGAGGGCGTCACCCTCGGCGCGCCGCTCGTTGCCGGCGCCCTGGTCACCGCCAAGGTCGTCTCGCACGGTCGCGGCGAGAAGATCCGCATCGTGAAGTTCCGTCGCCGCAAGCATTTCCGCAAGGAGACGGGGCATCGTCAGCATTACACCGAAATCGAGATCGTCGGCATCACCGGCGCGTCCGAAAAGAAGAGCGCGGCCAAGGCCGGCGCCAAGACTGAGCAGGAGTAATTCGTCATGGCACACAAGAAGGCAGGCGGCTCTACCCGCAACGGTCGCGATTCGAATCCGAAATACCTCGGCGTCAAGGTGTATGGCGGGCAGGACGTGAATGCCGGCAACATCATCATTCGCCAGCGCGGCACCCGTTTCCATCCGGGCACCGGCGTCGGCCTCGGCCGCGATCACACGATCTTCGCGATCGTCGACGGCAAGGTCGAATTCAAGGTGAAGGGCGCCAACGCCCGCAAGACGGTCAGCGTCGTTCCGGTCTGATTCGGGCGCACGGACGAGTCTGAAAAGCCCCGCTACGCGCGGGGCTTTTTGTTTGTAGGGTCGCGACAGAGGCGGGCGTCGGACAGACGATCAGAGATCGGGCGAGGACGTTTCGCGTGACCTGCGGCGGCCTTTTTCCGGCTCCCTGTCGACTCGTAGAAGCCTTCGGCTCGCCCTCGCGGCCAGCTATGCTGTTCGTTCCGATATCCCGGCCTCCACGGCCCGATTCCCGATTTACGGCACTTCAAATGAAATTCGTCGACGAAGCCATCATCCAGGTCCACGCCGGCAACGGCGGCAGCGGCTGCGTCAGTTTCCGGCGCGAAAAATTCATTCCGTTCGGCGGCCCGGACGGCGGCGACGGCGGCAGCGGCGGCAGCGTGTGGATCGTCGCCGACGAAGGACTCAACACCCTGGTCGATTTCCGCCACATGCGCGATTACCGCGCCCAGCGCGGCGAAAACGGCATGGGCCGGCAGATGGGCGGCAAGGGCGGCGAAGACGCGGTGATCCGCGTGCCGGTCGGCACCGTCATCATCAACGTCGCCACCGACGAGATCATCGGCGATCTCGATGCGCACGGACGTCGTCTGCTGGTCGCCCAGGGCGGTCGCGGCGGACAGGGCAATATCCACTTCAAGAGTTCGGTCAATCGCGCGCCGCGGCGCGCGACGCCGGGCAGCCCGGGCGAAGAGCGCGAGCTCAAGCTCGAGCTGAAGGTGCTCGCCGATGTCGGCCTGCTCGGGTTTCCGAACGCAGGCAAGTCGACCCTGATCCGCGCGGTGTCGGCGGCGACGCCGAAAGTGGCCGACTATCCGTTCACCACCTTGCAGCCGCATCTGGGCGTCGTCCGCATCGAGACCGATCGCAGTTTCGTGATCGCCGATATCCCGGGCCTGATCGAGGGCGCCGCCGACGGCGCCGGTCTCGGCATCCAGTTCCTCAAGCATCTGGCGCGCACGCGCGTGCTGTTGCATGTGGTCGACATCGCGCCGCTCGACGGCGTGACCGATCCGGTCGCGGAGATTCGCGCGATCGAGAAGGAACTGAAGGATTTCGACAAGGAACTGCTGAACAAGCCGCGCTGGCTGGTGTTCAACAAGGTCGATCTGATGACGCCGGAAGAACGCACCAAGACCGCGAAGGCGATCGTGCGCAAGCTGAAATGGAAGCAGCCCTGGTATCTGGTTTCCGCCATCGCGCGCGAAGGCACCTGGCCGCTATGCCTGGATATCCAGCGCTTCTTCGACGAGCAGAAACTGGCGGCCGCCGAGGCGGCGGAGGCCGGCGAGTGAGGCACAGTTTCGATGCCGGCGGGCGAGACCGCGCGCGCGCGTCGGCACGCGCGCCGACAAATCCACACGTTTGTCGCGCAGCATGCACAAAAAAGCCGGCTGACGCCGGCTTTTTCAAGATGACTGCGCGAGCTTGCTCAGGCGAGCGCGCGGATATGCGCAGTCAGGCGGCTCTTGTGACGCGACGCCTTGTTCTTGTGGATCAGGCCGCGGGCGGCGTAACGATCCATCACCGGCTCGGCAATCTTGAACGCCTCTTCGGCGCGCGACTTGTCCTTCGCTTCGATCGCCTTGACGACGTTCTTGATCGCGGTGCGAACCATCGAACGCGCGCTCGCGTTGCGCTGACGGTGCTGCTCGGACTGGCGCGCACGCTTCTTCGCGGATTTGATGTTGGCCAAGGGAAAACTCCAGTAAACGGGTTGTTCGGAAAAAGACCGCGAATTATGCCGGTCAGTTGCGCGGGCGTCAAACGCAATCGATCCGGCTTCGCGAGGCTGAGCTCGAGGCACACGTTTCCAGCGCGGGCCTTCCACGGACAGCTCCGCGCATGAGCCGTCCCAGCCTGCTCCGCTCGATGCTGAGCTTCAGCGGCGGCACCTTCGTCTCGCGCATCCTCGGCCTGGTGCGCGAGATGGCGATCGCGTCGGCGTTCGGCGCGAGTGCGGCGACGGATGCGTTCTGGGTGGCGTTCCGCATTCCGAATTTCATGCGCCGGCTGTTTGCCGAAGGCTCGTTCTCGGTTGCTTTCGTGCCGGTGCTGACCGAGGTCAAGGAAACACGTCCGCATGCGGATCTGAAGGAGCTGGTCGCGCGCACCGCCGGCACGCTCGGCGGCGCCCTGTTCGTCGTCACCGCGCTCGGCATGCTCGGCGCCGGCTATATCGCCGGTGGGTTTGCTCCGGGTTCGGTCGACGAGCCGCAGAAATTCGCGCTGACGACCGATCTGCTGCGTGTGACCTTTCCGTTCCTGTTCTTCGTTTCGCTGACCGCGCTCGCCGGCGGGGTACTCAACAGTTTCCACAAGTTCGCACTGCCGGCATTGACGCCGGTCTTGCTGAATCTGTGCATGATCGCCGCGGCGCTGTGGTTCAAGCGCTATTTCGACGTGCCGATCATGGCGCTCGGCTGGGCCATTCTGGTGGCCGGCATCCTGCAGCTGCTCGTCCAACTGCCGGCCTTGCGCGAGCTCGACCTGCTCGCGCTGCCGCGCTGGGGCTGGCGTCATCCGGACGTGCGGCGCATTCTCAAACTGATGGTGCCGACCCTGTTCGGTTCGTCGGTCGCGCAGATCAACCTGCTGCTCGATACCTTGATCGCGTCCTATCTGATCACCGGATCGCAGACCTGGCTCGCGCAAACCGATCGCCTGCTCGAATTTCCGCTCGGCCTGTTCGGCGTGGCGCTGGGTACGGTGATCCTGCCGTCGTTGTCGCGCCATCATGTGGCGACCGATCACGCCGGTTTCGCCAGGGCGCTCGACTGGGGACTGCGTACCGCCTTGCTGATTTCGGTGCCGGCGATGCTCGCGCTGGTATTGCTCGCGAGGCCCATCATCGCGACCCTGATGCAGCACGGCCAGTTCAGCGCGCACGATGTCGACATGGCTGCGCTGTCGCTGTCGGCGTTGTCGTTCGGACTGCCGGCGTTCTCGCTGGTCAAGGTCGTTGCGCCGGCGTTCTACGCGCGCCAGGACACCAGGACGCCGGTGCGTGCCGGCATCGTCGCGATGATCGCGAACATGCTGTTGAACCTGATCTTCGTCGCGCTGCTGTTCCAGCTCTGGCATCGTCCCGGCGATCTCGGCGACGGCTGGCTGGCCGCGCTGGCGAAGGTACCGGGCCTGCACATGGGGCTCGCGCTGGCGAGCGCGCTCGCAAGCTATCTCAATCTCGCGCAGCTCTGGTTCGCGTTGAAACGCGACGGCATCTACGTGCGACAGCCGGGATGGAGCTCGCATCTGCTGCGTCTCGGCGCGGCCTGCGCGGCGATGGTCGCGGTCATCGCCATCGGACTGTGGCACTGGCAGGATTGGAGCGCGTGGGAATGGAGCACGCGCGTGCTGCGCCTGGCGGTGCTGATCGGCGCGGCGAGCGCTGCGTTTCTCGCGATGCTGTTCGCCTGTGGCTTTCGCCTGCGCGATCTGCGCGGAGAATAAAGCGTGGGCGGCTATACTCGCGGCATGAGCCTGCTTTTCCGGGATGCCGCGGGGCCGAGTCTGGCGCCGGGCGGCAGCGTATTGTGCGTGGGGGCGTTTGATGGCGTGCACCTCGGCCATCGCGCGCTGCTCGCGCGCGTGCGCGAGCGCGCAACCGCGCGCGGCCTGATGCCGCTGGCGATCAGTTTCGAACCGATTCCACGCGAGTTCTTCGCCCGCGGCGCGCCGGTGCCGCGCCTCGCGAGCGTGCGCGAGAAGATTGAATACCTCGGCGCCGACGGCATCTCGGGCGTATTGATGTTGCGTTTCAATGCGGCGCTCGCGGCGATGTCGGCAGAAGCTTTCGTCGACCAGGTACTGGTTGAACGTTGCAATGCGCGCGAAATCTGGATCGGCGCGGATTTCCGCTTCGGCCACGCACGCCGCGGCGATGTTGCCTTGCTGCGCGAGCGCGGCGCGCAGCGCGGCTTCGATGTCGAAGTGATGCAGGACGTCTGCATCGACGGCGAACGCGCCAGCAGCAGCACGATTCGCGCGCATCTGGCAGCGGGTGAATTCGAAGCGGCGGCGCGCCTGCTCGGGCGACGTTTCACGATCGGCGGGCACGTCGTCCGCGGCCAGCAGCTCGGGCGCAAGCTCGGCTATCCGACCGCGAACATCCGCCTGGGTCGCCGCACTTCGCCGGTCGCCGGAATCTTCGCGGTGCGCGTGCATGGCGCAGGGCTTTCCGCCATGCCCGGCGTTGCGAGCCTCGGTGTGCGGCCGACGGTCAACGGTGTCGAACCGCTGCTGGAAGCACACCTGTTCGATTTCGATGCAGACCTGTACGGTCGACGCATCGAGGTGGAATTCGTGCAGAAGTTGCGCGACGAGGAAAAATTCAGCGACCTCGATGCGATGGTGCGGCAGATCGATCGCGATGCAGCGGAGGCCAGAACGATTCTGGACGCGCAGGCTGGTCATTCCGTCGAGCACCGGAATTCGATGTCGCGCGCGTTCGACGAAGACGCTGGTCCCCGGCATGCGCCGGGACGACGAGCGGGTTAGCGTTTCCTGTTTCCACCTCAATCCCAGATTTCGTCATGGCCAAAGACTACAAAGACACGATCAACCTGCCGAAGACCGACTTCGCGATGAAGGCCGATCTCGGCAAGCGCGAGCCCGGCATGCTGGCCGAGTGGGAAACGGCCGACCGTTACGGCGCGATCCAGCGCAAGACGGCTGCGCGCGAGCATGCCTTCATCCTGCACGACGGTCCGCCGTATGCGAACGGGCCGATCCATCTCGGCCATGCGGTCAACAAGATTCTGAAAGACGTCGTGGTCAAGTCGAAGCTGCTGGCCGGCCTGCGTTCGCCGTATGTGCCCGGGTGGGATTGCCACGGGCTGCCGATCGAGATCGCGGTCGAGAAGAAGGTCGGCAAGGTCGGACAGAAGATCGATGCGGCGACGTTCCGCGCGAAGTGCCGCGAATTCGCCGCCGAGCAGATCGATCTGCAGCGCACGGATTTCAAGCGCCTCGGTGTGCTCGGCGACTGGAACAATCCGTATCGCACGATGGATTTCAAGTACGAAGCCGACATGATCCGGGCGCTGGCGAAGATCCACGCGAACGGTCACGTGATGCGCGGCTTCAAGCCGGTGCACTGGTGTTTCGACTGCGGCTCCGCACTCGCCGAGGCCGAGATCGAATACCAGGACAAGCAGTCGCTCGCGGTCGATGTCGCCTACGACGCGATCGATGCGCAGGCGCTGGCTGCGCGGTTCGGCGTGGCCATCGGCGCCGACGACATCGTGTCGGTGCCGATCTGGACGACCACGCCGTGGTCGCTGCCGGGAAGTTTCGCGGTCGCGCTCGGACCGGAGCTGACGTATTCGCTGATCGACGCGCCGTCGCGTGGTGGACGTCGGGTGCTGCTCGTCGTCGCGAGCAATCTCGTCGGCCCGGTCGACGCGCGCTACAAGGCGTTTGCGGATATCGCAGCGGGCCCGATGAGCCCCGCGACGGAAAATTCGGTGAAAGGCAGCGCGCTCGAAGGAATCATGCTGCGCCACCCCTTCTACGAGCGCGAAGTCCCGATCATCCTCGGCGACCATGTCTCGGCCGAAGACGGCACCGGCGCGGTCCACACCGCGCCCGCGCACGGCGTGGAGGATTTCCAGGTCGGGCAGAAATATGGAATCGTGGAAAAATTCCCGGCCAACGTACTGAACCCGCTCGGCGGCAACGGCGTGTATCTGCCGGGTACGCCGATCTTCGAAGGCCAGTACATCTGGAAGGCGAACGATGCGATCGTCGCGCTGTTGAAGGAGCGCGGCGTGCTGCTCGCCGAAGCGAAGATCACGCACAGCTATCCGCATTGCTGGCGGCACAAGACGCCGGTCGTTTTCCGCACCACGCCGCAGTGGTTCATCGGGATGGAGCAGGGCGGTTTGCGCACGGCGGCGCTGAAATCGGTGCGCGAAGACGTCGCCTGGTTTCCAGCCTGGGGCGAGGAGCGCATGGCCGGCATGGTTGCCGGTCGGCCGGACTGGTGCATCTCGCGCCAGCGCACCTGGGGCGTTCCGATCGCGCTGTTCGTCGACAAGGTCGATCAGCAGCCGCATCCGCGCAGCATCGAGCTGATGGAGCAGGTCGCACAGCGCGTCGAAAAGGAAGGCGCCGATGCGTGGTACGCGATCGATGCGGCGGAACTGCTCGGCGACGAAGCGCATCGCTACGAGAAGGTCACCGACATCCTCGATGTGTGGTTCGACTCGGGCGTCACGCATTGGTGCGTACTCGATCAGCGCGCCAACCTTGCACGCAAGACGGGCGATCAGGTGATGTATCTGGAAGGCTCCGACCAGCATCGCGGCTGGTTCCAGACCTCCCTGCTCACATCGATCGCGATGCACGGCCGCGCGCCCTACGATCAGGTGCTGACGCACGGATTCACCGTCGACGCGCAGGGACGCAAGATGTCCAAGTCGCTCGGCAACGTCGTCTCGCCGCAGGACGTGATGAAGAATTACGGCGCGGACATCCTGCGCCTGTGGATCGCGTCGGCGGACTATCGCAACGAGATGGCGCTGTCCGAGGAAATCCTGAAGCGTGTTGCCGATGCGTACCGGCGCATCCGCAACACGGCGCGCTTCCTGCTCGGCAACCTCGATGGTTTCGATCCCGCCGTGCATCTTCTCGCCGTCGAGCAGACCTTGTTGCTCGATCAGTGGGCCGTGCAACAAGCCTTCGACGTGCAGAGCGCGGTCGTCGCGGCGTATGCGCGGCATGATTTCCCCGAAGTCGTGCAGCGCGTGCAGAATTTCTGCACGAACGAGATGGGCGCGCTGTATCTGGACATCACCAAGGATCGTCTCTACACGATGCCGGCCGACAGTCACGGCCGCCGCAGCGCGCAGAGCGCGATGTATCGCGTGCTCGAGGCGATGGTGCGCTGGCTGGCGCCGATCCTCTCGTTCACGGCCGAGGAAATCTGGAAACTCGTGCCGGGCGCGCGCGATGAATCGGTATTGTTCGAGACCTGGTACGACGGCCTCACAGCGACGCAGGGCGCGCCCGAGCAGCGCAAGTTCTGGTCCGATCTGCTGGCGATCCGCGCATCGGCTTCGCGCCTGCTCGAAGGCATGCGCGCGACCGGTGCCATCGGCGCGTCCTTGCAAGCCGATCTCGTCGTGCATGCCGATGCCGTCACGCGCGCGCGCTACGCGGAGGTCACCGATGAACTGCGTTTCTTCTTCATCACCTCGCAGCTCGAACTCGCCGATCTTTCGATCAGGCCCGATCCGACCGAGCGCGCGGACGTGCACGGCGCGGAAGTCGAAGGCGCCGAAGTCTGGATTGCCGCGCAGCCGAGCACGTCGCCGAAATGCATCCGTTGCTGGCATTACCGCCCGGACGTCGGCATCGACCCGCAGCATCCGGAAATCTGCGCGCGCTGTGTGGAGAATGTGGATGGTGACGGCGAGAAACGGCAATGGTTCTGACCGTGGTCGATGCTAAGCGTCTGCGTTTTTCTGTCGTGATGATGAATGCGTGCACGAGCAGGTTCGTGCAATGACGCCAAGGCCCAACGCGCTTCCATGGCTGGCCGTGTCCGTGCTCGTCATCGCACTCGATCAGTTCACCAAGCACATCGCGTTGACCGCGCTGGAATATCTCCAGCGCGTCGCGGTCATCCCGGGATTCTTGAACTGGACGCTTGCGTTCAACACCGGCGCGGCCTTCAGTTTTCTGCACGATGCCGGCGGCTGGCAACGCTGGCTGTTCGCCGTTCTGGCGATCATGGTCAGCGCGGTGCTGGTGGTCTGGCTCGCGCGCACGCCGCGTGGAGACTGGCGCAATGCCGCGCCGCTCGCGCTGATCATCGGCGGCGCGCTCGGCAACCTGATCGATCGTCTGCGCCTCGGCCAGGTCACCGATTTCATCGAGGTGTATTACCGCGACTGGTCGTGGCCGGCCTTCAATGTCGCCGATTCGGCGATCTGTGTCGGCGCGGTGTTGCTGATCCTGTTTGGTTTTGTTTCCAGCCGTCGTCCCTGACGGCGAAGATCAAAAAGCGGCCATCCGTGGCCGCACTTCTCAATTATTCCTATAATTCAATCATGGATGTCGTTCTCGCCAACCCGCGTGGTTTCTGTGCCGGCGTCGATCGCGCGATCGAGATCGTCGAGCGCGCGCTGGAAACCTTCGGCGCGCCGATCTACGTGCGTCATGAGGTCGTGCACAACCGTTTCGTGGTCGACAAGCTGCGCTCGCAGGGCGCCGTGTTCGTCGACGAACTGGCCGAGGTGCCGGACGGCTCGACCGTGATCTTCAGCGCGCACGGCGTCTCGCAGGTGGTTCGCGGCGAAGCCGGCCATCGCGGCCTGCGCGTATTCGACGCGACCTGTCCGCTCGTCACCAAGGTGCACATGGAAGTGGCGCGCCACGGCAAGGCCGGTCGCGACGTCGTGCTGATCGGCCACGCCGGCCATCCGGAAGTCGAAGGCACGATGGGGCAGTGGGATCAGGCCAACGCCGGCGCGATCCACCTCGTCGAAACTCCCGAATGCGTCGCCGATCTGCAGCCGCGCGATCCGCAGCAGATCGCATTCGCGACGCAGACCACGCTGTCGATCGACGACACGCGCATGGTGATCGAAGCCCTGCAGAAACGCTTTCCCGCCATCGTCGGCCCGCGCCATGACGACATCTGCTACGCCACCCAGAACCGCCAGGACGCGGTACGCCGACTCGGTCAGCAATGCGACCTCGTCCTCGTCGTCGGCTCGCCGAACAGCTCCAACTCGAACCGACTGCGCGAACTCGCCGAGAAGCAGGGCGTGCCCGCCTACCTGATCGACGGCGCCGCCGACATCCGCCCCGACTGGCTGCAAGGCCGCCGCCGCATCGGCGTCACCGCCGGCGCTTCCGCTCCGGAAAGCCTGGTGCGCGATGTGATCGAACACCTGCGCGAGCAGGGGGCGACCGCGGTGCGTGAGTTGGAGGGGGAGCCGGAAAACGTGACGTTTGCGTTGCCGAAGGAATTGCGGTTGCGCGTGATTGCCTGAACGGCCTGTGGCTACTCCGTTACCGAATCGCACGCGCAAAACCACGTCCGTTCGCCACTCGTCCGCTGATTTCTACCGCGCGAAAGGCCGCGTGTTGCTGTAGCTGCGGCCTTGCGGCTAGCTTTCCCCGCATCGTCCGCCGTTCCGTTTCAGGGGAAGCCATGTCGGCCCGTTTTTCGCTCGCTCGCTCGATCCGCAGACGCGTGGCTGCGGGATTCGGCTTGATCGAGCTCGTCATCGTCGTTGCGATTCTCGGAATCCTCGCCGCGCTGGGTGTGCCGAGCTTTCGTCAGTCGATCCACAGCAATCGCGTCACGACCGAAGCAAATGATCTGGTCAGCGCGATAAACACCGCGCGTGGCGAGGCAACCACGCGCTCACGCCGCGTGACCGCTTGCCCGAGCACCAACGGCACGAGTTGCAACACGACGAACTGGGGCGCGCCGGCGCAATGGATTGTGTTCACCGACTATGGGGTCATCGGAACCGTCGAGCCTGCGGATACGATTTTGCGTGTCTGGAAACCAGTCGACGGCGGTGACCTCGTCACATCGTCGAATGCGGTCAACTGGATCAGTTTCGATCGAACCGGTACGGCCACGACCGACAATGCTGTCGTCAACAACACCAACACGGGATTGCCGGCGCTCACGCTCACCCTGAGACCCCAAGGCTGCACTTCTGGCGCCAAGAACTTGCGTACTGTCGCGTTGCAGTTGGTCGGTCGCGTGTCGACCACTACGGGCGCGTGTCCTTGACCTCGGAGAGCCTTTCGGCATTGCTCGCATGATCATCTCTCGAACATCACGTGGTTTTTCGCTGCTCGAAGTCCTGGTTGCAATGGTCGTGCTCAGCATCGGTCTGCTCGGCATGGCCGCCTTGCAGGCTTTTTCACTCAAGGCGAATCAAAGCGCCAATTTCCGCACGCAGGCCACTGCGCTGGCCTATCGGATCGTCGATGAAATGCGCGGTCATGGCGGCGGTGCCTTGAATACGGCAGTTGCCTACTACGGCAGCGGCAATGATTCGCGCGCGATGGGTGATCTGCTCGCGTGGCAGACCGCGATACAGAACCAGTTGCCCGGCGGCGTAGGTACGCTGGAGTTCAATGGGGGCAATATTGAAGTGCACATCAATTGGACGGATGCGCGTTGGCAGATCAGTACCAGCGATCAGGCAACCGAATTCGTGCTCAGGACGACGTTATGACAGCCGTGAAATATCGCGCCAAACCGTTGCGTTCCGCACGCGGCTTGTCGCTGATCGAAATCATGGTGTCACTGGCCATTGCGGCGCTGCTGCTGCTCGGACTCAGCCAGATATTCATTGGCTCGAAATCGGCCTATCTCGTTCAGGATGGCATGTCGCGCGCTCAGGAAAGCGCGCGTTTCGCACTCAACGAACTCGAAAAGAACGTGCGCATGGTCGACTACGCTGGCTGTGGCAACAGAGGCGACGTGTCGCTTCAATACCTCAACCATGTCGTTCCCCGCGGAACGACGCCGGTGCTCTCCAGCCTTCGTTTCAATCGACCGATCGAGGGATACAACGCCACTGCGTGCCCAACCACCGGAAGCTGTGCTCTTGGTCAGCCTGCGGTCGGCGCGGCGGCCAACTGGTCGCCGGCACTGCCAGCGGAGATCACGACCGACGCCAACGCACGGCCCGTCAACGGGTCGGATGTATTGATACTGCGCATTGTTTCCAGTGAAAGCGCCCCGGCGCTGGGTCCGTTCAATCCGGTTACCGGAGCCTTCGTTGTCGGTGCAGTGTCGGGAGATACGAGTTTCGTCAAGCCCGGAAACTTGTACGCCCTCACCAGTTGCCGACCGCGTGTGGATATTTTCAGAGCCAGCGCGACCAGTGGTAGTGCTGCTGCCGGTGGTCTCACGATGGTCGCGGGCGTTGCCGACAATTTGTTGCGAGCTGCTCCGACAAGTTCGGATACAACGACTACCTGGGGTTGGAATCAGGCGGAAAGTGATTTCCAGCAGCCGCCGAGTGGAACTCCGACGGGGACTTTGAATGCCGAAGTGCACAGTGCCGACTACATCGCCCTGTTTGTAGGGCTTTCATTGGACGGCAACTCGACGGCGCTGAAAATACAGCACTTCGTCGGAGGCGTGATTCTAACGGAAGAGCTTGCCGATGGTGTCGAAGCGATGCAGATCATGTACGGACAAGACACCGACAACGACGGAGTTGCGAACAGGTTCGTTCCTGCGGACCAGGTTGCAGCCGGTGCTGTTACCGAAGATGCGATAGATGCGAGTTGGCGGCAAGTGCTGAGCGTGCGCATTGCACTCCTGGTCCGGGGCGAGACGACCGGAGGCACACCTGCCAATTCCGCTGGTGCGGGCAACCAGTACCAAGTCAATGACGTCACCATGATAAGGCCGTCCGACGCGCGTTTTCGCGATATCTACACCACCACGATTGCCTTGCGCAACCGTCTGGTTCACAACTGATCGAGCGCCACAATGAATTTCCACCATAGCCGCAGTAAAACCGCCGGGCACCAGCGCGGATTCGCATTGTTCGTCGGGTTGATCATGCTGCTGTTGATGAGCCTGGTCGGTATCACGGCGATGCAGGTGACCTTGATGCAGGAGCGCATGGCCGGCAATTTCAAGGTGCAGCACGATGGATTCGAGCAGGGAGAAACCGTACTCGCCGGCCCGACCGGACAATTGGCGATCCGTGCCGCACCGACGAGCTTCGGGCTCAACTGTTTCGGCGGGGCCTGCGTGACCCTGATTACGGGTGGTGCTCCCAGTCTGCCGAATCAGGTGCCGTGGATAAACTGGCTGACCAGCGAGCCTGCATCGCCGCTGCCGGTGCCGCAGAAGAACCTGCTCTACCGGCCGCAGCTCAACGCGACCGTGCCGAACGCCATCTCGATGAATTACTACTCCGTTGCCGCGATCGGTCAAGATTCCAGCGGTGATGCCAAGACTGCGCTGCAGGGTATCTACCTACTTTGCAGCAATTGCGGGAACTGAGGAAAATCCTATGAAGATCTTCAAGACGAGATCGTTCGTGCTAGGAGCCTTGATTGCTGTCCTTTCAGCAATCGGTTCGCCGATCGAACTGGTGCAGGCGCAGACGATACCAATAACCAACCAGCCATTATTCACGACTGCTGGCGTGCCGCCGCTGATGATGATGGTGATGTCGCGCGACGAGCAGCTCTTCAACAAGGCCTATTCCGACTATACCGATCTCGATGGAGACAATCTCCTCGATACGACGTATCAGGACAGATTCGACTATTCGGGATATTTCGATCCGGCGCTTTGCTACACCTATGGCAGTTCTGTTTTCACCGCAAGCGCGGCCGCCACGGGAACGCTTGCGGCAGGACAGAAATATCCTCATGTATGCAGTAGCCAGTGGAGCGGGAATTTCCTGAATTGGCTCGCGATGAGCCGTCTCGACATGTTGCGGTATGTCCTCTACGGCGGCTATCGCTCCACTGATACGCTGACTTCCACGGTGTTGGAGCGCGCACTCATACCGAACGATCTGCATGCATGGGTCAAGGTGTATACGGGATCGGACATCAGCTCATTTACGCCGCTTTCGCAGAGCGGGGGTAACCCTGGTTGGTCGTTCTGCAACGCGACCTTCGGCGGTGGAACGACCGGAGCGCCCATCATGCGTGCCGCGCAGGGTACGTACACAGAGTGGGCCGCCACCGCCCTGCAACAATGTACCTACGGAAGCGGTGATAACGCACCCAGCGGAACCGACTATACGGTGCGAGTACAGGTATGCGGCAGCTCAGGCCTGCGTGAAAATTTCTGCCAGAAATATACGGACAGCACGGGCGTTGCTACCTACAAACCCGTGGGACTGCTGCAGAACTATGGCGAAAAGGGTTTGATGCGTTTCGGCATGGTCAGCGGAACATATTCGAAGCCGCGTTCGGGCGGTGTACTCCGCAGAAATATCGGGCTCATCGGCGGAAATAGCGGCACTCCGGATGCAGAAGGATGTGCGCCGGGCGACGAAGTGAACACGGCGAACGGCCGCTTCTGTACGCATCCGACGAACGCCTCTGCCGAAGGCATCATCAAGACGATGAATGCCTTCAGGCTCACGCAATGGCAGGCCAGTGGCAGCAGCAATTGGAATGATTGCAACACCTATGGCATCTTGAATAGAAACAACACCATCGGATCGCCTTACTTGAATGATCCTGGTGTGGGCGGCAGTGCGCAGAATTGCAGCGCCTGGGGGAACCCATTGTCTGAAATGTACGCCGAAGCGCTTCGGTATATTTCGGCCGGTTCCGATAGTACGCCGAGCGCGGCGTTCACAGGCGGCACGGATCTCAGTGGTTTGCCGACTCCAGCGTGGGTTGATCCCTATGGTCCGGCGTCGACCGCAAACAGCAGCAATGCGGGTGGAAATCCCTATTGTGCGAGCTGCAGCATCCTGGTGCTGGCGAGCGGCCTCAATTCATTCGACAGTGACGAGCTGCCGACGGTGAATTCGGTCGGTACGACTGCGGCAGCGGCGACCAGGTCGGTGGGCGCGCACGAGCCGGTCACCGGCAACTATCTCGTAGGGCGCGTTGTTGCAAGCCAGACCGAGCTTGCAGTTGGTGCCAGTGTTGCCACGTATGCCGATCTGTGCACGTCGAAGGGCGTGGCGGATCTCAGCCTGGTGCGCGGTATTTGTCCGGATATTCCGCCGCTCGAAGGCAGTTATCTGATGGACGGTCTGGCCTGGAAGGCATGGACGACGGATTTGCGTCCCAATCTTCTGAATTCGAAGGGGCAGCCGAAGCCCGCAGCTGCATGGAATCAGGTGCAGACCTACGCGGTGGCTCTTGCGGAGAATTTGCCGAAGTTTCAAATTCCTGTTGGCGGCGGATTCGTCACGCTCGCGCCATTGGCTCAGGCGAACAATGACGGCACGGCAGTCGCGGCGAGTGGAGGCTGGCGCAGCAGCTTCCTTGGATCAGTGACGATCGGTCCGAAGAAGTCGTCGGTCTCGCCCAATTACGTCTACGGCCGCAATCTCGCCGCAGACAACACCGAAGGCAGCTTCAGCTGGGTGTGGGAAGATTCGCTCTGGGGCAACGATCACGACAACGACGTCGTGACCATGGTGACCTACTGCGTCGGTGCCAAGTGCAGCAAGACGGGCACGTATTCCGGATACGCGGGTAAGGATATTTGCTGGCGCACGAACACTACGACCACGGCGATTGACTACTCGGCCGCTTGCGGGACTTCCGGAAATCCGACAGTAGCCAACGACGAAGCACTGGTCCGCATTGAAAATCTTTCAGCGTACGCCGGCAACGCGATGCTCACGGGATATGCGGTTTCCGGGTCAGGCGTAGCTACGGATGGTCCACAGCGCCTGCTGCTTCGGCCTGGAAGCTCGGACACCTCGATTTTGACGTCGCAGGCGAATCCGCCTGCGAATTGGTACAAGCCGATGGTGTTGAAGTTCAAATACAACGGTACGAATGCGGCAAAGCAACTGGAGAATCCGTTGTTTTACTCGGCGAAATACGGTGGTTTCACCAAGCCGGATACTCTGCATGTCGGTAAACGTCGCCCGCCAATTGCCGGTGAAATGCCGGATGCGGGTGACTGGGAGGCGCTCGACAGCAGCGGCAATCCGACCACGACACCGAGCAACTATTTCCTCGTGCGTGATCCGACACGTCTCAAGGATCAACTGCAAAAAGTTTTCGACTCAGTGATCAGCGGTGCCAGTCAGGCTGGCAGCGTCGGCGCGAGTGCCTCGCGATTCACGGTTGGTCAAACGCTGGCCTATCAGGCTTCGTATGACTCCAATAACTGGGTCGGTAATCTGAAGGCATTCAACCTGGGTGCGGATGGATCGCTCGGTACGCAGACCTGGGCCGCCGCGGCATTGCTCCCATCCGGCGCACGTAGTGATATCTGGGTCGGTGTGTCGCCGACGGCCACAAGCACTACATTCACGGCAAAGAAATTCAGTCGAGCCAACATGCCGGCGTGGATGAATACGCTCTTGGCTACCGGTGGCGGCTGGCCGAGCACGAACACGTCGATCGACAACCTCGTCGCCTACCTCAGCGGCGCACAGACGAACGAAGAACCAGCCGGTTCATTTCGGAAACGCGATGCGGACAAGCGGCTCGGCGACATCGTCAACTCGTCCCCACAGGTTGCCTTCAAACAGAGCTATGGTTACGACCTCCTGCAGAATCCGCCTGGATGCGCGGGCCCGTGCACCAGCTCGTATCAGGCTTTCGTAAATTCCAAGTCGAATACCACAATTTTTGTCGGTGCCGGCGATGGCATGTTGCACGCATTCAACGGATCGGCCACGGGTGGCCAGGAACTGTTCGGATACATACCGAACGCGGTAATCGCAAAGCTCGGTACATTGGCGAAACCCAGCTATACGCATACGTATTTTGTCGACGGCACTCCGGCGATAGGCGACGCCTACCTCGGGAGTTGGAAGACAGTGCTGGTCAGTTCCGCCGGCGCCGGTGCCCCGGCGGTATTCGCACTCGATGTGACGAATCCGACAGGATTCAGCACGAGCAGTTTGTTGTGGGAGTTCAACAGCACCGTCGATCCGGATATGGGTCAGTTCACGGGTATTCCGAGCCCGCCGTCGTTGACCGCGGATGGCAAATGGATCACCGCGTTCGGAAACGGATACAACGGTGCCAGCAAGAAGGCGAAGTTGTTCGTGCTCGATCTCTCGACGGGGTCGCCGATAACCGTAGATGCGATCACCGACAGTGCGAACGCTGTGGGTAACGGTCTTTCCACGGCAACCATTGTGGATGCGCAGGGCACTTGTCCAAGCGGCGGCCCGGCGGTCTGTTCGGACGGTGTAGGCGATACGATTTACGCAGGCGACTATTTCGGCAACGTATGGAAATTCGTGCTGTCGGGATCTGCATGGAGACTGTCACCTTCGACACCGATCTTCAAAGCGGTCGATTCCTATGGGCACAAGCAGCCGATAACGAGTGGTATGTTCGCCATCAAGAATCCGGTTGGCGGCGTCATCATTTTCTTCGGCACGGGAAAATATCTGGCGACGGCCGACAACAATCCCGATACTGTGCAAGCCGATGGTAATCCGCTCGTCAATTCCATCTATGGCATTTGGGACAATGGAAGCGGTACCGCGGTCACGCGAGCGGGTTTGCAACAACAACAGGTCGTGAGCTATGCGTCTGGACTTTGGACAATCACCCAGAACGAGTTCGGCTACAAGACGGCCCTTTATCCGCAGGGCAAGATGGGCTGGTATCTCGACCTTACTGCGCCCGGAACTCCGGATCCGTTGAAGGGCGAACGCGTGCTGGCATCGCCGGCAGGATTGTTGAGCAAGTTGTTCGTCAACGTATTCCGTCCTGTTGGCGATATTTGCCTGCCGGCAGGTATCAACAGTCTGCTGGAGCTGGACCTGCTCAACGGTTCAGCCGCCTTCCCGCCCCCAGGAGGCGGTACGGGTGGCAGCAACGGTTCGGACCCCGCCGTAGGTGGAGGTGATATCGGCAACGGGCCACCGCTCGGTTCCCCGAACCCGGTGATCAGCATTCCAGGGCAAACCGGCATACCGCCGATCGGCTGCGATCCAGCGGATCCTGCGTGTGTGCCGCATGGGCAGCCGTGGTGCGGGCCTTTGACGCCGGGCTTTCCGAACTGCCCGGACCCGTGCTGGTGTCAGGCAGGAGCTCCGGGCTATCCGGCATGTGCGCCGCCGCCCACATGCCCGGTTTCGGATCCGCAGTATCCGTATTGCAAGAACGCGTGCCCGACCAATTGCACGGTGATCGTCAACCCGGGTTCGACCACGGGCAATCAATCCATGCAGTGCCGCGCGTCATGGCGCCAGCTGCGCTGACCCATCGAGGAGTTGCGATGAAAACGGTCGACGCGAACAATGATTTCGTAGTCACGGATGGCGGCGGAAAGAAGCAGCGTACGCAGCGGCGCGTGTGCGGCTTCAGCCTGATCGAGTTGATGATCGTGATCGCGATCGTGGCGATTCTTGCCGCGATCGCATTGCCGAGCTACCGCGCCTACATCCTTCGGGCCAATCGCGCGCAGGCGAAGGTGGATCTGATGCAGACGGCGCAGACGCTCGAGCGGCAATACACGGTGAACCGTGATTACACGGCCAATGCGACGATTTGCGGACAAACGTTGCCATCGCCGCCGTCGGGCGGGGCGGTATATAACATGACGACGGTCTGCACGCAGACACCGCCCGGCTATATCATTACAGCGACCCCTTTGGGTGCGCAGCTGGCTCACGACCCATGCGGCTGGCTGAAAATCGATCAGGCCGGGCGCAAGACATTCCAGATGGGTCCACCAGCTACCTGCCAGTGGTGAATATTCGCGGCACAGTTGAGCGCCACGAGTGCGACCGCTATACTCCGCGCCCCTCGCCGGAGTAGCTCAGTTGGTAGAGCAACGCATTCGTAATGCGTGGGTCGTAGGTTCGATTCCTATCTCCGGCACCAATCTTGTGTGTAGCGGTATCTGCGCAACGTCGCCGAGCCGCTCGCATCGGTGTCCGCCCCGTGCATCGGGTGGGCAGCGCGGCTCGTGCAGGCGCGAATCGGATCGAGGCATTGGGCGGTTAGCTCAGCGGTAGAGCATTGCCTTCACACGGCAAGGGTCACAGGTTCAATCCCTGTACCGCCCACCAACTCCAGTCGGATCGTTCGGCACCTGCGTTCCCGCGCCGCGGGATGGGCGCGCGGGTCCTTGCGTCCGCCGTAACGCCCGTCCTCGCTGAAGCTGGTCGTGTCACGGATGCGCTGCTACGCTGCGCCGCCCTTCGCGCGGGCGTCTGCGCGTCTGCAGATCGAATCTGGAGTCCGCATGAGTACCGTCGCTGCCGCCGCATCCAGCCATGACACGATTCGCGCGGTTCTCTGGCGCGGCGATCATCTGCGTCTGCTCGACCAGCGCCGGCTGCCGAACGAGGAAACCTATCTCGATTGCGCGACGGCGGGAGAGGTCGCCAGCGCGATCCACGACCTGATCGTGCGCGGTGCTCCGGCGATCGGCATCGCCGCGGCCTGGGGTGTCGTGCTGGCTGCGCAGAGTGAGCCGACGCGCCTCGATGCCGCGCTTGCGCTGCTGCGCGCTGCGCGTCCGACGGCGGTCAACCTGATGTGGGCGCTCGATCGCATGAAGCGCGCGATCGCGAACGGCGCCGATGCGAACGCGCTGGCGCACGAGGCGCAGGCGATCCAGGACGAGGATCTCGCCGCGAACCGGCACATGGGCGCCCTCGGCGCAGCCCTGATCGGCGATGGTGACGGCGTGCTGACCCATTGCAACACCGGTTCACTGGCGACGGCCGGCTACGGCACCGCGCTCGGCGTGATCCGCGCCGGCGTCGAGTCCGGCCGCATCGCGCGCGTATTCGCGGGCGAGACGCGGCCGTGGCTGCAGGGCGCGCGGCTGACGATGTGGGAGCTGCTGCGCGACGGAATCCCGGCGACCCTGGTGGCCGATTCGGCGGCCGCGCACCTGATGAAATCCGGCGACGTGCAGTGGGTGGTCGTCGGCGCCGATCGCATCGCCGCGAACGGCGACACGGCGAACAAGATCGGCACCTACCAGCTCGCGATCAGCGCGCGCCATCACGGCGTCAAGTTCATGGTGGTGGCGCCGTCGTCGACGGTCGACATGGCGACGCCGGGCGGCGCCGATATCGAGATCGAACTGCGATCGCCGGATGAGCTGCTGAGTTTCGGCGGTCAGCGCACGGTGATTGCCGATGCGCGCGCGTGGAATCCGGTGTTCGATGTGACCCCGGCCGAGCTGATCGATGCGATCGTGACCGAGCGCGGCGTCGTCGAAAAACCCGATACGACGCGCATGGCCGCGTTGTTCGACAGCGCGCATTGAGCGCGTCAGGGTCGCTGGTGTGGCGCTGAAGAAGCAACTCCTGCTGTTCGCGATCAGCGGCGTGCTCGGCTTCGTCGTCGACGCCGGTGTCGTGCAGTTTCTGGTGCGCGAGCTCGCGTTCAATCCGTATGGCGCGCGCGTGATCTCGTTCCTTGCCGCGGCGACGACGACCTGGGCGTTCAACCGTCGCTACACCTTCGCCGGTCGCGGCGCCGGCAGCCGCCGCCGCGAACTGCTGCGCTATCTCGTCGCAATGGCGTTCGGCTTCGCGCTCAACTACGGTGCCTACGCGGCCTGCCTGGCGCTGTGGGCGCTGGTCCACCGCTGGCCGGTGATCGGTGTCGCGGCCGGATCGGCGGCCGGCGCAGTGGTCAATTTCCTGAGCTCGAAATACTGGATTTTCCGCGCCCCGAAAACCGATTCCGCCTGAGTCTGCGCCGACGTCGCGCCGGAGCGGCGCGAGCGCATCTAAGTCGCGCTGAAATCAGGAAAAAACGCCCGCCTCGCGGTGCCCGCCGTGATACAATTTCATGTTGCGATGCGCATCCCGGAGATCCCCGGCGAAGGCGCGTTTTTGCGGCGCTTTCCGGCCTGAGAATTCCGCCCGGCCGGCGCGCACGTTCCCGGAAAAATCCGGACATCTGCTGAGGGTTACTGATGGCTGAGCTGGCCAGAGAAATCATACGCGTCAATATCGAAGACGAAGTCCGCAGAAGTTATCTCGACTATGCGATGAGCGTGATCGTCGGCCGCGCGCTGCCGGACGTGCGCGACGGCCTCAAGCCGGTGCACCGGCGCACGCTGTACGCGATGCACGAGTCGAATACCTCGTGGAACCGCCCGTACGTGAAGTGCGCGCGCGTCGTCGGCGAGGTGATGGGTAAATACCATCCGCACGGCGATGCCTCGATCTACGACGCGCTGGTGCGCATGGCGCAGGATTTCTCGATGCGCTACATGCTCATCGACGGCCAGGGCAACTTCGGTTCCGTCGACGGCGATCCTGCGGCGGCGATGCGCTACACCGAATGCCGGCTCGACCGCCTTTCCTCGGAACTGCTCGCCGACATCGACAAGGAAACCGTCGACTACCAGCCGAACTACGACGACAAGGAACGCGAGCCGACGGTACTGCCGACGCGCATCCCGAACCTGCTGATCAACGGCTCGGCCGGCATCGCGGTCGGCATGGCGACCAATGTGCCGCCGCACAACATCAGCGAAGTGCTGTCCGCATGCATCGCGCTGATCGACGATCCGGAGCTCGGCTTCGACGATCTGCTGCGCCTGATTCCGGGGCCGGATTTCCCCACCGCCGGCATCATCAACGGCTCCGCCGGCATCGTCGAGGCGTACAAGACCGGCCGCGGCCGCATCCTGGTACGTGCCAAGGCGGACATCGAGAACGAGGACAACGGCCGCGAAACGATCATCATCAGCGAGCTGCCCTACCAGGTGAACAAGGCGCGACTGATCGAGAAGATCGCCGAGCTGGTCAAGGAAAAGCGCATCGAGGGCATCACCGAACTGCGCGACGAGTCCGACAAGGACGGCATGCGCATCGTGCTCGAAGTGCGCCGCGATACCTCGGCCGATGTGCTGCTGAACAATCTGTTCCAGCAGACCCAGATGCAGGTGACCTTCGGCATCAACATGGTCGCGCTGCTCGACGGCCAGCCGCGCACGCTCAGCCTGCGCGAAATCCTCGACGCGTTCATCCGCCATCGGCGCGAAGTCGTCACGCGCCGTACGATCTTCGATCTGCGCAAGGCGCGCGCGCGTGCGCACATCCTCGAAGGTCTCACCGTCGCGCTGGCGAACATCGACGAGATGGTCGAGTTGATCCGCACCTCGCCGACGCCGGAAGAAGCGCGCCAGCGCATGCTCGCGCGGCGCTGGGAACCGGGCATGGTGCGCAGCCTGCTCGCTGCCGCGGGCGCGGAGGCATCGCGACCGGAAGACATGGCGGTCGAAGCGGGCCTGAAAGCCGACGGCTATCAGCTGTCGGAAATCCAGGCCAAGGAAATTCTCGAGATGCGGCTCAGCCGCCTGACCGGGCTCGAGCAGGAAAAACTCAGCGACGAATACAAGCTGCTGCTCGAAACGATCGCCCGCCTGATCGAGATCCTGGAAAATCCCGATGTGCTGCTGAAGATCATCCGCGACGAATTCGTCGAGTTGAAGGAGCAGTACGGCGACGCGCGTCGCACCTCGATCCAGGCCAGTCAGGAAGATCTCGACATCCTCGATCTGATCGAACCGGAGGACGTCGTCGTCACGCTGTCGCACACCGGCTATGCGAAGCGCCAGCCGGTCAGCGCGTATCGCGCGCAGCGGCGCGGCGGCAAGGGTCGCTCGGCGACCGCGATGAAGGAAGAGGATTTCATCGAGCGCCTGTGGATCGCGAACACGCACGATACGCTGCTGGTATTCACCAGTGCCGGGCGCGTGTTCTGGTTGAAGGTGTACAAGTTGCCGGATGCCGGCCCGAATGCGCGCGGCAAGCCGATCGTCAATCTGCTGCCGCTGGAAGAGAACGAGAAGGTGCAGGCGATTCTGCCGGTGCGTGAGTATGCCGACGATCGCTTCGTGTTCTTCGCCACGCGCAACGGCACGGTGAAGAAGACGCCGCTGACCGAGTTCGAGTTCCAGCTGCAGCGCGGCAAGATCGCGATCAATCTGGATGACGACGACGCGCTGGTCGACGTGCAGCTCACCGACGGCAGCCGCGACGTGATGCTGTTCGCCTCGAATGGCCGCGCCGTGCGCTTCGCCGAGGGCGAGGTGCGCGCGATGGGCCGCACCGCCGGCGGCGTGCGCGGCATCCGTCTCGCCGACGGCGTGCAGGTGGTCTCGTTGCTCGTCGTCGAGCACATGGCGGAGCAGAGCGCCGACGAGGATGAAGCCTCTGAAGCGGTCGAAGGCGAAGCGCCGGCCGATGATTCGGCGTTGCCCTCGGAAACCTACGTGCTCACCGCGACCGAACGCGGCTACGGCAAGCGCACGCCGCTGTCGAAGTATCCGCGCAAGGGGCGTGGTATCCGCGGCGTCATCGGCATCCAGTGCTCCGAGCGCAACGGCAATCTGGTCGGCGCCGTGCAACTCGAAGAAGCGCACGAGGTGATGCTGATCTCGAACCAGGGCACCCTGGTGCGGACGCGCGCAGCGGAGATCGCGCGTGTCGGCCGCAACACCCAGGGCGTGACCCTGATCCGGCTACCCGCGGAAGAAGCGCTGGTCGGCGTGGTCAAGCTGGAATCGCTCGGCGAAGAAGATGCCGGCGATGTGGCGGTTGCCGAAGCTGCTGCGCCGCCGGAGCCGTTGCCGCCGGTCGAGTAATCGAACGCGTGACAGCTCGGTTCGAGCTTCCTTCCCCTGCATAGCGGGGGAAGGAAACGCGCTCATGTCGTGCGGGTCGTTTCTCGAATCAGTGTTTCAGATTTCTGCCAGCATCGCCTCGGCGCTCGATACCCGGAACTCGCCGGGCGCCTCGACGTTGATCTTCCTGACGACGCCGTCTTCTGCGTACAGCGCGAAGCGACGGCCGCGCAGTCCCATGCCGAACCGCGTCGCGTCCATCTCGAGGCCGAGCGCCTGGGTGAAGGCGCCGTTGCCGTCGGCGAGCATCATCAGTCCATCGGGCACGTTCTGCGTTTTCGCCCAGGCGTCCATCACGTAGGCATCGTTGACCGCGATGCAGACCACGTCCACGCCGCGCGCGCGAAACGCGGAAAACGCCTCGACGTAGCCCGGCAGATGCCGCGCCGAGCAGGTCGGCGTGAATGCGCCCGGCACGGAAAACAGCACGACGTTGCGGCCGCCGAAGATCTCCTCGGTGGTCAGCGTCTTCACGCCGTCGCGCAGCACGTCGAGGGTGGCGGCGGGAATGCGCTCGCCGACTTGGATCGTCATTCGGAAAATCTCCAGGGATGGCCGGCGCGCAGCGGCACGGGCTGCCGATGATACGGGGGTTCGTGGCGCGGCGAGGTGCCGGAAAAGCGCGACTCTTGAAAGCGTCGTGGGCGGCACTATTTTCTCGCCATCGCAGCGTTTGTCGCTGCATCCTCATTGCGGAGAGAACATCATGCTGGTCACCCACTACAACCCCTGGCGAGTCCGCGGCAACGTGCATGCGCAGGACGTGCTGAATCGCTTCTTCAACACCACCGACACGAACGGTGCCACGGCCGAGGCCAAGGCGTGGACCCCGCGCGTCGACGTGCGCGAGGAAGCGACCCGGTTCGTCATCCTCGCTGATCTGCCGGGCATCGATCCGGCCTCGATCGAGATCCAGATGAACAAGAACGTGCTGTCGCTGAAGGGCGAGCGCAAATCGGAAACGCAGGAAGAGGGCGTGAAGTTGACGCGCATCGAACGCACCCACGGCAGCTTCGATCGCAGCTTCGTGCTGCCCGACAGCGCCGATGCGGATGCGATCAGCGCGGTCGGCAAGCATGGCGTGCTGGAGATCTCGATTCCGAAGAAGCCCGAACTCGCGCCGCGCCGGATCGCGATCAACAGCTGACGATCGACGCGGCAGGTCGCGCGCCTTATGCAGGCGTGGCGGCTTTGGTACGCTGGCCGGCATCGGCAGCGCAGCCATCGAAAGACAAGGCCCGCGGTCGCCAAGCCGCGGGCCGTTTCGTTTGCGCGAATACGCGATAATTTCAGGCGTGACATGCAGGCGCGCGATCCGGTTTCGCTGCGCCTGTGCAGCGGGCACGACCTGGCAATGATCAATCCGGAAGGTGCGGGAGACCGATGGAGTTCAAGGACTACTACGAAACGCTAGGCGTGAAGCCCGAAGCGAGCGACACCGAGATCAAGTCGGCGTATCGCCGGCTCGCGCGAAAATTTCATCCCGACGTCAGCAAGGAAGCCGGCGCCGAGGACAAATTCAAGGCGGTCAACGAAGCCTACGAGGCGCTGCGTGATCCGACCCGGCGCAAGGCCTATGACGAAGTGCGCGCCGGCGGTGGCTACCGCGGCGGCGATCCATTTCGCGGCGCGCCGCCGAACTGGCGGCGCGAAGCGGATGGCGCTGCGGGCGACGCCGAATCGGACTACAGCGACTTCTTCGACTCGCTGTTCGGCGCGCGTGGGGGCGCAGCCGGTCGCGCCGGGCCGCGACGCGGACGCGATCTGCATGCGCAGATCACGGTCGATCTGGTCACCGCGTACGAGGGCGGGCGCGAACGCATCAGCCTGCGCGACGGCAGCGGCGAGCGCACGCTCGAAGTGAAGATTCCCGCCGGCATCGCTGCAGGTCAGCAGATCCGCTTGTCCGGCCAGGGCTATCCCGGCACCGGCGGAGGCAAGGCCGGTGACCTGATACTCGAAGTGGGCCTGCGCGACGATCCGCGTTTCAGGCTGGATGGCCGCGACATTCTGGTCGATCTTCCGCTCGCCCCGTGGGAAGCCGCACTCGGTGCGAGCGTGACCGTGCCGACGCTCGGCGGCAATGTCGAGTTGCGCGTTCCGGCAGGTTCCGATGGCGGGCGCAAGATGCGCCTGCGCGGACGCGGCTGGCCGGGCAAGACGCCGGGCGATCAGATCGTCACGCTGGAAGTGCACGTGCCGAAAGCCGAGACCGACGAGCAGCGCGCACTCTACGAACAGATGGCGACGGCGTTCGACTACAACCCGCGCGGTTGACGGTCCGCGCGGTTGAGGTCTGGTGGTATCGAGCCGGCGGCGCGCTCAGGCTGCCGGCAGGTATTCCTTGATCACGCGCGTCAGCTCGGCCTCGTCGATCGGCTTGGTCACGTAGGCCTTGGCGCCCTGACGCATGCCCCACACGCGATCGGTATCCTGATCCTTGGTCGTGACCAGGATGATCGGGATGTGGCTGGTCTTCGGGTCCTTCGCAATCGTGCGGGTCGCCTGGAACCCGTTGAGGTTCGGCATCACCACGTCCATCAGGATCAGGTCGGGCAATTCGCGCTTGGCGGTTTCGACGCCGGCCGCACCGTCTTCCGCGGTGATGACCTGATGGCCGAGCTTCTCGACCGTGCGTTTCATCCCGACCAGCTGCGACGGTGAATCGTCGACTATCAACACTCTCGACATGGCAGTCATACCCCTGGGCAAGCGTGCATTCTAGACACAGGTTCGGCGACTCGCCAAGAGAACCTGTTAGCTGATTCTGACGATGGTGCGGCCGAGTGAACCGCCAGCCAGCATCGCTTCGAAAACGCCGGGCAGATCCGCCAGTGCGACTTCACGATGGGCGATCGTCGCGAGATGCGCCGGCTTCCAGTCGCCGGCCAGATGCCCCCACACCTGGTCACGAATATCACGCGCGGTGCCGGCCGATGCGACGCCGAGCACGCTGAGGCCGCGGATGATGAAGGGCATCACGGTTGTCGCCAGCTCGATGCTGGCGGCGTTGCCGCAGGTTGCGATGTTGCCGTACGGCTTGATCACACGCGTGAGTCCGGCCAGCAGGTCGCCGCCGACGTTGTCGATCGCGCCCGCCCAGTGCGCGGCTTCGAGCGGGCGCTGGCCCCAGAACAGTTCGGTGCGCGCGATGCATTGCTTCGCGCCGAGGCCGATGAGATAGTCGAACTGCTCGACCTTGCCGGTGATCGCGTGCGCCTCGAAACCCGCGCGCGTGAGGATGTCGATCGCGAGCGAACCGACGCCGCCGGTAGCACCGCTCACGACGATCGGCCCCATCGCCGGGGTCTGTCCGTTGCGCATCATCTGGAACAACGCGAGCGCCGCGGTGAAACCCGCGGTTCCCAACGCCATCGATTCGCGCAAGGTCAAACCCGGCGGCAACGGAATCGCCCACTTCGATTCGAGGCGCGCGTATTCGGCGAAACCGCCGTCGCGCGTCTCCGACAACCCGCAACCGGTGCACAGCACCTGATCACCTTCCTTGAAGGCGGGGTCGCTCGATTCGACCACGTAGCCGGCGACGTCGATGCCGCCATTCAACGGCGACTGGCGCAGGATCTTGCCCTTGCCGGTACCGGCCAGCGCATCCTTGTAGTTGATCGACGAGTAGGCAACCTTGATGACGATCTCGCCGGGCGAGAGCGCATCGATGCGCATGTCCTCGATGCCGGCGCGATGGCCGTTGTTGTCCTGGTGGATGCGGAAGGCGCGGAAAGGGGAGGAGATACTCATCGTGCGTTCTCGTTATTCCGGCGACAGCCGTGATCCAGTGACTTTGTGGCGAGAACTACGCCAGGTCGTCGTAGAGATCCCGCCAGTATGGGTTGCTTTTCTCGATCAGTTCGAGTTTCCAGGAGCGCGTCCATTGCTTCAGTGCTTTCTCGCGAGTAATGGCGGTCTCCATCGTCGCATGCATTTCAAACCAAGCGAGTTTATGCACGCGATGTTGTTTCGTGAAGCCATCGACGCAACTGTTCTTGTGCTGCCAGACACGTTGGACAAGATTCGAGGTTGCGCCAATGTACAGGGTGCCGTTGCGAGCACTGGCCAGGATATAGACGCAGGGTTGTTTGCGAGCGCTCGACACGGAAGGCACTGGGTCCCGGCGTTCGCCGGGACGACGAACTGGAATGCAGATTCTCTCCAAAGGCCCGTCGTTCTGACGAACGTTGTAACCCAATATCCCTGTACGAAAAAGCCGGTTGCTGCGTGTTGCACTTCAGATTTGGATTCCGGGTCGCCGCACAATCCTGCGTAGCCCGGCCCCGGGATGTGCGCAAAAGTTTCGTCGTTCCGGCGAACGCCGGAATCCAGTGCCTTGATGCGAAAAAACCCAGGCGCTGGATCGCGGATCGCCGCACATCCGTGTGCTGTCCGGATGAAGTCTCCAGATTCTTCGTTTCAGCGAACGCCGGAGTTCAGTGCCTTTATGCGAAAAACCCAGGCGCTGGATCGCGGATTGCCGCACATCCCTTTGCAGTCCGCATGACGTCTCCAGGTTCGTCGTTCCGGCGAACGCCGGAATCCAGTGCTTTTATGCGAAAAACCCAGGCGCGGGATCGCGGATTGCCGCACATCCCTTTGCTGTCCGCATGAAGTTTTCAGGCGTCGTTCCGGCGAACGCCGGAATCCAGTGCCTGTACGACAAACCCAGGCGCTGGATCCCGGATCGCCGCACATCCCTGTGCTGTCCGGGATGAGTTCATCCTGAACTCAATTGATCTTGTGAATTGCCCGCTTGTCCACCGACAGCGCAGCCTCGTGTACGGCTTCGCTCAAGGTCGGGTGCGCATGCACGATACGCGCGAGGTCTTCCGACGATCCCTTGAACTCCATCGCCACGACGCATTCGGCGACAAGTTCGGATACTTCCGCGCCGACCAGGTGCACGCCGAGGATGCGATCGGTTTCCGCATGCGCGATCATCTTGACCAGTCCCGCGGGTTCGTTCATCGCGACGGCGCGACCGACCGCTGCGAAGGGGAAGCTTCCGGTCTTGTAAGGAATGCCGGCATCCTTCACCTGCTTTTCGGTGAGGCCGACCCAGGCGATTTCCGGCTCGGTGTAAATCACCCACGGGATCGTGTCGAAATTCACGTGGCCGGGTTTTCCGGCGATGATCTCGGCGACCATGCTGCCTTCCTCGAATCCCTTGTGCGCGAGCATCGGGCCGCGCACGCAGTCGCCGACCGCCCAGACGCCTTCGACACCGGTCCAGCAGTGTTCGTCGACGATCACGCGCTTGCGCTCGTCGAGAGCGACGCCGGTATCGTCGCCGAGTACGCCGTCGGTGAACGCACGGCGACCGACCGCGACCAGCAACTTGTCGACGACGAGTTGTTTCTCGCCATCCTTGCCGGTGTAGGTGAGGTGGACTTCATTCTTGTTGACCTCGGCCTTCGACAGCTTGGCGCCGAGTTCGATCTTGAGGCCCTGCTTGGCGAACTCGCGCGCCGCGGCCTTGGTGATGTCGCTGTCCGCGACGCCGAGGAAATCCGGCAAGGCCTCGATGATCGTGACGTCGCTGCCGAGACGCTTCCACACGCTGCCGAGTTCGAGACCGATCACGCCGGCGCCGATCACGCCGAGACGCTTGGGCACCGCGTCGAAATCGAGCGCGCCCGCGTTGTCGACGATGAACTGATTGTCGAATTTCGCGAACGGCAATTCGATCGGCGCCGAACCCGTCGCGATGATGACGTTGGCTGCGCTCAGCGTCTGCTTGCTGCCATCGGCCGCGGTGATCTCGACCTGGCGATTCTTCAGCAACTTGCCCTTGCCCGCGAACGGCGTGATCTTGTTGCCCTTGAACAGGAGGCCGACACCGCCGGTGAACTGTTTGACGATCTTGTCCTTGCGCCCGACCATCGTCTTGACGTCGATCTTCGCGTCCTTGGTCGTGATGCCGTGCACCTCGAAGCTGTGCTGCAGATTCCAGAACTGTTTGGAGGAATCGAGCAAGGCCTTCGAAGGAATGCAGCCGACATTGAGACAGGTTCCGCCGAGCGCGGGCTTGCCGTCCTTGCCGATGAAGTCGTCGATGCAGGCCACCTTGAGGCCGAGCTGCGCCGCGCGGATTGCCGCGTGATAACCGGCTGGACCGGCGCCGATGACGATGATGTCGAATTGGTCTGCCATGCGCTTTTCTCTTTGTCTTGCCTTCTCCCTTCGGGAAAAGGTGCCCAGCTCCGATCAGGGAAGGGCGGATGAGGAAGGCATCGCACGCCGGCGTGCCATTGCAACCAGATGAGGCGTTTTTCCTGCACCCCAACCCTCTCCCGGTGGGAGAGGGGCTCTCGCACGCTACATTCCCAGCAGCATGCGCTGCGGGTTCTCCAGCTGATTCTTGATGTCGACCAGGAACAGCACCGCGTCCTTGCCGTCGATGATGCGATGGTCGTAGCTGATCGCGACGTACATCATCGGCGCGGCGACGACCTGGCCGTTCTCGACGATCGCGCGTTCCTTGATCGTGTGCATGCCGAGGATCGCGCTCTGCGGCGGATTGACGATCGGGGTGGAGAACAGCGAGCCGAAGGTGCCGCCGTTGGTGATCGTGAAGGTGCCGCCGGAAAGATCGTCGAGAGTCAGGCCGCCTTCGCGCGCCTTCTTCGCGAATGCGGCGATCGACTTTTCGATGTCGGCGAAACCGAGGTTCTGCGCATCGCGGATGACCGGCGTGACCAGGCCCTTGTCGGTTGATACCGCGACCGAAATGTCCTGATAGCCGTGATAGATGATGTCGCCGCCGTCGACGGATGCGTTGACGATCGGATGACGCTTCAGCGCTTCGACCGCAGCCTTGACGAAGAAGCTCATGAAACCGAGCTTGATGCTGTTCGCCTTCTCGAACTGTTCGCCGAGTTCCTTGCGCATCGCCGCTACTTTCGCGAGGTTGATCTCGTTGAACGAGGTCAGCATCGCGATCGAGTTCTTCGACAGCATCAGGCGTTCGGCAATCTTCGTGCGCATGCGCGTCATCGCCACGCGTTCTTCCGCGCGCGAGCCGGAAGCTGCAGCCGGCTTCGCCGCAGCGGCGGGCGCCGACTTCGGTGCGGATTCGTTGCGCATGAAATTGACCAGGTCTTCCTTGGTCACGCGGCCATCGCGACCGCTGCCGGAAACCTGCGCCGGGTCGATCTTGTTTTCGGTCGCTACGCGCTGACCGGCCGGCGACAACTGCTCGACACCTTTCGCTGGCGCTGCGCTGGCAGGAGCGGGTTTGGGCGCGTCGGATTTCGGCGCCTCGCTCTTGGCTTCGGCCTTTGCCGGCGCTTTCTCGGCAGCCGGTGCCGCGGCGGCAGCGCCTTCCTCGATCACCGCGAGCAACTGCTGGCTGGTCACGGTGGCGCCGCTTTCCTGCTTGATTTCCTTCAGCACACCGTCCGCCGGTGCGGGTACTTCGAGCACGACCTTGTCGGTCTCGAGATCGACCAGGTTTTCGTCACGCTTGACCGCGTCGCCCGGTTTCTTGTGCCAGGTCGCGATGGTTGCATCGGAAACGGATTCGGGCAGAACGGGAACCTTGACTTCGATCGACATGAGTTATCCCTGGGTTTTTTTCACTGAAGCCTGATCGCGAGTATCAGGAATCGAGCGTAGATGGCCGCGTTATTTCAGGCACTCGTCCTTGAGTGCGAGGATCAAGCAGCGGCCATCCATGGCCGCACTTTTTCGGTATTTCAAGCACTCGTCCTTGAGTGCGAGGATCAAATAGCGGCCATCCATGGCCGCACTCTTCAATTTTCTTACTCTGCGACGTTGTCGGGTCCGGCCGGTGCGACCAGCGCCTGTTCGACCAGCGCAGCCTGTTCGGCAACGTGTGTGGACAGATGTCCGCAAGCCGGTGCCGGCGAGCGCGAACGGCCGGCGTAGGACACGCTGATCTTGCTCGACACGATCGCCTGGAAGTGATGCTTGATCTGATACCAGGCGCCCTGGTTCATCGGTTCTTCCTGACACCACACCACTTCTTTCGCCGCCGGATATTTGGCCAGTTCCGCAGTCACTTCAGGGCGCGGGAACGGATACAACTGTTCGATGCGCACGATCGCGACGTCGCCGATGCTGCGCTTGGCCGCTTCCTCGACGAGGTCGTAGTAGACGCGCCCGGAGCAGAACACGACGCGACGCACTTTTTTCGGATTCTTCGCCGTGCTGTCGGCGATCACCAGCTGGAAATGCCCGTCGCTGAGATCGTCCAGCGACGACACCGCAAGCTTGTGGCGCAGCAGCGATTTCGGCGTCATCACGATCAGCGGCTTGCGCACGTCGCGCAGCATCTGCCGGCGCAGCATGTGGAACATCTGCGCCGGCGTGGTCGGCACGCAGACCTGCATGTTCTCCAGTGCGCACAGCTGCAGGTAACGTTCCAGACGCGCCGAGGAATGCTCGGGACCCTGGCCTTCGTAGCCGTGCGGCAGCAGCAGGACCAGGCCGGACAAGCGATCCCACTTTGCCTCGCCGGACGAGATGAACTGGTCGATCACGACCTGCGCACCGTTCGCGAAATCGCCGAACTGGCCTTCCCACAACACCAGCGTGCCGGGTTCGGACGTCGAGTAGCCGTATTCGAATGCCATCACCGCTTCCTCGCTGAGAAGCGAGTCGACGATGGTCACGTTGGCGCCGTCGCGCACGCTGGCGAGCGGCACGTAGTCGCCGCCGCTGTTCTGGTCGTGCAGCACCGCATGCCGATGGAAGAAGGTGCCACGGCCCGAATCCTGACCGACCAGGCGCAGGTTGTAGCCGTCGTCGATGATGCCGGCGTAGGCGAGGTTTTCGGCGAAGCCCCAATCCATCGGCTGCGCGCCGGCTGCCATCTTCGCGCGGTCTTCGTAGATCTTGGCGACGCGCGGATGCAGGGCGACGCCGCTCGGAATGCTCAGGATCTTGCGGTTCCACTCGGCGAGCTTTTCCTTCGTCGCGCCGGTCGGAACCTGCTGGTCGAGGCTCGCGCCGAGGTGACGGCTCCAGTCCACCGCGAATGCGTCGGTGAAGCCGGGATCGAGTTCGGCGATCGGCGTGCCGGCTTCGAGCTTGGCGCGGTAGCCGTCGATCAGACTCTTCGCATCGGCCTCGCCGATGACGCCTTCGGCGACGAGTTTCTGCGCATACAACTCGCGCGCCGGCGGACGCGCGCGGATGATCTGGTACATCAGCGGCTGCGTCGCGGCCGGCTCGTCCGCTTCGTTGTGACCGTGGCGGCGATAGCAGACCAGATCGATGACGACATCGCGCTTGAATTTCTGGCGGTAGTCGAAGGCGAGGCGCGCGACGAACAGCACGGCCTCGGGATCATCGCCGTTCACATGGAACACCGGCGCATTCACCATCTTGGCGACGTCGGTGCAGTACAGGGTCGAGCGCGCGTCGTTCGGATTCGAGGTCGTGAAGCCGACCTGATTGTTGATCACGATATGGATCGAGCCGCCGACCGCGAAGCCGCGCGCCTGCGACATGTTCAGCAGTTCCATGTTGACGCCCTGGCCCGCGAACGCCGCGTCGCCATGGATCAGCACCGGTACCACGTGTTCGCGCGTGGCGTCCTGTCGATGCGTCTGGCGCGCGCGCACCGAGCCGGCAACGACCGGGTTGACGATTTCCAGATGCGAGGGATTGAACGCGAGCGCGAGGTGCACGGTGCGTCCCGGCGTCTTCACGTCGGCGCTGAAACCCATGTGGTATTTGACGTCGCCCGAATGCGCCGGATCGTCGGCGTGATCGAACTTGCCGTCGAATTCGGCGAAGAGTTTCTGCGGCGACTTGCCGAGGATGTTGACCAGCACGTTGAGGCGGCCGCGATGGGCCATGCCGAGCACCATGTCCTTCATGCCGTCGTCGCCGCCGCGGCGGATCAGCTCGTCGAGCAGCGGAATCAGGCTGTCGCCGCCTTCGAGCGAGAAACGTTTCTGGCCGACGTACTTGGTGTGCAGGTAACGCTCGAGGCCATCGGCCTGGACGAGTTTTTCCAGTACGTGTTTCTTGTCGTCGACGCTGAGCCCGTAGCGGCCGCCGGCGCGTTCGAGATGTTCGTGCACCCACTGGCGCTGTTCGGCATCGGAGATGTGCATGAACTCGGCGCCGATGCTGTCGGCGTAGGTCGCCTTCAGCAAGGCGACGAGGTCGCGCAATTTCAGCCGCTGCGGGCCGGCGATCGAGCCGGTATTGAATTCGACGTCGAGGTCGGCATTGCCGAGTCCGTGAAACGACGGCTCCAGATCGGGCGCCGACGGCCGCGGCAACAGGCCGACGGCCTGCAGATCGGAAGCGGTGAACGCATGCTCCATGTCGAGCGGATCGAGCTTCGCGGCAAGATGGCCGCGCGATCGATACGCGGTGACCAGCTTGAGCACGCCGGCCTGCTTCTGCGACTGCGCATCGCTGACCGGCGTCGCCGCGGCAGGATGGGCGTGGCCGTTGAGCTTCTGCGCCTGACTGATGCGCGCGATAACATCCGAGTGCGGGCGGTCACCGGCTTCGCGGCCCTTGAGCGCGTCGAACAAGCTGCGCCACTCCGGTGCGACGGCGGCAGAATCCGCCAGATATTGCTCGTAGAGATCTTCGATGAAACCGGCGTTGCCGCCTGAAATCGCCGAAGTGGCCTGGAACTGCTGAAGAAGACTGGGCTGATTGGCGCTCACGCAGACACCGTGCAGACGAAAACGCGCGCGGGTCGCGCGCGCCGGGAGGCGTATTGCCGCCGATCTCGAAGGGTCCGGCGCAACAGCGGAATTATAACCACGATGGGCGATATGTTGCGATGCACCGAAGATGTTCTGGGGGCTGCGCCTCAGAATCCAAGCTGGCGCAGTTCCTCGCTGGGTGTCGCGCGTTCCCATACCTGATCGAACAACGCGCGCAGCTGCGCATGCCGGCCCGGCTCGTAGGTCGAGCCTTCCGCCTCCAGGCGGCTGCCGAGCACGCGGAACAGGTAGCCGCGGCGATCGTTGAGCAGGAACGCCGACGGGTATTGCAGATCGCGCTCGTCGACCGGCGTGCGCAGCGCGATCACGCTCGGCAGGCGCTGCGCGAGCGCGATCAGCCGGTGTCCGTCGGCGAGGGGTTTGCGCGGGTCGTGCAGCAGGATGCGAATGCGCGCATGCCGGCCGGACAGCGCGATGCGCTTGATCGCCTCCAGCGTCGCCGGTACATCGAACAGCGCGGCGTCGAGGTCGCGCGTGTAGATGGCCAGCTCGTGGCTGGCATCGGAAAGGAGGCTGCTCACCGCGGCCAGGGCCTGCTCGCGATCGCTGGCGGTCAGCACCTGCGCCTGAGGCTTCGGCGGCAGTGGCGCGCGTACAACGGCATCGTCCGCGCCGAGTTCGAGGCGCATCGTCCGATGCGGAATCTCGCATTCGAGAAATTCCTCGCTGCACACGACGAAGCCGAACTTCGCGTAGAAGGCGATCGCGTGGGTCTGCGCGTGCAGTTCCAGCGTCGGCCAGCGCAGCGCCCGTGCCTGTTCGAGCAGGACTTGCATGATCGCCGCGCCGACGCCGCGGCCGCGCCACTCGGCCAGCACCGCCATGCGACCGATGTGATGATCCGGCGTCAACCTGCCGGTGCCGATCGGACGGCCGTCGGGATCGCGTGCGATGACGTGGCGTGATTTCTCGTCGAGCGCATCCCATTCCTCATCCGGCGGAATCTTCTGTTCGAGCAGGAACACGCGTTCGCGCACTTCGCGCAAGGCATCGAGATCGCCTTGCCACGACGCCGGCTCGACGCTGAAATCCTCGGGGATCATGTCGGATCTTTTCGACGCGAACGCCGAATCAGGGCGAGATGCCCGGCATCGATCAATCCACGCAGGACAGCGAGGTCGCGCCGCGTGAATGAGTCATCGCCCATCGCAAAGCGTGTGGACGCGCAGACCCGGCGCGCGAATCGCAGGGAACACGCATGCGATTCGCCGGCGACGAACAGGAGCGCGCCACGCTCGGCGCGCATCCAGGCGAAGCGTGACCATGGATTGCGTTGCAGCTGCGCGTCGCCTTCGAGTGCGCGCGCAAACGCGGCATCACCGAGCGGGCGTGGATTCGGTGCCGTCGTCTGCGCGCTGCGATAGCGTGTGATGAAGCTGCCGAACCACAGGCGAAGGACTGACGAATCGACATTTCCGATGTCGCCGCTGCCTGCGCCGCTTTTTTCTTTCCCAGCTGACGTCTGCTTCAGCCACGGCATCGCAGCCAACACGCGCGCGATCGCGGCATCGTCGATCTCGCCATCGCCACGCGCAGGCGCGAGGTCCGCATCGCTCAACCGTGTGCTTTCCGGAATGCGCTCGGCCAGGGTTTCGGCGAAATCGATCAGCAGTTCGGCTTGCGACGGCGCGCGCATGCCGATCGAGTACGTCATGCAGGCGCCGACGGCGACGCCGTGATGCGGCACGCCCGGTGGCAGATAGAGCATGTCGCCTGGTTCGAGCAGCCATTCATGTGTCGGCGTGAACGCGCTCAGCAATTTCAGCTCGGTATCGGTGCGAAATGTTTTCGGCGCATCGGGATCGACACTGATCTGCCAGCGGCGTCGCCCGAGGCCTTGCAGCAGGAATACATCGTACTGGTCGACATGTGCGCCGACGGAACCGCCGTCCTCGGCGTAGCTGACCATCACGTCGTCGATGCGCCAGCTCGGCAGGAAATCGAACGGCTGCAGCAGCGCCGCGACATCGGGATCCCATTTGTCGACGTCCTGCACGAGCAAGGTCCAATGCGTCTGCGGCAATGTCGCGAATTCTTCCTCGGCGAATGGACCCGTGCGCAAGGTCCAGCGATCGCGCGCAGGCTCGTGCACGGCGATGCGTGCGAGCGCGAGTTCCTCGCAGGCGAGCCCGGCCAGATCATCCGGTGCAACCGGATTGCGAAAATGCGCGAATGCGTTGCGGATCAGCAGCGGGCGCTTCTGCCAGTAATCGCGCAGGAAACGCGCGGGCGTCATCCCGAGCGGAAGCCGCGGTGTTGCGCTCACTTCAATTGCAGCGGCGGGCGTGCGTGGAGTCATCCGAAAATTTCCGGCGGCGACGATGCGAACGCGTGGTCAGATCGCGCGCGCCAGTGAATCGGCGAGGCCCGTATAACTCGCGGGCGTCAATGCGAGCAGACGCTGCTTCGCCGCCGCGGGCAGATCGAGCCCCTCGACGAAAGTGCGCAGCGCATCACGCGTGATGCCCTGACCGCGCGTCAACGCCTTGAGCTGTTCGTAGGGTTCAGGCAATCCGTAGCGGCGCATCACGGTCTGCACGGCTTCGGCGAGCACTTCCCAGCTCGTGTCGAGATCGGCATCGAGACGTTCGTTGTTCACCGTGAGCTTCGCCAGGCCGCGCAGCAGCGCGTCGAGCGCGATCTGTGTGTGACCGAACGCGGTGCCGAGCGCGCGCAGCACGGTGGAGTCGGTCAGATCGCGCTGCCAGCGACTGATCGGCAACTTTTCCGAGAAGTGCGCGAACAACGCATTGGCGAGACCGAGGTTGCCTTCGGCATTCTCGAAATCGATCGGGTTGACCTTGTGCGGCATCGTCGAAGAACCGACTTCGCCGGCCTTGAGCGATTGCCGGAAATAGCCGAGCGAGATGTAACCCCAGATGTCGCGCGCGAGATCGATCAGGATCGTGTTCGTGCGCCGCCACGCATCGCCGAGTTCCGCGATGCCGTCATGCGGTTCGATCTGGGTCGTGTAGGCATTCCAGCCGAGGCCGAGACTTTCGACGAAATGGCGCGAGAATTGCGGCCAGTCGACTTCGGGATAAGCGACCACGTGCGCGTTGTAATTGCCGACCGCACCATTGATCTTGCCGCTGATCTCGACGGCGGCAATCTGCCGGCGTTGGCGTTCCAGGCGCGCGACGACGTTCGCGAGTTCCTTGCCCAGGGTCGTCGGCGATGCGGTCTGGCCGTGCGTGCGCGCGAGCATCGGCCGCGCGGCTTGCGCATGCGCGAGCTCGCGCAAGGCTGCGATGACGCCGTCGAGCATCGGCAGCAGCAGGCCGTCGCGCGCGTCGCGCAGCATCAGCGCGTAGGCGAGATTGTTGATGTCCTCGCTGGTGCAGGCGAAGTGGATGAACTCCTTGACCGCGGCAAGCTCGGCGTGACCGGTGACTTTTTCCTTGATGAAATATTCGACCGCCTTGACGTCATGGTTGGTGCTGCGTTCGATCGCCTTGATGCGCGCGCCGTCGTCGGCGGAAAAATCCTTCGCAATCGCGAGCAGGGCGCTGCGTGCGCCGTCGGACAGCGCCGGCACTTCGGCGATGCGTGCCTCTTCGCTGAGCGCGAGCAGCCAGTGCAGTTCCACCAACACACGCCGATGCATCAGGCCGAGCTCGCTGAAGATCGGTCGCAGCGCCTCGGTTTTCGATGCGTAGCGGCCGTCCAGCGGCGACAGGGCGAGCAGGGTCGAACTCATGCGGATTCCTCGGTATGCGGTTGCACGACGATGGTCTTGGCGCGCGCGCCCTGCATCGTGCGTACGGTCAGATCGAAGCCGTCGAAGGCGAGCGTTTCGCCCTCGACCGGCAGGCGTTCCAGGCGGTGAATGATAAGGCCGCCGACCGAATTCACGTCAGCCGGCGCGTCGATGTCGCGTTCGAGCAGACGCTCCAGCCGGTAGATCGGCATGCCGCCGGAGATCGTCAGCGAGCCGTCGCGTCCGCGCCGCGACGCTGCGGGGGTGCCGCGCGCGTGTTCGTCCTCGATGTCGCCGACGATGATTTCGAGGATGTCTTCCAGCGTGAAGAATCCGGCGACGCGGCCGGACTCCTCGATGCCGAGCGCCAGATGCGTCTGACCGACCCGGAAGCGCTGCAGCACATCGAGCACCGGCGTATGCAGCGGCAACAGGATCGGCGGTCGCAGCAGGCTGGCGGGGTCGGCGATCGGGCTGCTTTCGGCGAGCGCATGCAGCAGATCCTTCGCATGCAGCACGCCGCGCACATGATCACCGTCGGCTTCGAACCAGGGATAGCGGCTGTAGCGCGTGCGGCGGAACTGGGCGAGCACGCTTTCCGTGTCCATGCCGTCGCGCAGTGCAGCGAGCTGATCGCGTGTGCGCAGCACGTCGCCGACGACGAGCTCGGGCAGGTCGAGCGCGTGCTTCATCATCGAGTATTCGTTGATCGCGTTGCCCTGGTTCGCGCGCTGCGCATGCACGATCAGTTTGAGTTCGTCGCGCGAATAGTGCTGCTCGTCGGCGTGACCGCCGGCACCGAGCCCGGCCATGCGCAGCATCCAGTTCGCACTCGCATTGAGCAGGCGGATCGCCGGATACATCAGCCAGTAGAACGCGTACAGCGGCGCCGCGGTCCACAGCGACATCGCTTCGGGCCGGCGGATCGCGAGGGACTTCGGCGCAAGTTCGCCGAGCACGATGTGCAGGTACGAAATCAGCGTGAAGGCGATCAGCAGCGCGGTGATCTGGGTGGTTTCGGCAGAAATGCCGAAGCGCGTGAACAGCGGCTCCAGCAGGTGCGCGAACGCCGGCTCGCCGATCCAGCCGAGCGCCAGCGATGCCAGGGTGATGCCGAGCTGGCAGGCGGACAGATACGTGTCCAGACGGCCATGCACGTTGACCAGGATGCGGCCGCGCCAGCCGTGACTGGCAGCCATCGTCGCCGCCTGTGTCTGGCGCAGCTTTACCAGCGCGAATTCGGCCGCGACGAAAAAACCATTGAGCAGCACCAGCAGCAGCGCCGCGCCGACGTAGAGCAGGTTCTGCAACATGACTCGATGCACGAGAGCGGTCGACGATTCTAGCATCTGCCCCGCCGACGCTCGGAGCCGGCGCGGGCTGCGGCTATAATCGACGCCCTTTTTCAGGCAGGTGGATCATGAGCGAGTACCGCATCGAACGCGACAGCATGGGCGAACTCAAGGTGCCCGCCGCGGCGCTGTATGGCGCGCAGACGCAACGCGCGGTCGACAATTTTCCGATCTCGGGACTGACCCTGCCGCGCGAATTCATCCGCGCGCTCGGCCTGATCAAGTCGGCCGCAGCGCAAGCGAATGCCGATCTCGGCCATCTGAAGAAGACCTCGGCGAAGGCCATCCGCAAAGCCGCCGAACGCGTCGCTGCCGGCGAATTCGATGCGCATTTCCCGATCGATGTATTCCAGACCGGTTCGGCCACCTCGTCCAACATGAATGCGAACGAGGTCATCGCGCACATCGCGGCGAAGGCCGGCACCCAGGTGCATCCGAACGACGACGTCAACAACGGGCAGTCGTCCAACGACGTGATTCCGAGCGCGATCCAGGTCAGCGCAGCGCTCGCTGTTTCGGAAAAGCTGCTGCCCGCGCTCACGCATCTGAAGAAGACGCTCGACCTGCGTGCGCGCGAATTGAAGAAGGTCGCCAAGACCGGCCGCACGCATCTGATGGACGCGATGCCGGTCACCTTCGGTCAGGAAATCGGCAGCTGGTCGGCGCAGATCCGCTCGAACATCGAGCGTCTCACCGATGCCTTGAAGCGCGTGCGCCGCCTGCCGCAGGGCGGCACCGCGGTCGGCACCGGGATCAATGCGGATGCGCAGCTCGGCGCGCGCGTCAGCGCCGAATTGACGAAGATGACCGGGGTGAAATTCGAGGCCTCGGACAATTATTTCGAGGGCATCAGCTCGCAGGATGCGGCGGTCGAATTGTCCGGCCAGTTGAAGACGCTCGCCTGTTCGCTGATGAAGATCGCGAACGATCTGCGCTGGATGAACTCGGGGCCGCTCGCCGGCCTCGGCGAGATCGAGCTGCCGGCGCTGCAGCCGGGTTCGTCGATCATGCCGGGCAAGGTCAACCCCGTGATCCCGGAGGCGATGACGATGGTCTGCGCGCAGGTCATCGGCAACGACACCACGATCACGATCGCCGGGCAGAGCGGCAATTTCCAGCTCAATGTGATGCTGCCGGTGATCGCGCTGAATCTGCTGCAATCGATCGAGATTCTGTCCAATGCCGTGCGTCTGCTCGCCGACAAGGCGATTGCCGGATTCAAGGTGCGCCAGGACAAGATCAAGGAAGCGCTGGAGCGCAATCCGATCCTGGTGACCGCGCTCAATTCGGTGATCGGCTACGACAAGGGCGCAGCGACCGCGAAGCAGGCTTACAAGGAAGGAAGGCCGATCATCGACGTCGCGCTCGAAACCACCGGCCTTTCGCGCAAGCAGCTCGAAACCTTGCTCGATCCGACCGCGTTGACCCGCGGCGGCATCCACGGAGGCTCCGCCGGCGGCTGACGGCGGAGCCTGCGCCGCGAACGGCGCGGCGGCTTGCTCGAAATGTAGATTGCGCCACGCATCGGACCCCTCGACCGTGGCGAACGGCACATGTCGAAATGCCAATGTGGGCAACAGACTGCCGCCGCCGCGCGGCGGATAATTCGCCATGCTCGATCCTGCAGGAATCCGGAGTTCTACATGCTGAAACGATTGATCCTGGTGGCCGCACTGTCCGCCACGAATGCATTTGCCCAACAGAACACCGACATCAGCGGTGTCGATTTCTCCAGCGGCAAGGGCGACGCGAAACTCGCCGCGCTCGGACGCGAAGCGGCGAGCGAGGGCAAGCGGCTGGTGATCACCGCGCCGCAGGAATGGCACAAGTCCATCGCGGCGAAGGTGCGCGCCGGTGGTCACGCCGACGTCGTGCTGCGCGATGGCTTCTACGAGAACGTGCTCGTGCGCGTCGAAGACAAGCCCGAACCTGCGAAGGCGGAGGCTGAAAAAGCGCCGCTGCGCACGCCGGCAAAAACCGCCGCACCGCCGCCGCCACCGACGCGCGAAGTGGCGCCCGCGGTTGCCGCGGCGCCGACGAATATTCCACCGCCGGGCGCGTCCCTGCTGACGAGCGCAGCGCCGCCACCTGCCGCGGCGCCCGTCGTCGCGCCACCGCCGGTACGTGCCGTGGCCGCTGCCGCCGCACCGAAAGCGGCGCCGGTGGTCGACGTCGGTGCGATCCAGGATCGCCTCGAACAGTCATTGAACGCGGGCCGCAGCGCGCAGGGTCAACTTGCAGTCGCCTCGCTGCAGCCGAACGACACGATCTATGTCGACGGGCCGGTGCGCGCCGTGGTCCGGCGTGAAGCGCTGAAGCCGGTGTTGTACTGGCTCGACGGCGATCTCGACCTGCGCCGCACGGAGTTGAAGGAAGTCGCGACCGACCGCTACCAGGTGGTGTCGGCGATTCGTGGCGAGGGCACCTTGCGGCGCGAGTTCCAGACGACGGTCGAAACGCTCGATGCGCATGAACCCGCCGACGGCTCGCCGGTGCGCGTCGCGCTCGAGCGCAAGTTCAACGATGGTCATCGCATCACCGAGAATCTGGGCATCGATCGACTGCGCAGCGGCGACGTGATTTATTCCGAACAGGGCAGCGCCGTCGTCGTGCGTCGTGATCGCAACGATCTGCTGCGCTTCTGGCTCGACGGATCGATCGACCTGCATCAATCCGCCGTGCAGGCGGACGGTGCCAACAAGTACCGCATCCTCAGCGACGTCGTGCACTGAGTCGCGCGCGCGATCAGCGTAACGGTCGCAGGCAGGGCGGATGCGGGTTTGCTCGCGCATCCGCCTTGCGCAATTCCGGATGGTCGTAGGGAAGATCGTTTTCCCAGAACCACGGCATGCAGGTCGGCCCGAGCGCGGCGTCCAGCACGTAGGCGAAAATGCCTTCACCGTTCGAGCTGTTGCTCAGGATCAGAACGCAGTCGCGCGATGTCGTCAGGCAGAGCGCGAGATTGTTGGTGCCGTCGTCGTGGCCGCTCTTGAACCATGCCGGCCCGCGCGAAGATCGATACACGACGGCGCCGAGTCCGGAAGCGAGCTCGATCGCATCGTTGTCGGTGGTCGTGTCCTTGGACAAGGTCGGAAACTGCTGCACCGAGTGGATCGCGATCTGTGCGCGTTTCATCTCTGCACAAGCTTTTGCGCTGAGGCCTTCGCAGCGCGCGAGGCCGGCCAGAAAGTTCGCATAGTCGGCCAGCGTCGTATCCATCGAACCGGCTGCGCGCACGCCGCCGCGCTGCTTGTGACCGAGCGCCTTACCGGTTTCGTCGTAGCCGATGGCGAGGTTGGCGGCGAATTCCTCGCGCCAGACCATGCCGCTGCGGCGCATCTGGAAGCGTTCGAATACGCGCTCCTGGATCAGTCGTTCGACATCGATGCCGAGCCCGTTCTCGATCACGAACTGCAGCAGGTTGATGCCTTCGCCGGAGTAGGCGTAACGGCTGCCGGGATCGAACTCGATCCACAGTTTCCCGTTTGCATCGAACGTGCCCTGACGCGTGAAGAAACGGAAGTTCGGAAACCCGGCGGTGTGGCTCAGCAACATGCGCGGGGTGATCTTGCGCCAGCGTTCGTCGTTGGCGAGATCGGCGTATTTTTCGTAGGCGGGCAGGGGCTTGGGAAGAATCTCGGCGATCGGGCGATCGAGATCGATGCGGCCGTCGTCGACCAGGGTCATCACGGCGTAGGCGAACAAGGTCTTGGTGATCGATGCCGCATACATCGTCGTGTCGGTCGTCAGCGGCAGGCCGCGTTCGATGTCGCGCTGACCGTAGGTACGCAGGTGGACGATCTTGCCGTCATGGATCACCGCCAGCCCGAGTCCGGGCACGTGGCCTTCCTGCATCAGGCGCTCGACCTCGCGGTCGAGCGCCTCGCTGTGCAAGGGCTTCGCGTTTCGATGCGGTGAACTCACACAACCGCCGAGACTTGCGAGAAGCACGCACGCGATGATGCCCGGACGAAACATGCGCACTCCGCTTCAGACGATCGGGATTGACGGGATGACGCGTTCGCGAAAAAGCGCGCCGGCACGGATGGCCGGCAGCGCTGCTACACCGCCGTTTCTATCCGCCGCTGACGCATCCAGATGGCTGCGGCGAGCAGCACGAGTCCACCGACGACGCCGATCCACAGGTTCGAAGTCGCCAGCAATCCGTAGACGCGGGAAGGATCGAGGCTGCTGACGACATGATCGTCGTTCATGCTGAAGGACAGGTGTTCGCCGCCGACGTTGATGCCCGGCGCACCGATCCAGCTGCCCGGCATCACGCTGAAGAGCAGGCGTCCGAGAATCGAGGCGAGACTTAGGTCGCCGGTCAGATGCAGGCCGCCGATCTTGCCGACCCACCAGTTCGCGGCGAGCGCGATGATCGGCAGCAGCACCGCCCACAGGAAGGGTTTGCTGCGTGCGAAGGACGACCAGAACAGCAGCCAGCCGATCGCCGGCAGCGCCCACAGCGCATTCACCGGAACGGTCGCAACCAGGCGCAGGAAAACGCCGAGCGGATGCGAGGCGAGCACTGCAGGCAGCGGGTTGACGCCATGTACGCCGACCCACACGCACACCAGCACGAGAAACGCGAGGTAGGCGAGGCTTGCGACGACCAGCGCGAAAACCGGGATCACCAGCATCGCAGTCAAGGCCTTCGACGCCACCGTGGCCGTGTCCGACACCGGCAGGGATTTCCAGAACAGCACGCTGCGATCGCGCCGATCATCGTAGAGCGCGCCGAGCAGATAGAAAAACGTCACGAAGAACAGACCGATGCACGCGATGCCGCAAAAGCTCAGCTGCGCCATGTCGAGTCCGTTCGAGGCCTTGGCGATGTCGTCGTCGCTGATGCTGCCGCGCAGATCGGTCAGCGAGAAACCGATGTGCACCTGCGCGTGGGTGCGGAACACCTCGGCACTGATGATGCCGAGCAGGGTGATGATCAGGATCGCGGTGCTGATCCAGAACGGCGTCCACAGGATGCCGCCGCGGTGTTCCCAGTATTCGCGCTTGAGCAGCAGCGGGAGCGTGTTCATGCGTAGGTTCCTTTCATGGTCGCCACGAACAGGTCGGCGATACTGGGTTTGTGCAATTCACCGAGCGCCGCCAGACGTGCGCGTTCGATGCCGTCGAACAGGAAGATCGACTTGCCGAAGATCTGGCGCTCGTTGAGCGGTTTCATCGCGCGCGCCGCGGCGACCTGTTCCGGATTGACCATCACTTCGGCGTAGCGGTCGCCGACTTCGTCCATGCTGGCGGCGAGCACGATCCTGCCGTCGCGCACGAACATCAGGTCGGTCAGGATGTGCTCGACTTCCTCGACCTGATGCGTCGTCACGATGATCGTCTTGTTCTCGTCGAAATAATCGGCGAGCAGGCTTTCGTAGAACGCCTTGCGATAGAGGATGTCGAGGCCGAGCGTCGGTTCGTCGAGCACGAGCAGTCGCGCATCGATCGCCATCACGAGGGCGAGGTGCAACTGCACGATCATGCCCTTGGACAGTTCGCGCACGCGCATGCCGGGTTCGATCTTGGTGCGCGCGAGGAAGGCCAGGCATTTCTCGCGCGAGAAACGCGGATGCACGCCGCCGACGAATTCGATCGCCTCGCGCACGCGGATCCAGCGCGGCAGTACCGCGACGTCGGCGATGAAGCAGACCTGTTCCATCAATTGCGTGCGCTGGGTGCGCGGATCGAAGCCGAGCACCGACAGCTCGCCGGTGAAATCGGTGAGGCCGAGGATCGCCTTCAGCGCGGTGGTCTTGCCGGCCCCGTTCGGTCCGATCAGGCCGACGATTCGGCCGGCTTCGATGTCGAAGCTGACGTCGTCGAGCGCCTTGGTCGTGCCGAAGCTCTTGCCGAGATTGCGCGCGTGCACGATCGAAGTCATCGTCTGTGCGCTCATTTCGAGTCCTCGTGACGAGCTTCGTCCATCAACTGCTTGAGGCTGAGGCCGAGCCGCGCCAGACGCGCGTGCAGGATCGGCCATTCCTCGCGCAGGAAGCGCTCGCGTTCGGATTTCAGCAGCGCGGCGCGCGCGCCGTCGGTCACGTACATGCCCAGCCCCCGTCGTTTTTCCACAAGACTTTCATCGACCAGTTCCTGATAGGCCTTCGATACGGTGATCGGGTTGATCTGGAAGTCGCCGGCCACCTGGCGCACCGACGGCAACGGATCGCCCTGTTTGAGGACGCCATCCAGGATCATCGCCACCACGCGGTCGCGCAGCTGGCGATAGATCGGCGTCGAGTCGTTCCAGGCGGTGCTCATCAAGGTCATTCCTTGTTCACGCGGTTCAGGGTTCGGCCGAAGGAATAGTAGGGCATGTCGAAACCGCCGCTGGGTGCCAATGCGGCCGAAGCATGCGCGGCCAGAACGCCGAGCGAATGGCTGCGCACGCCGGCTGCGGCGAGCTCGTTGCGATCCGGCACTACCGTGATCGCGGCGAGCACCGGGATTTCCGGCTCCGGACGCACGATGACGGTCGGCAGGGTCGGGATCGACTCCACGGTGGCAGCGGCGGTCGTCGCGACACGAGCCGCGCCGTTACCATCGAAGTGGGAAAGCATGACGATCATCGCGCCGGTTCCGTAGAGAGCGGCGGCGAAGGCGAGAAGCTGGATCAGGCGAGCTGGCATGGCGACCTCGGTCGAGGTGATTGATGAAGTAGTGTTGTAGTTAACTATAACACCATAATCGAGCCTGTCAAGCGCCAGCTTCTGCCCGCTTTGTGATCCTTCAATCTTGAGTCGACGCGCGTCACAGTCCGCGCGCCTTTGGACGCGTCAGCCCGCCTCGGCGAGATCCAGCGCGGCATGCGCTTCGAGCCAGGCTTCTTCCTGCACCGCGATCGCTTGCGCGAGTTCGCCCTGCCGCCGCACCAATGCAGCCACACCGGCACCGTCGCGATCTTCATAGAGGGCGGGATCAGCGAGGGCGGTTTGAACGCTGCTGCGTTCGGCCTCCAGCGCGGCGAGTTTCTTTTCGATGCGAGTCACTTCGTTTTTCAACGGCGCCACGCGTGCGCGCTGATCGGCGCGATCGCGCCGTGCCGTGCGTCGCGAATCGACAGCGCCGGCATTTTCGGCGACGCCTGCGATGGCTGCGGGTCGCAACACGAGTCGCGCGTAGTCGTCGAGATCGCCGTCGAACGGGCGCACGGCGTGATCGCGCACCAGCAGGTAGTCGTCGCACACCGCGCGCAGCAAACCGCGATCATGCGCGACCAGCACCACGGCGCCGGCGAAATCCTGCAGCGCCTCGGCGAGCGCTTCGCGCGTGTCGATGTCCAGATGGTTGGTCGGCTCATCGAGCAGCAAAAGATTCGGTCGCTCGAACACGATCAACGCGAGTGCCAGACGCGCTTTCTCGCCGCCGGAAAAACCCCCGACATCGGCCAGTGCGCGTTCACCGGCAAAACCGAAGTTGCCGAGAAAATCGCGCGCGCTCTGTTCGCCGAGCGCGGGTTGCAGACGCAGCAGGTGCTGCACCGGCGTCGCTGCGGAATCGAGCTGCTCGACTTGATGTTGCGCGAAATAGCCGATCGCAAGTCCCTTGTTGGTCTGGCGACGACCAGCGAGTGGCGCGAGGGTGCCGGCAATCGTCTTGATCAAGGTCGACTTCCCGGCGCCGTTCGCGCCGAGCAGACCGATGCGGTCGCCCGGCCGCAGCGACAGGCGCAGCTTGTCGATGATGCGCCGTTCGGCATAGCCGAGCGCGGCATCGTCGAGCGTCAGCAGCGGATCGGGCAGGGCATCGGGTTTGGCGAATTCGAACTCGATGCCGGACTCGACGCGCACCGCGGCAATCTCGGTCATGCGTTCGAGCGCCTTCACGCGACTTTGCGCCTGACGCGCCTTGGTCGCCTGCGCCTTGAAGCGATCGACGAAACGCTGCAGGCGCGCACGTTCGATCTGCTGGCGCTCGTGCGCGATCTGCTGCTGGCTCATGCGTTCGGCGCGCTTGCGCTCGAAGCTGCTGACGTTGCCGGCGAACAGTTCCGCGTCGGCATCGGCAATGTGCAGGACATGCGAGACGACGTGATCGAGAAACTCGCGATCGTGCGAAACCACGATGAGGGTGCCGGCGTAGCGACGCAGCCATTCTTCCAGCCAGAGCACCGCATCGAGATCGAGATGGTTGGTCGGCTCGTCGAGCAGGAGCAGGTCGGAACGGCACATCAGGGCCTGGCCGAGATTGAGGCGCATGCGCCAGCCGCCGGAGAATTCGGAAACCGCGCGGCGTTCGTCACCGGCAGCGAAACCGAGGCCGTGCAGCAGTTCGCCCGCACGTGCGTGCGCCGCGTAGCCGTCGATCGCACGCATGCGCTCGTGCAAGGCGGCTTGCGCGGGCACATCGTGCGCGGCTTCGGCGGCGGCCAGTTCGCGTTCGACCTCGCGGAACTCGACGTCGCCGTCGAGCACATGGTCGAGGGCCGAGCGCTCGCTCGCCTGGGTCTGCTGGCGCACGTGCGCGAGCACCCAGTCGCGTGGCCGGCTGAAATCGCCGCCATCCGGCGCGAGCTCGCCGCCGATCAGCGCCAGCAGGCTGCTCTTGCCGCTGCCGTTGCGACCGGTCAGACCGACTCGCCAGCCCGGATGAACGAGAAAAGTGGCGCCGTTCAGCAAAATCCGGGAACCTCGGCGCAGGTTCAAGTTGTCAAAGCGCAGCATGCCGGCAGTTTACAGGGGCATGTGCCGACGTTTGCCAACACTCTACGCGACGGCCACAATACGCGGCCCCGCGTACCGGCCCACCTGCCGAGCGGTAATGCCCCAGCGGCATTCGTGCGGCAAGACATCCGAAAAACCTTCAGGAGTAAACATGACGCGTTTCGTGCAGAAGTCCCTTGTTGCCGCGCTCGCGGCGAGTTTCGCGGTCGGCAGCGCGATTGCTGCTGATCCTCCGGCTGCTGGTGCCACCCCGGCCAAGCCGGCCGCCGCCGCTGCCGCGCCCGCCGTGCCGATCGACCGCAACAAGATCAGCACGATGGTGGGTATGGACATCGGCCGCGGTCTCACCCAGATCAAGGACGACATCGACATCAAGGTGGTCGAGCAGGCGCTGGAAGCGACCATCAAGGGCGAGAAGACCTCGCTGACGCAGGAAGAAGCGCTGGCCGTGCGCCAGTCCTTCATGCAGCAGATGCAGGCCAAGCGCGTCGCCGAGCAGAAGGTTTCCGCCGACAAGAACAAGTCCGACGGCGCTGCGTTCATGGCCGCCAACAAGTCCAAGTCCGGCGTGAAGACGACTGCCTCGGGCCTGCAGTACTCGGTCGAGAAGGAAGGCACCGGTGCGAAGCCGAAGGCCACCGACACGGTCAAGGTCAACTACCTCGGCACCAAGATCGACGGCACCAAGTTCGACAGCTCCTACGATCGCGGTCAACCGGCGACGTTCCCGCTCAACGGCGTGATCAAGGGTTGGAGCGAAGGCCTGCAGCTGATGCCGGTCGGCTCGAAGTACAAGCTGTTCGTGCCGGCCGATCTCGCCTACGGCGAAAATGCGCCGGGCCCGATCGGTCCGAACGCGACGCTGATCTTCGAAGTCGAATTGCTCGGCATCGAGAACCCGGCCGACAAGCCGGCTGCAGCCAAGCCCGCCGCTGGCGCGAAGCCGGCCGCAGCGAAGCCGGCCGTGAAGCCTGCCGACAAGAAGTAAGCCGGACCCTCGGCTGAGTGCGAAAGGCGCGCCGCGATCCGGCGCGCCTTTCGCGTTTCATGCTCCGCTAAAATCCGCGAAACCTCGAAGGAAGTGTCCGCATGCGCGTGACGATTTTCGGAACCGGCTATGTCGGTCTGGTCACCGGTACCTGTCTTGCCGAAGTCGGCAACGACGTCGTTTGCGTCGATGTCGACGCGCACAAGATCGAGCGCCTCGAACGTGGCGAGATTCCGATCTACGAACCGGGCCTGGAGCCGCTCGTGCGCGCGAACCACGCCAGCGGGCATCTCAAGTTCAGTACCGACGCCGCCGCCGCGATCGCGCACGCGCAGATCATCTTCATCGCGGTGGGTACGCCGCCGGACGAGGACGGCAGCGCCGATCTTTCGCACGTGCTCACGGTCGCGCGCACGATCGGTACAGCGCTGTCGCGCTACACCGTGATCGTCAACAAATCGACCGTGCCGGTCGGTACTGCCGATGCGGTGCGCGCGGAAGTTGCGCGCTCGCTCGCTGCGCGCGGCAGCGATGTCGCCTTCGACGTCGTGTCGAATCCGGAATTCCTCAAGGAAGGCGATGCGGTGCAGGATTGCCTGCGTCCGGATCGCATCGTCGTCGGCGCCGACAGCACGCGTGCAGTCGAATTGCTGAAGGTGCTGTATGCGCCGTTCAACCGCAATCACGAACGTCTCGTGCTGATGGATGTGCGCTCGGCCGAACTGACCAAGTACGCCGCCAACGCGATGCTCGCAACCAAGATCAGTTTCATGAACGAGATGGCGAACATCGCCGAGCAGGTCGGCGCCGACATCGAACAGGTCCGCCGCGGCATCGGCTCGGATCCGCGCATCGGTTATCACTTCATCTATCCCGGCGCCGGCTACGGTGGCTCGTGTTTTCCGAAGGACGTCAAGGCGCTCGAATATTCGGCACGCCAGCACGGTCACGAGCCGCGTCTGCTGAGCGCGGTGGAAGCGGTCAACGCCGCGCAGAAGCGCAAACTGTTTGCGCTGATCGAACGGCATTTCGAATCGTCCTTGCGCGGACGCACGATCGCGCTGTGGGGTCTCGCCTTCAAGCCGAACACCGACGACATGCGCGAGGCACCGAGCCGCACCCTGCTCGAACAACTGTGGCAGGCCGGCGCGAAGGTACGTGCGTTCGATCCGGAAGCCGCCGAGGAAGTACGCCGCCTGTACGGCGAGCGCGACGATCTGCTCCTGTGCGGCCAGTACGCGGCGCTCGAAGGCGCCGACGCGCTGGTGATCGTGACCGAGTGGAAAGCGTTCCGCAGTCCTGATTTCGAACGCATCCGCGCCGAGCTGAAACAGCCGGTGATCTTCGACGGACGCAACATCTTCGAACCGTTTGCGGTCGAGGCGGCGGGGCTTGCCTACTACGGCATCGGTCGCGGACGCAGCGTGCTCAGCGTGCCGACCAAAGCGTGAGGCACATCACGCCTGCCGTTCGTTTCCTCGCGTCGCCTCCGTGAAAGGTATACAAGCGCACATTCCCGCGCGCTCGAACCTGTAGGATCGCGCCTGGCAGGTTCCGGGGCACGGCTGATGAGCGCACAGGTTCAGGGTGTGGCGGGCGCGACGCGTCGCGCTTTTCTTGCAAGTGTTGCCGGCGCGAGCGGCAAGTCAGCGCCGGTCGTCAGCGGCTTGTCGTCGAATGCATTGACGCCGCCGTATGCGGCCTATGTGCTCGGTCGACTCGGCTTCGGACCGCGCAAGGGTTCGCTCTACAGCATCGAGCATTTCAATGCACTCGGCGCGACCGATGCGCAGCGACTGACCGCCTTCGTCGACGAGCAACTCGCACCGACGCTGGACGGCAGCGGCAACGTGGTCGATCCCGATGTCGACACGCGGCTCGCCGATCCGGATTACGTCACCCTCGGCAAGAGTTTCGATCAGCTCTGGACCGACTACGTGATCAACGGCAATCCGCAGGGCGGCACCTATGTGCGCGACTATCCGGCGCGCGAAGGCGAGCGACTGGTCTTCGTGCGCGCGTTCTATTCGCGCTGGGGCCTGGTCGAGCAGATGGCCGACTTCTGGCACAACCACTTCAACATCTACGGCTACGACAGCTACGCTGCGCCGACGTGGACGAGCTGGGATCGCGACGTCATCCGGCGCAATTCGCTCGGCAACTTCCGCACGCTGCTGCAGAAGACGTTCGAGTCGCCGGCGATGCTTTACTTCCTCGACAACTACATCAATCGTGCGCCGAGCTTCAACGAGAACTACGCGCGCGAGGTGATGGAGCTGCATACGCTCGGCGCGATCAACTATCTCGGGCCGGAATTGCAGCAGAGCCAGGTCGCGCTGATTCCGGAGGGTCAGGACGGTGCCGGCATGCCGGTCGGCTACGTCGATGCGGACGTCTACGAACTCGCGCGCGCACTCACCGGCTGGAGCTTCGGCAACGGCCAGAACGGCACCACTAACGACGGCCATCCGGCCTTCATCAATGCCTGGCACGACATCGGGCAGAAGACCGTCGTCGGCGAATTCCAGCCCGCGAATACGCCGCACGAAGACGAGATGGCGGCCTTCCTCGATCGCATCGCCAAGCATCCGGGCACCGGTCGCCACATCGCGCTGAAACTCGCGCAGCGTTTCATCGGCGACGATCCGCCGCAGGAAATCATCGACCACGCGGCGCACGTGTTCTTCCAGAACACCGAAGCTCCGGATCAGTTGAAGCAGACCTTGCGCGCGATCCTGCTGTACGGCAGCGGCAGCACCGATCCACTGATCCCCGGCTGGTTCGGCGACATAGCCAATTTCGGCAACAAGGCGAAGCGGCCGTTCGAAACCGTGGTCGCGGCGCTGCGCGGCGTGAGCATCGATTTCACCCTGCGCCGCAATGTGGCGAACGACTCGCCGAGCAGCGACGGTTTCATGGATCGCTTTCGCCGCACCGGCGAGCGTCCGTTCGACTGGCGTGCTCCGAATGGCTACCCGGATTTTTCCGACTACTGGATGGGCAGCACCGCCTTCGTGCATGCCTGGCGCACGATCGACTGGACGCTCGACGAAGGCACCGGCACCGACCAGACGCCGCTGGTGCCGCTGCTCGCCACGACCTTGAACGAGTTCAGCGCCGATCCGGCGCAGCACACGCCGAACAAGCTCGCCAATTTCTGGCTGACGCGCTGTTTCGGCTGGTCGCCGGATGCGAGCAACGGCTGGATCGGCACCGATCTGCATCGGCAGATTCGCGATTTCATGTGCCGCAACACCGACACCGTCAGCTACTTCGGTGCCGATGTCGGCATCGGCGCTGGGCCTGCCGGAAACACGCTCGGCATCGGCACCAACCAGGGTCCGAACTACTGGTACAACCGTTTGCGCGGCATGGTCGGCTGCATCCTGTTCAGTCCACAAGCCATGCTGCGCTGAGGGGAACACATCATGGGCAATCTCACGCGGCGTTCCTTCATCAAGGGCTCGACCTTGTGCCTGACCGCACTCGGGGGCCTGCAACTCGGATTCGGCACGCGGCTCGCACGCGCCGACTGGACCGGCAATCGCTTTCTCGTGTTCGTGTTTCTGCGTGGCGGCATGGATGGATTGAACTTCGTGATGCCGATCAGCGGTCCGGATCGCGCGGCCTACGAGGCGAAGCGGCCGACGATCAATATCCGCACCAGCGGCGCGACGGCGGCGTTGCCGCTGTCCGGTGATTTCGGCATGCATTTCGCCGCTACCGGCATGCACGATCTGTACACCCAGGGCCGGCTCGCCGTCGTGCACGGCATCGGCTTTCCGCTCGCGCAGATTTCGCGCAGCCATTTCGATGCGCAGGATTATGTCGATCTCGGTACGCCCGGCAACATCCATACCTCCAGCGGCTGGCTCGCACGTCATCTCGAATCGGCCGGGCAGGTACCGGACGGCGCACAGATTCCCGCGCTCGCATCGGGCTCGGCGCCGCCGGACAGTTTCCTCGGTCGACGCGACACGATGACGCTCGATGATCCGTCGAGCTTTCATCCGAATGCGAACAGCGGCACCCAGGTCGACGGTCAGCCGATCTACAAGCTGTCGACGATGGTCACGTTGAATCAGATGTACGCCGGCGCCGGCGCACTCGAACTGGCCGGCACCGGCGCTGCGAATACGGTCGAGCTGGTCGACTCGCTCAGCATCGCCAATTACACGCCCTCGGTCGGCGCGACGTATCCGACCTCGGGTGCCGGCGCGACCTTGTCGAACCAGGCCAAGCTGATCGCGAACATCGCCAAGCGCGGCCTCGGCCTGCAGGTCGCGACGCTCGACTACGGCGGTTGGGACACGCACGAAAACCAGGGCGCCGGCGATCAGGCCAACCTCAACAACAACCAGTATGCGGCGCGTGTCGACGGGCTTTCGCAGGTGCTGTCGGCGCTGTATGCCGATCTTGCCGGCAGCAACATGGCCGATCGCATGGTCGTCGTGGTGCAGAGTGAATTCGGGCGCCGCGTGCGCGAGAACGACAATCGCGGCACCGATCACGGCAGCGGCAATCCGATGTTCGTGCTCGGCGGACGCGTGCAGGGCGGTCGCTTGTTCGGCAGCTTCGGCGGCCTGCAGGACGGCCAGCTGTTCCAGAACGAGGACGTCGCGACGACGACCGATTCGCGGCGCGCCCTCAGCGAGATCGTGCAGGACCATCTGGGCAATGCGGATCTCGCCTCGGTGTTTCCGGGCTATGCCTATCCCGGTCCGCTCGGTCTGATGCCGGGCGATCCGATCTTCGCCAACGGGTTTGATTGACCGGCAGCGTCGGCTGCACGCGCAGCTCGGCGCTGCGCGGCCAGCGTACCCGGCTGCGTGTTTTCCGCTACCATCGCGCCCTTTCGCTGGTGCGCCGCGGCGCAAGGATCGATGGAACACAAACGCGCATTGATTACCGGCGTCACCGGACAGGACGGCGCCTACCTCGCCGAACTGCTGCTGGCGAAGGGCTACGAAGTGCATGGTCTGAGACGGCGCGCTTCGTCGTTCAACACCGAGCGCATCGATCATCTGCACCAGGAACTCGGCGAGAGCCATCCGGGCGTGCATCTGCACTACGGCGACATGACCGATTCGCTCAGCCTGCTGCGCGTGATCCGGCAGGTCAAGCCGGATGAAATCTACAATCTCGCCGCGCAGAGCCATGTCGCCGTGTCGTTCGAGGAACCGGAATACACCGCGAACGCGGACGGCCTCGGTGCGCTGCGCATACTCGAAGCGATGCGCAGTCTCGGCATCGGCGATCGTTGCCGTTTCTATCAGGCCTCCACGTCGGAGCTGTACGGTCTGGTGCGCGAGACGCCGCAGCGCGAATCGACGCCGTTCCATCCGCGTTCGCCCTACGGCGTCGCCAAGCTGTATGCGTACTGGATCAGCGTGAACTATCGCGAGGCGTACGGCATGTATGCCTGCAACGGCATCCTGTTCAATCACGAGTCGCCGATCCGCGGCGAGACCTTCGTCACGCGCAAGATCACGCGCGGTCTCGCGCGCATCGCATGCGGACTGCAGCACACGCTGTATCTGGGCAATCTCGACGCGCGGCGCGACTGGGGCCACGCTCGCGATTTCGTCGAGGCGCAATATCTGATCCTGCAGCAGGACAAACCCGACGATTACGTGATCGCCACCGGCACGCAGCATTCGGTGCGCGAGTTCGTCGTGCTGGCGGCGCAGGAGATGGGCATCGAGGTGGAATTTCGCGGCAGTGGCGCGGACGAACACGCGGTCGTTTCGCACATCGCCACGGCGGATGCGAAGATCGCGCCGGGCCATGTGCTGGTGCGCATTCATCCGCAGTATTACCGCCCGGCCGAAGTCGAACAGCTGCTCGGCGATGCGACGTTCGCACGCGAGAAACTCGGCTGGACGCCGAAGACCAGCTTCGCCGAACTCGTGCGCGAAATGGCCGCGGCCGACCTTGCGCTGGCACAACGCGAAGCGCAGGGCGCGATCGGTGCGCGCCACGGCCGCCATCTGATCGAACGCCTGCCGGGCTGATGCGATGGCCGCGTCACTGGAAGATCGTCTGACCGAACTCGAGATGCGAATCGCCTTCGTCGACGATACGATGGCATCGCTCAGCGACATGGTCGCGGCACACGATCGTCATCTGCAGGCATTGCGCGATACGATGGATCGCCTGCGCAGCGAACTCGTCTCGGTGCGCGGCTCGCTCTCGCACGATGTGCACGACGAACCGCCGCCGCCGCATTACTGACGATTGCCGTTCCTGCATTCCCATCCACCACCGAACGACGTTTCATCGCTGCCATGTCGGAATCCCTGCGAGATCAATTGCTGAAGAGCGGGCTTGCCCGCACGCTCAAGCCGGAACCCGCGGCGCGACCGCCGCAGCGTCCGCAAGGACCGCAGCGGTCGTCGGAACAACGCAGATCGTCCGAGCAGCAGCAGCGCCCGCCGAGGCCACCGGGTCGGCAGCCGTCGACGCGCGAGCCGACGCCGCGGCAGCCGCGGCGCGAGTCGTCGGAGATCGATCTCGCCAAGGCCTATGCCTTGCGCGACAAGACCGAGCGCGAGGCGCGCGAGCGCGAACAGCGTGCCGCCGAGGCCCGCTCGCGCGAGAAGAAGGAACGCAAGCAGAAACTCGCGGCCCTGCTCGGCGGCAAGGCGCTGAACGATGCGGCTGCGGAAATTCCGCGCCACTTCCCGCATGCGAACAAGATCCGGCGCATCTACGTGACCGCCGAACAGTTGCCGCGATTGAACGCGGGCGAATTGGCCGTCGCGCAGTTTGCCGGTCGCTATCTGCTGGTGAGCCGCGAGACCGGCGTCGCGGCGCAGGCGATCGATCCGGATGCGCTGGTGCTGCTGTGCGATGCGCAGGCCACCGATGAGGATGGCGTGCCGGCCGATCTGGTCTGGTAACGCGTATTTCACTTCGTTCACTCAGCTGCGGAAGTTCGGCCCGCATCGATCTTCCGAGCAGTGAACTGTGTCCCGGTTTGCATGCGACATGGGCCCGAGTATTCGCCCGTTCTCGCAGGTGCAGGTAGCAATGTTCAAATTTCTCAAATATGTCGCGCTCGCCGCGATCCCGATGTTGATCGAACCCGTGCTGGTCGAAGCGGCGCCGCTGCCGCGCTTTCCGCCCGGCGCGGTGTGGAACCAGGACGTCAGTTCGGCCGCGCGCAATCCGAATTCCGACGCGATGATCAACTGGCTGCAGTCGCGCGGCGGCTGGGGCACCGGCAGCACACAGTTCCAGATCGATTTCTCGATGGTCGTGCTGCATGCCGATGCCGCGGCGCCGATGGTTCCGGTCGCCGCGTTTCCGCCGGACGACTACTACTCGCCGGATTGCGACGATCCCGGGTCGTCATTCCCGCTGCCGAGCGGCGGTGCGATCGAAGGCTCGTCGGGATATGCCTGCGACAACGAAGACAACGACTGCCATCTACTGGTCGTGCAGGGAAACCAGTTGTTCGAGTCGTATCACAGCAACGTCACCTCCGGACATCTGCAATCGCAGTGTGCGGTGCGCTGGGATCTGACGCGCGTCTATCCACCGCAAGGTCGTGGCGAGCAGTGCACCAGCGTGGATGCCGCCGGCTATCCGGTTTCGGCTCTGCTGTTCAATGCGGATGAGGTCTACGCCGCGATCCAGTCGCAGGGCGACATCGGCCATGCGATCCGTTTCATTCTGCCGAACGGCCGCATGCGTGCGAACCAGTTCGTCGCGCCGGCGACGCATGCCGGCGGTCCGCAGAGCAACGATCCGAATTCGATTCCATACGGATCGCATTTTCGCCTGCGTGCCGACTTCGACATCAACGGTTTCAGCAGCAACGCGGGCGTGCGTGCGATCCTGCGCACGATGAAGAAGTACGGCATGTATCTCGCCGATGGCGGCAACCTGCCGCTCACCGCAGAGGCCGACACGTTCACCACGCACAAGTGGGACGAGTCGGGCATCGACATGGACTCGCATTCGCTCTACGGAATCGCGGTCACCGATTTCGAAGTGCTCGCCAGCGCTGCGCCGATCGAGCTGACCTACGATTGCACGCGGCTGCCCGACGGCCCTCCGCCCGATCCGATCTACTTGAACGGTTTCGAGCAGTAATCCGGAGTGCGCTCTTTGCGTTCGGTATGGACGCGCTTCACTTCTTGCCGACATCGGCATGCTGCGAGTACGCCGCATGCCAGGCTCCGTCGGTGTAGGTGAAGACGTCCGAAGAGCGCACGCCCTTCTGCGGTCCGAGCGACGGATCGTAGAACGACACGACCGCGATGCTGCCCTCGATCATCACGCTGGCGCCGGAAGGATGTTCCTTCAGATACGCCTCGGTCTTGCGCTTCGCTTCGTCCGAGCCGCGATTTTTCGCGGCGCCGGCAATGATCATTTCCTTCGAATGCGCTTCGCCATTCGGATTCACCGAGCGGTAGCCTGGAACCAGCATGCGCGTGAGATAGTCGGTGTCGCCGGTGACCTCGGCGAGCTCCCAGTGATCCTCCGTGGCACGCACGCCGGCTTCGCTTTTTTCGTTCTCGTCGGCACCGGCCGGCGCGATATTCTGCGCATGTGCCGCGCCGATCGCGGTGCCGATCGCCAGCGCGAGCAAGGTCGTCCAGCGGCCGCAGATGAAATTCAGATGGGATCGGATTCGCATGATGCGTGCAGCTCCTGTGCAGTGGGGATACTGGCGTTGGCGCGACGTAGTCGATCGATCGGCGCGGTTCATTCGGTGACGAAATTCAGTGCTCGAAACGCACTCGATGCCATCGGCTGCGAATGTAGCCGGCCATCGGATCGAGACGTGCGCGCGGCAGCGTTGCCGGCGCGGCGATCGAGCCACGGCGCCAGCGACACGGTCCAGATGTTGTCGTTGCCGTTGTCGCGCACGAGCATGCGCGCCAGCGCGCTGGCGGTGAGTTCACGTGTGCTCGGATAGGTCACCGGTTCCACCGTGTTGGTGCTGAAGTACAGGCTGCGATGGTCGGCGCCGAGGCGGGCTTCGTTGTTGTCGCCTTCCTCGTTCACTTCGTCGCCGAGGTCGATCGGTGTGTTCCAGTTCTGGTTGTCGCGAAAGGCGATGAAGAGCCGGCTCTGCTGTGGATGCTCCGGCGATCGGCTGCTGAAGATGATGAAGGATTCATCCGGTGCGACTGCAGGATCGACTTCAGCCGTGCCGCCGGCATCGAGGCCGGCCGGCGTTGCAGGTTGATAACTGCCGCGGCTGTACGCCGAACGGAACAAGTGGAAATGGTTGCCTTGTGCATCGGGATGCATGAAGTACAGCGTTCCGTCGCTGCTGATGGTCGGCGCGAATACGCTGTCGGAAACGTTCACGCTATCCGGAAGTCGATGCGCATCGCTCCAGCCCGAACCGACACGATCGACGCGCCACAGATTGCCGCCCTTGCCGAGCGCGACCTTGCCGCCATAGTGTCCGTCGAGCGGTTTGCCGCCTTTGCTCGCCGGACGATTGGAGGCGAAGATCAGGTACGAACCGTCCGGTGCCATGCTCGGTTCGAGATCGCGCCAGCAGCCGGAAAACGGCGCGATTTCCGGCTCGCTCCAGCTGCCGTCGATGCGATGCGAGACGAGCACGGTGAACTGACTCGGATTGCCGCGCCCGAAGAACACGGTATTGCCGTCCGGAGAAAAGGTCGGCGCGCGATCGTCGGCAGGACCTGAAATCACGCCCTCGCCGAACAGCTTCGGACTGTTGCCTGTAGCTGCCGCATGAGTGACCGATCCGAGGGCGAATAGCGCCGCTGCGCCGATCAACGTCGGCCAGATCCAGCGCGAATTGAAGTGATCATGCGAAACGGCGGGATGCATGCGTAGCCCGGTGCAGGGCGAGACGCCCGATGCCTCACGCTGCGGCAAGCGGATTCAGGCGACATCGATTTTGTGACGAGCGGGCGCGCTGCCGTGGCGAGCGGTCGTCGCGCCGGGACGATCGGTCAGGGCAGGTCCAGCGCGTGACGCGCGCTCTCGCGAAAGCGCCGGCTCAGGGCGAGGCGGGCGCCGTCGCGCAGCACGATTTCGGCAGCGCCATGGAACAGCGGATGCACTTCGCGCACATGCTCCAGATTGACCAGGGTCGCGCGATGGATGCGCAGGAAGCGCGCCGGATCGAGCACGCTTTCCAGATGCTTGAGCGATTCGCGATGCAGCAGGTTGGCGTCGGCCAGATGCAGTCGCACGTAGTTGCCGTCGGCCGAAATCCACGCGATTTCATCCACGCGCACGACGCGAATATGTTCGTCGACGCGCACACTGATGCGTTGCGCAAACGCGAGCGGCGGCGCGAACGCGGTGTGCCGACCTTGTCCGGCGTCGCCTCTGAGTGCCAGCCACTGCCGGCGCACGCGATCCATGCAGCGGTCGAAGCGATCCTGATCGATGGGCTTCAGTACATAGTCGATGGCGCCGGCATCGAAGGCCTTCAGCGCATGCGCATCGTAGGCCGTGGCGAACACGACCAGCGGCAGCGCGTTCGCGGGCAGGCGCTGCAGCAGGCCGAAACCATCCATGCCCGGCATCTGCACATCGAGGAAAATCAGATCCGGCTGCAGCGAACGCATCGCCAGCAAGGCTTCGTCCGCATTGCCGCACTCGCCGACGATTTCGATGTACTCATGCGTGGCCAGCGCCTGACGCAAGGCCAGACGCGCCAGGATTTCGTCGTCGACGAGGAGGCAGCGGATGCGCGCGGTCATGGCGCGGTCTCGAACGGCAGGCGCAGTTCGACGCGGGTGCCGCCGCCGTTTCGCGCACGCAGATCGATGCCGTCGACGCCGAGCGCTTCCAGACGCGCGCGCGTGTTGCCGAGGCCGATGCCCTCGCGCAGCGCATCCGCGGTGAAACCCTTGCCGTCATCCTCGACGACCAGATGCAGCACATTGCCCACGCGCTTCGCGGCAACGCGAAGCAGGCCGCCGCCCGGCATCGGCAGCAAGCCATGCTGCAAGGCATTTTCGACCAGCGGCTGCAGGATCAGGTGCGGCACGATTGCTTCGAGGGTGTCGTCGGGGATGTCGAGCTCGGTGGTCAGGCGGTCCTGAAAACGCACGCGCTGGATCGCCAGATAGCAGTCGAGAAATTCGAGCTCTCGCGCCAGCGGTACGCGCTGGCGCTGACCTTCCTCCAGCGTCAAGCGCAGGAAGTCGCTGAGCCGCGCCACCATCGTGCGCGCCAGCGGCGGGTCGGACAGCGCCAGCGCCGAGATCGCATTGAGCGTGTTGAAAAGGAAGTGCGGCTGCAGCTGCGTGCGCAGCACCTGCAGTTGCGACTGCGCCAGCTGGTTTTCCAGGCGCGCCGTGCGCAGGCGTTCGTCGCGCAGGCTACGCCGTGATTCGGTGCCGCGCAGCACGGTCAGCACGACCCAGTAGATCACCAGCGATTGATGAAACTGGTAGACGATCTCGACGCGGAACACATCGGCGATCGTCGTCGGCGCGCTGCCGACATCGCCGCGCAGCAGCCAGTACAGCACCAGCGTGCCGCTGCTCTGCACGAGCGCCATGAGCAGGCTGGCCGGCACATGCACCGAAAAAAAGCGCTGCCAGCTGCACTGCGCGGTGTAGCGGCCGAGGCGCGCGACCAGCGGCGTCAGCAGCATCCACAGATAGAACTGCGGCAGGTTGTAGGCGAAGGTTCGGCGCCAGGTTCGCGCTTCGCCCTCGTTGATCGCGTTGAGCATCGAGCTGACCGAGCTGCTCAATCCGAGCAGGCTCCAGAAACCGAACGGCAACAGCCAGCGCGGCAATCGCTGCATCAGCGAAGGTTCGGCGGTCGCACTCGGTAAAGGACTGGACATCGAGAATCCGTCGCGGTGCAAAGGCGCAAGCATGAACCACGCTGCGGATTTCGGCATCTGTTGTCCGTGCGCGCAAACACGCGCGTGTGACAACTCGTGCGATTCGATGCAACCAATCCTGCGTTCGTCACGTATCAATGAGCGACGACACGGATGGTCGGGCCGACCGAGGATGTTCAGGTATGCACAATTTCATCAAATCGCTCGTTGCGCTAGTCAGCCTGCCCTTGTTCTGCGGCTGCCAGGCGGTATTCTTTCGCACGCTCAACAGCAGCCATGCCGAGATCGCGCCGACGACGCAGGTCTACGCGGCCGAACACGATCTGCGCGTCGATGTGTATCGCCCGCCACACGCCTCAGGCTCGACACCGGTCGTGTTGTTCTTCTACGGCGGCAGCTGGCGCACCGGTGCGCGCGGCGAGTACGCCTTCGCCGGTCGCGCTCTGGCCTCGCGCGGCGTGCTAACGATCATCGCCGACTATCGCAAATACCCGCAAGGAGCGTTTCCGCGTTTCGAGGAAGACGCGGCATCGGCGGCGCGCTGGACCATCGATCATGTCGCGCAATTCGGCGGCGATCCAACGCGTGTTTTTCTGACCGGGCATTCGGCCGGAGCGCAGATCGCAACCTTGCTGGCGACTGACAAACGCTATCTGGCGGCGCAGCGACTACGACCTGCCGATTTCGCCGGCGCCATCGGCGTTGCCGGGCCGTATGATTTTCTGCCGCTGACCGATCCGAAACTGATCGAGGTATTCGGGCCCGAATCGCAGTGGCCGGCGTCGCAGCCGATCCGGTTCGTCGACGGCGACGAGCCGCCGTTTCTGCTGCTGCAGGGAAGCGGCGACCGCATCGTCGAGCCGCGCAATGCATCGGCGATGGAAACGACACTACGCGCTGCGCATGTGCCGGTCACCAGCAGGCTTTATCCAGGAGTGGGACATTTCCGCATTCTGGCGGGCCTGCGCTTCACAGCGCTGGCGCCGACGCTGGACGATATCGTCGCCTTCATCGAAGCGACGCCGCCGGTACAAAAGTAGAGAATGTCTCAACTCGCCGTACGCCGCGCGTTGCCGTTGTCGCCTTCGAGATTCGCCTCGCCGATCAGCAGATAGATCGGGCGCAGCGCTTCGGTGTGCTGGCATACGATGCGAAAGCAGGCGAGCAGCGGTCCGGCCAGCAGTACGCCGACGATGCCCCAGAGCCACCCCCACACCACCAGCCAGAGGAAGACGACGACCGGATTCACCGCGAGGCGATGCCCGATGACGGTCGGCGTCACCAGCTGGCCTTCGATGAAGGCTAGCAGGAAGAAAGTCGCCGGCACCGCGAGCGCGTGCCCGAGCGAATCGAAGGTCGAGAACGCAACGATGCCGAGCACACAGCCGGTGATGGTTGCGCCGATGTACGGGGCGAAATTCAGCACGCAGGCGAGGGCGCCCCAGAGCAGGGCATTCGGCACCTGCCACAGCATCGCGGCGATTGCGGTCGCGCAGCCGAGGCCGAAGTTGATGATCGAGATGGTCAGCAGATAACGCGAGATCTCGCGCTGCACGTCGCGCGCGATACTCACGACCACACGTTTCTCACTCATGCTGGGGGCTATTTCGACGAGCCTGCGCAGGAAATTGTCGCCCGACGAAAGGAAGAAATAGATCAGCAGAATGACTGCCGCGATCGCGCCCAGCACATGCGGCGTGTTGCTGAGAATGCCGACGATCATGGGCGGTTGGTCCTTGACCACGACATTGCCGGTCTGTCCGGGCGCCTGCGTTAACGCGGCCAACGAATCGGATGCTTCCTGCGCTTCGCGGAACGGACCGCGCCACTCGCGCATGCGCTGCTTGACCGAATGCACCGCGGCCGGCGCTTTCGTCACCCAGTCACGAGCCGGTGCCGCCAGGCTCGCGATGGCGGCCGATGCACTGAGCACGAGCGCGAAAACGACGATGCCGCTGCCGACCGCGCGCGGCAGGCGCAGTCGCTCGAGCGCGGTGACGACCGGTGAAAACAGCAGGGACAGCAGCAGCGCGAGCGCGGTCGGTGCCAGGATCTCGCGCGCGAAATAGCACACGACGAGTACGGCGATGACGGTCAGGGTGACCAGGGCTCGCGCAATCGTCGCCAGCCGATTGGTTGGCAGAGCCTCTGTATCGGTAGAAATGGCAGACGGTACGGCGGCGTCGCGTGCGGGTTCACTCATTGCTTCCTCCACTTTGCGGCGCATCATGCGCCAGCCACGGAGAATCATGAAATGGAATGTTCAGCGTACCGACAGGAGCATGCAGGAGGGCGAAAATCTGGCCCGGGCTGCGCGTTCGATGCAGATTCCGCACACCGCATCGTGCCCGACGAGGGGCGGAAACGTCAGTGGATGCGACACGCTCGACGGAGGAGAAACGGCGCCATCGGCGTCATCGAAGCCAGGCGCTTCGTAGGTCTCGCCATGTCCGGAAAATACCCGGGCCACGCAAGGCGAGGCCCGGGTCAAAGCCAGCGGGAACAAGGCGCAGGGAGTCAGTCGAGCGCCGTGTGGAAGTGTAGGCGTCTAGACGGCTGTTGGTACGGGATGGAAGTCACGCGCCGACGGTCCGGTGATTGATCGTGTTGGCGTCGTCGCGTTGCCGATTCTGCTTTTGGTGCCTTCGTCATGGGTCAAAGTTTTCGCGTGATGCAGGCGCGCGCAGTGCGTTCGTTGGTCCTCGCGAACGCGAATTTTCTCCGGGACTCATTCGCAGCGTCGGCAGCATGAAGGGCCTGATGGATGCGGACGATGCCGGATTCTGCGCGTGTTTTTCGCGGAAATGACCGACGTTCGTCAGCGACGTCATTGCCGTGGGCGACAGCAGCCATCTCGATTTCGTCGCCGCGACAGAGGCCTGTGGATTCTCGCACCTGAGCGAATGACGGCAGAGAAGTGATCGACGAAGACTCGAAAAAACGGAAGAGAAAATTGCGGATGGAAACGCTCGTCGACGAAAGTCCGAGTATGTAAAACTTTGTTACAGCAGCGCGAGAGTCCAGATTCGTCTGCGCAACCGCTACCTCGATACCACTTTTTGATCTCAGCATGAACTCCGCCAGTCGCTCCGAATTCGATCCGACCGCACAACGCGCCAGCATGGCGCACTATCGCCCATTCCAGGTACTCGGTATCGTCGAACTGGAAGAGCGGGCGTACCGCTGGTTGCTCGCGCATCCGCGTTCGACTCTGCGCGAAGTCGCGCAGGCGTTGAGCTTGTCCGCGCGCAAGACCCAGCGTCTGCTCGATGCGATCGAGGCAAAGGGCCTGACCACGCACTCGCCCGAGCACCCGTGTCGCTACCTTCCGGCCGCGCCCGACATGGCACTGCAGGCGCTCATCATGCAGCGTCAAAAAGATTTGCAGAGTGCGCGCGCGGCGGCGTCGGCGCTGCAGGAACAGGTCGCTGCGCAGCGCCACGGCGAGCAGGAGCAGGTGATCGAATTGATCACCAGTCGCGAAGCCGAAGCGCAGGTCTTCGAGCACATGCATCGCACCGCTCAGGAAGAAGTGATCACGCTGATCCGCTGGCCGGGCAGAGTATCGCGACTCGACGTGCCTTCCGACGAACACGGCAACAGTCAGCGCGAGGCACTAGCGCGCGGGGTGAAATTCCGCAGCATCGTCGATGCCGAATTCCTCGCCGTTCCCGGCGCCGTCGAGCGCATCCGCGCGGACATGAAAACCGGTGAGGACGTGCGCGTATTTCCGTCGTTGCCGTTCAAGCTGCTGGTGGCCGATCGTCGCATCGCGATCATTCCGCTCAATCTGCAACAGCCCGGAAGTCCGGTATTGCTGGTGCGATCGTCGACCCTGCTCGATGCACTTTGCGTGCTGTTCGACATGCTGTGGGATCGCGCGGCGCCGATCGGAATCGGCCACGCGGCCATGGGCGAAACGGACACGCCGACCGCGCGCTGGATCAAGGAGGTCGAAGACCTGCTGCCGCTGCTCGCGGCCGGCATGAACGACAAGGCGATTGCGCACGAACTCGGCTTGTCGCTACGCACCTTAAACCGGCGCATCGGCGATCTGTCCAAGGGGCTCGATGCGCGCACGCGTTTCCAGGCCGGCTGGCTTGCCGCATTGCGTCTGTCCGCGGAAGGTTTGCTGCCGAAGACGACGCCGCGCTGAAACCGGTGCATGCAGCCGCAACGCGCAGAAATTCCTTTTTCTACTTTGTTCCGCTCGTGCGCGTCATGCGCGCCGGACGATGCGCGCATCCTCTTCGCGTCGCTCACGCTCGCTCAGAATCCATCGCAGCGTGCGCCGCTCGGGAAGGACCGAAGATTTCAGATCGAAATACGGAGCAAGTTCGGGACAGGCCCTGACCAGTTCAGGCCGATGTGCCTTGCACGCTTCCTCGCGCCACTGTCGGAACTCGAACTCCCGACGACATCGACCGCAGCGTACATCTTCGTCCGGCTGGCGCAGCCGCGTGTCGTCGAACCGCAACTCACAACCCGGGCAGATCATTTCAATAGCCATCTCGCACCTCGAAGTGCGTGGCCGGCGGTACAACGCTATTACACCTGTCGCGCCCGTCGATGCAACGTGAAGGCAGCGAGGTGGGTTCGGGATGGTTCAGGTTTAGGCGGTCAGGACGCTGGCGCGAGTGACGGTCGTTCGTCCGTTTCGTACTTGCGCGTCCGATGTATCGAAGACATGGGTCGAGCATCCGCACGCGTCGAAGCCGACAGGCACGACGCCAGGATACTCACTCAGAAATCCATGAAATACCCACCATTCACCGGAATATTCGCACCCGTGATGAAGCCCGCATCGTCCGCAGCGAGGAAGTCGACCGTGCGCGCAATCTCGCGGGGTTCGCCGAGACGGCCGACGGGAATGCTGGCGATGATCTGGTTGCGGATTTCTTCGGGCACGGCCTGGACCAGGGCGGTGTTGCAGTAGCCGGGCGAGACGCTGTTGACGGTGACGCCTTTCTTCGCGACTTCGCGCGCGAGCGCCATCGTGAATCCATGCATGCCGGCCTTGGCGGCGGAGTAGTTGGTCTGGCCGAATTGTCCGGTCTGGCCGTTCACCGACGAGATGTTGACGATGCGGCCGAAGCCCTGCGCGGTCATGCCGTCGACGACGTGGCGGCACATGTTGAACACGCCGTCGAGGTTGACCCGCAGCACGTCGCCCCATTGCTCCGGCGTCATCTTGCGCAGACTGGTGTCGCGCGTGATGCCGGCGGCGTTGATCAGGATCGAAACGGTGCCGTGGGTTTGCGCGATGCGATCGAGGGTGGCCGCGCAGCCGCTGAAGTCGGCGACGTTGAGCGGCTCGAAGACGATGGAGTCGCCGAACTCGGCAACGTCCTTGCTAAATTCATCGACGCGTTCGCTGCGGCTTGCGAGATCGCCGGCGACGACGAAGCGACCGGCACGCGCCAGATGCTTGCAGATTTCCGTGCCGAGACCACCGATGCCGCCGGTGACGATTGCTACGCGCTTGCTCATCCTTTCACCCTCGCTCGTGCGCCGCGTCAACGCACGCAGCAGAAAAATGCTGCGTCGCAGCGGCGCGCGATGCTAGGAAGCGGGATGGTGCCTGTCAAGCCGCGAGGGGCTCAGGGCTTGGGATCTTTCTTCGGTTTGGCCGGATCGATCGTGCCGTTGCGCACGCTGTTCGCGGCCGAGGTGAGGAAGCCCTGTTGCAGCGATTTCCACAAATCCATGTTGCGTTCGGTGAGGTCGTTCAGCATGGTCCACGGGGTCTGACCGAGAATGCTGTTGAGCTGACCGCGGAACTGCTGCTGCTGGTCGAGGAAGATCTGCAGGCTGCGTTCGAGGTAACCGCCCATGAAACCCTGCAGCGAATCCCCGTAGAAGCGGATGATCTGCGAGAGCAGCTTGGTGGTGAACATCGGCTGGCCGCGATCCTCGTATTCCGAGATGATCTGAAGCAGGACCGAGCGGGTCAGGTTCTCGCCGGACTTGGCGTCGCGGACCTCGAACTCCTCGCTGTCGAGCACGAGCTGACGGACTTCCTCCAACGTGATGTAGCTGGAGATCTCGGTGTCGTAGAGACGCCGGTTCGGGTATTTCTTGATGATGCGCAGAGTCATTGCGCAACGCTAGCAGAATGTGCGGCGGCGCACCAGTTACGGATGTTGCGCAGCAAACGCCGGGAGGCGGGAAATGCTGCAGGCCGGTTTCCGCAGCAAGACGAAACGAATTCCGCGGTTTACCGATGCCTCTGTGCGCTCGCCGCCGTGCGCTGGAATAGTCGCTCATGGTAAGACGCAGGCTTGCAAAAGAGTGCGTCAGGCGCCGAGCCGTCTTCCCCCCAGACGGTCGCCGATTACCCCGACGCACGATGCTGCCGCTGCAGCATCGTGCGCCGGAATCGGACCTACCAGCCCATGTACTGCCCGCCATTGATCGCGAGGTTGGCGCCGGTGATCCAGTTCGCCTGGTCGTTGGCGAAAAAGCCGACTGCATAGGCGATCTCGTCCGGATTGCCGAGGCGACCGAGCGGAATCTGCGCGACGATCTTCGCGCGCACGTCTTCCGGCACCGCCATCACCATGTCGGTGCCGACGTAACCCGGTGAGACCGTGTTCACGGTGATGCCGAACTTCGCGTTTTCCTGCGCCAGCGAGATCGTGAAGCCGTGCATGCCGGCTTTTGCGGCGGCGTAGTTGGCCTGTCCGTACTGGCCTTTCTGGCCGTTGATCGAGCTGATCTGCACGATGCGGCCCCACTTGCGATTGCGCATGCCGTCGATGACCGGCCGCGTCACGTTGAAGCAGGAGCCGAGGTTGGTGTTGATCACTTCCTGCCACTGGATCGCGCTCATCTTGTGGAAGGTCGTGTCGCGCGTAATGCCGGCATTGTTGATCAGGATATCGATCGGGCCGAGCTGGTTCTCGACCTCGCGCACCATCGCTTCCGCAGTGCCGGCATCGGCGACATCGCCCGGGGCGATCGCGAATTCGAAACCGTCCTTGCGCTGCGTTTCCTGCCACGCCTTGGCGCGCGCTTCGTCGCGATAATTGGTGGCCACCTTGTGGCCGAGTTGCGCCAGGTGCCGGCAGATCGCCGTACCGATTCCACCGGTTCCGCCCGTGACCAGGGCGACGCGTGTCGTCATGACTTGTACTCCCGTAGATTGCGTTGCGAGCGACGCGAGACGCGCCAACATCGATTGTGCCCGCAGGTTCAGCAAACGTCCTTCCGCAGCGCCGCAAACGGCGGTGGTGCCGCTGCGATGCGTGGAATCCGGTCTGCTTGAAAATCCTGCAGCGCCATCGAGAGTAGGGCGGCCGGATGACATGCATCGGACGGCGTCTGCCCGAGGAAAATCAGCGCGGCACGCAGCGCGGGCATCGGATCGGTCGCATCCACCGCGAGCGCGCGTTCGTGCTTGCTCAGCTTGCAGCCGTCCGCGCCGAGCGCGAGCGGCAGATGCGCATACCTCGGCTGCGCGAAACCGAGTCGGCGTTGCAGCAGAATCTGCCGCGGCGTCGAGTCGAGCAGGTCGGCGCCGCGCACGACATCGGTGACGCCTTGCGCCGCATCGTCGACGACGACGGCAAGCTGGTAGGCGGCGCCGCCTTCGACGCGCCAGATCACGAAGTCTCCGACCTCGGCGCGCAGATCCTGTTGCTGGGCGCCGCGGATCGCGTCATCGAACGCGATGATTTCGAGCGGCACGCGCGCGCGCCACGCCGGTGCGCGGCCCGGCGCAGCGGCTGCGATGCACGCGGGCGGATGGATGCCGCCGAAGGGTTCGAGATCCTTGCGGCTGCACCAGCATGGATAGGCGTGGCCGGCGGCGCTGAGTCGATCGAGCGCTGCGGCGTAGATCGCGTCGCGCTCGCTCTGATGGAGAATGTCCGCATCCGATTCGAGCCCGAATGCGTGCAGGGTCCGCACGATGTCCTGCGCCGCGCCCGGAACCTCGCGTTCGCGGTCGAGATCTTCCATGCGCACGATCCAGCGGCCTCCGGCGGCGCGCGCGAACAGCCAGCTGCCGACGGCGGCGACCAGCGAGCCGAAATGCAGGCGCCCGCTCGGGGAAGGCGCGAAGCGGCCGCAAGGCATCGTCATCGGCGCGCGCATCGGCGTGCTGAACCCAGGTCGCGCAATGCGGTCCGAAGAACTGCTCGCCGCATCCGTGCGGACCGGCTAGGCTTTAAAAACGTTCCGGGCAGTCGCATTGACGGGGTGTCGCAAACGCTGCATTTGCGGCGTTTGCGGCGAATATCGTATCGACCATTGAGGTGGGCCATGTTGCGTATCGTTCTTTTCGTTCTGACCAACCTCGCGGTGATGGCGCTGCTGACCATCGTCGTCAAGTTGACCGGTATCGATATCTACACGCAGAACCGTGGCGGGATCAACCTGCAGGGTTTGCTGATCCTGTCGGCGGTGATGGGCATGGGCGGGTCGTTCATTTCGCTGGCGATGTCGAAGTGGCTGGCGAAGATGTCGGTCGGCGCGCAGGTGATCGCGCAGCCGCGCAACGCGACCGAAACCTGGCTGTTCGACACGGTGCGTCGCCAGTCTGAAAAAGCCGGCATCGGCATGCCCGAGATCGCGGTCTACGACGCGCCCGAAATGAACGCGTTCGCGACCGGCATGAGCAAGAATCACTCGCTGGTGGCGGTGAGCACGGGGCTGCTGCAGAGCATGGACCGCGATCAGGTCGAGGCCGTGCTCGGCCACGAGATCACCCATGTCGCGAATGGCGACATGGTCACGATGGCGCTGATCCAGGGCGTGCTGAACACCTTCGTGATCTTCCTCGCACGCATCATCGGCACCGTGGTCGATCGCATGATCAGCGGCAATCGCGACAGCGGCGGAGGCGGCCTGGCCTACTTCGCGATCGTGATGGTGTTGCAGATCGCGCTCGGCTTCCTCGCTTCGCTGATCGTGCTGGCGTTCTCGCGCTGGCGCGAATTTCGTGCCGACGCCGGCGGTGCGCATCTGGCGAGCAAGCAGTCGATGATTTCCGCACTCGAGCGACTCTCGGCCAATCACGGTGAGAACACGTTGCCGAAGGCGATCCAGGCGTTCGGCATTTCCGGCGAAGGCGGCTGGACGCGGCTGTTGATGAGTCATCCGCCGATTGCCGAGCGCGTCGCGGCGCTGCGCGCGGCGAGCTGATCCTGCACGGCGCACGCTCACGCGAAACGCGGTACTTTGCGCAGGACGACGAAATCTGGTCAGCGCGATGGAACGCCCAATGACGATGCTGCGTATCGGCGACTGGCAGGTGAATCCGGCGGCCGGCCAGATTTCGCGAGATGGCGAGAGCGTGCGTCTGGAGGCGCGCAGCCTGCGTCTGTTGCTGTGCCTGGCGCAGCGGGCCGGCGAGGTGGTCAGCATCGACGAACTGCTGGAACAGGCCTGGGCCGGCGTGATCGTCACGCCGGATTCGGTGTACCAGACCATTGCCGCGTTGCGTCGCCTGCTCGGCGACGATCCGCGCCAGCCGCGCTACATCGCAACCGTGCCGCGACTCGGTTACCGCTTGATCGCGCCGGTAGATTCGATCGTGGATGCGCCGGCTGTAGGGCCTGTCCATGCATCGACCGCTGTCGATGGAAGCTCGACGACACGGCGTGAGATTGCGTCAGCGGCCAGATCGCGCGCCGCACCGCGCACGCTGTTGCTCGCGATCGCGGCGGTGCTGGTTGCCGGGTTCATTGCCCACTTGCTCATCGACCGTCCGTCCGCACGCCAGGCGACGTCGACGTCGGTGAGCGCGCTACGCGATCCCAAATCCATCGCCGTATTGCCGTTCCTCGATCTGACCGACGCCATGAACGAGGAACCCTTTGCCGACGGGATGACCGAGGAGCTGATCGACAAGCTGAGCAAGGTCGCCGGCCTGCACGTGCCCGCGCCGACCTCGTCGTTTTATTTCAAGGGCAAGCAGGCGACCGTCGCCGAGATTGCGAAGGCGCTCGGCGTCGCCTATGTGCTCGACGGCAGCGTGCGCAAATCGGATGCGACGCTGCGCGTGGCGGCGCGCCTGGTGCGTGCCGACGACGGCTTCGTGGTCTGGTCGGAAACCTACGATCGTCCGTTCGACGACAAGCTGATGGTGCAGGACGACATCGCCGCCGAAGTCACCAAGGCACTCGAGCCGTCGATCCATTGAGGCGGGGGCGTGCAGCGGCGATCACGAGCGAAGCAGAATTTTTCAGGACTTTTCAGGGCCGCGTCAGGACTTCGTGGAGTTCCCGCAGATAGCGTGAGCAAGGCCGTGGCGCGTCGCGCACCGGCTCTTCGCCCCTCGCTCGAAAGGAATTCCATGACTCGTCACCCGATCCTCGTCGCTGCATTTTTGCTCGCGTCCGTTCCGCTGCACGCCACCACCTACACGATCGAGCCGCGCCATACCCAAGGCGTGCTGCGCTGGAACCACATCGGGTTTTCCAACCCGACCGCTCAATTCAGCCTGGTCGAAGGCAAGCTGGAATTCGACCAGGCCGACCCGACCCGCTCGACCGTCGCGGTGACGATTCCGCTGGCCAATTTGAATACCGGCGTGCCCGAGCTCAACGAGTATTTGCGCGAACCTGACTTTTTCGATCTCGCGAAGTACCCCACGGCGACGTTCACGAGCACCAAGGTTCAAAAGGGCCGTGCATCCAACCTGCTCAAGGTCAGCGGCGATTTCAATTTGCACGGTGTGACGCGGCCGGTCGTGCTCGATGTCACGATCAACAAGGTCGGTGCGGATCCGCGCGACAACGTGCCGGTTGCCGGCTTCGAGGCGACCACAACGGTCAAGCGCAGCGACTTCGGCCTCGGCCTGTACGTCGCCCTGGTCAGCGACGAGATCCGGATTCACATCACCTGCCAGGCGATCGAAGCGAAGGCGTATGCGCAGCGTCTGCAGAAGGAAGCGGCGAGCGCAGCCAGCGAAGCGGCAGAAAAAGCCGCAGCTGCGAACGCGGCGAAGAAGTAGCTGCAACGCCCTCGAACCATCCGGAGCGTCGCAAGTGTGCGACGCTCCGCTTCTATCGCAATGATGTTCGTCGGACGCGGATGCGGATTCGGCTCGCCGTCAGGCGGCGGCGCCGTGCGAGACGATTCTCTCCGGCTCCTGCAGGAAGTTGCCCTGCACGAAGTTCACGCCGCAATTGAACAGGATCGCCATGCTCGCGGCGTCCTCGACGAACTCCGCTACGGTCAGTTTGCCGGCGTGGTGGGCCTGTTCGCAGATGTCCTTGATCTTGTCCTGATTTTCCTTGTGCTTGGGCAGCTCGACCATGTAGTTGCGGTCGATTTTCAGGTAGTGCGCCGGAATATGCTTGAGCAGCTGGAATGAATTGAGGCCCGAACCGAACTGCTCCAGCGCGAAGCCGCAGTGCAGCTGTTCGAGTCCCTTGACGAAGGCACGCGCGGGCTTGAGGTTGGTCACGACCTTGCTCTCCGGCATCTCGAACACGAGCGAGTCGCCGCGCTGGCGCGAATTCTTCAGCTGCTGCGCGATCCACGGCAGCAGGGTCTGATCTTCCAGCGACTGCGGCGTCAGCTTGACGAAGAAGGTCGTGCGGTTGCCGGCACGTTCGCGCTCGGACAGGGCGCGGATCGCCGCGGCGATCACCCAGCGATCGATCGCGACGAGCTTTCCATGCTGTTCGGCAATCGGCAGGAACTGGTTCGGCGCGATCTCGCCTTTCGGCCCGCTCATGCGCAGCAGGATTTCGTAGAAGTCGCCATCCGCGCCGTGCAGGCTGACGATCGGCTGGTAGTACAGCACGAACCCGTTCGTCGCCAGCGCGTTGTCGATCAGCGCGACCCAGCGGCGCGAGCTTTCCGCCGCCGCCTTGTCCTGTTCGGCCGGATCGACCAGACGGATGCGATTGCCGCCGTCGCCCTGTGCGCCGCGCAAGGCGCCGTGCGCAAGACTCAGCATGGTCGCCGCATTCGCGTTGCGCTCGCCGATCAGGGTGCCGCCGATGCTGACGGTGAGGTTGATCGACTGCTTGCCGATCTCGAAGATGCGTTCGCTGAAGGCGTTGCGCAACGTCTCGGCGAGCTGTCGCGTGGCCTCGCCGCTGCGGCCGGCGATCAGCACCGCGAAGGTGTGGTCGCCCATGCGCCCGGCATGATCCGCATCGCTCAAGTGCTTCCGCAGCAAGTTGGCGAGGTCGCCGAGCAGCAGGTCGGTATTGCCGATGCCGACCTTGTCCAGAACGTGCTTGAAATCATCCGGCTCGATCAGCAGCAGCGCCTGCTCGGCCTTGCCGTTGGCGGCTTCGGCGGCGGCGCTTTCGATCAGGGTCATCATGTGCTGGCGATTGAACAGATCGGTGATCATGTCCTTCGAGCGCAGCGTGTCGAGCTCCTGTTCCAGCGCGACATTGGCGATCTGGCGACGGAACGTGATCTGCTGGCAGGGTTCGCCCTCGTAGCTCGCCTCGCTGAATTCCATCGTCGCATCGAAGGTCGAATCGTCGCCGCGTCGGGCCTTGAGGTTCAGACGCTGCGGCGGTTTCTCGCCCTTGGAAAGTCGCTTCAACAAGGCCTTGAAGTCGTCCGCATCGTCGGCGGCGATCAGATCCAGGATCGACATGCCTTCGATGTCCTCGAAGTCGTCGAAGCCGAACATTTCGAGATAGGCCTTGTTCGCGCGCACGTGCATGCCTTCGTGCACGAACGCGATCGGATCGCGCGAGGAATCGAGCAGCGCCTCGCAGCGGCGTTCGGATTCGCGCAGGGACGCTTCCAGCCGCCGCACGCTGCGGCGCATCGTGAGCGCCTCGAATTCGCGCCGCGCGATGATCTGGATGAATTCGTCCGAACTCCTCAGCATCATCGCGCGCGCGCCCTCGCGGAACGCGGCGACGACTCGCTCTTCGGAAAGATCGCCCGCGCACCCGATGAGGGCGAAGTCGCGACCGCCGCGCGCGGCGGCTTCGCGGATCTGCGGCAGCTTCAGTTCCTTGCAGTCGAGGTCGACGATGATCAGATCCGGCGGCTGCTGTTCGAGCGCGCGCTCCAGTTCCGCTTCGGTGCTGGCGCGGGCCGGGCGCACCGGAATGCCGCCGTTGCGCAGAACGCTGATGATTTGTTCGGCGTCGTCGGCGGAATCGTCGATCAACAGCAGCTTGAGAATATCGTCGGGACGGGTCATCGGGCGGTCGGGCATCAGGGAATCTTGTCGTGGAAAAACGCAGCGTGAAAGGTGATGCCACATGACCCGCCGCGAGCCCTCGTTCGCGGGTGGGTAACGGTGAAGCAAGCTCGTCGCGACTGCGTCGGGATCCAGAGGCGAGCTCGATCCCGATGCGATCCGGAGAGTGTGTACCCGATTCGTCCGCCGATTTCCATGAGCGTATCCATTTATAGCGAAAGTTTGTGCAACCTGCCTGCGACCTCGCGCACGAGACGTGGGACCAGATAGCCGGGCAGGCGCGCGCGCAATGCGTCGAGCAGGCTGCGCGCGCGCGCGTCGTCGACCTCGAAATGCGCAGCGCCGGCCACCCGATCCAGCTGGTGCAGGTAGTACGGCAGTACGGCGCAGTCGAACAGGCGTTCGGAGAGCGCGGCCAGCACGTCGGCGTCGTCGTTGACGGCGCGCAGCAGAACCGCCTGATTCAACACGGTTGCGCCGCAGCTGCGCAGCGCGGCGCACGCGCTCGCCACCGCGTCGTCGATTTCCTGCGGATGATTGGCATGCAGCACCACGACTTTTTGCAGCTTCAGCGCGGCGAGCCAGTCCTGGAATTCCGTATCGATGCGTTCGGGCAGCACGATCGGCAGGCGCGTGTGCAGGCGCAGGCGGCGGATGTGCGGCAGCGCGGTCAGCGCCCGGGTCAGCTCGGCCAGCTTGGCGGTCGACAGCGAGAGCGGATCGCCGCCGGACAGGATCACCTCGTGGATCGACGGGTCCGCAGCGAGATAGGCCAGCGCCTGCTCCCAGCGGTTGGCGGCGGCGGTTTCCTCGGCGTAGGGAAAATGCCGACGGAAACAGTAGCGGCAGTTGACCGCGCACGATCCGGTCGCGATCAGCAGGGCACGCCCGCGATACTTGTGCAGCACGCCGTTGGCGGCGCGGGAGGCGAGGTCGCCGACCGCATCGCGGCCGAAGCCGGGCACATCGCCGAGCTCGGCAGCCTGCGGCAGCACCTGCAGCAGCAAGGGGTCGGCGGGATCGCCGCGGTGCATTCGCGCGATGAATCCGCGCGGCACGCGCAAGGCGAAGCCGGTATCGGCAGCAGGCAGGAGGCGCGCAGCCGCAGACTCCAGATCGAGCAGGCGCAGCAGTTCCAGTGGATCGGTGACGGCCTCGCGCCAGAGCTGTTGCCAGCGCACAGGCTGCGCCGGGGCGCGGTTAGCGGGTATCATGGTGGATCAGGTCCGATCGATTCGGCCGCGCGGATTGCCGCGTCATTCTAGCCGCTCGAAGGAGCGGCTTTTTGACAATGGTGCCGCACTCACTTTCGCAGGGTCCGGCCATCGGGGTTCGGACTCGCCAGACAGACACGGGAGCTGCACATGGCCAGTTATGGCATGAACGACGTCAAGAACGGCCAGAAGATCATCGTCGACGGCTATCCGTGCACGATCGTGGACACCGAATACGTCAAGCCGGGCAAGGGCCAGGCCTTCACGCGCGTCAAGTACCGCAACCTGAAGAACGGCCGCACCGTCGAAATGACGATGAAGTCGACCGACTCGGTGGAAGCGGCCGACGTGGTCGATACCGACATGGAGTTTCTCTACTCCGACGGCGAGTTCTGGCATTTCATGCATCCGGACACACACGACCAGATCGCCGCCGACAAGAACTCGGTCTCCGACGCCGCGCAATGGCTGAAGGGCAACGAGATCTGCATCGTGACGTTGTGGAACGGTGCAGTGCTGACCATCACGCCGCCGATCTTCGTCGAACTCGAGATCGTCGAGACCGACCCCGGCGTACGCGGCGACACCTCGGGCGGCGGCGGCAAGCCGGCCAAACTCGAAACCGGCGCGACGGTGCGCGTGCCGCTGTTCGTCGGCCAGGGCGAAAAGATCAAGGTGGACACGCGCTCGGGCGAATACATGTCGCGGGTGAAGTGATTGGGTGAGGGCGGCGTGCCGCCTGTGAGGGCGCTCGCCTCAGAGGCTCGCTGTGAGGAGTGAGGGGTGAGAAAAAACCTTCATAGGTCGGGATGTTCCTCACCCCTCACAGTCCGCGCAGCGGACGCCCTCGCAGGCGGCAAAGCCGCCGACCTCACATGACTTTTGACTCCATGAGCCCCATCGACCTCCTGATCTCCCCGCGCTGGCTCGTCCCGGTCGAGCCGCACGGCGTCGTGCTCGAAGACCATGCCGTCGCGATCGACGGCGAGCGCATCGTCGCGGTGCTGACGGTGGCCGATGCGCAGGCGCGTTTCGCGCCGCGCGAAACGATCGAGCTGCCCGAGCATGCCTTGATCCCGGGGCTGGTCAACGCGCATACGCACAACCCGATGAGCCTGATGCGCGGTCTCGCCGATGACCTGCCGCTGATGCGCTGGCTGCAGGAACACATCTGGCCGGCCGAGGCGAAGGCGATCGGGCCGGAGTTCGTGCGCGATGGCGTCGAGCTCGCGATTGCCGAGATGCTGCGCGGCGGCACCACCTGCTGCAACGAGAATTATTTTTTTCCGGACGTGCAGGCGGCGACCTATCGCCGGCTCGGCTTCCGCGCGATGGTCGGATTGCCGATCATCGAATTTCCGAGCGCCTGGGCTTCCAGCCGCGATGAATATTTCGAGCGCGCGCTGGCCGTGCACGACGAATTCAAGGGCGAGCCGCTGCTCGGCACCGCGTTTGCGCCGCACGCGCCCTACACCGTGGCCGACGAAAGCTTCGAACGCATCCGCATGCTCGCCGACCAGCTCGATCTGCCGGTGCACCTCCACCTGCACGAGACCGCGCATGAAGTCGAGGAAGCGCGACGCGAGCGCGGCGCGCGACCGTTCGCGCGCATGCAGTCGCTCGGCCTGGTCAACGATCACCTGATCGCCGTGCACATGACCCAGCTGACCGACGCCGAGATTGCCGCCTGCGCCGAAGCCGGCGTGTCGGTCGTGCATTGTGCGGAATCCAATCTCAAGCTCGCCTCGGGCTTTTGTCCGGTCGAAAAGCTGCGCCGCGCCGGTGTCAACCTGGCGATCGGCACCGACGGCTGCGCCAGCAACAACGATCTCGACATGATCGGCGAGATGCGCACCGCGGCGCTGTTGGCCAAGGCGGTCGCCGAAGATGCCGCGGCATTCGATGCAGCCAGCGCCTTGCGCGCGGCAACCTTGAACGGCGCCAAGGCGCTCGGCTGGGAAGCACGCATCGGCTCGATCGAAGCCGGCAAACTCGCCGACCTGACCGCCATACGGCTCGACGCCATCGAGACGCAGCCCTTGTACGACGTGATTTCGCAACTGGTCTACGCCGCCGGCCGGCACCTGGTCAGCGACGTCTGGATCGCCGGCACGCGGAAGCTGCGCGAAGGCGTTCTGGTCGATCTCGATGTCGCCGAGCTGCGTGCTTCGGCGCGGCGCTGGCGTGAACGCTTGGCCGGTCCGGCGAAGATATGAACGTAAACCCCGCCGAAACCGCCAAGTTCGATCGCCTTGCCTCACGCTGGTGGGATCCGGATGGCGAGTCGCGACCCTTGCATGATCTCAATCCGGTGCGATTGGGCTACATCGCCGAGCGTTGCACGCTGAAGGGCGCCAATGCGCTCGACGTCGGTTGCGGCGGCGGTCTGCTTAGCGAGGCATTGGCGCGAGCAGGCGCGCAGGTCACTGCGATCGATCTCGCGCCGGCGGTGCTCGATGTCGCGCGTCTGCATCTGCACGAAAGCGGGCTTGTCGTCGACTATCGCGAAATCAGCGTCGAGGCGTTCGCTGCCGCGCAGCCGCAGCACTTCGATGTGGTCACCTGCATGGAAATGCTCGAACACGTGCCGGATCCGGCCAGCGTTATCGACGCCTGCGCGAGCTTGCTCAAGCCCGGCGGCAAGTTGTTTCTGTCCACTTTGAACCGCACGCCGCTCGCGTTCGGTGCCGCGATCCTCGGCGCCGAACATCTGCTGCGCCTGCTGCCGCGCGGCACGCATCATTACGCGCAGTTCCTCAAGCCGAGCGAGATTGCAGCGGATCTGCGTCGAGCCGGCCTCGTGCTCGACGATCTCGCCGGCATCGCCTACAACCCGCTCACGCGCAAGGCTTGGCTGAGCGGCAACGTCGCGGTGAACTATCTCGTGTGCGCGTCGAAGCCTGCATGATGAGGGTGGTTGATGATGTGCGGTCCATTTTTCTCCGAGCGTGCAAGCTTTCAGAACAGAGCGCAGCGGTGAATTCGTGCTGACGCTTCCGCGCGCCGTCTTCTTCGACCTCGACGGCACCCTGGTCGATTCCGCGCCCGACCTGATTGCCGCCGTGCAGGCGCTGTGCGTCGAACTCGGTGCGCCGCCGCCGGATACGGAGGCGGTGCGTCGCGTCGTTTCCACCGGCGGGCGCGCGATGTTGCGGCAGGGACTGGCCGGCGCCGACGACGCGATGATCGACCAGTGGCTGCCGCGGTTTCTCGATCTGTACTCGGTGGCGATGACCGTGCATACGCGCCTCTATGACGGGATGGACGAGGTGCTCGCGCACTTCGAATCGTGCGGAATCGCCTGGGGCATCGTCACCAACAAGCCGGGCTGGCTGGCGCGGCCGATGCTGCAGCAGATGCATCTGGCCGATCGCTGTGCGGCCCTGGTCTGCGGCGATTGCCTCGCAGTGAAAAAGCCCGACCCGGCTCCGGTTCTGTACGCGTGCGAGCTTGCAGGCGTGGCGCCGGCCGACGCTGTCTTCATCGGCGATGATCTGCGCGATGTGCAGGCCGGACGCGCCGCCGGCCTGCTGACGATTGCGGCAGGGTGGGGCTATCTCGACGGCGGCGATCCGCACACCTGGGGCGCCGATCACGTGCTCGATGCACCGTCGGATTTGCTAGCCACGCTGGGGCTCGTCTGATCGATGGATGCGGACAGCGGCGCGCCGCTTGCGAGCTTCGAGGCGAAATGGACGGCGTTCGCGCCGGAATTCGGACTTGCGTTGAAATTCGTTTCACAGCGTGAACGTGTCGCACGCTCCGCATTCGCCTGCCTGGTGTTCGAGCTCGAACATGCCGCCTACGCCACGCGCGATGCGGAGCCTGCCGCGATCAAGCTGCAATGGTGGGCCGAGGAACTGACGCGTGCGCGCGAAGGCGCCGCGCGCCATCCGTTGACCCAGGTGCTCGCCGCCCATCCTGCATTCACCGCGCTGGCACCCACGCGCTGGTATGCGGTGATTCGCGGCGCGCTCGCGCAGCGCGATCCGGAGCCCGCGGCCGATTCCGCCGCACTGCTGGAAACCTATGCGGCCTTGTATCGCCCGCTCGCGGCGATCGAAACGGAACTGTTTCCCGGCATTGAGGCGCAGACGCTCACGCGCGTGCTGACCCTGTCGCGCGCGCTGCGCGAGACCGCAAGCCTGGCCGAGAGTCTGCACGCGGGCCGCTTGCCGCTGCCGCTGGACACGCTCGCGCGGCACCGTTTGGCGCGCGGCGACCTGATGTCGACGTCCGCGCCACAGGTCGCACTGCTGCACGAATGGCTGGCGTGGCTCGCGGCCGAATTCAGATCGGTGCGCACGGCGCAAGCCGGCGTGCTCGGCGCCGCGGCGGCGGTCGCCAACCGCGTACGTGCACGCGCGGGATCGCGCGCCGCCGATCCACTCGCCGAATTGAACGCGGCGTACACCCGGGTACCGTTCGCCGCGGTGTGGGCGGCCTGGCGTGCCGGACGGCGTGCGCGCGATTGAACGCTGCGTCACCGCGACACAGCCATTGAGGACAGCCGAAGCGCCCGCAACTAGCCTGCTGCAGTTGCCGCGCTTTTTGGCTTGCGACAGACTGCACGACGTGAAGCACGGCCTGCGACCGCAGGTGCAAGGATTTCAGCAGAACCATGACAGCGGCCAACGACAACACACAGCGAGCGATGCCCGACGTCGCCAGCGATCGCCAGAATGAGCTGTCCGGCGCACTCGACTGGGTCGGCATGCAGGAAATCGAGATGCCGGTGCTGATGGCCGGCGACGAAGCGGTCGTGCAGCGCGTCAGCGCGCGTGTCGCGGCCTTCGTCAATCTGCATCGCGCCGATGTGCGCGGCATCCACATGTCGCGTCTGTATCTGCATGTCGATCGCCATCTGTCGGCCGAAGTGCTGACTCCGGCATCGCTGCGCCGTCTGCTGCGTGATTTTCTGGAATCGCACGCTGGTCTGTCCGATCAGGCGAAGCTGCGCGTGCGCTTCGAACATCTCGTGCGCAGGCCGGCGCTGGCGAGCAACAACAGTGGTTGGCGATCGTATCCGGTCGAAATCACGGCGCGCATGCACGGCGTCGAGTTCGAGGTCGAGCTTGCACTGGATGTCGCTTATTCGAGCACGTGCCCGGCCTCGGCTGCGTTGGCGCGTCAGCTGATCCAGGATCGTTTCGCGAACGATTTCGCGACCGCCGCTTCCGTGGAGCGCGATGCGGTGCTGGCCTGGCTCGGGACGCCCGAGGGAATTCTCGCCACGCCGCACAGTCAGCGCAGCGCGGCGAAGGTACGCGTCAAGCTCGCCGGCAATTTCGATTTCCCGATCGTCGAGCTGATCGATCTCGTCGAGAACGCGCTGCAGACGCCGGTGCAGACCGCGGTCAAGCGTGAAGACGAGCAGGCGTTCGCGCTGCGCAACGGCCAGAATCTGATGTTCTGCGAGGATGCCGCGCGGCGCATCCGGCGCGCCTTGAACGTCGACGAACGCATCGCCGATTTCTGGCTGCGCACCGCGCACTACGAAAGTCTGCATCCGCACGACGCGGTGGCGGTGGCGACGAAGGGGGTCGCCAACGGCTATCAGGCCGACGATTTTTCCTGCTGACGCCGGCTTCGATTACTGCGCCGGCGCGGCTTGTTTCAAGGTTCGCTGCGGATTCCGTCGAGCAGCAACGGATCCAGGCGCACGTCGAACCAGTTGAATCCCCAGTGCAGATGCGGTCCGGTCGCGCGCCCGGTCATGCCGACGGCGCCGATCACCTGACCTTGCTCGATGTGCTCGCCGACCTTCACATCGACGCGCGAGAGATGCAGGAAATTGGAGCTCACGCCGTGACCGTGATCGAGCAGCACGGTGCCGCCGGTGAGATACAGGTCGGCATCGGCGAAGGTCACGATGCCGGCCGCCGGCGCCTTCACCGGCGTGCCCTGCGGCACTGCGATGTCCATCCCCGAATGCGGCGAGCCGGCCTTGCCGTTGTAGACGCGCTGGTTGCCGAAACGTCCGCTGATGCGGCCGCTGACCGGCCAGATGAAGGTCTGCGCGAAGTCGGTTCGCGCATCGTCGCGCACGCGCGCCGCGGTCACGCGCGCCTGCTCGCGCTGGATGCGCGCGGCGATCTCGGGCGGCGGTTCGACCGTTTTCGGCGGCACACCGTCGACGCGTTCGATCGGCCAGTCGCGCGGATCGACTGCGATCGTCGCGATGCGGGCGGGTCCGCGTGGAGGACGCACGCTGACCTGCAGCGGACCGTGTTCATCGCGGCCGACGCCGAACGCGATTGTGCCGTCCGCCGCGATGCGCAGCGTGCGCCCGGCGTATTCCACTTCGCTGCCGGGCGTCAGCGTGACGACGACGAGCGCGCCCTGCGACACGTGGTCGGGAAATGGATTGCCCTCGCCATCCTTCGCGAAAACAGCGGACGCCGTGACGATGCCGGCGAGCAGGAACAGCAGCCGGCAATGGACCTTCCTCACCGCGAGAATTCCAGCCGCTGTCCGCGCACCTCGTCGTCGAGCCGGCCCTCGTTCCAGGCAAGCTGTCCGTTGACGAAGGTCGCCGCGATGCTGGAACGGAAGGTGATGCCCTCGAACGGCGTCCAGCCGCATTTCGACAGCACCTCGTCCGCCGTGACGGTGTGAGGTTTGCCCGGATCGACCAACACGAGATCGGCGTGAAAGCCTTCGCGCAGATAGCCGCGCTCGCGCACGTCGAACAATGTCGCCGGTGCGTGCGTGACCGCCTCGACGGTGCGTTCGAGCGTGAGGCTGCCGTCGAACACGCGCTCCAGCGCGCATTGCAACGCGTATTGCACCAGCGGCAGGCCGGAAGGCGCGCGCGGATATTTCGACGACTTCTCGGTCACCAGATGCGGCGCGTGATCGGTGGCCAGCACATCGATGCGGCCTTCGGCGAGCGCCTGGGTGATCGCCTCGCGATCGGCTGCGGTCTTGATCGCGGGATTGCACTTGATCAGATGGCCGAGGCGGGCGTAGTCGGCGTCGCAGAAATGCAGGAAGTGCACGCAGGTCTCGGCGGTGATGCGCTTGCCCGCGAGCGGGCCGGGCGCGAACAGCGCGCATTCGTCGGCGGTCGAGATATGCAGCACGTGCAGGCGCGTGCCGTGTTTTTGCGCGAGCCCGATCGCGAGCCGGGTCGACTTGATGCAGGCCTCGCGCGAGCGGATCAGCGGATGCTGTTCGGGCGGAATGTCCTCGCCCCAGGTCGCGCGCGCCTTTTCCTCGTTCGCGCTGATCATCGGGGTGTCTTCGCAATGCGTGATGATCGGCGTCGGCGCTTCCCGGAAGATCGCATCCAGCGTGGCCGGATCGTCGACCAGCATGTTGCCGGTCGAGGCGCCCATGAACACCTTGATGCCGGGCGCGGCCTTGGGATCGAGCGCGCGGATGTCGGCGAGGTTGTCGTTGGTCGCGCCGAGATAGAACGCGTAGTTGGCGCGCGAGACTTCCGCTGCGCGCGTGTATTTCGCTTCGAGCGCGGCGCGATTGGTTGCCGGCGGCCGCGTGTTCGGCATCTCCATGAAACTGGTGATGCCGCCGGCGACGCAGGCGCGCGATTCGCTCTGGATGTCGGCCTTGTGGGTCAGGCCGGGTTCGCGGAAATGCACCTGGTCGTCGATCATGCCGGGCAGCAGCCAGCGGCCTCGTGCATCGAGCACGCGTTCGTTCGGCAGCGCGGAAAGGCTCGCGTCGATGCGTTCGATGCGGCCGTTTTTCACGCGCAGGTCGGCGTGGAAGCGACGGCCTTCGTTGACGAGTTCGGCGTTGGTGATCAACCAGTCAGTCATGAGGAAATTCTTCCGGGGTTTCGTGGATGCGGCGGGGCCACAGGCGGAACTGGAACGGTACCGGATCGTGGCCGCCGCGGCACAGGGGGTGGCAGCGCGCGATGCGACAGGTGCCGAGCCAGCCGCCACGCAGGCTGCCGAAACGCGCCACGGCAATCTGCGTGTAGTCCGAACAGCTCGGGTGAAAACGGCAGCGCGAACCGAGCAGGGGACTCAGCCAGCGTTTGTAACATCGAAGCAGGAAAATGATCGGGCGTGACATCGTTGCGTGTCGCGGGTGAACGATCGGCGGCCATCGCGGTGGCCGCGCATCGGGTTCGCGAATGGACGGTGGCCGCAATCCTCGCACACCCTGAGACGGTTCACGGATACAGCGCAGGGCGGCGATGCCCGGTGTGGGCAATCGGACGCCAATCGCGCGCCACCGCAGGGTTTTCAGCGGTTGCCGGGGGTGGGGACTTAGGCTATAACACGCGACCGCCGAGTCACAGATGGGCTTAGGAATGGCGATCAGCAAAGCGAAACCGGGCAATCCCGTGAAAACCGCGAAGACGCCGGCACGCGGCAAAACCGTCGTGCAGGCCAAGGGCAAGGCAGCGTCCAAGGCTGCGCCGACGAAGGCTGCGAGTGCGCCGAAGAAGGCGCTCAAGCCGGCGCCGAAGAAGGTCGCGGTGAAGGCGGCCTCGAAGGCTGCGCCCAAGGTCGTCAAGAAACCCATCTCGAAGGCGGCGGCTCCAGCGAAGCCCGCAGCGGTCGCGAAACCGGCCTCGAAGCCGGCGCTCGCGTCCAGGCCCGCGCCGAAGCCGGTAGCGGCCAAGACAGCCGCGCCGCCGAAGGCGGCTGCCGCTGTCCCGGCGAAGTCGAAACCTTCCACCAGCAGTGCAACAGAACCATCCAGGAATTTCGTGACTAACAGCAAGCCAGAAACGAACACCGCACCGAAGAGCGCGAAAGGCCGCGCGACGCCGCCGCCGTTGGACAACGGCGTGAGCATGCAGGACGGCCGCTACGTATTGCCGACCTCGGTCAACATCGAACTGCCGGCCGGCTACAAGCCGTCCTCGAAAGAGGAATACATGAGCCCGCGCCAGCTGCAGTACTTCCGCAACAAGCTGTCGACCTGGCGCGCCGAACTGGTCGAGGAAAGCCGTCAGACCATCGAGAGCCTGCGCGATGAAGTGCGCGACGTCGGCGACGAAGCCGAGCGCGCGACGCGCGAAACCGAGAATTCGCTCGAACTGCGCACACGCGATCGCTATCGCAAGCTGATCGCCAAGATCGACAAGGCGCTCAAGCGCATCGAGGAAGGCCGCTACGGATTCTGCGAGGAAACCGACGAGGAAATCGGCATCGATCGCCTGGAAGCGCGACCGATCGCGACGCTCAGCCTGGATGCGCAGGAGCGTTGGGAGCACCGCCAGAAACAGATGGGTGATTGATGATGGGGGCAGGGCTGAGGGCTGAGGGCCGAGGGCTGAACAGCCGTGACGCCGCGGTGCCGAAGCGCGCCCGCTGCCTCTCGGGTGTATCGCGAGATTCGGTTGTCGCGAACCGCCAGCCCTCAGCCCTCAGCCCTCAGCCCTCATGAGCGCCACCAAACGCTACTTCGGCACCGACGGCATCCGCGGCCGTGTCGGCGAGTGGCCGATCACGGCCGAGTTCATGCTCAAGCTCGGGCGTGCGGTCGGCAGCGTGCTGGCCGGCAGTAACGGCAAGCCGGTGGTGGTGATCGGCAAGGACACGCGCGTTTCCGGCTACATGTTCGAATCCGCGCTGGAAGCCGGACTGGTCGCCGCCGGTGCCGACGTGCGTCTGCTCGGACCGACGCCGACGCCGGCCGTCGCCTATCTGACGCGCAGTCTGCGTGCGAGCGCCGGCATCGTGATCAGTGCCTCGCACAATCCGCATCAGGACAACGGCGTCAAGTTCTTCTCGGCCTTCGGCGAGAAACTCGACGATGCGGTCGAGCACGCGATCGAAGCCGAACTCGACGCCGCCTTCACCACGGTGGACTCCGAAGCGATCGGCAAGGTCGTGCGCATCGAGGACGCCGCCGCGCGCTACGCGGAATTCTGCAAGTCGACGATACCGCCGACCTTGACCTTGCGTGGTCTCACCCTCGTGCTCGACTGCGCGCACGGCGCGACCTATCAGATCGCACCGAAGGTGTTCAGCGAACTCGGCGCGAAAGTCATCGCGATCGGCAACAAGCCGGACGGTCTCAACATCAATCGCGACAGCGGCTCGACGCATCCACAGGCGCTGGCGCGCGCCGTGCTCGATGCCGGTGCCGATCTCGGCATCGCCTTCGACGGCGACGGCGACCGCGTGCAGATGGTCGATCGCAACGGCGCGATGATCGACGGCGACGAACTGCTCTACGTGCTCGCCTCCGACTGGCAGCGCAGCGGCCGCCTCAAGGGTCCGCTGGTCGGAACCTTGATGAGCAATTACGGCCTCGAACGCGCGATGCGCGAACTCGGTGTGCCGTTCCTGCGCGCCAACGTCGGCGACCGCTACGTGCTGCAGCAGTTGAAACAGCATGGCGGCGTGCTCGGCGGCGAAACCTCCGGCCACGTGCTCACCCTCGACCGCACCACCAGCGGCGATGCGATCGTCAGCGCGCTGCAGGTGCTCGATGTGCTGATCCGCAACAACCTGCGTCTGGACGAAGCCGTCGCCGGCATGCGCAAGGTGGCGCAGACGACGGTGAACATCCGCGTCCCCGGCGGCGTCGCGCTGGTTGCCGACGCCAACGTGCAACGCGTGTTCGAACGCGTACGCGCCGAACTCGAAGGGCAGGGCCGCGTCGTGCTGCGTCCATCCGGCACCGAGCCTCTGGTGCGCGTCACGGTCGAGGCCGGCGACGATGCGCTGGTCGCGCGACTGGCGGACGAACTCGCATTGGCCGTGAAATCGGCCGCGGCGCAGGCCGCGACGTGAGTGATGGATGTGCGCATTCCGACCCTGGACATTCGCCGCTACGCGACTGATCGCGATGCCTTCGTGGCGGAGCTCGGCAGTGCGTATCGCGAATGGGGTTTTGCCGGCATCCGCGGCCACGGCATCGATGCACAGCTGATCGATGACGCCTACGCTGCCTTCAGGCAATTTTTCGCGCTGCCCGATGAGGTCAAGCGCCGCTATCACCTGAAAGGCGAGGGCGGCGCGCGCGGCTACACGCCGTTCGGCATCGAGACTGCGAAGGATTCGAACTATCCGGATCTGAAGGAGTTCTGGCACATCGGCCGCGAGATTCCGCGCAATTCGCCGCATGCCGATGTGATGGCGCCGAATCAGTGGCCGTCCGAAGTGCCGGGTTTTCGCCCGCATGGCTACGGCTTGTACGAGGCGCTCGATCAACTCGGCACGCGCGTGCTGCGCGCATTGGCGTTGCACATCGGCCTGCCCGAACACTGGTTCGACGACAAGACGAATGTCGGCAACTCGATCCTGCGTCCGATCCACTATCCGCCGATCAGCGCAGCCGACATCCCGAATGTGCGCGCCGGCGCGCACGAAGACATCAACCTGATCACGCTGCTCGTCGGCGCCAGCGCGCAGGGGTTGGAAGTGCGCTCGCATGCAGGCGAATGGGTGCCGTTCACCGCGGACGCCGACACCATCGTCGTCAACATCGGCGACATGCTGCAGCGACTGACCAACCACGTGTATCCGTCGACGACCCATCGCGTGGTCAATCCGCCCGGCGAGAATGCGCGCCAGCCGCGCTACTCGGTGCCGTTCTTCCAGCATCCGAATCCGGATTTCGTCATCGACGTGCTGCCGTCGTGCATCGACGCGGAACACCCGAATCGCTATCCGCAGCCGATCACCGCACACGAGTATCTGCAGGAGCGGTTGCGCGAGATCAAGTTGATCTGAAGCAGGCGGATCCGAACGACGCAGCGCCAGGATGGCGCGTTCGCAGTCGCAGACGAACGCCTGGCGGCAGCACACGCAGGTAGGCTGAAACGCCGCGCCGCGGTAGGCTTGCCGCGATTATTCCCATGCAAGGATCGGGCGCCGTCGTGACGCGAAACACCGCAGCCAGCTCGGCCTGCATCGCCGCGATCGTTGCGTTGATCGTCATCGTCTGCTGGCCCGGCGTGCATGGGTTCTGGGGCCGCGACGATTTCATGCAGCTGGCATTCGCGCGCATGCTCGGCTCGCCGTGGGCGCTTTTCGTCGAGGACCATTATTTTCCGGTGCCGGGATCGATTTTCCGGCCGCTCGGATTCGCCTCGATGTGGCTCGACACCGCGTTGTTCGGCACGGATTACCCGGCGCATGCGATGGTGGATTTCGCGCTGCACGCGGCGGTCGCGCTGACCTTGTTCGGGGTATTGCGATCGGTTGCGGTGTCGCGGCCGATCGGCCTCGGATGCACGCTGCTTTTCGGCCTCCATCCAGCCGTGGTCGGTACCGCATCGTGGTGGTCGGCGCGCTTCGATCTGCTCGCGACGTTATTCGTGTTGCTCGGCGTGCGCCTCGCCTTCGGTTATCGCGAACGCGGACACGCTTCATTTTTGCTGGCTGCGTTGCTCGCTGCGCTGGCCGCGATGTTGTCGAAGGAAGTCGGATTGGTCGTGCTGCTCCCGCTGTCATGGCTGTGGCTGAGCTGGGCCTGGCAAACGCCCGAATCGCGCTCGAAGGCGATGACGGCGATGGCAGCGACGTGGATTTGCGCAATCGCGTATTTCGCCTGGCGCCACGCGGTGCTCGGTACCGCAACCAGCGGACTGACCGGCGACATGCCGCTCGTCGCGGCGATCGGCAAGGGGCTGCTCGACTGGCTGCAGCAGGCGCCGGGCTATCTGATGTTCTGGGCGCGGCTCGATCCGATGCAGCGCATCGCGCTGGCGACGGCCTTGCTCGCGCTGCTCGGCATGATCATCGTCGCTGCGATGTCGACGCGTGCAGCAAGCGAGCGCGGTCGATCGATCGACCTTGCCGTGTGCGGACTTTGTTTGTTGTTCGGACCCGCCTTGCTGCAGGCGCCGATCGCGGCATTCAACGCAGCGCCATTGTCCGCCAGCGTGTCGGCGATCGAGGCGGCGATGCAGTCGCGGCTCTATTACCTGACGATGGCCGGGTTCGCGATGTTCCTCGCGGCCCTGCTGATGCCGTGCTGGAACAGGCGGGCAGCAGGAATGCGCGCTGCACTGATCGCAGCCCTGTGCGTCGGCGTGCTTGCACTGGCCACCGCGTCGCGGCGCGAGGCCGCGTCATTCGCCACGCGCTCGATGGAAATTTCCGCGTCGGCCCGCGCCGCGGTCAGTGCGATCAACGCTCTCGAACTGCCGCGCGCGGATTGCCACGTCGCTTTTCTCGACGTGGTCCCGCCGCCGGAGTGGAGCATCTATGTGTCGATGGATTCGGTCATCAAAGCCTTGAGCCCCGAGCTCGATCGCGTCGAACATTGCTACTTCCACGCAAACTACCCGACCTATTTTCACCTGCTGGCGGCGCCTGCCGATCCAAGCGACGCTGCGCCGTATCACCCGTTGCAGGTGGACGGTCACACGGTTCCCTGGCGCGTCATCGGTGATGTCGTCGTCGCCTATCTCGCGGCGCCTGCGGATGTTCGTGCGAGCGAGTTTCCCGAAATGCTTTTTCTGCAGTATCGGGACGGCGCTTTTCGCGATATCAGCGCCGGCGTGCGCGATGGACGCGAGCCTGCAACGTTGAAGTAATCGCTGCCACGTCGCGCAGCGCGCTCAATCGTCGGCGACGCGAAAGTCCTTGCCGCGGCGGTCGACCAGGTACAAGGCCAGCCGGTCGGGCAACAGCTTGAACACGCGCTTGATCGTGCGGTTGATGCGGCCGCTGACGCGCACGATTTCGCCGCGCTCGGTCGCCGCCAGTGCATCGCGCACGACCGGTTCGGCGTGCATCCACATCCAGGCCGGCATGCCCTTGAGCTGTGCGCGGGCGCCGTTGACGTCGTGGAATTCCGAATAGGTGAAGCCGGGACAGAGCGCGCAGACGTTGATGCCGTGTGCGCGGTTTTCCAGCGCGAGCGCCTGGCTGAACTTGATCAAGTACGCTTTCGATGCGGCATATAAAGTGTGTCCGGCCGGTGCGGGAATCAGGCCGGCGAGCGAGGCGACATTGATGATGCGGCCGTAGCCGCGTTCGCGCATGCCGGCGAGCAGACGATGACAGAGTTCGGTCGGCGCGGTCAGCATGACCTGGATGAATTCGGCGTGCGTCGCCCATGGGCGCGACACGAACGATCCGGTCACACCGTAGCCGGCGTTGTTGATCAGCACATCGATCGCGATGCCGAGCCGGAGTATTTCGTCGAACAGAAACTGCGGTGCGTGCGGATCGGCGAGATCGCACGGAATGCAGCGCACATCGACGGCGTGCCGTGCGCGCAGTTCGGCGGCCAGCGCATCCAGACGTTCACCGCGGCGCGCGGTCAGCACGAGTGCGTGGCCGCCGGCGGCGAGTTCGCGCGCGAAGGCGGCGCCGATGCCGGCGGAGGCGCCGGTGACCAGGGCGTAGCGGGTCATCGTGGTTCTCCTCGGCGTTGTGCGCCTCGAAGGGTAGCCGCATGCGGTTGTCGCGTCATCGGCTCGCCGCTATTCTTGCGCGCCTTGTCTGGATCGGATCGCTCATGCGTCGTCCGCTGGTCGCCGGAAACTGGAAGATGCACGGCTCGCGCGCGCTTGCCGGCGAACTCGTCGGCGCGATTGCCGCTGCGTTGCCGGCGAATGTCGAGATCGCCGTGCTGCCGCCGTTTCCGTATCTGGACGGCCTGATCGCGCTGCATGCGCATTCCGGCATCGCGTTCGGCGCACAGGATCTCAGCCAGCACGCGCAGGGCGCCTACACCGGAGAAGTCGCCGGCGCGATGCTGCGCGATGTCGGTTGCACCTATGTGCTGGTCGGTCATTCCGAGCGGCGTCAGTATCACGCCGAATCGGACGAACTCGTCGCGGCGAAGTTCGCCGCAGCGCGGAGCGCCGGACTGGAGCCGATCCTCTGCGTCGGCGAATTGCTCGGCGAACGCGAGGCGGCGCTGACCGAAAGCGTGATAGCGCGCCAGCTCGATGCGGTGATCGCGAGGGTCGGTGTCGCGGCGCTGGCCGGCGCGGTGGTCGCCTACGAGCCGGTGTGGGCAATCGGAACGGGTCTGACCGCGTCACCGGCACAGGCGCAGGCGGTCCACAAATACATCCGTGACAAAATTGCCGGACTGGATGGTACAATCGCCAGCTCGCTGCGGCTCCTGTATGGCGGCAGCGTCAAACCCGCCAACGCGGCCGAACTGTTCGGCCAGCCCGATGTGGATGGCGGACTGATCGGCGGAGCATCGCTGGTGGCGGCTGATTTCATCGCCATCGGCATGGCCGCGCAAACGTTGAAGAGTTGAAGAACATCGCATGTTGTCCATCGTTGTAAACATCTTCTATGTGCTGATCGCCATCGGCATGATTGCCTTGATCCTTCTGCAGCGTGGTGCGGGTGCCGCTGCGGGGTCGGGGTTCGGTGGTGGCGCTTCGGCAACCGTCTTCGGTGCGCGCGGTTCGGCGAATTTTCTTTCGCGCAGCACGGCGGTACTCGCGGGTTTGTTCTTCCTGCTCAGCCTCGGCATGGGCGTGTTTCTGGGTCGTACCGGCGCCGATGTGCGTCCGGCGGATGATCTGGGTGTGATGTCCGGCGTCGCCACTCCGGCGAAACCGGCGGCTCCAGCGGCGGCGCCTTCGTCTTCGGGCGAAGTTCCGCAACCGGCGCCGACACCCGCGGCAACGGCTGACAAGCCTGCGCCGACGCCCGCAGCAAGCCCGGATAAACCGGCGGCGACCGGCGACAAGCCGGCAGCCGCAGTGCCGAAGGATGGCGGGAAGGACGGAAAGTAAGCTGTGCCCAGGTGGCGGAATTGGTAGACGCACTACCTTGAGGTGGTAGCGACGAAAGTCGTGGAGGTTCGAGTCCTCTCTTGGGCACCATCTGATCGATCGACATCCTGCGGGCGTACAGTCCGCAGGATGCTGAGAGATCTTCTTTACCGTCGTCGCATCGGCTCCGGCCGGCGTGATCGCTGATGCGCCGCCTGGCGCGGAGGTGTGTGTGCTGACCGAGTATTTTCCGGTCCTGTTGTTTCTCGTGGTCTCCGCGATCGTCGGCATCGCGCTGATCGTCATCGGCAATCTGCTCGGGCCGAGCCGCCCGCAGGCGGAGAAATCCGCGCCCTACGAGTGCGGCTTCGAGGCCTTCGAAGATGCGCGCATGCGCTTCGACGTGCGCTATTACCTGATCGCCATCCTTTTCATCATTTTCGATCTGGAAATCGCCTTCGTGTTTCCGTGGGCGACCGTGTTCGGCAAGCTCGGCCTGGTCGGGCTCGTCGAGATGGGCATGTTCCTTTCGCTGCTGGTGCTCGGCTTCGTCTACGTGTGGAAGAAGGGAGCGCTGGAATGGGAATAGTCGATCGCATTTCCGAGACGATGCACAACCCGGCGCCGGTCAACGTCGTCGACGACATCCTGCGCCCGGCCGAAGACAATCCGCTGGTCCAGCAAGGTTTCGCGACTGCGCGTCTGGACGAGCTGGTCAACTGGGCGCGCACCGGTTCGATGTGGCCGATGACATTTGGTCTGGCCTGTTGCGCGGTCGAGATGATGCATGCCGGTGCGGCACGCCTCGATCTCGATCGCTACGGCGTGATCTTCCGCCCGAGCCCGCGTCAGTCCGATGTGATGATCGTCGCCGGTACCCTGGTCAACAAGATGGCGCCTGCACTGCGCAAGGTGTACGACCAGATGCCCGACCCGAAGTGGGTCATCTCGATGGGCAGCTGCGCGAACGGCGGCGGCTACTACCACTATTCCTACGCGGTCGTGCGCGGCTGCGATCGCATCGTGCCGGTCGACATCTATGTGCCCGGCTGTCCGCCGACTGCGGAAGCACTGATTCACGGGATTCTGCAGCTGCAGAAGAAAATCCGCCGTACCAACACGATTGCGCGCTGAGGAGACCACTCGGATGAATCAGCACCCGATGTCTTCGTCGCGCAATGGTGGAACTTGCGAGGCGATCCCGGCATGACGGCGGTCAGCGAATTCGCGCAGAAGCTCGAGACCCGGCTCGGCCAGAAGCTGGTCACGCTCACCGAAGCGCGCGGCGAGCTCACGCTCGACGTGCTGCCCGAAAACTGGCTCGCCGTCGCGCAACTGCTGCGTGACGATGCGGACCTGCATTTCGAGCAGGCGATGGATCTGTGCGGCGTCGACTATCTGTCGTTCGGCGACGCCGAGTGGGACACCACGAATGTCTCGTCCGAAGGTTTCTCGCGCGGTGTCGAAGGCAATGACGGCCCCGGCCGCTTCAACTGGGCCGGGCGTCCGCGCGCCGCGGTCGGTATTCCGCATCGTTTCGCGGTGGTCGTGCATCTGCTCTCGATCCGGCACAACCATCGCCTGCGCCTGCGCGCACATTGCGCGGACGACGATCTGCCGAGCGTGCCTTCGCTGATCGGCATCTGGCCGAGCGTGGACTGGTTCGAGCGCGAGGCGTTCGACCTGTTCGGTATCGTCTTCGAAGGTCATCCGGACCTGCGTCGCATCCTCACCGACTACGGTTTCGTCGGCCACCCGTTCCGCAAGGATTTTCCGCTGATCGGCAACGTCGAAGTGCGCTACGACCCGGAAAAGAAGCGCGTGATCTACGAGCCGGTGACCTCGGTCGAGCCGCGCGTGCTGGTGCCGCGCACGATCCGCGACGACTCGCGCTACGAGCAGGCGGTCGCGGAAGACAAGGCCGGCACGGCGGCGTCGAAATAAGGCGGACAGAGAAGCATCATGCAGGAAATCCGCAATTACACGATGAACTTCGGCCCGCAGCATCCGGCTGCGCACGGCGTGCTGCGCCTGGTGCTGGAGATGGACGGCGAGACGATCGTGCGCGCCGATCCGCACATCGGTCTGCTGCATCGCGCGACCGAGAAGCTGGCCGAATCGAAGCCGTTCAATCAGTCGATCGGCTACATGGATCGGCTCGACTACGTCTCGATGATGTGCAACGAGCACGCCTACGTGCGTGCGATCGAGAACCTGCTCGGCGTCGCCGTGCCCGAACGCGCGCAGTGGATTCGCACGATGTTCGACGAGATCACGCGCATCCTCAATCACCTTATGTGGCTGGGTTCTAACGCGCTCGATCTCGGCGCGATGGCGGTGTTCCTGTATGCGTTCCGCGAGCGCGAAGAGCTGATGGACTGCTACGAGGCGGTCAGCGGCGCGCGCATGCACGCGACCTATTACCGTCCCGGCGGCGTCTATCGCGATCTGCCCGAGCAGATGCCGAAGTACAACGAATCGAAATGGCACCAGGGCAAGGACCTCGAACGCCTGAACAACTGGCGCGGCGGTTCGATGCTGGATTTCCTCGACGCCTTCTGCGCCGATTTCCCGCGCCGCGTCGACGAATACGAAGAGCTGCTGACCGGCAACCGCATCTGGAAGCAGCGCACGGTCGACATCGGCATCATCCCGCCCGAGCAGGCGCTGGCCTGGGGCATGTCCGGTCCGATGCTGCGCGGTTCCGGCATCGAATGGGATCTGCGCAAGAAGCAGCCTTATGCAAAATATGCCGAAGTGGATTTCGATATTCCGGTCGGCGTGAAGGGCGACTGCTACGACCGCTATCTGGTGCGCGTGGAAGAGATGCGCCAGTCCAACCGCATCATCAAGCAATGTGTGGACTGGCTGCGTGCGAATCCAGGCCCGGTGATGGTGAAGAACTTCAAGGTCGCGCCGCCCTCGCGCGTCGAGATGAAGGACGACATGGAAGCGTTGATCCATCATTTCAAATTGTTCACCGAAGGCTATTCGGTGCCGGCCGGCGAGACCTACGCGGCCGTGGAAGCGCCGAAGGGCGAGTTCGGCATCTATCTGGTTTCCGATGGCGCGAACAAGCCGTTCCGCTTGAAATGCCGCGCGCCGAGTTTCGTGCATCTGTCGTCGATGGACGCGATCGTGCGCGGACACATGCTGCCGGACGTGGTGGCGATGATCGGTACCTACGACGTGGTGTTCGGCGAGGTGGATCGGTGAAACGGAACGATCCCGGTTTTGCGGATGTCTCGCCGGCATTCCTGCGTCAGCGGGAGTCGATCCTGCTGTCATCGTTCGAAGAAAAACCGATTTCCGCGTGCGCGGGAATGAAGGGCCTGGGAGATTCGCGTCGATGAAGGCGACCGGTACCTACGAGCAGGTCAAGGATGTCGATCCGCAGGCCGTGTTGAATGCGCATACGCGCGAGCACATCGACCACTGGGTCGCGAAGTTTCCGCCGGATCGCAAGCGCTCGGCGCTGATCCAGGGTCTGTGGGCGGCGCAGGAACAGAATGGCGGACACCTGACCGACGAACTGATCACGTCGGTCGCGAAGTATCTCGGCCTGCCGCAGGTGTGGGCCTACGAGGTCGCGACCTTCTACTCGATGTTCGAGACGACGCCGGTCGGTCGCAACAACGTGGCGATCTGCACGAATATTTCGTGCTGGTTGAACGGCGCCGAGGACATCGTGCGCCACTGCGAAAAGAAATACGGCATCAAGCTCGGCGAGAGCAGCGCGGATGGCCGCGTCTATCTGAAGCGCGAAGAGGAGTGCCTCGCGGCCTGCTGCGGCGCGCCGATGATGGTGGTCAACGGCCATTACCACGAGAACCTGACGCTGCAGAAAGTCGACGAGATTCTCGACGGTTTGAAATAACGGCACTCATGAATAGTGCGGCCACGGACGGCCGCTTCTTGATCCTCGCGTTGACGGAGGATCGCAAAGGCATACCTCAATGGCATACGGTCCCGCACCAGAGGAACACCAGGTCGTCTACACGACGCTGCATTTCGAGCAGCCGTGGACGCTCGAGAATTATCTGAAGGTCGACGGCTGGAAGGCGTGGAAGAAGATCCTCGCCGAGAAGCCCGATCCGGCGACGATCATCGACGAGCTGAAGAAGAGCTCGCTGCGCGGTCGCGGCGGCGCCGGTTTTCCGACCGGTCTCAAGTGGTCGTTCATGCCGCGCACGGCGCCGGGCCAGAAATACATCCTGTGCAATTCGGACGAGTCCGAACCCGGCACCTGCAAGGATCGCGACATCCTGCGCTTCAATCCGCACGCGGTGCTCGAAGGCCTCGCGATCGCGTGCTATTCGACCGGATCGACCGTCGCCTACAACTACCTGCGCGGCGAATTCCATCACGAGCCGTTCGAACACATCGAGCTCGCGTTGAAGGAAGCCTACGAGGCCGGACTGCTCGGCACCAACATCCAGGGCAGCGGCATCGACGTCGACATCCACAATGCGCTCGGCGCCGGCGCCTACATCTGCGGCGAAGAAACCGCGCTGATGGAATCGCTCGAAGGCAAGAAAGGCCAGCCGCGGTTCAAGCCGCCGTTTCCGGCCGGTTTCGGCCTGTATGGACGGCCGACCACGATCAACAACACCGAGACCTATGCATCGGTACCGGCGATCCTCAACAAGGGCGCCGACTGGTTTCTCAATGTCGGCAAGCCGAACAACGGCGGTCCGAAGATCTTCTCGGTATCCGGCCATGTCGCCAAGCCCGGCAACTACGAGATCAAGCTCGGTACCTCGTTCAAGGATCTGCTCGAGATGGCCGGCGGCATGCGCAACGGCGCCAGGTTGAAGGCGGTGATTCCGGGCGGCTCGTCGATGCCGGTGCTGCCGGGCGAGACGATGATGGGCCTGACGATGGACTACGACGCGTTGCAGAAGGCCGGTTCCGGCCTCGGCTCCGGCGCGGTCATCGTGATGGACGAAAGCACCTGCATGGTGCGCGCATGCCGGCGCATCGCGCGCTTCTACTACGCCGAATCCTGCGGCCAGTGCACGCCGTGCCGCGAAGGCACCGGCTGGATGTACCGCATGCTCTGCCGCATCGTCGAGGGCAAGGCAGAACTCGGCGATCTGGACATTCTCAAACAGGCGGCTGGACAGATAGAAGGCCATACGATCTGTGCCTTCGGCGAAGCCGCTGCGTGGCCGGTGCAGGGCATGCTGCGGCACTACTGGAGCGAGTTCGAGTATTTCATCAGGAACGGGCGCTCGATCGTGGATTCGCGCCTGGAGGCTGCGGCATGAGTGCGCAACCCGCAGCGCCGGCCGTGCCGCCCGATCACGTCACCGTCGAAATCGACGGCCGCTCGATGGCGGTGCCGAAAGGCTCGATGATCATCACGGCGGCCGACAAGGCCGGCATCGCGATTCCGCGTTTCTGCTATCACGAAAAACTGCCGATCGCCGCGAACTGCCGCATGTGCATGGTCGAGGTCGAGATGGGCGGCAAGCCGATGCCGAAGCCGCAGCCGGCCTGCGCGACGCCGGTGGCCGACGGCATGAAGATCCAGACGCAGTCGGCGAGGGCGTTGTCGGCGCAGCGCAATGTGATGGAATTCCTGCTCATCAACCATCCGCTCGATTGCCCGATCTGCGACCAGGGCGGCGAGTGCGAGCTGCAGGATCTTTCGGTCGGTTACGGACGCTCGGTGTCGCGCTTCGTCGAACGCAAGCGCACGATTCCGGACGAAGATCTCGGCCCGCTGGTCGAGACCGAAATGACCCGCTGCATCCAGTGCACGCGTTGCGTGCGCGTGATGGCCGATATCGCCGGCACCTACGAACTCGGTGGCATGGAGCGCGGTGAGCGCCTGCAGATCGGCACCTATGTCGGCAAGCCGCTGATGAGCGAGCTGTCCGGCAACGTGATCGATGTCTGCCCGGTCGGCGCGCTGACCAACAAGCCGTTCCGTTTCAAGGCGCGTGCCTGGGAATTGATCGCGCGCGAATCGATCGGCTATCACGACGCACTCGGCTCGAACCTGTGGCTGCATACGCGCCGCGGCGAAGCGCTGCGCGCGGTACCGCGCGACAACGAGGCGATCAACGAATGCTGGCTGTCCGACCGCGACCGTTACAGTTGCGAAGGCTTGCACGCGCCTGATCGCGCGACGCGCCCGCAGGTCAAGCGCAACGGCAGCTGGGTCGACGTCGACTGGAACGAGGCGATCCGCGCCGCCAGCGAAGCGCTGCGCGCGGCGCCGCGCGGCGAGATCGGCGCGCTGTTGTCGCCGGCGACCTCGAACGAGGAGGGCCATCTTGTCGCCAAGCTCGTGCGCGCGCTCGGCAGCGAGCACATCGATCACCGCCTGCGCCAGCTCGATTTCAGCGGCGATGCCAGTGTGCTGTCGTTCCAGATGCCGGTCGCCGACATCGAGAAGGCCGGCGCGATCGTGCTGGTCGGCTGCAATCCGCGGCATGAGATGCCCTTGCTCGGCGCGCGCATCCGCAAGGCGGCGAAGCGCGGTGCGAAAATTTTCGCGATCAACCCGGTCGATTTCGATTTCGACTTCGAGTTCGCGCTGGCCGGCAAGCGCATCGTGGCGCCGCACGCGTTCGCCGATGCCTTGCTCGGCGTCGCGCGTGCCGCCAATGCGAGCGACGGCGCCACCGGCGACGATGCCTTCGGCAAGGATTTGATCAAGGCCTTGACCGACGCGAGCGCGTCGGTCGTGATCGTCGGCGAATGCGCGCAGGCGCATCCGCGGGCTGCGCAATTGCTGACGACGGCGCGCTATCTCGCGCGCGCCACGCAGAGTGCGTGCAACGAGATTCCGCTCGGCGCGAACGCGCTCGGCCTCGCCCGCGTCGGTGCGCTTCCGTCCGATGGTGCGCTGGATGCGCAGGCGATGCTCGACCAGCCGCGCAAGGCGTATGTTTTGTACGGCTGCGAGCCGCCGCTGGATTTTGCCGACGGTCAGAAGGTGATGAAGGCACTCGCACAGGCCGGCAACGTCGTCGCGTTTGCCGCATATGCGAGCGATGCGCTGAAGCGCGTCGCGTCGGTGATCCTGCCGATCGGACTGCTGCCGGAAATCGATGCGACCCTGGTCAACGTCGAAGGTGTTGCGCAGACGGTCACCGCTGCGGCGAAGCCGCCGGGCGATGCGCGGCCGGGCTGGAAAGTATTGCGTGCGCTCGGTTCGGCGCTGGCGCTGGACGGTTTCGGTTTCACTGAAATGGCCGAGGTGCGCGCGCAGATCGCAGCGCGTTCCGGCGCAGTTGCGAGCGATGTCTCCAACGCGAGCGCGCCGCTGTTGCCCGATCTGCAGAACGTCAAGGGCGATGTTGCGCCGGCCCAAGGCCAGCTCGTGCGCATCGCGACGACGGCGATCTACGGCGGCGATGCGGTGCTGCGTCGCTCGGCGGCGCTGCAGGCGCATCCGCTCGCACGCGCTGCCGCGGTGGTACTGCATCCGGAAGATGCACTCGCGCTCGGCTTCGGCCAGGGCGCGAACGCACGCGTCGGCGGCGTGAGCCTGGCGGTCGAGATCTCGACGCGCGTGCCGCGCGGCGCCGCCTGGATCGAAGGCGGTCACGCAGCGACTGCAACCCTGCCGCCGTATGGCGCGGCCCTCGACATCACGAAGGCCTGACGCCATGCACGCAATCGTCGAAGCCTTCCACTGGTTCACCACGACGTTTCCGACGCTGACGATGGCGATCGGCCTGCTGCTGTTCCCGTTGCTGCCGCTGATCATCAGCGTGGCGATGTACGTGTACTGGGAGCGCAAGGTCATCGGCTGGATGCATGTGCGCATGGGACCGAATTCGGTCGGCCCGCTCGGTCTGCTGCAGACCTTTGCCGACGTCTTCAAGCTGCTGCTGAAGGAAGTCATCTATCCGACCAACTCGAACAAGAAACTGTTCCTGCTGGCGCCGCTGTGGGCCTTGATTCCTTCGTTCGCGGCGTGGGCGGTGGTGCCGTTCGGCGACCACAAGGCGTGGTCGAATGCGAACGCGGGACTGCTGTTCCTGCTCGCGATGACCTCGATGGGCGTGTACGGGATCATCCTCGCCGGCTGGGCGTCCAACTCGCGTTACGCGATGCTCGGCGCGATGCGTTCGGCGGCACAGGTGGTGTCTTACGAAATCGCGATGGGCTTTTCGCTGGTCAGTGTGCTGATTCTTGCCGGCAGCTTGAATCTTTCGGACATCGTCAATGCACAAGGCGGCCGCTTCGGTATCGGCAACTGGTTCATGTGGCCGCTGTTGCCGATGTTCGTGATCTATTTCGTCTCCGGTGTCGCCGAAACGAACCGCGCACCGTTCGACGTCGCGGAAGGCGAGTCGGAAATCGTCGCCGGCTTCCATGTCGAATATTCCGGTGCGCCGTTCGCGGTGTTCTTCCTGACCGAATACGCGAACATGATCCTGGTGTCGTTTCTCGCACCGATCCTGTTTCTCGGCGGTTGGCTGTCACCGTTTCCACAGAGCTGGGGTTTCCTCGGAGCACCGGGCTGGTGGTGGCTGTGCGCCAAGGCCTTCTTCTTCGCCACCGCCTACATTTGGTTCCGCGCGAGCTTCCCGCGTTATCGCTACGACCAGATCATGCGGCTCGGCTGGAAGGTATTCATCCCGATCACCATCGTGTGGGTGTTCGTGGCCGGTTGCTTGAAGTATCTCGGCTGGGCCGGGGCGGGCGCTTGAGGCATTCGGCATGAATCGAATTACGACCTATCTCAAAAGTCTGCTGCTGCTGGAGCTGTTGTCCGGCCTCGCGCTCACGTTCAAATATCTGTGGAAGCCGAAGTACACCGTGCGCTATCCGATGGAGCACATTCCGAAATCGAATCGCTTCCGCGGCCTGCACGCGCTGCGTCGCTATCCGAACGGCGAGGAACGCTGCATCGCGTGCAAGCTGTGCGAGGCGGTGTGTCCGGCGCTGGCGATCACGATCGATTCGGCGCCGCGCGAGGACGGCACGCGCCGTACCACGCGCTACGACATCGACCTGTTCAAGTGCATCTACTGCGGATTCTGCGAAGAGAGCTGCCCGGTCGACTCGATCGTCGAGACCTCGATCCACGAATACCACTTCGAGAAGCGCGGCGAGAACCTCATCGACAAGCAGCAGCTGCTGGCGATCGGCGATCGCTTCGAGAAGCAGATTGCGGCCGATCGCGCGCAAGATGCGGCGTACCGATGATGACTATTTTTCAGATGGCTGATCTCGACCTTTCCGCGCAGGCGGAACGTGCTGCGCGGGCGCCGGCACGCATGAAGGTGGCGGGATCGAAACGGTGGCGCGCATGAGCTTCGAACTGATCTGCTTCTATGTCTTCGCCGCGATCACCGTCGGTGCCGCGATCGGCGTCGTCAGCGTGCGCAGTCCGGTGCACGCGGCGCTGTTCCTGGTCCTCACATTCTTCTCGACCGCCTGTGTCTGGCTGCTCGCCGACGCCGAGTTCCTCGCCATCGCGCTCGTGCTCGTCTATGTCGGCGCGGTGATGGTGCTGTTCCTGTTCGTCGTGATGATGCTCGATCTGGATCTCGATCCGCTGCGCGAAGGATTCGTGCGCGCGCTGCCGATCGGCCTGCTCGTCGCGGTCGTGATGCTGGTCGAGATGCTCGCGCTGATCGGCGTGCGCTCGATGCAGATCGCGCCGCCGGCCGATCCGGCGCTGGCGGCCGGCATGTCGAACACGGTGTGGCTGGCCAATGCGTTGTTCAGTCAGTTCCTGCTGCCGTTCGAAGTCGCGGCCCTGATTCTGACCGTCGCGATCGTCGCGGCGATTCCGCTGACCTTGCGTCATCGCGTCGGCGTGAAGACGCAGAGCGCGGCGCGCCAGGTGCGCGTGCAGTCGCGCGACCGCGTGCGCATCGTCAAGATGGCGGCGGAAAAGCCCGTGGTCACCAGCAAGGAGCCGTCGGCATGATCACGCTCGCGCATTTCCTCACCCTCGGCGCGATCCTGTTCTGCATCGCGGTCGCCGGCATCTTCATCAACCGCAAGAACGTGATCACGCTGCTGATGGCGATCGAGCTGATGCTGCTCGCGGTGAACACGAACTTCGTCGCGTTCTCGCGCTATCTCGGCGATCCGTCGGGACAGGTGTTCGTGTTCTTCATCCTGACCGTCGCTGCAGCCGAATCGGCGATCGGGCTTGCGATCCTGGTCGTGCTGTTCCGCAATCGCGCGACGATCAATGTCACCGAAATCGATTCGCTGAAGGGTTGATCCGATGCCGCTTTCCCAAACCCTGCTGCTGACGATCGTGCTCGCGCCGCTGGCCGGCGCACTCATCGCCGGATTGTTCCGTCGCCAGGTCGGGCGCAGCGGCGCTGCTGCGGTGACGATCGCCGGGGTCGCGCTCGCCTGTGCGCTGTCGTTCTACGTGCTCTATCAACTCGCCTTCGAAAACGCACCGGTGTTCAACCGGAACCTCTACACCTGGTTCCAGATCGGCGGACTCGGCGCGCATGTCGGTTTCCTGATAGACCGCCTGACCGCGATGATGATGGTCGTCGTCACCTTCGTCTCGCTGATGGTGCATATCTACACGATCGGCTACATGGCCGAAGACGACGGTTTCCAGCGCTTTTTCAGCTATATCGCGCTGTTCACGTTCTCGATGCTGATGCTGGTGATGAGCAACAACTTCCTGCAGCTGTTCTTCGGCTGGGAAGCGGTCGGCCTCGTCTCGTATCTGCTGATCGGTTTCTGGTTCAAGCGGCCGAGCGCGATCTTCGCGAACATGAAGGCGTTCCTGGTCAATCGTGTCGGCGACTTCGGTTTTCTGCTCGGCATCGCCGGAGTGCTGCTCTGGTTCGGTTCGCTCGACTACGCGCAGGTATTCTCGAATGCCGCGCCGTCGCTCGGCCTCGGCGACAAGACGGTGGAGCTGATCGCCGGGCATCCCTGGCATGCCGCGACGATCGTGTGCATCTCGCTGTTCATCGGTGCGATGGGCAAGTCCGCCCAGGTGCCGCTGCACGTGTGGCTGCCGGACTCGATGGAAGGCCCGACGCCGATCTCGGCGCTGATCCACGCGGCGACGATGGTGACCGCCGGCATCTTCATGGTGGCGCGCATGTCGCCGTTGTTCGAGCTGTCGGAGACCGCGCTTTCCTTCGTGCTGATCATCGGCGCGACGACCGCGCTGTTCACCGGCCTGATCGGCATCGTGCAGAACGACATCAAGCGCGTCGTCGCGTATTCGACCCTGTCCCAGCTCGGCTACATGACCGCCGCGCTCGGCGTGTCCGCGTATGCCGGCGGCGTCTATCACCTGATGACGCATGCCTTCTTCAAGGCGCTGCTGTTCCTCGGTGCCGGCTCGGTGATCGTCGCGATGCATCACGAGCAGGACATGCGCTACATGGGCGGCCTGAAGAAATACATGCCGATCACCTGGATCACGATGTGGATCGGCTCGCTCGCGCTGGCCGGTACGCCGGGATTTGCGGGGTTCTTCTCGAAGGATGCGATCATCGAGGCGGTCGGCGAGTCGCATCGGTTCGGCTCGGGATACGCGTATTTCTGCGTGCTCGCCGGCGTGTTCGTGACCGCGCTGTACAGCTTCCGCCTGCTCTACATGACCTTCCACGGCAAGGAACGCTTCGTCGTCGACGATCACCACGGCCATGCGCAGCATGATCACGACGATCATCATCATCAGCCCGGACATCTGGCGCACGCGCCGCACGAATCGCCGTGGGTGATCACGCTGCCGCTGGTGCTGCTCGCGATTCCGTCGGTGCTGATCGGCTGGTTCACGATCGGCCCGATGCTGTATCAGGGCTGGTTCCAGAATGCGATCCGCGTCGCCGAGCCGAACGATGTGCTGCACGAGCTCGGCGCCGAATTCCACGGCTCGCTCGACATGGTGCTGCACAGTTTCAGTCCGACCTCGCCGTTCTGGATCGCGTTTGCCGGTTTCGTCGTCGCGACCTGGATCTGGCTGTTCAATCCGGGCATCGCCGACAAGGCGAAGAAGGCGCTGCATCCGGTGTACAGCCTGCTCGTGCACAAATACTGGGTCGACGAGTTGTATCAGGCGGTGTTCGCGCGCGGCGGTCTCGCGCTCGGTCGCGGCCTCTGGAAGGGCGGCGATGCCGGTGTCATCGACGGCGTCGTCGTGAACGGATCGGCATCGCTGGTGCAGCGCTTCGCTGCCGCGGTGCGCGTGCTGCAGTCCGGCTATCTGTACCACTACGCGTTCGCGATGATCCTCGGATTGATCGCGCTGCTCGGTGGCGTGTGGTGGGTGGTCGGGCAGGGGATGGGTTGAGATGGTTTTCGACCTGACAGGCCGGTCGTCGCTGAGACGGCGCAGCGCATCGCGAAGGAACTAGAGAGAAACAATGCCCGCATCCCATCTCCTCAGTCTGCTGATCTGGCTGCCGCTGCTCGGCGCCGTCGCCGTGCTCGTGCTCGGCCGGCAGCCGAACCTCGCGCGCTGGCTGTCGGTGATCGTCGCGCTGCTGACCTTCGTCGTCTCGGTTCCGCTGTGGACCGGCTACCAGCCTGGCGTTCCGGGCATGCAGTTCGTCGAGAACCTCGCCTGGATTCCATCGTTGAACGCGAACTATGCGCTCGGCGTCGACGGCATCTCGATCGCGCTGATCGTGCTGACCGCGTTCACCAGCGTGCTCGTGATCATCGGCTCGTGGGGGCCGATCGGCGAGAAAGTGTCGCAGTACATGGCCGCGATGCTCGCGCTCGAAGGCCTGCTGATCGGTGTGTTCGCTGCGACCGATGCCTTGCTGTTCTACGTGTTCTTCGAAGGCATGCTGATTCCGATGTTCATCATCATCGGCATCTGGGGCGGACCGCGCCGCGTCTACGCGACATTGAAGTTCTTCATCTACACCTTCTTCGGTTCGATCTTCATGCTGGTCGGGCTGATCTATCTGCACATGAAGACCGGCTCGTTCGCGCTGGATGCGTTCGCACATGCGGGCCTCAGTACACGCGAGCAGGCCTGGCTGTTCTTCGCCTTCCTGATCGCGTTCGCGATCAAGGTGCCGATGTGGCCGGTGCACACCTGGCTGCCGGACGCGCACGTGGAGGCGCCGACCGGCGGCTCGGTGATCCTGGCCGCGATCATGCTGAAGGTCGGCGGTTACGGGTTCATCCGCTTCTCGCTGCCGATCACGCCGGATGCATCGCAGGAATACGCCTGGGTGGTGATCGCGATGTCGCTGATCGCGATCCTCTACATCGGCTATGTCGCGCTGGTGCAGGAAGACATGAAGAAGCTGATCGCGTATTCGTCGATCGCGCACATGGGCTTCGTCACGCTCGGCATCTTCATCGCGATGGCGCTGGTGCGCACACATCACAATCCGCTCGGTGCGCGTCTCGCGATCCAGGGCGCGATGGTGCAGATGATCTCGCACGGTTTCGTTTCCGGCGCGATGTTCTCGTGCATCGGCGTCGTCTACGACCGCCTGCACACGCGTCTGATCAGGGATTACGGCGGCGTCGCCAATGTGATGCCGTGGTTCGCCGCGTTCATGGTGCTGTTCGCGATGGCCAACTGCGGCCTGCCCGGAACCAGCGGTTTCGTCGGCGAATTCATGGTGATCCTGGCGGCGTTCCAGGATAGTCCCTGGATTGCGCTGCTCGCGGCCTTCACCCTGATCATCGGTGCCGCCTACACGCTGTGGCTGGTCAAGCGCGTGATCTTCGGCGAGGTGGGCAACGACAAGGTGGCGAAGATGAAGGACCTCGATGCGCGCGAGTGGATCGTGCTCGGTGCTTTCGCAGCCGGCGTGCTCGCGCTCGGCATCTATCCGAAGCCGCTGACCGATCTGATGGAGCCGGCGGTGCTGCAGCTGGTGCAGCAGCTCGGCCTGTCCAAGGCATAGGGCGCGCACGATGATCGCATTCAATGGCAACGACCTGTGGACGCTCTTTCCCGAGCTGTTCCTGCTCGGCGCGACCTGCGTGATCCTGCTGGTCGATCTTTTCATCAAGCCGGCGCAGCGCGACATCACGCACGTCCTTTCGCTGATCGCGCTGATCGTGACCGGCGTTCTGGTCTGGCACGGCGCCCCGGCCGACGGCGAGAGCGTGGCCGCGTTCAACGGCATGTTCCTGCGCGACGGCATGTCGACCGTGCTGAAGCTGTTCGTGCTGCTGACGACCGCGCTCGTGTTCGTCTACGGCCGCGGCTATCTGCGCGAGCGCAAGCTCTTCGTCGGCGAGTTCTATCTGCTGCTGCTGTTCGCGACGCTCGGCACGATGCTGCTCGCATCGGCCGGCAATATGGTCACGGTCTACCTCGGTCTCGAATTGCTGACCCTGAGTTCGTATGCGCTGGTCGCGCTGAATCGCGATTCGTCGGTGTCGTCGGAAGCGGCGATCAAGTACTTCGTGCTCGGTGCGCTCGCATCCGGCCTGCTGCTCTACGGCATGTCGATGATCTACGGTGCGACCGGCACGCTGGATCTGGCGAAGATTCACGCAGTGGCGGATTTTTCGGCCGGCAGCGCGCATCAGACCCTGCTCGCGTTCGGGCTGGTTTTCCTCGTCGTCGGCTCGGCGTTCAAGCTCGGCGCGGCGCCGTTTCACATGTGGCTGCCGGATGTGTACCAGGGCGCGCCGACGGCCGTGACGCAGTTCATCGGATCGGCCTCCAAGCTGGCCGCATTCGGGCTGGCGTATCGCCTGCTCGAAGGCGCGATGGGCGGCATGCATGGGCAGTGGACCTTGATGCTCGGCGTATTGGCCGCACTTTCACTCGCGGTCGGCAACATCTTCGCGATCGCGCAGAAGAATCTGAAACGCCTGCTCGCGTATTCCGGCATCTCGCATATCGGATTTCTGCTGCTCGGGTTGGCCAACGGCACGCCGAGCGGATATGCGGCGGCGCTGTTCTACGCGGTCAGCTATGCGCTGATGGCCACCGTCGCCTTCGGCATGATCATCCTGCTCGCGCGCGCAGGCTTCGAGGCCGAGGAAATCGACGATTTCAAGGGCCTCAACCAGCGCAATCCCTGGTATGCCGGGGTGATGGCGATCACGATGTTCTCGCTCGCCGGTGTGCCGCCGCTGTTCGGATTCTTCGCCAAGCTCATGGTGCTGAAGGCGGCCATCGACGCCGGGCAATTGTGGCTGGCGATCGTCGCGATCGTGTTCGCGATCGTCGGTTTGTACTACTACCTGCGCGTGGTCAAGGTGATGTACTTCGACGCACCGCAGGACGCGACGCCGCTCGTCTTGCCGGCGGACCACGGATTCCGCTGGAGCCTGTCGATCAACGGCATCGCGCTGCTCGTGCTCGGCGTCGCCTGGAGTCCGTTGCTGGAATGGTGCAACCGCGCGTTTGCCGTGGCCGCGGATGTCGCGAAATAGTCGCATCGTACTTGTCTGAACACGCAGATGCCGTTAGACTGCGCAGCTCGGTGCGGGGTGGAGCAGTCTGGCAGCTCGTCGGGCTCATAACCCGAAGGTCGCAGGTTCAAATCCTGCCCCCGCTACCATGAGGTCTTAGGGATGGGCCGCCTTTGGCGGCCTTTTTCTTGGGTGGACCGAGCACTGAGGTAAGGCGCAGGATGCGCCGGCTGCGATTCATGCAGCTCGCCGATGTTGGATGCGACACAACGGCGAACTACGGAATGGGCCTCGTGCCCATTTTTTGTTTGTGCAATTTGGTTTTAATTTGTATTCGAGTTTTTCAATTGAAAAGTGCGGTCAAGGATGGCCGTTCCTGCTTCGCGATCACGGACGATCGCAAAGGTAACCCCGGCCCATGGATCTCAGCGAACTTCTGACGCCCGCGATAACCGATCTCGGTCTCGAGCTCGTCGGTATCGAGTTCAATCCGAGTGCCGGCGGCAGCGTCATGCGCGTCTACATCGACGAGCCGGAACGCGGCGTCACCATCGAGGATTGCGAGCGTGCGAGCCGCGAGATTTCGGCGCTGCTCGATGTCAACGATCCGGTCGCCGGGCATTACACGCTGGAAGTTTCCTCGCCGGGTCTGGAAAGGCCGTTGTTCACGCCGCAGCATTTCGCGCGTTTCATCGGTGAGGTGGTCAAGGTCAATCTGAATCTGCCGCTGAATGGACGGCGCCGGTTTCAGGGTGCGATTCGCGCGGTCGAGGGTGATCGCATCACGATCGAGCAGGATGGAATTCCACTCGAGATCGTGCATGCGAACGTCGGCAAGGCGAGGCTGGTTCCGGATTACGCAGCGCTCGGCATCGCGGCGGCGCGTGAGGAACCGGCCGGGCTGGAACGTCCGGCGCGGCGCATGAAGAAGAAAGGTTGAGCGGGATGGTTGCCGTATTGCGCAGGCTTCACGTCGCAGTGAAAGACGCAATCGGTGGAACAGGACATTCGGATTCTCTGCAAGCATTCCGGTCGCAGGCTGCGGTCGTGAAGGAGTCGGGTCATGAGTAAAGAACTGCTGCTGGTCGTCGATGCGGTCGCGAATGAAAAAGGCGTACCGAAGGGCGTGATTTTCGAGGCGATGGAAGCCGCGCTGGCTTCGGCCGCGAAGAAGCGCTATGCCGAGGAAGACGTCTCCGTGCGCGTCGCGATCGATCGCGAGAGCGGCGACTACGAAACCTTCCGGCGCTGGGAAGTCGTGCCGGACGACATCGTGATGGAATCGCCCGACCGCATGATCCGCATGATGGATGCAGCCGACGAGGCGCCCGGCGTCGATGTCGGCGGTTTCGTCGAGCAGCCGATCGAAAACCCGGATTTCGGGCGCATTTCGGCGCAGGCCGCGAAGCAAGTCATCGTGCAGCGCGTGCGCGAAGCCGAGCGCGCGCAGGTGGTCGATGCCTACAAGGATCGCGTCGGCGAATTGATCACCGGCATCGTCAAGCGCGTCGAGCGCGGCAGCGTGTTCCTCGATCTCGGCGGCAATGCCGAAGCCTACGTGGCGCGCGATCGTGCGATTCCGCGCGAGGCGGTGCGTGCCGGCGATCGTCTGCGCGGTTATCTGTACGAAGTGAAATCGGAGCCGCGTGGTCCGCAGTTGTTCGTGTCGCGTACCGCGCCGGAACTGATGATGGAATTGTTCAAGCTCGAAGTGCCGGAAGTCGGCCAGGGCCTGGTGGAAATCAAGGCCTGCGCGCGCGATCCGGGCGACCGCGCCAAGATCGCCGTGCTCGCGCACGACCATCGCACCGATCCGATCGGCGCCTGCATCGGCATGCGCGGCTCGCGCGTGCAGGCGGTGTCGAACGAGCTCAACGGCGAGCGCATCGACATCGTGTTGTGGAACGACAGTCCGGCGCAGTTCGTCATCAACGCGATGGCGCCGGCCGAAGTGCAGTCGATCATCGTCGACGAGGAAAAGCACTCGATGGACATCGCGGTGGCCGAGGACAAGCTGTCCCAGGCGATCGGCCGCGGCGGCCAGAACGTGCGTCTGGCGAGCAAGCTGTCCGGCTGGCAGCTCAATGTGATGACCGCCGACCAGGTGCGTCAGAAGAGCGAGGCGGAGCAGGAATCGGCACGCGCGCTGTTCGTCGCCAAGCTCGAGGTCGACGACGAGATTGCGCAGATCCTGGTGCAGGAAGGTTTCTCGACGGTCGAGGAAATCGCCTATGTGCCGACGGCCGAACTGCTCGGCATCGAAGGTTTCGACGAGGACATCGTCGAGGAATTGCGTGCGCGCGCACGCGACGCGCTGCTCACCGATGCGCTCGCGGTCGAGGAAGGCATCGACGAGAACCAGCCGGCGCAGGATCTGCTGGCGGTCGAGGGCATGGAGGAAAGCCTGGCCTTCGAACTCGCCTCGCACGGTATCATCACGCGCGAAAATCTCGGCGATCTGGCGACCGACGAATTCATGGAGTTCGGTATCGAAGGGATCGACGAGGACCACGCGGCGCGCCTGATCATGGCTGCGCGCGAGATCGCCGTTTCATAGGGAGCGGCGCAAGCCCCGGTTCGGGGCAGGGTGGACTGCTCGGTCGAGCGGCCTGCCCGGAATGTCAGTGCAATACGGCAGCTTGTGCGAAGCGCCGCTGGATAGTCGCCGCAAGCGTTGCGCGGGCCACGGAGTACCAAATCGATGTCGGACGCTACCATCAAACAACTGGCCAACGTGCTCGGCACGCCGGTGGACAAGCTGCTCGCGCAGCTGACCGAGGCGGGCATGAAGTTTTCCGATCCCGACCAGGTCATCAGCAGCACCGAAAAGGTGAAGCTGCTCGGATTCCTGCGCCGCACGCACGGCAAGAACGAGGCCGTCGCCGAAGCCAACGCGGCGCCGCGCCAGGTTACCCTGAAGCGGCGCACGGTCAGCGAAGTCACCGTGGTGCCGGGACAGCGCGGCGCCACCGCCAAGACGGTCAGCGTCGAAGTGCGCCAGAAACGCACCTACATCAAGCGCAGTGCCGCCGAGGAAGAAGCGAACGCGCAGATCGATCCGGAGCGCGAGGACGCGATCCGCAAGCTCGGCGAGTCGCAGCTGCGGCGCGAGGCCGAGGAAAACACGCGCGCGGAAACCGAGCGCCGACGTCAGGAAGAAGAGGCGAAGACGCGCGCGGCCGAGGAAGCACGCCGTGCTGCCGAAGAGGAAACGCGGCGCAAAGCCGAGCAGGAAGCCGCGCCGAAGGTCGACGCGGTGACCACCGCAGCGCCGACGAAGGAAACGCCCGCGGCCGCACCGAGCCGTGCGCCTGTAAGCGATCGTCCGCGTCCGGAACGTGGCCGCGAAAACGCGGCGCCGAGTTCGGCCGACGGCCAGCATCGGCACAAGCCCAAGCACGGTTCGCACCGCATGGGCGAGGAAGGCGCGAGCGAGGATTCGAGTGGCCCGCGTTATTTCGGCAATGAGCTGCATCTGTCGCAGGAAGGCGCTGCGCGGCGCACCGGGCGCAAGCGTCCGAAGACGCGCGTGGTCGAGCAGTCGCGTTCGGGTCCGGCGCATGCATTTTCACGTCCGACCGCACCGGTGGTGCGCGAGATCGCCGTCGGCGAAACGATCACCGTCGCCGACCTTGCGCAGAAGCTCGCGGTCAAGGGCGCCGACATCGTGAAGGCGCTGTTCAAGATGGGAGTCATGGTGACGATCAATCAGGCCATCGATCACGACACTGCGGTGCTGGTCGCCGAAGAGTTGGGTCACAAGGTCAGCGCGGCCGAGGACACCAGCGCGGAAACCACGCTGCTGGCGCATCAGGCCAATACCGAGGGCGAGCAGAAGACGCGTCCGCCGGTGGTCACGATCATGGGCCACGTCGATCACGGCAAGACCTCGCTGCTCGACTACATCCGCCGCACCAAGGTGGCCTCCGGCGAAGCCGGCGGCATCACCCAGCACATCGGCGCCTATCACGTCGACACGGTGAAGGGCGTCATCACGTTTCTCGACACGCCCGGCCATGCCGCGTTCTCGTCGATGCGCGCACGTGGTGCGCAGTCGACCGATATCGTGGTGCTGGTCGTCGCTGCCGATGACGGCGTGATGCCGCAGACGATCGAGGCGATCCAGCATGCGCGCGCCGCCAAGGTGCCGCTGATCGTCGCGATGAACAAGATGGACAAGCCGGAATCGAATCCGGATACGGTCAAGCAGGGTCTGGTGCAGCACGAGGTCGTGCCCGAGGAATGGGGCGGCGACGTGCAGTTCGTGCCGGTGTCGGCGAAGACCGGCGACGGCGTCGACAATCTGCTCGACGCGATCCTGGTGCAGGCCGAAGTGATGGACCTGAAGGCGGTGCCGGACGGCCGCGCCAACGGCGTCGTGATCGAATCCAGCCTCGACAAGGGGCGTGGTCCGGTCGCGACCGTGCTGGTGCAGCAGGGTTCGCTGAAGAAGGGCGATTTCCTCGTCTGCGGCATCGAATACGGCCGCGTGCGCGCGCTGTTCGACGAGGGTGGTCGTCAGGTCGAGCAGGCCGGGCCTTCGATTCCGGTGCAAGTACTCGGTCTTTCCGGCGTGCCGGCGGCGGGCGACGATTTCGTCGTCGTCGCCGACGAACGCCTGGCCAAGGACGTCGCCTCGCAGCGCACGCACAAGCGCCGCGAGTCGCGCCTGGTCAAGCAGGCCGGCAACCGCATGGAAGACATGGTCGCGCAGATGGGCCAGGGCGAAGGTCAGCTGTCGCTGAACATCGTCGTCAAGGCCGACGTGCAGGGTTCGGCCGAGGCCTTGCGCGAGTCGCTCACCGCGATTACCACCGATGCGATCCGCGTCAACGTGATCGCCTCCGGTGTCGGTGGCATCACCGAGTCCGATGCCACGCTCGCTGCGGCATCCAAGGCGGTCATCATCGGCTTCAATGTGCGCGCGGATGCTTCGGCACGACGCATCATCGAGTCGAACAATCTCGACCTGCGTTATTTCTCGATCATCTACGACGTCATCGATCAGGTGAAACAGGTCGCGACGGGTCTGCTCGGCAACGAGGTGCGCGAGGAAATCATCGGCGTCGCCCAGGTGCGCGATGTGTTCCGCAGCTCGAAGTTCGGCGCGATCGCCGGCTGCATGGTCATCGAGGGTACGGTCAAGCGCAACAAGCCGATTCGCGTACTGCGCGACAACACGGTGATCTTCCAGGGCGAACTCGAATCGCTGCGCCGCTTCAAGGAGAACGTCGACGAAGTGCGCAACGGCACCGAATGCGGCATCGGCGTGAAGCAGTACAACGATGTGAAGCCCGGCGATCAGATCGAGTGCTTTGAACGCATCGAGTTTGCGCGGACGCTTTGAGGGAGGGCTCAGAGCTGAGGGCTGAAAAGCCTTCGCTCGAAGCGTTTCTTGGTTCTCTTTGAAAGAAGGGCTGAGGGCTCAGGGCTGAGGGCTGAAAAGCGTTCGCTCGAAGCGCTTCTTGGCCCTCGGCGCTTCGAGCGCATCGAGTTTGCGTGGATGTTTTGAAGAAGGGCCGGGGGCTCAGGGGTCAAGGCTGAAAAGCCTGCCGCTCGAAGCGCTTCCCGGCCCTCGGTCCTCAGCCCTCAGCCCTTTAAAAAAAAATGCCCGCAAAATCCTTCACCCGCTCCGATCGTGTCTCCGCGCAATTGCGGCGCGAGATTGCCGTGCTCGTGCACGCCGCGGTGCGTGAGCATGCGTTGCCGTCGGTCAGCGTTTCCGATGTCGAGGTCACGCGTGATCTCGATTCGGCGACGGTGTATGTCACTGCCTTGATCGGCGACGAGAGCAAGAGCGCGTTGACGGCGTTGAACGAGCTGGCGAAGGAATTCCGTCACGAACTGTCGCAATCGATGAAGCTGCGCCGGGTGCCGGAACTGCGCTTCCGTTACGACGATTCGGTCGACAAGGGCGAGCGCATCGAGAAGTTGCTGCGCGAGACGCCGCCGATCGAGCACGAAGAGTAGGGAATCGTTGGAAGCGTCGCGAAGCGCGAGCGCCCGCACCGCGCGCGCCGAAGCGGCTCTCGTGCGCTGTTCCAGAATCTTGTCCGGCTGCGGGTTTTCATGCGCTCTTCCCATCCCCGATCCCCGGCTACCGTTTTCCGGCCTGTTTCCGGCATCCTCCTGTTCGACAAGCCGCAGGGTCTGAGTTCGAACGCGGCCTTGCAGCGCGTGCGGCACCTGCTCCGTGCGGAAAAAGCCGGACACACCGGCAGCCTCGATCCGCTCGCGAGCGGCCTGCTTCCGATCTGCCTCGGCGAGGCGACCAAGATCGCCGGATTGCTGCTCGGATCGCGCAAGGCCTACGAAACCGAGATCCTGCTCGGCGTCACCACGAAAACCGACGATGCGGAAGGGGACGTACTCGAACGTCGCGAGGTCGCTGCATTCGATGATGCGGTCATCCGTAGCTGCATGGCGGCGTTCCAGGGTCGCATCACCCAGGTTCCGCCGATCTATTCGGCTCTGAAACAGCGCGGCGTTCCGCTCTACAAGCGCGCGCGGCGTGGCGAGGCGGTGGTCGCCCCGGCGCGCGAAGTGGATGTGTATCGATTTGAACTTCTGGAGAATGCCGGCGAGCGTCTGCGCCTGCACGTGGAATGCGGCTCCGGCACCTACGTCCGCAGTCTCGCGCGTGATCTCGGTGAGCGCCTCGGCTGCGGCGCACATGTGACCGCGTTGCGGCGGCTCTGGGTGGAGCCCTTCCTGGCGCCGCGCATGTACACGCTCGAAGCGCTTGCTGAGATCGCCAGCGCCGATGCGGCGGCCCTGGATGCCTGTCTGCTGCCGCTGGAACAGGGCCTGGCCGGCTATCCGCAGGTGCAGGTCGACGCTGAAACGGCCACCCGGCTGCGCCAGGGCCAGACGCTGGAAATGGCCATCGATGGCGCCGCCGAGCGCTGCGTGGTGCTGGACGAGGGAGGACATGCCGTCGTTCTGGCCGAATGCACGAACGGGCAGTTGCGCCCGCTGCGCGGCTTCAATCGGTCCTGATCGGCCGATCCTGTCGTTAACTGCTTGTTCCGACGCCGTCCGGGCGGCTAAAATACCCCGTTCACCTCCCAACGTCTGTCCGTCATAACCCTGCGGGGCTTGCGAACGACCACGCGCATTGCTGCGACAACACCGGCCGATACACGGACGGTGCGTCCGGCCCGTTTCCAACGGAGTCGCCGTCGCCACGAACACGTGGTCATTCGCAAGTCTCGCCTTCGCTTCAAGGATTCATTGATGTCTCTTCCGAACGAACAAACCAGCAAGATCATCGCCGACTACGGCCGCGTTCCGAACGACACGGGTTCGCCCGAAGTCCAGGTCGCCCTGCTGTCCGCGCGCATCGAATACCTCAGCAAGCATTTCGCCGACCACGCCAAGGATCATCATTCGCGTCGCGGCCTGCTCAAGATGGTCAATCAGCGCCGTCGCCTTCTCGGTTACCTGAAGTCCAAGGACGGCGAGCGTTACAAGACGCTGATCGAACGCCTCGGGCTGCGCAGGTAATCAGTGCGTTCGTCCTTGAACGCGAAGATCAAGAAGCGCCCATCCATGGGCGCACTTTTCATCTGAGAGCGTCCATTCATGGGCGCACTACTAAAAGCGTTCGTCCGCGAACGCGAAGTCAAGAAACGAAACGCTCGCCTTTGGGCACGCTTCTCAATCAGGACAAATCAACGTGGCGAAAGTAACCAAGTCATTCCAGTACGGTAGTCAGACGGTCACGCTGGAGACCGGCGAAATCGCCCGTCAGGCGTCCGGCGCGGTCATGGTCAGCATCGACGGCACCGTCGTGCTGGTCACCGCGGTCGCTGCAACGAAGATGCGCGAGGGGCAGGATTTCTTCCCGCTCACCGTCGACTATGTGGAAAAGTTCTACTCGGCCGGACGCATCCCGGGCGGCTTCTTCAAGCGTGAAGGTCGTCCGACCGAAAAGGAGACGCTGACCTCGCGTCTGATCGATCGCCCGGTGCGTCCGTTGTTCCCGGAAGAATTCCGCAACGAAGTGCAGGTCATCGCGCAGGTCGTTTCGCTGAATCCGGAAGTCGACGGCGACATCGCAGCCCTGCTCGGCGCATCCGCTGCGCTGTGCCTGGCCGGCATTCCGTTCCAGGGTCCGATCGGCGCTGCGCGCGTCGGCTATGCGAACGGACAGTACCTGCTGAATCCGACCGCGACCGAACTCAAGACCTCCGACCTCGATCTCGTCGTCGCCGGCACCGCGAATGCCGTGCTGATGGTCGAATCGGAAGCCAAGCTGCTGAGCGAAGACGTCATGCTCGGCGCAGTCACCTTCGGTCATCGCGAGATGCAGAAGGCGGTCACGGCGATCAACGAGTTCGTCGCCGAAGCCGGCAAGAAGACCTTCAAGTGGGACGCGCCGGTGCGCAACGACGCGCTGTTCGACGCGATCAACAGCGTGCTCGGCGACCGCATGGTCAAGGCCTTCGCGATCCGCGACAAGCTGGAACGCCGTGACGCGATCAGCGCGATCAAGGCCGACGTCAAGACCGGTATCGCCGCATCCTCGGCGCTGCACGGCTGGAGCGACGGCGATTTCGGCGCCGCGTTCGGCGACATCGAATACCGCACGCTGCGCGACGGCGTGCTGAAGACCAAGGTGCGCATCGACGGCCGCGCGCTCGACACCGTGCGTCCGATCACCGCGCGCGTCGGCGTGCTGCCGCGCACGCACGGCTCCGCGCTGTTCACGCGCGGCGAGACGCAGGCGCTGGTCACGGTCACGCTCGGCACCACGCGCGATGCGCAGATCATCGACGCGCCGGAAGGCGAGTCGAAGGACCCGTTCCTGTTCCACTACAACTTCCCGCCGTTCTCGGTTGGTGAAGCCGGCCGCTTCGGCGCGCCGAAGCGTCGCGAGATCGGTCACGGCCGTCTGGCAAAGCGCGGCGTGCAGGCGGTCAAGCCGACCGTCGAGGCATTCCCGTACGTGCTGCGCGTGGTTTCCGAAATCACCGAATCGAACGGCTCCTCGTCGATGGCATCGGTGTGCGGCTCGTCGCTGGCGATGATGGACGCGGGCGTTCCGCTGAAGTCGCCGGTCGCCGGCATCGCGATGGGCCTGGTCAAGGAAGGCAACGATTTCGTCGTGCTGTCCGACATCCTCGGCGACGAGGATCATCTCGGCGACATGGATTTCAAGGTCGCCGGCTCCGCTGAAGGCATCAGCGCGCTGCAGATGGACATCAAGATCGACGGCATCACCGAAGAGATCATGAAGGTCGCGCTGGCGCAGGCCAAGCAGGGCCGTCTGCACATCCTCGGCGAGATGGCCAAGGTCATCACGACCTCGCGCACCGAAATGAGCGAGTTCGCACCGCGTCTGATCACGATGAAGATCCATCCGGACAAGATCCGCGAAGTCATCGGCAAGGGCGGCACCACGATCCGCTCGATCACCGAGGAAACCGGCGCGACGATCGACATCAACGACGACGGCACCGTGATCATCGCCTCGGTCAACCGCGAAGCGGGCGACGCGGCGAAGAAGCGCATCGAGCAGATCACCTCCGACGTCGAGCCGGGCCGCATCTACGAGGGCAAGGTCGCCAAGCTGATGGACTTCGGCGCGTTCGTCACGATCATGCCGGGCAAGGATGGTCTGGTGCACGTTTCGCAGATTTCCAACGAGCGCGTCGAGAAGGTTTCCGACAAGCTCAAGGAAGGCGACATCGTCAAGGTCAAGGTGCTCGAAGTCGACAAGCAGGGCCGCATTCGCCTGTCGATGAAGGCGGTCGAAGAGGATGCCGCTGCCGGCGCAGCTTGATCGCATTGTCGCTGCAATGAACTCGAAAGGCGGGCCATGTGCCCGCCTTTTTTGTGCGCGTCGATTTCGTCGTTGCAGCCTCGCTCGCGATCAGTGCCCGCTTGCGCTGGGAACGGCTTCCAGCCGCACCACGCGCTGCAGGGTTTCGCCGTTGCGCAGTACGGTCAAGGTGACCGGATGGCCCGCGTTCGCACGCAGCAGGTTCTGGAAGCTCGCCTTGTTCGCGACCGGCTTGCCGTCGAACTTGATGACGAAGTCGCCGCCGAGCAGATTCGCGCGCGAGGCCGGCGTGCCTCCGACGACCGAGCCGATCTGCACGCCGTCGCTGCCGAGCGTGCTGCGTTCTTCTGCGCTCAGATCGCGAAAGCTCGCACCGAAGGGCAGCTTGAAGCGGACGAAGTAGGTCGCGGTCCACGCGTTCGGCGCGGACGGCTCCGGCGCGTACAGCAGCACACGATCGGCGCCGACACGCTGGCCCTGGCGCAGCGCCTCATCGCGCGCTGCGGTCTGATCGAGCGCATAACGCGCGCTGCCGATGCGCACGAAGCCTTGCGCCGCGAGACGATTGAGATCGCCGCTGGCATTCTTGCCCGGCACCAGCTCCGGCGTGGCCGGTGCCGGCGCCGCGCGCATCTGCGCAATCATCGCCGCATCGCGCCCCGGCTCGGCGACGTAGGGCGAACCTTCCGCGGTAGCGCCGGATGCATCCTCGCGGGTCGTGTGCGTGACGCTCGCGCACGCGGCGAGCAGGCAGAGCAGGGCGAGTGTCGCGAGACGGCATGTGGCTGACATCGGCTTCGATCCGCAGCGGGAAACTGCCGCGGAGCATAAGCATTTTTCGATGAACGCCGGCATCGCCATGTGCGTTTGCTAGGATTCGTCCATCGACGAGCCGGGGAGTCTTGTGTCCATTCTGCGTACCTATCTGCGCGTCATCACCTTGCTCGCACCGGAGAAGGGGCTGGCGATCGCGCTCGCGTTGGCGAACCTGTCGCTGGCCGGCGTGTTCTTCCTCGAACCCTGGCTGTTCGGCCGCGTCGTCGATGCGCTCGCCGGCAATGCGCATCGTAACGCGTGGACTTTCATCGCGTGGTGGGCCGGGGTTGGCTTTGCCGGCGTCGCTGCGAGCGTGCTGGTCTCGCTGCATTCCGATCGCCTCGCGCACCGGCGCCGCCTCGCCGTGATCGCGCAGTTCTTCGAGCATTCGATCGGCCTGCCGCTCGCGTTTCACGGCCAGCATCACACCGGGCGTCTGCTGCGCATCATGCATACCGGCAGCAGCAATCTGTTCGCGCTCTGGCTCGGCTTCTTCCGCGAGCATCTTGCGACCGTGCTGGCGATCCTCGTGATGGTGCCGCTGGCGCTGCGCATGAACTGGAAGCTCGCGGTGTTGATGATCCTGCTGATGCTCAGCTTCGCCGTGTTCAATGCGATTGCGATGCGTCGCACGCACGCGGCGCAGGGCGAGGTCGAGCAACTGCATCACGCGATCTCCGAGCGCGTCGGCGACGTGTTCGGCAATGTGATGGTGGTGCAGAGTTTCTCGCGGATCTCGGCCGAGGTCGCCGAGATCCAGAACATGGTGCGGCGCGTGCTGACGGCGCAGTATCCGGTGCTGCGCGGCTGGGCCTGGCTGTCGGTGGCGAATCGCGCCGCGAGCACGCTGACGATCGTGGCGATCTTCGCGCTCGGCACCTCGCTCAACGGCAAGGGCGAGGTCACCGTCGGCGCGATCGTCACCTTCGTCGGCTTCTCGATGCAGCTGATCGGGCGCATGGAACAATTCGCGAGCTTCATCTCGGGCTTGTTCTTCCAGACGCATTCGCTCGGCGATTTCTTCGCCGTGCTGGATACGCCGGGCGTGCTGCACGAGGAAAAATCCGCGCCGAAGTTGCCGCAGGTGCGCGGCGAGGTCGCGTTCGAGAATGTCTCGTTCGGCTACGACGTCTCGCATCCGGCGTTGAAGCATCTGAATTTCCGCGTGCCCGCCGGCGGCACCGCGGCCATCGTCGGACCGACCGGCGCCGGCAAGACGACCGCGCTGAGTCTGCTCTATCGCGCCTACGATCCGAGCGAAGGCCGCATCACCATCGACGGCATCGACATCCGCAGTGTCGACCTGCATTCGCTGCGCGAACACATCGCGGTCGTGTTCCAGGATCCGGGTCTGTTCTATCGCTCGATCGCGGACAATCTGCGCATCGGCAAACCCGATGCAACCGATGCGGAATTGCAGGCGGCCGCCGAAGCCGCCGAGGCGCACAGCTTCGTCATCGTCAAGCCGGACGGCTACGCGACGCTGGTCGCCGAACGCGGTCGCTCGCTCTCCGGCGGCGAGCGCCAGCGTCTGTCGATTGCGCGCGCGATGCTGAAGGCGGCGCCGATCCTGATTCTCGACGAGGCGACCAGCGCGCTCGACAACGCGACCGAGGCGCGTATCCAGCGTGCCTTGAACAAACTCACGCGCAACCGCACGACCTTCGTGATCGCGCATCGCTTGTCGACGGTGCGCAATGCCGACGTGATCCTGGTACTCAAGAACGGCGAGCTGGTGGAGCAGGGACGCTACGACGAACTCGTCGCGCTCGGCGGCCTGTTCGCGGAACTCGACGGGCAGGGCAAGTTCGTCGCCGATGCCGAGGACGATGGCAGCACCGAAGAGCCGGAAAGCCAGGCCGAGGCGACGTCGCACGAGTCGGTGTGAGTGGGTCGGCAATCGTCGCAGCATTGCGGTGGTTGGCGCGCCGACACGGTCGGCGTTGCGCGCTTGATCGGTCGCCGTGGCAGTGACTGGAAGTCCACGCGACGTCGGAATGGCACATCGAAGTGTGCCGAAACCGGCACTGAGCGTACCCAAGTCGATACGCGAATACCTGCTCGTGCCGCGAGCCGCGGCGAAGCTCGCGCATGATGCTTTCGCTGCGGCGATATGCGGCTAGAATGCCTGCGCGGGTCGGTGCTGCATCGCGACCGACGCTGCCGATGCGTATTTTCAGGCGAGGAGTGGCGCTATGTCGGTTCGTGTTTGGCTGAGTATGCTGGTGGCCGTTTCCGTTCTGTCCGGCGTTGCGTTCGCCGATCCGCCGGCCAAGGAGAGCACGATCGAGGCGCGTATGCGTGCGCTCGAACGGCGTATTTCCGATCTGGAACAGAAGGCCAGCGAATCGCCCTCGGCCGAGCTGGAGCGGCGCGTCTCCGCGCTCGAAAAGAAAGCCGGCGAAGCACCCGCTGCACCGGGAGCGCTGGAACAGCGCGTCAGCACGCTCGAGAAAAAGACCAGCGCGCCGGCACCCGCGGTGGCCGGCGGCGTCGCTGCGCCAGCCATACCGGCGGGTCCGCCGCGTTGGAAGAATTCGTCGAACTGGGCATCGCTGCGTCTCGGCATGACCTGGAGTCAGGTCAAGCAGATTCTCGGCGTACCCGGCAAGGTGCAGGCCGGCGTGTTCGGCGACGTGATGTTCTTCCCGGACTCTAACGGCGGCAGAGTCGAATTCGACCGCGACGGTCGCGTGGCGAAGTGGAGCGAAAAGCCCGGGGAATGACGGGCCTTGCGTCTGTGAGAATCGTTCGTGGTGACTGGCGTCGCTGAGACGCCGTCGTACTCGCGCCGGTGGAATCGAGGAACGGCATCGATTCCGAGCGCGCCATGCGCAAGGTTGCCCGGCGCATCGTTTGGAAGTCCGCGCATCCACGTGTTCCCCCCGCACCAGTTGCCCGAGCAGCGGCAGCGGCAGCGGGCGGGCGCCGCAGAACACGCAGGCAAGCTGATTTCTCCCATTGTGCAGTTTGTGCGCTACTGCATGACTTCCGGCCCGTTCACTAGTATCAACTGAACACTATAGTCAACCCATGCCTATGTGACGGACAAGGCGATGGGCGAAACCGACAGTCATCTCTGGAAATTCCACAAGGAACTCAGCGCCGGCATCGTGTCGCTGGTCTTGCTCGCCGTGCTGGCGCGTGCGCGTGAGCCGATGTACGGCTACCAGATCGCCAAGCAGCTGGAAAAGACCGGCGATGGCGTGCTCAGCGGCAAGCAGAGTGCGCTGTATCCGGTGCTGCGCAATCTCGGCGCGAGCGGCCTGCTCGAGAGTGAAGTCGAGCCGTCGGTCGCCGGTCCGCCGCGCCGCTATTACCGCATCACGCCGCTCGGTCGTCGTGCCCTGCGCGACTGGGCTCTGGCCTGGAGCGCGACACGCGATTTCGTCGACACCGTACTTCTCGAGGAGCCTGCGCCATGAACGCACCGACGCCACGCACGATCGCCGATTATCTGGAGCAACTGCGTGCTGCCTTGCACGGCGCCGATCCTGCGCTGATCCAGGACGCGCTGTACGACGCCGAGGATCACCTGCGTTCGGAGCTTGCCGAAAATCCCGGCACGCCCGAAGCCGCGGTGCTGGCGAAGATTGCCGGCAGTTACGGCGCGCCGGACGAAGTCGCCGCGATCTATGTCGACAAGGAGCAGCAAGTCGAACGCGCACTGCGATCGCCGCCGCCGCCGCCGCGCAAGAGTGCGCTCGGACGCTTCTTCGGCATCGCGGCCGATCCGCGCGCGTATGCGGCGCTGTTCTACATGCTGCTGTCGCTCGCCACCGGGATCTTCTATTTCACCTGGGCGGTGACCGGGCTGTCGCTTTCGATCGGACTTTCGATCCTGATCTTCGGCGTCGTTTTCGCGGTGCTGTTCTTCGGCACCGTGCGAGTTCTTTCGCTGGTGGAAGGGCGCATCATCGAGGTCATGCTGGGCGAACGCATGCCGCGGCGACCGCTGTACGCGAACGCCGCCAAGCCGATCCGCGCACGCATCGTCGAGATGTTCACCGATCCGCGCACCTGGTCGACGCTGTTCTACATGCTCCTGATGCTGCCGCTCGGCGTCATCTATTTCACGATTGCGGTCACCGGTATTTCGCTCTCGCTCGGGTTGATGTTCGCGCCGATCGTGGCCTTGCTCGCGAGCTACGGCGTGTTCGACGCCGATGTCGGCTTCTATGTCGACGGACAGGTGATCGTGCCGCCGATGATCGTGGCACCGATCGCCTTCATCGTCGGTGCCGTGCTGCTGTTCGCGATGCTGCACCTGGCGCGCGGCATCGGCCGTCTGCAGGGCTCGCTGGCCAAGCATCTGCTGGTGCCGTCGTCAGCCTGAGCGGGCGTGGTGCAGCTCTGCAAGCTTGCGCAGACGCAGGTGCTTGCGACGATAGCTGCGCTGCGCCGTTATCATCGCGCTCCGATGACGGGAGCGCGATGCGCGCATGCGGCAGATGGATTGGGCAACCAGCGATTTCGATCATCCGCGAACAGGGCTTGCAGCGCATCCGCTGCTGCGTGTCTGGAGCGAGTATTCCGATCTGCTCGACGCAGACGGCCTCGCCGATGTCGCGGCGCTCGAGGGCGTGCGCGCCGTCGCCGAGGCGGCTGACGGAATCGCGCGGCCCGCGTTCCGCGCGCAGGACGCCGCGCTGCTCGCCGAGGGTCTGCACTACGAAACGCGCATCGCCGAACGCGATCAGCTGGCGACGCGCGAACGCAATGCGCATGACCTGTTCAATGCGCTGGTCTGGCTGCGTCATCCGCAACTCAAGCGCGCCTTGAATCTGCGTCAGGTTGCCGACATCGCCCGGGTCGGCGCGAAACAGCGCACGCGCGGACAATGCGCGTTGACGCATTTCGACGAAGCAGGCGCGATCGTCTGGTTGGCCAAACCTACGTTGCTGCCGATGTGGGATGCGCACGACTGGGTCGGTCTTTTTCTCAACGAGGCGACTGCCTGGGGAAGTTCGATCGCGGTCAGCGTATTCGGTCACGCCCTGATCGAGCATGTCTGGGAAGGACGCGATCTTCCCGTCGCCAAAGCACTGGTCGTGCGTGTTGCGGCCTTGCCGATGCTGGATTCATCTGACGGCCTCGATCGAAACGAGTGCTCGGGCATCCGTCAGATTCAGCACGATCCGCATTCGGCCAACGCCGGCGGGCTCATTGCGCGCTGGCCGGCAGCGGAAGCCTGCGTCGCCGCCGCCATCGCTCAAGGTCAGTTGCTGGCCGACCCGCAGGAGCTGCGACCGCTGCCGCTCGCCGGTATTCCGGGCTGGCACATGTCCAATCTTCAGGCCGAATTTTTCCGTGAAGCGCCGTGTTTTCGTCCACTGCGCAGCGGGCGCCGCTATCCACCTGCACTGCATTTCGATAGTGCCGTCTGACATGCGGGATCGCCCGCTCGCGCCCTGCGCGGCGTTGATCGGGAACTTTCGCGCGCGCTTGCGGTACATTTCGCGGCGCCTTGATGTTCTTTCCACCGCGCGGGCGGCCGAAGCCGGCCGAATCGCGCAGGTGTGCGGGTAGTGCGAGGCGTCTCCAATACGGACATCAGCCCGGCGACCCTGGTCGCTGCAGGTTTCCCCAGGCTTTCACAAGGGCGCGAACACGATGATCGAAACGCGGCAAATCACCAAGCGCTACGGCACCTTCACCGCCGTCGACGCGATCAGTTTCCGGGTCGAGCCCGGCCAGGTGCTCGGCTTCCTCGGCCCCAATGGTGCGGGCAAGTCGACCACGATGAAGATGCTGGCCGGCTTTCTCGCCCCGACCTCGGGCGGCGCGACGGTTGCCGGCTTCGACATCGAGACGCAGCCGCTCGAAGCCAAACGCGCGCTCGGCTATTTGCCGGAAGGCGCGCCGAGTTACGGCGAAATGAGCGTGCGCGAATTCCTCGATTTCATCGCGGACGTGCGCGGACTCAAGGCCGAGCTGCGCGAACGACGCATCGACGATGCGGTCGAGCGCCTGCATCTGGATCGCGTGCTGGAGCAGCCGATCGACACCTTGTCGAAGGGCTTCAAGCGTCGCGTCGGTCTGGCCGGCGCGATCCTGCATGACCCGAAGGTGCTGATACTCGACGAGCCGACCGACGGCCTCGATCCGAACCAGAAACAGGAAGTGCGCACGCTGATCAATTCGATGGCGCGCGACAAGACCATCATCATCTCGACGCATCTGCTCGAGGAAGTGCATGCGGTGTGCAGCCGCGCGATCATCATCGCGGCCGGCCGCATTCTCGCCGACGCGACCCCGGGCGAGCTCGAAGCGCGCTCGCGCTACCATCAAGCAGTATCGCTGACCGCATCGAACCTGCAGGCGGCGAAGGATGCACTCGCGCGCGTCGCCGACATCGCTTCGATCGAGGTCGATCCGCAGGACAACCGTCTCACCGCATTCCCCAAACCCGGTCGCTCGATCTTCGTCGCGATCGGCGATGCATTGAAGGCGCAGGACGTCGTCGTGCGCGAGCTTGCGCTCGAACCCGGCCGTCTCGACGAGGTGTTCCGCACGATCACCCAGGGCGCAGTCGGCCAGGAGGCGCGCACATGAGCGGCACCACGACGATCTTCAAGCGCGAATTGCGCAGTTACTTCGCGACGCCGGTCGCGTACGTGTTCATCGTGATCTTCCTGCTGCTGTCCGGCGCATTCACTTTTTACCTCGGCAATTTCTACGAACGCGGCCAGGCCGATCTGCAGCCGTTCTTCAATTTCCATCCGTGGCTGTACCTGTTCCTGGTGCCGGCGGTATCGATGCGCTTGTGGGCAGAGGAGCGCAAGAGCGGCACGATCGAATTGCTGCTGACCTTGCCGGTGACGATGTGGCAGGCGGTGTGCGGCAAGTTTCTCGCCGCGTGGGCGTTCATCGCGATTGCGCTGCTGCTCACCTTTCCGATCTGGATCACGGTCAACTATCTCGGCAGTCCCGACAACGGCGTGATCTTTGCGAGCTATCTGGGATCGCTGCTGATGGCGGGCGCGTTCCTCGCCATCGGCTCGTGTATTTCCGCCTCGACGCGCAACCAGGTCGTCGCCTTCATCCTGACCGTGGTGATCTGCTTCCTGCTGCTGCTCGCCGGCTTTCCGCTGGTGCTGGATTTCTTCCGCGCGATCGCGCCGCAGGGCATCGTCGATGCGATTGCCGGCCTCAGTTTCCTGACTCACTTCGCATCGATCAGCAAGGGCGTGATCGATCTGCGCGACCTGATCTATTTCCTGCTGATGATCGGTGCGTGGCTGTACGCGACCGCGGTCGTCATCGACTACAAGAAAGCGGCCTGAGGAGGGAACCGACATGACATTCAATCGCAAGGCTCTTTCCGGCACCGCGCTCGGCGTACTCGCCGTGCTGTTCGTCGCGGTGCTGCTGCTGGTCAATGTGCTGTTCCGCGGCGCGCGCGTCGACCTTACACAAAGCCACCTTTACACATTGTCCGACGGCACCAGGAAAATCCTCGGCTCGATCGACGAGCCGATCAATCTTTACCTGTTCTATTCGGACAAGGGCACCCAGGATCTGCCGCAGCTGCGCACGTATTTCACGCGCGTGCACGAGATGCTCGACGAGATGGCGTCGCGCTCCGGCGGCAAGATCAAGCTTGAGGTGATCGATCCGCTGCCGTTCTCCGAAGACGAAGATCGCGCGGCCAGCTTCGGTCTGCAATCGGTGCCGGTCAGCGCGGCCGGCGACAAGGTGTTCTTCGGTCTCGCCGGCACCAACTCGACCAATGGTCAGGCCTCGATTCCGTTCCTGCAGCCGGACAAGGAATCCTTCCTCGAATACGACGTTGCCAAGCTGATCCACGAGCTGGAGACGACGAAGAAGCCCGTCGTCGGACTGCTCTCCAGCCTGCCGATCGCGGGTGGGCCGGATCAGGCGGCGCGCCAGATGCGCGAAGCCTGGGCGGTCGATCAACAATGGGCGCAATCGTTCGATATGCGCACGCTGACCGCCGCCACGCTGAAGACGATCGACAAGGACATCGACGTGCTCGTCCTGGTGCATCCGAAGCAGCTCAGCGACGATGCGCAATACGCGATCGACCAGTTCGTGCTGCGCGGCGGACACCTGCTCGTGTTCGTCGATCCGAATGCCGAGCTCGACGATTCCGGCGCCGATCCGAGCAATCCGATGGCCGGCATGATGGCCGACAAGTCATCCGATCTGCCCAAGCTGTTCAAGGCCTGGGGCATCGAATACGACCCGAAGAAAATCGTGCTCGACCGTGCGCGCGCATTGCCGATCAGCGTCGCCGAAGGCCAGCCACCGGTGCGCCATCCGGGCATCCTCGGGCTGACCCAGGCCGACCTCAATCACGATGATGTCGTCACCGCGAATCTCGAAAGCATCAACGTGTCGTCGGCCGGCTTCTTCGAGCTGTCGAAGGACGCCAAGGACGTGAAGCTGATTCCGCTCATCCAGACGACCTCGGATGCGATGAGCGCGCCGAGCGATCGCCTGCGCATGCTCTCCGATCCGAGCACCTTGCTCGCCGGCTACAAGCCGGCGGGATCGCCGTTCGTGATCGCGGCGCGCCTCAGCGGCAAATTCAAGACCGCATTTCCCGATCGCAAGGGCGACGGCGCGCTGGCCGAGTCGAAGGACGAAGGCCAGATCGTGCTGGTTGCCGATACCGACATCATCAGCGATCGCCTGTGGGTGCAGATTCGACCGTTCTTCGGCCAGAGCGTGATGAATGCGTTCGCCAACAACGGCGACTTCGCGGTCAACGCGCTCGACAACATGGCCGGCTCGGGCGATCTGATTTCGATCCGCGGACGCGCGACGTCGCAGCGTCCGTTCACCACGGTCGATGTCTTGAAGCGCAATGCCGACGAACGCTTCCGCGCGAAGGAGCAGGAGCTGCAGCAGGAATTGTCCGACACCGAGCGCAAGCTGACCGAACTGCAGAGCGCGAAGAGCAAGGACCAGGCGCAGATCCTGTCGCCCGAACAGAAAGGCGAGCTCGACAACTTCCTCAAGCGCAAGCTCGAAATCCGCAAGGAACTGCGCGGCGTGCGGCGCCAGCTCGATGCCGAAATCGAGTCGCTCGGCACGCGCCTGAAAATCGTCAACATCGTGCTGATGCCGCTGCTGGTGTCGCTGGCCGCGCTCGCCTTCGCGTGGTGGCGTCGTCAGCGCCGGCGTGTCGCACAAGGAGCCAGCGCATGAACCAGAAAACCCTGATCGGACTCGCGGTCGCGGCAGTGATCGCGATCATCATCGCGGTCGTGCTCAACCAGCGCGCGCAGCCGCGCAGCGAAGGCAGCAGCGAGCAGACCACGTATTTCGCGCCGGAACTGCGCGACCACGTCAACGATGTCTCGAAGGTGATCGTGACCGCTGCCGACAACAAGACCGTTGCAACCCTCGACCGCGGCAGCAACGGCTGGACGCTGGCGGAGAAGGGCGGTTATGCGGTCGACACCGGCAAGCTGCGCGAACTGCTGCTCAAGCTCGCCGATGCGAAGCTGATCGAGCAGAAGACTGCGAACAAGGAGAAGTACGCGACGCTCGGTGTCGACGATGTCGCTGCGAAGGACGCGAAAGGTCTGCAGCTCGAACTCGACGGGCTGAAGGCGCCGCTCAAGTTGATCGTCGGCATCTCCAACGCGCACGGCGGCGGCAGTTTCGTGCGCCGTGCCGGCGATGCGCAGAGCTGGCTGGCGTCGACGGCGCTCACGGTGCCGAAGGATGCGGCAGACTGGTTGAAGAAGGACCTCGCCGATGTCGCCGCCAATCGCATCGCGGCAGTCACGATCACGCATCCGGATGGCAAGACGCTGCGCGTGTACAAGGACGCCGCAGCCGATGCGAACTACAAGATCGCGGATATTCCGAAGGGACGCGAGGCGGGTTCGGAGTTCTCCTCGAACGGACTCGCCTCGACCTTGTCGGCACTGCGCTTCGACGATGTGCTGCCGGCCAAGGACGCGGCGCCGGACGACAAGGCCTTGAAGGCGCGCTACACCACGTTCGATGGCCTCGTCATCGATACGACGGCGTGGGAGAAGGACGGCAAGAGCTACGCGCAGTTCAAGGCCGCGCTGGATGCGGCCGCGGCGGACAAGGGCATCACGGCTGCGCAGGCGAAGGCGAAATCCGATTTCGAAACGGCATCTGCAGCGGCCGATGCGGGCAAGACCGACGCATCCAAGGATGCCGCGAATGATGCGCCGATCAAGCCGCTGGCGGTGAGCGATCCGGCCAAGGATCGCGAAATGCGTCTGGCCGCGGCGAACAAGGAAGTCGCCGATCTCGCCGCGCATTTCGACGGCTGGACCTATGTGCTGCCGGCGTACAAATACGCGAACATCAACAAGTCGATGGATGATCTGCTGAAGCCGCTGGACGAGAAGAAGCCGGCGGATGCCGCGGCGAAGAAGAATCCGAAAGCGGCGACCGCTCCGGCGAAATCCGCGCCGCCGCGGGCCGGCTGATCGCATCGATGCGCACTCCCTCTTTCGCGACGACATGATGTCCGGAAGAGGGAGTCTGCTCTGGAAATATCATCGATGAATCCAGCACGGCGGATGGTGATTGCGGCCTCGATGGTCGGCGCGAGCGCGGTCGTGCTCGGTGCATTCGGAGCGCACGCATTGCGCGGCACGCTCGACGAACACGCGCTGGCGACCTGGCATACCGCGGTCGAGTATCAGTTCTGGCATGCGCTCGCGTTGCTCGCTGCCGCTGCCCTTGCGCAGACGCGCGCAACACCCGCACTGCGGGTCGCCGCGATTGCATATGTCGTCGGCGTGGTCCTGTTCTGCGGAAGTCTCTACGCGGTTGCGCTCGGCGCGCCGCGCATCCTCGGTGCGGTCACGCCGCTCGGTGGCGTCGCCTTCATTCTCGGCTGGCTCGCGCTGGGCGTGCACGCGTGGCGCGATGCTGCATCGCAATGACGATTGTTCTTTCTGGAGCGTGACGGCCGTCGCATAATCGCGGCCAATGCGAACGTTTTGCTTTTTCCATAAATAAACGTCGCTCATCCGGGAGAACACCATGTCGCGTCCGTGTCGCGTCCGCCGTAGCGGCGTTCGGCTGTCTTTGCTCGCGTTTTCCGTCTCGCTCGCCTTCATCGCATGCGCCGATGCGCAGACCCTGACCGCGCCCGGCCTCAGCGCGCCGGCGAAGATCTCGTACGACGCGCACGGCATGCCGACCTTGCAAGCGAGCAACGACAACGATGCCGCCTTTCTGCAAGGCTACGCGCACGCGCAATACCGTTTCTTCGAGATGGACCTGACCCGGCGTCAGGTCAGCGGCACGCTCGCAGCCTTGGTCGGACCCTCGCAGCTCGCCAACGACGTGCAGTCGCGCACACTGGGACTCCGCCGCGCCGCCGAGCGCAGCTGGGCCGCGATGTCCGACGACGCGCGCGGCTGGCTCGCCGCCTACGCGGCCGGCGTGAATTACTGGCTCGCATCGAACCCGTTGCCGCCCGAATACGGCGCGCTCGATCTGACCCAGGCCGATGCGTGGACGCCGGTCGATTCACTCGCGGTCGGCAAGGGCCTCGCCTTCAGTCTGTCGTTCGATCTCGACATCGATGCGACGATCCAGCTCGGTGCCTATCAGCAGGCGGGTGCTGCCGCAGGATTCGACGGCAATGCCCTGTTCTTCGGCGATCTGCACCGCTCGGCACCGGCTGACGATCGCGTGACGATTCCGGGATTCATGCCGGCGCCCAACGCCAAGCAAGGAGCCGTTGCGCCGAAGGGCGCGGGCACCTTGGCCGCGGGCCACATCGATGCAGCGACGCTGAAACTCGCGCGCGATTATCGTGCGAGCCTGAGCGGCAATCCGCTGCTGGCGAAGGCGCTCGCCGGGCGTGACACGCCGGTCGGCAGCAACGAATGGGTCGTCAGCGGCGCGCTCACCGCGTCCGGCAAACCGATCCTGTCCAACGATCCGCATCTCAGCCTTGCGCTGCCGCCGGTATTCACCGAACAGCACGTGCTCTCGACCGACAGCCGCTACGGCACGCCGCTCGACGTGACCGGCGTGACCGTGCCCGGCGCGCCCGGTGTGATCCAGGGTTGCAACCAGACGATCTGCTGGGGCACCACGACCAACTCGCTCGACGTCACCGATGTGTTCCAGGAAACCCTGAAGTTCGACAGCCTCGGACTTCCAGTCGCGATCGTGCACGACGGCGCCGACGAGGACCTGCAGTGGATCTTCCAGAGCTACTACGTGAACCAGCTCGACGGCACGCCGGACCATGTCGAACGCGACAACACGATCGGCTATGCGAACGGTGGCCTGACCCTGGTCGTGCCGAGGCGCAACAACGGCCCGATCGTGCAGATCGATGCGGCCAGCGGCAAGGGACTTTCGATCGCGTACACGGGCTGGGGCGCCACGCAGGAAATCGAGGCGTTCCGGCGCATCGATCGCGCGTCGAACCTGGATGCGTTCCGCGACGCGCTCACCTATTTCGATTTCGGTTCGCAGAACTTCGCCTACGCCGACACCAGCGGCAATATCGCCTATTTCACCAGCGCCGAAGCACCAGTGCGCACCGATCTGCAGACCGAAGGCGCGCCGGGCGGCGGCATTCCGCCGTGGCTGATCCGTGACGGATCCGGCGCGCTCAAGCACGACTGGATGCCGCTGCAGCATGCGCAGGCGAACCAGGCGACGCCGTACGAGATCCTTCCGCCGGAAGAAATGCCTTTTGTGATCAATCCACAAAGCGGCTATTTCGCCAATGCCAATAATGATCCGATCGGCTTCTCGCTCGACAACGATCCGCTGAATACGCAGCGTCCCGGCGGCGGCGTGTACTACCTCGATTGGGGCGGTGCGTCGTCGTTCCGCATGGGCCGCATCGACCGCGTGATCAATGCATTCAAGGACAGCGGCCACAAGATCACCCCGGCCGACATGCAGGGGCTGCAGGCGAATACGCAGGCGCTCGACGCGGAACTGGTGCTGCCGTATCTGCTGACCGCCTACGACGACGCCACCTCGGATGGCGCATGGCCGGCGCTGGCCGCGCTCGCAGCGGATGCGCGCGTGAGCGAGGCGATTGCTCGTCTGCGCGCGTGGGACTACTCCACGCCGACCGGCATCCAGCAAGGCTACGATCCGGGCGACAATCCGCTCGCGCTGCCGGTGCCGAGCCAGGCCGAAAGCGATGCGAGCGTCGCAGCGACCTTGTGGGCGATGTGGCGCAGCTATGCGCTGCGCGACACCATCGACGCAACCCTGGTCAAGGTCGGCCTGCAGGATCATCTGCCGGGCGCGGGCAACGCGTTCACCGACTTCAAGTTCATGCTCGACAATTTCGCCGCCTTGCAGGGCAAGGGCGCAGCGGGTCTCCCGTTCCTTGCGCCGGACAGCGTGCTGGCCGGCGCACCGGACGCCGCATCTGCGCGCGACTACACATTGCTGGCGAGCCTCGGCGAAGCGTTGAACCAGCTCGCGAGCAGCGATCTGGCGCCTGCGTTCGCGGAGTCGACGAATATCGGCGACTACCACTGGGGCCGTCTGCACCGCATCGTGTTCGACCATCCGCTCGGCGGACCCTTCAGCATTCCGGGGCAGGATGGTGCCGCGAGTCCTTACGGCTACACTGATCTCGCCGAAGGCTTGCCCGGCATCGCGCGCGGCGGCGCCTGGGAGACCGTCAATGTCGGCAGCTACGACTTGCGCGCGAGCGGGGTCAACGACTTCATGTTCGGCTCCGGTTCGGCGCGCCGTTTCGTCGGTGAGATGGCGTCGACGATCAGCGCCAACGAAGTGATTCCGGGCGGCAACGACGCGGTAATCGGAAGTCCGTTCTATGCCGACCAGCTGCCGCTGTGGTTGACCAATCAGTATCACGTGCTGCCGATTCCGGCAGCGGCGGCGATTTCGCAAAGTCAGTCGACGCTCAACTTCGTTCCGTAAGCGCACCGACGAAGCCGGCCGGCAGGCGCGCAGCCTCCGGCCGCTTTCAGAACAGCGACTTCGAGCGCTCGTCGATCTGCTTGTCGATGATCGCGATGGCACAGGCGAGGCAGCCGCAGCGACCCGCGCAGGGCTTGGGACAGGTGATCGCGCAATGACAGGGATAGTTGTCGGCGTCACGCGCGTCCTTGCGGTAATAGCCGTCCGTGAGCGGATAACGCCGCAGGCCTTCCTCGGTTGGATGCTGGTGGAAGGTCAATGGCTCCCCTCGACGCGAGGCCCACGAAGGCGCAGTTGCGCTGCGTCGCGGGCGTGATGAATTGTAGTTGCGGGATGGTCGCGCAAAACAATCATGCGGCTTCCCGTGAATCCGCTGAAAAGAGAGTCCGCCACGCGAGCACGAACCGAGTGTGATGGCCGCACAGGCACGCTTCTGAAAGCTGAGTGCAGGCGTGCCACGCGATGGCGCCAAGCCCGCTCGTTGTTCACGGACACAAACACATCTCGCCACGATTTCGCGCGCGCACGGCACACTTCACGACGCTTCCCCCTGCGGCAGCCCTTCTTCTGAAGCGCGACCGTAAGCATTGCTACTGGACTGCAGGATGAACAATACAAAATTTACACACTGCCACGTTTCGGCGTTTTGCAGCAGGATCGTAGCGTGCGTATCCAATTACCCGAATTTCGATCTTCGTTTGCGCATCGGCGGAGCGTGACCGCCGAGAACGCGGAGGAATCCGCAGATGGATGATTGTTCGGCAGCAGACGAGACCGATCCCGGGTTTCCCCGCTCACTCGGGCGCGGGCGCGCATTCGTGTACGTGCTCGCCTGCCGCAACGACAGCGTGTTCAAGGTCGGGTTTTCGCGCGATCCGCTCGACCGCTGGCGCACGCTGCATCGGCGATTCTTCGAATTCTTCGATCTCGAGCGCGGCGTGCTGGTTGCGACGGATCGCGTAGTCGAAGCGCGCCGGCTGGAGCGTCATCTGCTGAGGACATTCGCTGGCTACGAGGCGTTCGCGCCGCTGGTGGTAGCGCCATCTGCAGCGGGGCATACGGAGTGGTTGCGCGGCGTGCTAGACGAGGTGGTGCATTTCGCCGAGGAGGATGCGAAGCGGCACGGTTTCACGTCGTATCGTCCCGTCAGCGACTGGTTGCGCCCCTTGCTGCTCGAACGTATCGACCGGCTATATGGATGGACGAGCAGGATGCTCGAAGCCATCAGCTACGCGACGCACAACCCATCGACATCGAGTGGAGCGGCGACGGTCGAGGCCTGCGAGCGCCAGTTGCGCGATGTGCTCGATGCGTATCGCGCACTCGGCATCGATGTCGCGGCGTTCGTTCCCGAAAACGTTCGTCAATGGCATGCGCTTGCATCGACGCATCGAACCTGGGCGTGAAGCATCGGCAACGGTGCGACGCAGGCACGACAAAAAAGCCCGGCTAGCGATACAGCCGGGCCAGTCCAAACGATGGGACAACTCTGAAGGCGCCGGGAGTGAGGCGGCGCCACGAAAGATAATGGGGGTATAGACGGCTATTTCAAGCGAACGCGCGTCGCTGCTGCTGTGTTCGACACCCTGCGCCCGGCGCGCTTCGGCGTCATCGCAATTCCAGATCGTCGGCGAAAATGACGTCGCTGAACTCGTAGGCGCCGATGTCAGCCTGGGCGCCGAAAACACGAGGATAACCGTAGCCGCGCTGGTCGCTCGCGCCGGCGTCGCTGCTGTTGCCGTTGTCGATCGCGACACTCGATGCAGACAGCGCGTGCGTGCTCGTCGGTCCGCCATTGCGCGCGAGCGGAGCGAGTCCGGGATCGTCGTGCAAGGTGCCATCCGGTGTCGGCGCGCTCGAACTCATGACCAGGTTGCCGGCGCCGGATATCGCCGTGGTGGCCTTGGCGGCGAAGTCGGCGCCGCCGTCGGCACCGGCCGGCGCATTGTTGGCGAGAATCGAACTCTGCAGATCCAGCGTGCCGCCGCCGGCATACAGCCCGCTGACACCGAGCGCGCTCGAGGTGTTGAACGCGATCGTCGAGTTGTGCACCGTCAGCGGTCCGAATCCCATGATGCCGCCGCCGACGAAGCGAGCCGCATTGCCGGAAACCGTGCTGCTGCGAATCGCCGAAGCGACGTCGGGCGCGTCCGCGACGATTTCGAATACGGCGCCGCCGGCGACGTCGGCCGTGTTGCTGTCCACCGTCGAGGCGGTGATCGAGACGCCGACATCGATTGCTGCGAGACCGCCGCCTGCCGATGAGGGCATGCCGGCAATCGATTGCGCGACATTGCCGCTGACCGTGCTGTAGGCAATGTTCGCCGACGTGCCGCCGGTATAGAAGAACGCGCCGCCACCGTAGGCGACGCTGGTTCCGGCGACCACCTCATCGGTGACGCTCGCCGTATTCTGCGAGATGGTGCTCGATACCATCTGCAGCGGTCCGGTCGTCGCGAGGCCGCCGCCGGCCGCGGAAATTCCCTGGGCGCCGGCAACGGCACTGCTCGTGTTCGTATCGATGCTGACGCCGAGCAGGGTCAGCATTCCGCGCGAGAAGACGCCGCCGCCCCAGGCGCGCGACTGCCCGGTCGCGCTGCAGTGGGTGATGCGCGCCAGCGAGATCGAAAGTGCGCCGGCCGAATAGATGCAGCCGCCATAGGCCTTGTCCGCGGCGAGGCTGCCGTCCGTGATCGTCATGCCGGACAACGTCAAGGTTCCGCTGCCGTAGTGTGAAAGTACGCGCAGGATCGGGCCGCCGTCGGGCGCGGATGACTTCATCTGAGCGGGTCCGTGGATGGTCAGTTTGTCGGCACCGGGCCCTGCAACGGTGAGGTTGTCGACCTCGACGGAAATTGCCGACGATTGCAAGGTGATCGTGCTGCACGTCAGCTGGCCGAGATCGACGGTGTCGCCGTCGGCGGCGTTGGTGAGCGCATGACGCAGCGTGTTCTCGCCGCCGTCATCGGCGCAACTGGTGACTGGGACCGCGCCGTGCGGATGGCCGACCTCATCGCGTGCGGCAGCGCCGGCGCGCGCATCGCCCCAGCCGGGTAGGCCCATCGCGCAGGCCAGACAGGTCGCAAGCGCACCTCGCGCAGGCAAACGCGAGCGACGAACAGCATCATTTCGGGAACGCGACATCGACGATCTCCAGGCACGCAGAACGAAGGCGTACGCCGCGATCGAAAGCGGGCGGCGACACCGGGGACGATCGTTGCGATCGTCGTCTGCTTCCTCATACGCAGGCCGCGCGAAAACACTGCCACCACATCGAGGATGCTGCGGATGGATGAAGCAGGAGCCGATGTGGACGAGTGTCGTCGCGCAATGCTTCGATCAGCTGCGGCGATCGGATCGATGCGCTCGACATCGCCAAAAAAAAATCGCCGCCCGGCTATGCGCCGGACGGCGACCACGCTCATCGAATCACGCCTTCGGAAGGATCGCTGGCCCGGGGAGGAGGGGCGACCACCGGCAGGCGTCGAGTCGGCGAGCGAACCTTGTAGTCGCTCGCGATGCGATGGCGTGCTTGCGAACTAGGGACAGACCACGCCGGCAGGCTGGGTCAGGCGGGTCAGATCCAGATGATTGCTGCCGTAGTCCTGATAGCTGGAATCGAAATCCACGCGGCCGTGATTGCAGTCGGTGAAGGAGAACGTGAGCGTTCCCCATGGAATGCGATTGACGGCGGCGGGATCGAAATTCGGAATCCAGCGACCGCCCGTCAGGATGTCGACGGCGATGGCGGCCGTGTCGTTGTTGATCGTGCCGCTGCCGGCAAGCCAGGACTGCGTGCCATCGGGCGAGAAGGTGAACCACGCGAGATTCATCACGTTGCCGGGCAGCACTTCCAGAAAGATTCCGTGACCGCTTTGCGCCGGGTCGTACCAGGCGCCGGTGAAACCGCCGGTGATCGGCACGTTGGCCGGTGCGGAAGCACCCTGCACCGTGATGCTTCCGTTCATGCCCATGCTGCCGTGCACGTCGCAGTGGTAGCCGAAGGTTCCGGCCTGCGCGAACGTGACCGTCGAACTCCAGGCTTGCGCGCTCGGCGTACCGTCGCCGCCCTGGCCATCGCAGCCTTGCGCGCATCGGAAGCTGCCATCGTCAGCATCCACATTGTGCGGTGCGCCGCCGGCGTTGACGAAGGTCACGGTGTCGCCTGCAGCGATGGTCAGCGACGCCGGATTGAACATCAGGATCGGGTGACTGTCGTTGTAGTATTCCGAGGGCGTGGTGCCTCCCACCGTGACGCGGTGGTCTGCCGCCCAGGAAGGAGCCGTTGCAACCAGCAAAAGCCAGAGCGGCCATGCTTCGAGTCGTCGAAATTGCATACGTTGTCTCCGGTTTTTGTCCACGGTCGATTGCGCGAGATGTGAGCGCGCTCGGCGAACGTGCATTGCCTGCATGCGCGTCGCCTGATTGCACAGATGAGTGCCGGATGCGGGCGAAAAGGTTGCGCTTGTTGCGCGCGATGGAAATTCGCGTCTAGCGCAAAACGTGAACCTGGATTTCAGCTTCGCGATCTTCTTCACGTGACGCAGACCGACGAAGGCTGGACGGGCAGGCGGCTCGTTCGGAACGTGGTTTTGAATCTTCGCCGGCTCATTCCGCACGAGCGGAAATCCATCGGCCTCGCGCTTGATCCATCGCGTCGATTGCTCCCGCGATCACGCACTTTCTACCTGCGATGGCCTCGGTCCGTGTTCACCGCGCGCGCGATGCCGACGCTTGCAGCGAACCACAGGACGCCGCGAAACGACTGGAGTAAGCTGCGCGGCACCTGCGGGCGGCACTTCGTCTGCTGATTGCCAACGTCATTCTGTTCGAAGAGGGGAATGCAAATGGTCTTGACCGGTCGTCGATACATTGCGGGGTTGGGCGTGCTGCTGGCGTGTTCGATCGTGTCGATCGGCGTCGCCGCCGAGGACAAGGAAAAGGACAATCACAACAGAGGTGGCGGCCATGCTTCGGCGCCTGCCGAAAGGTCGGTTGCGCCGCGCGGGAACGTTTCCAATCCGCCACCCAATATGAATGCGCAGCATTCCGCGCCGTCCTACTCGCAGCCGCACAACAACGCGACGATGCGCGGGGCGAATCCCGGCTATGCACCAAAGTCGGCGGGCGCAGGCAATCCGTATTCGCAGCATGGCGCGCCGGGCGGAACGAACAATGGCACGCCGCACACGCCGATCAACTCGACGCGGTCGGTGCAGTCCAATCCGGGCAGCGGTTATGCAGCGCATGGCGCCGGCAACGGCGCGACCTACCGGTCCGGCGTTCCGGGTGGCAGCAAGAATGCGGCCAGCACCGGTGCGCACAACGCGACCACGTTTGCGCCGCGCACGAATGCCGTGGCACCGTCGAGAAACGTTCCGAACGCGGCGTCGAGAACCGTGCCGAACTCCAGCGTTCGTACTGCGCCCGGTACGTTCGCTGGATCAAAGGCCGGTGCGGTGCACGGGCCGGCGGGCAATCCGGTGTACAAGGCACCGGGCGGCAATGCGGTTGCGTCGCGAGCCGGCGGCAACGGCGCCGTGCTCAACCATGCCGCTTCGCAATCGGTGGTGCAGCAGGTCAATGGCGCACGCAGCGGTATGAAAGGCATCAATGCACGGCCGCTTCCGGCTGGTGCCGTGACCACGCATGCGAACGGCAACTTCACCTTGAAGACGGCCAAGGCGCAATACGGCGTGCGTGCGAACGGCAGCATCGCCTCCTATTCCGGACGCGGTCAGGTTGCGAACTTCCGTCCGAACGGATCGATCCGCTCGGTGCACAGCGCCAATATGGATATCCGGCGCGGACCCGGCGGAGGCCGCATGATCATGGCGCGGCGTCCCGATCACAGCATGCTGGTGAGCACGGGTCGTCGCAGCGGCTATCTCGAACGCAGCGTCGGTTTCGGCGGCCGCTCCTACATCGAGCGTGACTATGTCTACGGACACTCGCGCTTCAATCGCTACTACTCGCCCTACCATTTCGGTGGACTGCTGCTCGCCGCCTATGTGACGTCGGCGTACTACGCGCCGGCGTACTACGGCTGGGTCGGCAATCCCTGGGCCGCTCCGGTTTCCTACCGCTGGGGCTGGACGTCGGCGCCGTGGTACAGCTACTACGGACCGTATTTCGCGCCGTATCCGACCTATCCGAGTGCGTCCTACTGGCTCACCGACTACGCCATCGCACAGACGCTGGAAAGCAGCTACGACGAGCAGCAGGAAGGCATCGCGGACGCGGGCCCCGAAGCACGCATCGGCGTGACTTATTCCGACGGTCCGGACGAAGAAGACACCCTCGCCGCGACGGCGCCGACGCCGATCACGCCGGAAATCAAGGCGGCGATTGCACAGGAAGTTTCGCGGCAGTTGGCCGAACAGCAGCAGGGCGCTGCGTCCGACGCGGGCGCACCCGTGTCGCAGGCCGGCGACCTGCAGAATGCGTTGCAGCCCAAGCATGTGTTCGTGGTGTCCGACAGCATCGATGCGAGCACGCCGGACCAGCAGGTCTGCGGACTGACCGCCGGAGACATCCTGGAAGTCGTCGCGACGCCGGCACCGAACGATCCGACGGCGACCCTGCGCGTTGCGAGCAGCAAGCGTTCCGATTGTCCGGCCGGCACCCAGGTGCAATTGTCGATGCAGGACCTGCAGGACATGCACAACGCCTTCCGCGCGAATATCGACGCGGGACTCGCCTCGCTGCACGACGGCCAGGGCAGCGGTGGTTTGCCTGCGGCGCCGGCGGCTGCGGTTGCGCCGCCGAAGCAGGTGGTTGCGCCGACCGACAGCAACAATGCGGACGTGCAGTCGCTGCTCGACGCACAGTGGCAGCAGGCCGACCAGACCGAGGCGCAGATCGCGCAGGACGTCGGCGCCGACTGAGCGAATGCGGCGCAGCGGATGCGTCACTTCAGGAACGGTCGACATGTGTCGATCGTTCCAGGATCAGCAATGCGAGACCGCGGTTTGAAACGTACTGGTCGCCCCGTTTGGAATCATCCTGACCCGATCGGGCTGCAGGCTCGCATCGAACGAGATGCTCGATCGGGGTTTCGGCAGGCGGTGGTTCACAAGTAGAGAAATATTCTCTGCTTCACCAGAATCGTGACGAGGTAATGCGCATGAGCAGCAAGGTCGAAGTTTCGCGTGCGACGGAATCACCTTCCGAACAAGCCACGCGCAAGCTGCTCGGTTACCTCGTCATGCTGTCGTGTGTGATGTTGTGCACGATGGGCCTGATCTACTACACGCTCAAGATGGCGCCGCCGGCTGCGCCGCCGAAACCTTCCGCAACACCGACGATGAATTCGAAACCGCCGCCGATGCGTTCGCTCAGCGCGTAACGAACGCGCTCGCCCGCACACCGCGATCGCACAACCCGTGCGGCGGTGAGTCAATTTTTCAGCTCGATCGTTTCGACACGGCGAGAACGCGGACTCGAGCCCGCAACTTATAACGCAGCATTTCGCTACAACCGGCGCATGCTTCGACATGTGTCTGAAACATGCTGTGCGGAGTGTCCGCGGACACTCGCGTACGTCCGCGAATGTGTCCGCGATACGACCCATGACTTATGGGCTAGCAACGCAACTGCCTGATCACGCATCAATACCTTGGCATGACGTGCGCGTGCGCGGTAGGCATGGTGTTTGCTCGCCGAAACTTGCGTGCGATCAAGAATCCGGATGCATGAAGTCCGGCCCATCGATGATTTCAGCAGTTACTTCGTACGAAGAAAGACGTCAATAGAGAAGGCACGGATGTCGCGTTCGATATCGTTATTGCTGTCGCGCCTGGGCGGTCCGCCGTACCAGGGCTCGGTCGGCTATGTGAACAACGCGATCGCGCCGATCTTCGGTCGTCGCGGGTGGGAGGTG
>Ga0247779_1000022_pt1 | contig 175689 bp, 161 predicted proteins | sample UWRJL221509R5_FD_179925 | JGI IMG/M metagenome (GOLD analysis project Ga0247779, IMG submission 179925) | Plant litter microbial communities from Arlington Agricultural Research Station in Wisconsin, United States - UWRJ-L221-509R-5 | ecosystem: Environmental > Terrestrial > Plant litter >...
CGACGCAATGCCCGTACATCGTCATCGACGCGATCGACGCGCACTGCGAGCGCGCCGCCGCCGCGGGGGCCGAGATGGTGATGCCGATCGCCGACCAGGACTACGGTGGCCGCGTCTACACCTGCAAGGATCCAGAGGGCCATCTGTGGTGCTTCGGCAGCTACGACCCCTGGGCGGACGGCGGAGCATGAGCCGTCTGAGCCTTTTTCTGATCGCACTGGTTGGCGCCAGCATGGCGGCCTGCGCAGCGCCCCCGCCGCCGTCTTCGGCCGAGCTGATGGACAAGGTGACGTCCACGATCGGCGATGCGGCCTGCGACCAGCCGGACCAGTGTCGCGTCATCGCCATCGGCAACAAGCCTTGCGGCGGCCCGAGCGGCTACCGGGCCTGGTCGACCCAGGGCACCGATGCCGCCGCGCTGCAGGCCGCCGTGCTGGCCCAGGCTGCGGCCGAACAGCGGGCGAACGCGGCCAGTGGCATGCGCTCCACCTGCAACATCGTGCCTGTGCCTACGGCCAGTTGCCGGCCTCGCGCCAGCGACGGCAAGAAGACCTGCCAACTCGACCCGGCCAGCCTGCGCGGCCTGGATTAAGGACTGCTCGCCGCCGATGCGGCCGGCGCTGCCGCGAGCGCCGGCGCGGCGAACGACCAATCCCGCGCCTCCTTGACCGGCGATCCATCGTCCTTGTAGGCCCGCAGCAGCGGATGCGGCGAGCGGCTGTGGATCGCATTGAAGCGGTCGGAGCCTTCGGCCATTGGGACCAGCTCCCAATCGGCCGCGTTGGTGAACGGGTCGAGGTAGAGCCGGCGCAGGTGGTGGCGCGTCTTCGGGCCGCGCTGGTCTACCAGCAGATCCTCCAGCGCACGCGGGAACTGCTGGGCGGCAGGATCGGGCGAGGCGGCGGCGTAGCTGGCGATGGCGCGGGCGATCTCGTTGCCGCGGAACACCAGCTCCGCCTCGCGCTCGCGCTCGGCCGCGTTGCTCCAGCTCTGCCCCAGCGCGGCCAGCCCCGCGGCCGTCAGCGCGACGAAGAACAGCATCACCAGGTAGGTGAAGCCATGCTGCCCGGCGGCGCTCTTCAAGTCACCGCCCGGTTACCAGTCGGCGAACAGCCGGCCGTCCGACGCGCGCCCGGCCACGCCGCTGCGCACGTCGTACAGATTGCCGGACACCTGCGCGTCGGGCGGCGGCGGCACCTCGACCCACTGGTCGCGCTTGCCGCTCAGCGGATCTTCCGGGATCTCGCGGATGTAGTGCTCGTCGGCCAGCTGCTGCAGCGACTCGGGGTACTTGTTCTTGTCGGCCGCGTAGTGGTCGATCGCGTCGCGCATCGTGTTCAGCGAGGTTCGCAGCGCGGCTTCCTTCGACTTCTGCAGGCCGCCGAAGTAGCGCGGCGCGGCGATCGAGGCCAGCAGCGCGACGATGGCCATCACCACCAGCAGCTCGATCAGCGTAAAGCCACGACGACTCGTTTGCATCACCAATCCTTGTACCGCGAGCCGTCCAGCGCCTTCTTCCCGGAGCGCGAGTAGACGTCGAACACGTCGTTGCCGGGCCGCGGTTCGTCGGGCGGGCTGTCCGCGCTGCGCAGGCCCCAGCCGAGCGCGGGATCCTGCGCCGGGTCGGCGAAGGGATCGCGCGGCAGCCGGCGCAGGAAGTAGATCTTGCGGCCCTTGACGGACTTCACGTCGGCCACGCCCGCCACCAGCGCGTCGAGGTTCGGCGGATAGCCGCTGGCATCGGCGGGCCGGGCAATCGTGCCCTCGTCGGCCGCCTTCTTGTAGGCATCGATCGCGGTGCGGATCTGCCGCAGCGCCGTGCGCAACTCGTGCTCGCGGCTGCGCTGCGCAGACATCTGCAGCGTCGGCCGCGCGGCCATGGCGAGCACGCCCATCATCGCGAGCACGACGAGCATCTCGATCAGCGTGAAGCCGCGCGTGCGCACGTCCCGACTACCTCGGCATCTCGACCGTGACGAGTCCCGCGCCCTCAGCGCGCGCCGGCACCGGTTCGCCGTTGGGCCCGCTGGCCTGAAGGTTGCCGAACTCGATGTTCATCACCTGCCCGTTGGCGGCCGGCAGCGCGCGCAGAACGACGACCTTCTCGCCGCGCGGCGGCAGATCGACCGGCAGCGCGCCCGGCGCGGCGCCCAACACGACCTGCGGCAACTGCAGCCGCGTGGCGTCGTAGTTCAGGTCGCCCTTGACGGTGAAGCCGCTGTCGTTCCTGAGGCTGACCGACACCGTGCCGCCCGGCGGGGCCGAGGGCGTCACTTCGAAGCGCACCAGCGCTTCCTGCGGCGCCGCGGCGGCCGGCGCCTCCTGCGCATCGACAGGCGAGGGCACGCCGGGACGAGTCGCGATCTGCCCGCTGCTCATCGCTCCACCCACGCGCGCCTTGGGCTTCAGCATCGTGCTGAAGGCACCAGGCGAGCCGTCGGTGCCGCCAGCCATGCGGGTGACGCCGATGTCCGGCAGCACCAGGTTGCGCACGATGTGCGGGGTGATCAACATCACCACCTCGGTCTTGCTGCGGTTCACGCCCTGCACGCCGAACAGCTTGCCCAGCAGCGGCAGGGTGGACAGGCCCGGGATGCCCTTGGAGTCGCCGCGGTCCTCGTCGTTGATCAGGCCGGCCAGCACCTGCGTCTCGCCGTCGTTCAGGCGCAGCGAGGTGGTGCTCTGGCGCGTGCCGATCTGGTAGGCGGTGGAGTCGCCCGGGCCGGTGACCTGGCCCAGCAGATTGCTGACCTCCAGGTTCAGCTTGATGATCACGTCGTTGTCCAGCTGCACCGAGGGCTCGACCTCCAGCTTCAGGCCCACGTCCAGGTAGGTGACCGAGGCGGCCACCGCATTGCCGCCGACCGACAGGTTGGACGTGGTCGTGAACACCGGCACCTTCTCGCCGATGACGACCTTGGCCTTGTCGTGGTTGCGCACGCGGATCTTCGGGTTGGCCAGCAGGTTCGCGTTGGACGCGGTGCCGGTCATCGAGGCCACGATCTGCGGATTGGCGATCGTCGCGCGGATGTCGTTGCGGTTCTTGCCGCCGACGAAGATGTTCGACACGCCGTTGCCCGCCGCGTCGAACACGCCCACGGCCGCCTGCGTCGGCCACGACAGGCCCAGCGACTCGACCTTGTCGCTGCCGATCTCCATGACCGAGACGTCCAGCATCACCTCCGGCTCCGGCAGGTCCACCGAGGCGACCAGCTTCTCCACCAGGCGCACCACCTCCGGCGTGTCGCGCACGACCAGCAGGTTCAGCCGCTCGTCGATGTGGATGTCGCGCACCTTGGCGATCGTGCGCACCATCGCCTGCACGGTCTTCACGTCGGCGTTGGTCAGGTACAGCGTGCGGGTGATCAGCTCCTGGTGTTCGCGCTGCTTGGCCGCGCTGTTCGGGAAGATCAGGACCGAGTTCTCGTTGAGCAGCTTGCGGTCCAGCTGCTGGGTGCCGAGGATCACGCGCATCGCCTCGTCCAGCGTGACGTTGCGCAGGAAGATGGTGATCCTCGCGTCGGGCCGCACGTCGCGGTCGAACACGAAGTTGATGTCCGAGCTGCGCGAGAGCGCTTCGAATACCTGTCGCAGCGGCGCATCGCGGAACTCCAGCGTCACCGGCTTCTGGAACGCGGGGCCGAGCGCCAGGCCAGCCGGATCCTCCAGCGGGCGCGCCTGTAGCGCCTGCGTCATCAGCAGCCGCGCATTGCCGTTCTGCGGCGACTCGGCCAGCAGCTCGCGGGCGATCGCCTCGGCGCGGTCCGCCTTGCCCTCGCGCAGCAGCGCGCGAGCAGTAGCGATCTTCGCGTCCGCCTTGCGGCCACGCTCCAGTTCGGTGTCGAACCAGGCCAGCCGCGGATGCTTGGGGTCGACCTCGCGCAGGCGCTGCACCGCTTCGCGCGCCTCGTCCCAGCGGCCGGCGGCGCGCAGGCCCTCGATCGTCATCAGCAGCCGCGTCGTCAGCAGCTCGCGGACGTGCGACTGCGCGATAAGGATCTCGCGGTCCTCGGGGTTCAGGCGAGCTGCTTCGTCCAAGGTGCGCAGCGCCTGCGGCAACTGGTCGGCCTTGGCCTGCTCGTCGGCCACGCGCAGCGCCGGATTGGCGCAGCCGGCCAGGCCCGCAAGTCCGGCGATGACCAGCATCAGAACGAGAGTGAGCGGCTTCGAGGTCATGATGGGGATGCGGGACGGAATGCGATCGTTTGAGGGAGCTTGGCGGGCAGCCAGGTGAGGCCGAGGCCGGCCGGGCCGATCTGCTCGACGCGCCACTGGCCGTCGATCACCTCGCCGGCATGCACGCCGAGGCTGCGGTTCGGGCCGGACAGGAAGGCCACCGGCCGCGGCTTGCCGTCGTCGCCCGGCTCTTCGAGGCGGCCGATCAGCTGGTAGGGGAAGGGCGGCGCCATCGGGGCTGCGGCGGCCACCGGCGCGCGGGGCGGCGGTGGCGGGGGCGGCGGTGGCGGCAGCGGTTGCCAGGCGGCCAGCTGGGGCGGTGTCACAGGCGCCCAGGCGACGCGCTCGGCGGTGTGCCAGTCGACGATGCGCGGCGGCTCGATGTCGACAGGCTTCTTGTCGGACTTCCTGGCGTCGGCGTTCGCTGCAGTGCCCGAGCGGCGATCGCTGCCGGCCACGGCTTGCACGTCGGCGGCCTCGTCATCGCCGGTCTGCGCAGCCCACATCGTCGCGGCCAACGTGATCGCGAGTCCGCTGGCCAGCAGCCAGTGGCGCATCTGTAGCGGCTTCTTGTCCGGCGCGCCGCTCATCAGGAATCGCCTCCGCTGCGGCTGTGCAGCGACCAGACCAGCTCGGCCTCCACTTCGGGCGCCAGCGGCGTTGCGCGGCGCAGCTTCAGGCTGTCCAGGCTCAGCGCCGGGTCGTGCTCCAGCGCCGCCTCGATGTAGTGGCGCAGCTGCGCGTAGCCGCCGGTGAGCGGCATGCTGACGCGCAGCCGCTCCAGGCCAGCGGCCTTGTCGACGCTGAGCCGGTGCTCGGTGCGCACCGGCGTGAGGCCGATGCGCAGGCCGATCTCGAGCAGGTCGGCCAGCCGTTGCTGGCGCTCCGTGGCGGGCGGCAGGTTGTTATGCCACTCGTCCGGCGTCGCCGGCGCCTCGGTGATCGTCTTGTCGGCGCCGCTCGCCTGGAGCGCGCGCAGGCGGGTGCGCAGATCGTCGGCGCGGGCTTGCAGCTCGGCCGTCTGCGTATCCCAGCGCTGGGCGGTGAAGGCCAGTGCCGCGGCGGCGATCAGCGCCAGCAGGCCCATCAGGCCGGGCCAGCCGAGTGTGCGCAGCTGGCGCCTGAGTTCTGGCGTGGCGACGTTCATGAAGCCTTGTCCTTCTGCTCTTGCGGCTTCACAGGCAGCTCGGCCTTCAGCCGCTCCATCTGCAGCCGGGCGCCCAGTTCGAAGCGCTGGCCGACCAGGCCCTGCTCGCCGTTCTGGAAGCGGCTCAGCACGACGTTGTCCCAGCCGGGCGCGGCGGCGAGCCGGTCCACCAGCTGCAGCGCCACCGCCTTGTCCTGCACCAGACCTTCGAGCCGCAGCTCGTTGCGGCCGGCGCTGTAGTCGAGCGACAGCCAGCTGAGCTGGCCCGCCGGCAGGCTCGCGCCGGCCTCCTCGACGTTGGACAGCAGCGGCTCCCAGTTCTGCTGCAGCAAGGCCTGGACCTCGGCGGCGCTGCGAAGGCGCTCAGCGTCGGCGGCCGGCATGGTCTTGGCGACGCGTGGCGCGGCCGCTGCGGCCGGCTTGCGGCCGGCGATGCGGGCCGCCAACTGGTCGACGCCGGCCTGCGCCTCGTCATGCTGGCGGTGGCTGTCGACGGCGCTCCAGCCGGCCGTGGCCAGCACCAGCAACCCGGTCAGCGCCAGCGGCCAGGCCAGCAGCGAATGGCGCACCCGTTGGGCAAGAAAGTCCGGTTGCGGCAGCGAGCGATCGACGGCTTGCGCGAACAAGCCTAGCTCCGGCTGGGTCGCGTCGAGCCGGCCGAGCACTTGCACCTGGGCCGGCATCGACGCCTCGCCTGAAAGCCCATAACCCGCTGCCGTGACGGCATCCACCGCATCTGCCGCGCGAAGCTCGCTCAAGGTCCCGGCCAGCGCCGCGAACGTCGGCTCGGCGAGCCGCTGCTGGCGCACGGCCGCGACCTCGCCAGCCTTGAGCACCACCCACGACAGCAGGCTGCCTTCGACCCAGGCCAGCGCGGCCGTCGCCTGCTCGCGTGCGAGCCGCTGCAGCAGCGGCGCCCAGGCCGGACGTGCGCTGCGCAGGTCGACGTCCGCCTCGTCGGCGGCCTGCTGCAGCGCGGCCCAATCCAGGCCATGCAGCGCGGTGGCGCCACGCCGGGCGCCCGCACGCCAGCCGGCCAGCGGCCAGCGCTGCGCGGCGGCGCCGAAGTAGTGGCTGAACAGCTGGCGCGCATACGACTGCAGCGCCGCCTCGTCGTCCAGCGGCAGGCCCGGTTCGCAGACCAGTTCGTGCAGCAGGCGGGCCGAGGCGATCACATCGGCCGCCTGGCCCGCATGGCTCGCGCACCAGTCGGCAAAGGGCAAGACCTGGCCCTCGGCCGTCTGCACGCCGTCCGGGCCGAGGAACAGGGTCTGCGGCGTCGCCAGCCGCGCGGCGAGCCGGCGGCGCCAGCGCAGCATCCTGTTGTTGGGCTTGCTGCTACTCATCGAGCGTCACCCGTTCCAGTTCCTCGAAAGTCGTCTCGCCGCGGCAGACGGCCAGCAGCGCGACCGCCCGCAGCGGCTTCATGCCGCGGGCGCGGGCGGCTTCCTTGATCTGCGACATCGGCGCGCGGGCGACGATCAGGTCGCGCAGCGCGTCGTCCAGCTTCAGCAGCTCGGCCACCGCGCGGCGGCCCTTGTAGCCGGTGCCGCGGCAGTGGCCGCAGCCCTCGCCTTTCAGGAAAGTACCTTGGCCAGGAGTCAGGCCGTGGCGCTGCAGCGTGGCCTCGTCGGGCAGGAAGGGCCGCGCGCAGTGCTTGCAGGTCAGCCGCACGAGCCGCTGCGCCAGTACGGCGTTCAGCGCGGAGACGACGTTGTAGAGGTCCAGCCCCATGTGCATGAAGCGGCCGATCACGTCGAAGGCATTGTTCGCGTGGACGGTGCTGAACACGAGGTGGCCGGTCAGCGCGGCCTGGACGGCGATCTGCGCGGTCTCGGCATCGCGGATCTCGCCGACCATCACGCGATCGGGGTCGTGGCGCAGGATCGAGCGCAGGCCGCGCGAGAAGGTCAGGCCCTTCTTCTCGTTGACGGGGATCTGCACGACGCCGGGCAGCTGGTACTCGACCGGGTCTTCGATCGTGATGATCTTGTCGGTGCCGGTGTGGATCTCGGCCAGCGTGGCGTACAGCGTGGTCGTCTTGCCCGAGCCGGTCGGGCCGGTCACCAGCAGCATGCCGTGGGGCTGGCGCGCCTGGTGTCGCACGGCGGCGCGCTCGTCGCCGTCGAAACCGAGCGAGTCGAGCGTCAGCGCGCCGGCCTGCTCGATGCGGGCGCGGTCCAGCACGCGGACGACCGCGTCCTCGCCGAACACGCTGGGCATGATGGACAGCCGGAAGTCCACCTCGCGGCCCTGCACGCGAAGCTTGAAGCGGCCGTCCTGCGGCAGCCGGCGCTCGCCGATGTCCAGCTCGCTCATCACCTTCAAGCGCGAGACCAGCTGCTCGGCGGTGGCCGCGCCGTCCACCGAGCGCACCATCGCCATCACGCCGTCGACGCGGAAGCGCACCGTCGCGCCGCGCGCCGTGCATTCGATGTGGACATCGCTGGCACCGTCCTGCAGCGCGTCGTAGAGCAGCGCGTTCAAGAGGCGCACCACCGGGCTGGCCTGCTCGGACAGGCGCAGCGCGGACAACTCCTCCGCCGCCTCACCCACCTCGGCCTCGACGCTGTCCTCCTCGACGTCGGACAGCGCGCGGAAGTCCGCCTCGCCGGCGCCGAGCCAGTGCGTGATCGCCGCAGCGTCGCAGCGCAGCCAGCGCACCGGCCCCTGCAAGCGCGCCTCGACGCTCTGCAGCAGCAGGCTGTCGACCTCACGCTCGGCCAGCAGCATGCGCCGGCCCGAGGCCTCGCCGACGGCCAGCACCGCGCGCCAGCGCTGCGCCTGCGCCTGCGGCCACTGCTCAAAGTCGAGATGCCAGGGGCCTTGGTCGGCCGGCAACCAGTCGGCCAGCGAGTGAACGTTCATGGCCGCGCTCATTGCACCTGCTCCGCCAGCTGGAAGATCGGCAGGTACATCAGCACGATGATTCCTCCGATCAGCACACCCATCACCAGCATCAGCGCCGGGTTGATCGCGCGGGTGAGCAGCTCGGTCAGCCGCACCGCTTCTTCGTCGTGGAAGGCCGCGGCGCGTTCCAGCATGCCGGCCACCTCGCCGCTGCGCTCGCCGACGCGGACCATGCGCCGCGCCACCGGCGTGGCGAGGTTCTCGCCCTCCAGCACTTCGGATAGGCGCTCGCCACGCTCGATGCGCGCGCAGGCAGCGGCGACGGCCGGCCGCCACGGTGCGGCGACCACGTCCTGCACGATGCGCAGTGCGGGCAGCACCGGCACGCCGGACGCCAGCAGCATCGCCAGGCTCCGGTACAGGCGTGCCAGCGCCAGCACGCGCAGCCGCGCGCCCAGGCCCGGCAAGGTCCACAGCGAGGCCTGCAGGCGCAGCCGCAGCGCCTCGTTGCGCCACAGCGCAGCGCCCACCACCAGCAGCACAGCCAGCGCGCCCAGCACCGCGCCCGGATGCTGGCCGGCCGTCTGGCCGAACAGGATCAGCATGCGCGAAGCCCAAGGCAGGTCGGTGTTGAGCCCGTCCAGGATGCCGGCGAAGCGCGGCAGCACGAACAGCAGCAGGAACAGGATCACCGCGCCGCCCACCGCCAGCAGCATCAGCGGATAGATGCAGGCAGCGACCAGCCGCGAGCGCAGGTTCTCCACCCAGGCCAGGTACTGCGCGTGCTGCGCCAACGCGGTGCTCAGCTGGCCGGTGCGCTCGTTGGCCGCGACGATCGCGCAGACCAGTTCGTCGAAGGCCTGAGGCTGGCGCCGCATCGCGGCCGACAGCGGCAGGCCCTGCTCGACGCTGTCGATCACCGCGTCCAGCGCCTGCCGCACAGCGCTGTTCGCCTCCTTCTCGCGCAAGGTGTTCAGGGCCTCCAGCAGCGCGATGCCGGCGTCCAGCAGCACCGCCAGTTCCTGGCTGAACAGGCGCAGCGGGAAATTCTTCTGACCGCCACGAGGTGCTGTCGTCTTCGACGACGCCAGCTCCTGCACCGCCAGCACATGCTGCGGCGCCACGCCCAGCGCCGCGGCGACCGACTGGCGGTCCGCTGCGTCGATGCGCTGGGTCCTGACCGCCCCGTCAGGGCCGAAGACCCTGGCCTGGTAGCTGGGCATCGATGGCTACCAACTGACGAGATCGGCGTCTTCGCCCTCGCCGCCGGGGCGACCGTCGCGGCCGTAGGACAGCAGGTCGTACTCGCCGTGCTCGCCGGGCGCGCGGTACTGGTAGTCGTTGTGCCAGGGGTCCTTGGGCAGCGCCTTGGACAGATAGGGCCCGGCCCAGCGCGGCTCGTCCGAGGGCTTCACGACCAGCGCCTGCAGGCCCTGCTCGGTCGACGGGTAGCGGCCGACGTCGAGCCGGTACTGGTCCAGCGCCTTCTGCAGCGCATCGATCTGCGCCTTCGTGGCCTTGACCTCGGACTTGCCGATCTGGCCGAAGAACTTCGGCCCGACATAGCCGGCCAGCAGGCCGATGATGACCATCACGACCAGCAGTTCGAGCAGGGTAAAGCCGGCGTGGCGGCGGGAGCGGGAAGCGGGAGAGAAGGCCATGGAAGACTCAGCGTCTGGGAGCACGAACGGCTGTTTCATCAATCGGGTGCCGAGACAAGGCACTGCGCGAAGCGCGCGACTATCTCATGGCCGACGGGGGGCAGCCATTGGGGCATGACCGGTCTGCATTCTGGGAACTTCTCGGGTCAGCACGATGACAAGGGCGGCGCCGGTGCGGGCAGCAATTTCTGCACCAGATAAGTAAAAACCCGCAGGCACGTCACTTGCAATGGCGGTTTCATCCGGAGATCGAGCCATGAAATCCCCGCTGTCCACGAGCCTGCCGCTGGTCGCCCTGCTGGTCCTGCTGGGCGCCTCGTCCGTGCGCGCCCCCGTGCACGCAGAAACGATCGGGGACGTTCTCGATCGTTCGCAGCAATTGCAACTCGAATCCTTCGAGCTGGCGCCGCCGGACGGTCGCCAGGCGCAGATCCTGCAGCAAAGTTTCAACGAACTGCTGAAGGCGCTGGCGATGACTGGCCAGGCCGAGTTGCACGTGATCGTCGGCCCGACGATCGCCGAAACCCTCAACGGCCATGCGCTTGTGGCCAACGCGCGCCTGGCCGATGCACCGGAACAGGTCCGCCTGTTCGTGCTCGCGCACGAACTCGGGCACGTGTCGCTGAGCCACTGGCGCCAGATGGGCCTGCTGTTTCAGAAGTGGGTACCCGGCGAGATCGACGCCCGCCGCCCGATCGAGCCGCAGCTGAATGAACGGATGGGCCGCGACGCCGCGCGCCTTGCCAACCAGCAGGAATTCGAAGCCGACGCCTTCGCCGGCCGCGTCGTCGCGCGGCTGCGGCCGGACAGCTACAACCCGCAGGGGGTGTTCATGTACCTCGGCGCGCAGCAGGACACGGTCACCCATCCGGGCACGCAGCGGCGGATGGCGGCGCTGCGATGGCAGGCCGAGTTGCTGAAGCAGCAAAAGCCCTAGTCCTCCACGACGGCCCAGCCCGCCGCCTCTGCCCACGCCCGCAGCCGCGCATCGGGCCTTACCGCCACCGGATCCGACACGGCCTCCAGCAGCGCCAGGTCGTTGAACGAGTCGGTGTAGAACCAGCTGCGGTCGAAGGCCTGCAGGCCGAGCGAGCAACCGGCCAGCCAGGCTTCGACGCGACTGCGCTTGTGTTCGCGGAAGCAGGGCAGGCCGACGATCTCGCCGGTGAGGCGGCCGTCGGCATCGCGGGCGGATTCGGTGGCGATGACGTAGGGAATGTCGAACAGGCGGGCGAAGGGTTCCGCGATGAAGCGGGTCGTCGCCGTCACCAGCGCGCACAGCGCGCCGGCGTTGCGGTGACGGCCGACCAGGGCCTGCATCAGGGCCGGCAGCCGCGGCTCCATCTCGGCCTCGAAAGCCGTGGCCCACTCATCGATCGCCGCGGGCGCGAACGCAGCGAGCGGCACGACGGTGGCGCGGTGCAGCGCGACGATGTCGAGTCGGCCGTCCACATAGGCCTGGCAGGCGGCCAGGTAGTCATCCGGTGCTACAGCGGGCAGCGCGCCGCGCGTGGCGAGGAAGCGGGTCCAGGCCATGCCGCTGTCGAACGGGATCAGCGTGTGATCGAGGTCGAACAGCGCGAGATCCATCGTCAAGACTCCCGCGGCCGTCGATATTCCGGGCCGAGCGCCGGGCCGCCCCAAGCCGGGCCACTGGCGATGTGCTTGCCGGTCAATCCGGCAAGCATCGCCGCCCCCACGGGGGGCGGACCAGCGTACTCGCTGGGCCGGGGGCTCATAGGCTAGGACCAGTCGTCCATGTCGTGCTTGATCTTGTGGCGATTGGCGATCAGCTCGTCGACCGAAGGCTCGTTGTTCAAGGCGCGTTTGATCGCCAGCTTCGTCGCCTCGTAGTTCGTCCGGTACATGTCCTTCTTGTCGAGGTTCGGATCCTTCGCGCAGCGGGGATCGATCCAGACGAGGCTGATGATGCACAGCTCGTTGGCCCGGTCCTTGGGGATCACGCCTTCGATCAGGCAGTCGACCACCGCGTCGGCCGTGGCGCTCTGGACGACGCCGCCGTAGAGGTCGACGTTGGCCATGTCCTTCAAGGTCACCTTGGGCACGATCATCGTGGCCGGGCGCACCAGCTGGTTGCAGGCGCGGATCGCGAACATCGCCGTGTGGCCCTTGCTCTGCGCCATCATGTTGGCGAAGGCCTGGCCCACCGGGCCGTCGGTGCGGCCGATCAGGATCTCGGGCATCGCGTCGGTGAACTGGCCCTCGGCGGCCAGCACGGTGGCCTCGCCGGCGTGGAACAGGAAGTCGGTGTTGCTCATGGCTCAAGTCTTCGGTTGGGAAACAAGGATCAGCTCGCCGCGGCCATCGGCGGCCAGGTCGCCGAGATGGCGTTCGATGCGGCGCGAGGGTAGCTCGGCAAACGGGCCGCCGAACACGCCGCCATGCCGCGCCAGCTCGCGCGCCAGCAGTTGCCAGAACACCGGCGCCTCGGCACCCGCGGGGACGAAGGTTGCCGGCAGCCGGGCCGGCGCCTGCAGCAGCACGAGGCTGCCGCGTCGCATGCCGTAGCCAGGATGCACGCCCACCGCGCCGGCTACGGCGATCGTGCCGGCCACCATGCGCGAGGCGAGGAAATCGCCGGCATCGCCGAACACCAGTGCGGTGCCGCGCCGCATGCGGTCGCCGAAGCGTGCGCCGGCGCTGCCCTTGACGATCAAGGTGCCGCCGCGCATGCCGTCCATGCTGCCGGGCAAGGTGCTGGCGGCGAAGTCGCCGGCGTCGCCGTCGATTGTCAACGCGCCGCCACTCATTTCGCAAGCTGCCAGCAAGCCGGCGCTGCCATGGATGTGCAAGGTGCCGCCGCTCATGCAGGCGCCGGCGTAGTGGCCGGCCGGCCCGTCGACGATCAGCGCGCCCTGCTTCATGCCCCAACCGATGCGGTCGCAGCGCGCCAGGCCCTCGCCGCCTTCGAGCAGCAGCCGGCCGTCGGCATCGGGCGCCACGTCGAAGAACTCCGCTAGCGGGACCAGCGCATTGCCGTGACCCACGCGTACGCGTTCGATGTCCTCGGCGGCAAGGGACAGCTCGCGCAGGTCCAGCCGCAAGGCCGGCGCCTGCTTCAGCCGCAAACGCCAGCCGCTCATGACTGAGCCTCCCCGAGCAGCTTGCGCAGGTGGAAGTGGAAGGGGCCAAGCTTGCCGCCGTAGTTGCCGGCCGCGATCCGCAGCAGGCCATTCGCCGCGCCCAGCTCGATGCCGGCCTCCATGCCGGCGCGCATCGCCGCGCCGACGTCGGCCTCGCTGAGGCCGTCGATCACGATCTCCATCACGCAGCGGATCTCCGGCGTCAGTTCGCTGTTCGGCACCAGGCCGCGCAGGCTCGGGCAGAAGGCATCGTTGGTCGAAGCGCTGAGGCTCGCGTACTTGCTGCCGACCTTGGAGCCCGAGCGCACCACGCCGCCCGGGAAGGGCATGATCACGTTGGGCACGCAGCGCATCGCCGCCACCGCCGCCTCGGCCGCGGCCAGCGCCGCATCGACATCGGTGCACAGCAGGAGCAGGTTGCCGCCGCCCACGCCCTTGACGACGTAGCAGCTCTCCTGCGCGACGAACTCGCCGTCCATCACCGGCACGCGCCAGTAGCGCTGGCCGGCGATCACCTTGCTGATCTGCCAGCCGTCGCCGAAGAAGCGCAGGTTGCGGCCCAAGGGCATGGCTTCGCCTTCGGGCATGGCGCCGGGCCGCCCCAAGCCATGCCGCGCCCCCTCGGGGGGCCGACCGGCGTACTCGCCGGTCGAGGGGCTCACAACACTACCGGCGTAGACCGCCGTCGTCGGGCAGGTCAGCACGCACTGGCCGACGCGCCGCTCGATCTGCTTGGCCAGCTCCTTGCCGGACATCGAGAAGATCAGCAGGCTGATGCCGGGCCGGCCGTCGGGCGTCTCGTCGGCGCCCAGTTCGCGCTCGATCGCTGCCTCGCAGCCGCAGGCGATCACCGAGGTGGCGAAGCCGGTCGCGGCCACCGCCGCATGCCGTGCCCATTCGGCGTTATGCGCAGTGATGATGAGCCGCGTGCCCTTCATCGGAAAGGCCTCGGCGAATCCGTCGTCGATCAGCACGCCATTGCGGATCATGACCGCCCCTCGAACAGGGCCGCCGGCAGCAGCCGCCCGCCATGGTTGCAGCACGTGCACAGCTCATCGTGCGAGATCGCGAAGCTGTCCAGGCCCACCATGCCCTGGGTGTCGAAGTGGTGGCGCAGCAGCTTCTCGATGCCGCGGTCGTACTCCGGCTCGACGAAGTGCGTGCCGCCCGGCGTCACCGCGGTGATGCGCCCGGCGCGGGCGACCAGGGTACCGTCCTTGAACACGTATTCGGGCGTGGTGAACATCGCTTCAAAGTCAGCCTCTTCGCGGTAGACCGCGATGTCCGCCGCCGCACCGGTGCCGAGGTGCCCGCGCTCACCCGCGATGCCCAGCAGCCGCGCCGGCGCGGCCCGCGTCATCACCGCGATCTCCTCCAGGCTCAGCTCGCGCTCGATCGAGGCGAGCGCGCAGTTCGCCGCCACGTCCGGATGGATGCGCTGGAGCTGCTCGTTACGGAAGCTGCGGTCCATCAGCAGGCGGATCAGGTGCGGGTAGCTGGTGAACGGGCCGCCGTTTGGATGATCGGTCGTCAGCGCGACGCGCCACGGGTCCTTGACCATCAGGAAGATCTCCAGCCCGATCGCCCACTGCAGCGCGTTGACGTAGCTGCTCTCGCGGTAGCGGAAGGGCACGACGCCACAGCCGGCGTCGCACTCGATATCGGCGCCGATCCATTTGCGCGGGCTGGCGATGCCGGAGTTCGCATGCTGGCGCATCGTGTCGCCGGAGGCCGTCACCGTCTGGCCGAACATGATCTGGCCGACGTCGATGCTGACGTTGGCGTTCGCGTTGACCGCCTCGGCCAGCTGCGCGGCGGCGGAGCTGAACTTCTTCGGCCCCTCGGTGCCATAGCTGTGGAACTGGATGTGCGTCAGGTGCGCCGGCAGGCCTTCGAGCGCTTCGATGGTCTCCAGCGTCGACTTGATGTTGCCGGCCACGCCGAGGTTGCTGCCGTGGATGTGCAGCGGATGCGGCACGCCCAGCTCGCGCAGCGCGCGCGCCAAGGTGTGGACGACCTGGCGCGGCGTCACGCGCCAGTGCACGTGCTGCTCGTCGACATCGAGCTTGCGCTGGTTGAACTTGAAGGCCGAGATGCCGCCCGGGTTGACGACCTTGACGCCCATCGCCTTGGTCGCGCGGATCGTCCAGCCCATGTAGTCGCGGATGCGTTCGAAGTCCTGGCCCTCGGCCAGCATCTGCAGGAACAGCTCGTCGTTGCCCAGCATCACGTAGGCGCCGTGGTCGACGATCGGCGTGTCGCCCATCTCCATGTGGGCATGGCGCGCATTGGCCGGCACCATCGCCGGCTCGAAGGCCGCCGTGTAGCCCATCTCGACATAGCGGTAGCCGGTGTGCAGGGTGCCGGGCGCGCAGCCGCCGCAGGAGGCCAGCTCCAGTGGGTTGGTCGGCAGTGCGATCGGGCTGCCGTCGGGCCGGCGATGGTCCTCGGGCAGCAGCAGGCGCGACAGGTTCACCTTGCCGCCGCCGATGTGGGTGTGCATGTCGATGCCGCCGGCCATCACGACGCAGCCGCTCGCGTCGATGTCGGTGTCGGGCGGTTCGACCGGTGCCTCGATGACATGGCTGTCGCGGATCCACAGGTCTCGGACCGTGCTGTCCATCGACGCCATCGGGTCGACGATGCGGCCGCCGCGCAGGCGGGTGGTCTTGCCGCTCATGAGGGCAGCGCCTCGGTGATGCGGCCGAGTACGTCCTGCAGCGTCGGCAGGGTGTCCGCGTAGATCGGGAACAGCGGCAGCATCACCACGCCATCGGCGCGGAACAGATGGCCGCGCGAACCGATGCCCGGCGTCGAGACCGGAATGAACACCCGGCCCCGGGTCGGCAGGTCCGGATGGCCCAGCACGATCAGCGGCAAATCCGTCTCGGGCGGCACCGAGTCGGGCGTGAAGCAGGACACCCACAGCAGGCTGTCCACCGCACGATCGGCCAGCAGCCGGTCGGCACCATGGCACAGCGGTTCGTGCTCCAGCCCCAGCGGCCCGGCGCGCGAACGCAGCGGCAGGCCGGACAGCCAGGTGAAAACCTGGTTCACCGTGCCCGCGCCGTTGCCGCCGCCCAGCCACAGCGCCGCCGCCCGCGTGCTGCGGTTGAGCTCGCCGACGACGCGGTTGATGCCCTCGATCAGCAGCGCGCCCTGCGGCCCGAGCCTTGAGGGCTCACCGACGATCACCGCGTAGCGCGCCGCCCGCAGGCGCTGGGCCAGGGCCTTCAGCGCTTCCGGCGCGCCCGACGCAGCACGACCGGCGACCAGCGCCGACAGCAGCGCCACCGTCTCGAACGGGTCGCCCAGCGGCAGGGCCTCCACCGTCACGCCCGGCCGGCGGCCCAGCGCGGCCAGCGCCGCCTGCTCGTCTGCATCGCCACCCAGCATCACCAGATGGCGCTGCGGCACCAGCGGCAGCGTCGTATCGCCAACGCCGGCGCGCTCGAAGAAATCCGGCGCCTGCGCCAGCGGCAGACCCGGCAGGCAGACGATCAGGTCGGCCCGCGTGCGCACCTCGGCCAGCGTGGCGGTGAACTGACCCCGGTCCTGCAAGGTGCGCAGGCTCTGGCTCAGCGCCTCGCCGCCGGCGGCATCGCAGATCGCGCCGGTGGCCAGTGCCAGCCGGTACAGCGCGCGGGCACCGGCCACATCGGTGCCCAGGCCGCCGAACAGCGGCTGGCGGCTGGCGCGCAGCAGGACAGCCGCGGCGGCGACCGCTTCATCCAGCGTGGTCGAGCGGCCGTCGACCTCAGGCGTGGCGGCGGACGGCGTGGCGCGGAAGGCCGCCAGCGCCCGCCGCGCGCAGTCGCAGGCGCCCTCGACGCTCAGCGCGCCCGTGGCGGCCTCGGCGCGGACGGCAGCGCCGTCGCACAGCAGCAGGCAGAAGGGACAGGTCCAGGGGTCGGCAAGTACGTGATCGGCGGCAACGGTCATGGGAACCCCTGTACGCAAACGATGTGCCATCGCCCCGGCCGCCACCCGTGCCCGTAGACGGGCCGGAAGCGAGACACTGTGTCGCGTTTCCGGCCGCCCTCCCGGCATGCGCCGCCGGCTGGCGAGGTGGCATGAAATGTGAAGCGGCGTTTCTTATGGAGACAAGCAATCAGCCGCGGCGAGGAGACAGCCGCAGGTCGTGCAAGGCGCTGGCGACCAGCCAGGCATCGGCACCAGCGTTCTCGGCGTCCTGCAGGTCGGTCTCGCTGCGGATGCCGCCGGCACCGATCAGCCGGGTGCCGGGCCGGGCGGCGGCCACGGCGCGCAGCGTGTCCAGGTCCGGGCCGCTGTCGGCGCCCACGCGTTCCAGCGTCATGACGATGACCCGCTCCGGCCACAGCGCGGGCCGCTCCCAGCAGCCGGCCGGGTCCAACCGCCGGCCGTCGCGCCGGTCCAGCGACAGCAGCGCCGGCCGAGTCGGATTGACAAAGCAGGCCGCCAGCGCCTCGGGCGAGCGCAGCGATTCGCTGGCGAACACCGGCAGCACGCGCGCCGCCGCGGCCGGTTCCAGCGCGGCCAGCAGCTGCGCCGCCGCCTCGGCGTCCACGAAGCCTGCGTCGAGCCAGAGCGTTAGCTGCGGCATCGCGTCGAGCAGCTGGCGCAGCAGCGTCGCCTGCACCGGCGCGCCCTGCAGCGCGTCCAGGTCGGCGATGTACAGCGTGTCCGAGGCGCAGTGCTCGCACAGGGCGCGCGCCACGGCCAACGGCTCGGCCGTGCCGCACAGCGCCGAGACGATCGGGCGGTAGCTCTCGCGACGCCCCTGGATGCCGCGCACGACCTGGCCACGGAGAAGATCGATGACGGGAACGAGTTGCATGCGAATCTTTGTGTACGAGTACCTGAGCGGTGGCGGCCCCATGCCCGATGAGGCGGTCGCCGCCGAGCTGCTGCCGCTGGGCCTGACGATGCGCGACGCGATGGCGGCGGATCTGCTGGCCTCGGGCGATTGTGCGGTCACCGTTGCAAGCTCCGTGCGCGTGCGCTCGGGCGAACCCATCGGCGCCGCCATCGCGATGCCGCGCGCCGGCGAAGCGGCCACCGACTTCGTCGCCCGCCAGACGGCCCTGCACGACGCGGCCTGGATCGTCGCGCCGGAGACGGGCGGGCTGCTGGCGCAGATGGCGCGGCTCGTCGGCCCGGCGCGCTGGCTCGGCTGCTCGGAGGCGGCGATCACGCTGTGCACCGGCAAGGGCGCGACGCTGCGCCACCTGGCCGCCCACGAGGTACCGACGCCGCTGCCCTTCGCCCAGGATCCGGCCGTGCGCCGCTGGGTGGTGAAGCCGGACGATGGTGCCGGCTGCGTCGCCACGCGCCTGCACCACAGCCGCGGCCGCGCACTGGACGAGGCGGCCGCGGCCGGCCAGCCGATGACGGTGGAGCCCTGGGTCGATGGCGAGCCGCTGAGCGTCTCGCTGCTGTGCACGGGCGCCGGCACCGAGGTGCTGTCAATCAACCGCCAGCGCATCGGCCAGCGGGCCGACGGCCTGCTGTCCTTCGACGGGCTGGTGCTGAACGCCATCGCGCCCGGCAGCGCGGAAGGCCTGGCAATCGCCCGGCTGGCCGCCCAGGTCGGCCGCGCGATCCCGGGCCTGCGCGGCTTCGCTGGCATCGACGTCGTGCTGCACCCGCAACGCGGGCCGGTGCTGATCGAGGTGAACCCGCGAGTCACCGTCGCCTACGCCGGCATGTCCGCCGCGCTGGGCCGCAACCTGGCCGCCGAGATCGTGGCCGACAAGCTGCGCGCGCCCCAGGAGGCCATCGCATGACGAGCCTGATCGGCTGGGACGTCGGTGGTGCGCACCTGAAGGCCAGCCGGGTTGTCGATGGCGGCACGCTGGACGTCGCGCAATGGGCCTGCCCGCTCTGGCAGGGGCTTGATCACTTGAGCGCTGCGCTGGCCCAGGCGCGCGAACGCTGGCCGATGGATGCCGGCACGCATCACGCGGTGACGATGACCGGCGAGATGACCGACCTGTTCGAGCACCGCGAGGCCGGCGTGCAGGGCATCGCCGCGCTGCTGGCCGAGCGCCTGCCGGGCCGGCTGCATTTCTTCGCCGGCGATGCCGGCTGGAGCGCCGACGCGGCAGCCGCCTGGACGCAGATTGCCTCGGCCAACTGGCTGGCCACCGCGCAGCATGCGGCCAGCGAGCTGGACGGCGAAGGCGTGCTGGTCGACATCGGCAGCACCACGACCGACCTGATCGCCTTCCGCGACGGCCGGCTGCTGAGCGCGGCGCGTAGCGACGTGCAGCGCCTGGCCACCGGCGAGCTGGTCTACCAGGGCGTCGTGCGCACGCCGCTGTGTGCGCTGGCCGCCCGCATCGGCTGGCGCGGCCAGGCGCTGAACGTGATGAACGAGTTCTTCGCCACCGTCGCCGACGTCTACCGCCTGCGCGGCGAGCTGGACCGGGCGCACGACCTCTACCCGCCCGCCGACAACGCCGGCAAGGACCTGCCCGCCACGCGCAAGCGGCTGGCGCGGATGATCGGCATGGATGCGCGCGATGCCTCGGACGACGAGTGGCTGGCCTTCGCCGGCGACTGGCGCGCCGCGCAGGTGGCGGAACTGGCCGGGCAATTGCGGCGGGTGATCGAGTTGCACGGCCTGACCCCGCACCGGGCGGTGGCCGTGGGCGCCGGCTGCGGCGATTTCCTGCTCGGCGACCTCGCGGCTGCGGCGGGCCTCGGTGGCGTGCGCAGCTACGGCCGCGAACTGGCGCGCGCCGCATCGCCCGAGGTTGCCGCCTGGGCGCAGGTGTGCGCCCCCAGCGTTGCCGTGGCGTTGCTGCTCGATCGGGAGCTGCGCTGATGTGGATCGTCAAGCTCGGCGGCAGTCTGGCGGCGGATGCCGAGGCGCTGCCGCGCTGGCTCGAGCTGCTGGCCCAGCTCGGCGGGGGCCGCGTCACCGTCGTCTGCGGCGGCGGCGCGTTTGCCGACGAGGTGCGGCGCAGCCAGCAGCAGTGGCAGTTCCACGACCTGGCCGCGCACAATATGGCCATCCTCGCGATGGCCCAGCTGGCCTACCAGCTCAACGCGATGAACCCGGCGCTGCGGCTGACCAGCAGCAAGACCGACATCCACCGCGTGCTGCACAAGGGCCAGACCGCGCTGTGGCTGCCGCTGGAGCTGCAGCGCGACACGCCGGACGCGCAGACGAGCTGGGACTTCACCTCCGACAGCATCGCGCTGGACCTGGCCAAGCGGCTGAACGCCGAACGGCTTGTCGTCATCAAGTCCTGCGCGATCCCGCCGCAGGCGCCGCTGGCGCTGCTGAGCGACCAGGGCATCGTGGACCGGCATTTCGCGGACGCGGCCGAGGGCGCGGCCTTCCCGATCTCGCTGCTGCACAAGGATGATCTGGACGGGATGCGTGCGCTGCTCTTCGGCGTGTGAGCAGCAAGCTCAGGATCCACCCAGCTGCTTGTAGACCTCGCTGGAAACCTTCTCCAGATCGGCCCGGTCCACCGCGGCGGAGAGGGCGTAGCCGAAGGGCCCATCGACCCAGTAGAAGACGTTCAGCGCGCCCTCGCGGGTGAAGCGGAACGCGGCGCCGGCCGGCGCGGCCTTGGCTTCGCGGGAGACGTAGAGCGTGAGCCGCTTGCCGGCTTCGTCGCGGTACATGAACTGGGCCACCGGCCCGTCGTCGCCGGGCAGCAGGCGGCCGCCTTCGAGCGAGTAGCCCAGCGGCTGCAGCTGCGGCGGCTTCATCGGCGCGCCCATGCGGCGCGACAGCCATGTGACCAGTTGGTCCTCGTGGGCCGCATCAACCTCCACCGGCCGGCGCAGCTCCGGCGTGTAGACCGCATGGGCGATGGCGGCACGGCGCGGCAGGCCCTCGTCCCTGGCCATGGCAAGGACTGGCCTCGGCGCGAGTTCGCCGCGCGCCACCCAGCCGCCCGCCGCGCTGGCCACGGCCAGCAGCAGGCCCGCCGCCATCCGCAGCGGCGCGGGCCAGGCACGCCAGCGCCAGGTGGCCGGCGCGGTGCGCAGCAGGCGTGCCGGCGGCACTTCGTCCAGCACCGGGCCGAACAGTTCGCGCAGCTCGCGCTTCTGCGCGCGGTAGTCGGCGACGCGGCGCGCTTCCTCGGGGTGGTCGATCAGCCAGACGTCGAGTTCGCGTTCGCGTGCCGGATCGAGCTGATGGTCGACCAGCGCATGCAGGTCCGTGTCGCTGAACGGTCTCGTCATTGCTTTACTACCTTCAAGCGGACCGGCCCGGAGCGCTCGGCCATCAGCGCCCGCAGGCGCTCGCGACCGCGCGACAGTCGCGACATCACGGTGCCGATCGGGATATCCAGGGTGCGCGCCACCTCGGCATAGCCCATGTCTTCCAGCGCGACGAGCAAGAGCACCTCGCGCTGCTCGGTGGACAGCAGGGCCAGCGCCGCTTCCAGGTCGCGCAGGGCCAGGCGGTCGGTCTGTACGGGCGGCTCGGAGGATTCCAGCGGCGCGCCGCCGCTCATGTCGTCCAGGCTCTCGGTCGGCAGGCGGCGGCGCAGGCCGTCCACATGGAGGTTGTGCATGATGCCGAACAGCCATGCCCGCATGTCGCGCACGCCCGGCCACAGCGCCGCCCGGGCCCAGGCTCGCTCCAGCGTGTCCTGCACCAGGTCGTCCGCATCGCTGCGGTTGCCGGCCAGCGCGCGCGCATAGCGGCGCAGGCGCGGCACCCAGCCGAGCAGTTGCTGCGGACCGAGCGGCTCGTCGTCCATCAGCCCCGGTCGGTCACGGAGTGACGACGTGCCACACGTCCTTGAACTTGTCGCCGCTGCGGTCGCCGGCCTTCTGATCGGACTTGAAGGCGTAGAGCGGCTTGCCCTTGTAGGCCCACTGCTGCCCGCCGTCGTCGCGGGTGACGATGCTGTAGTCGCCGCTGGCCTTGTCGCCAGCGGCGGCCATCAGCGGCGGCCAGGCCGTCGCGCAGGGGCCGTTGCAGGTGCTCTTGCCGCTGCCGGCCGCGTCCTTGTCGAAGGTGTAGAGCGTCATGCCGTTCGGCGCGACGAGCACGCCGTCGACCACCTTGGCAGGCACCTGGGCGTGGCAGGACAGGGCGAAGAACAGGCCGAAGCCGGCGGCAGCGAGGATGCGGTTCGTCTTGGCAGGAAACATCGGATCACCTCCAGGGGGTTGCGGGTAAGGAACATGGGGCAGACGCGGTGCCCGCCCTGTTTATTCCCGGGCGATCGAAAAAAGTTCTTGCCGAATTGCTAGCCCGGCGTCCGGTCGGGCCGCGCATCCCTCAGCAACTGCGCTGCCGCGTCGAACTCGAAGTTGCGCACCGCCTGCTGCAGCGCGTCGTAGCGCTGCGCCAGCATGCCGCGCAGCGTGGCTTCGTGGACGTGCAGGAAGTCACTGGCTTCGGCATCGCCGTCGTCCAGCAACTGCGCCAGCTCCCGCGCGACCTCGGCCCAGCGCTCCTGCGGAACGATGGCGGTGGCAGCGTTCGCGACGGGCGCGGGACCGGGCGCGCTGTCCAACGCCTCCGCGAGCTGATGCGTCAGGCGCGCCAAGGGCTCGGCCAAGGTATCGGCCAGCACCTGCAGCCGCGCGGTGGGGGCGCCGTTGCGCGCTTCTTGTTCGAGTGCGCCGGCCAACTGGGCAATCTGATCCGCACCGAGGTTGGCGGCCACACCGCGCAAGGAGTGCACCAGGCGTTCCGCAACGGCGTGGTCGCCCGCGGCCAGGGCCTGGTTCAGCGGCCCGAGGCCGGGCGCCTGCTGGTCGACGAAGCGGCGCAGCAGATCGCGATACAGCGGCTCGCGACCCAGCGCGCGGCGCAGGCCGCCGGCCGCGTCCAGGCCCTCGACGGAACCCAGGGCCTTAAGCAAGGGGATGCCGCCGGCCGCTGGTGCGGGTTTCGGGTAGGCCGCGGTGGGCGCGACGGCCGGCGTTGCCGTCTGGTCCCGGGGCGCGCTGCGACGCTCGGCGGGCAGCCAGCGCAGCAGCGTGCGCATCAGCATCTCGGGGTCGATGGGCTTGCTGACGAAGTCCACCATGCCGGCCGCCGCGCAGCGGTCGCGGTCGGACTGCATCGCGTTGGCGGTCATCGCGACGATGGGGAGATCCTGCAGCGTCGGCAGGCCGCGCAGGATGCGCGTGACCTCCACGCCGTCCATGAAGGGCATCTGCATGTCCATCAGCACCAGGTCGTAGCGGCGCTGCTGCGCCATGTCCAGGGCCTCCCGGCCGTCGTTCGCCACATCCACGGCGAGGCCGGCCTCGTACAGCATCTCGGTGGCCACGAGCTGGTTGATCTCGTTGTCTTCCGCCAGCAGGATGTGCCGCCCCCCCAGGGCGCGCACGCTGTCCAGCAGGCCCGAATCCTGGACGTGCGACGGCAGCTGGCCGGCCGCCGCGGATTCGCCGGACAGCTGCGCCATGGCGTCGAAGATCTGCGAAGCGCTGACCGGCTTGGTCAGCACGACCTCGATGCCCGCCTGGCTGGCCGCGGCATGGGCGTCGTCCTGGCCGAAGGCGGTGACCATGAGCATCTGCGGCGTTGCGGGCAGTGCCAGCGCCCGGATGGCGCGCGCGGTGTCGGCCCCATCCATGCCGGGCATCTTCCAGTCCAGCAGCACCACGTCGAAGGGTTGTTGCGCCTCGGAGGCTTCGCGCAGCTGCACCAGGGCGTCTTCACCGCTGGGTGCGGACGCCACCACGAAGCCCATGCTGCGCAGCATCTCGGCCATGACGGTCCGCGCGGCGTCGTTGTCGTCGACCACCAGCACGCGCTGGTCGGTCCGCAGCACGCCCGCTTTCCGGCGCTCGCCCGGCTGCGCATCCACGCCCAGCCAGACGGTGAACCAGAAGGTCGAGCCGTGGCCGAACTCGCTCTCCACGCCGGCTTCGCCGCCCATCAGCCCGGCAAGATGCCGAGAGATCGACAGCCCCAGCCCGGTGCCGCCGTACTTCCGCGAGGTGGACGCATCGGCCTGCTGGAAGCTCTGAAACAAGCGCCCGATCTGCTCGGGCGTCAGGCCGATACCGGTGTCGCGCACCGCGAAGCGCAGCAGCACGCGACCGTCGGCTTTCTCCAGCAATCGCACGCTGACGGCGATCTCGCCGGCCTCGGTGAACTTGACCGCGTTGTTGGCGAAGTTGATCAGGACCTGCCCGATGCGCAGGCTGTCACCCACCAGCTGCCTGGGCACGTCGCCGGGCAGGTCGAACACCAGCTCCAGCCCGCGCGCGCTGACCTTCTCGGCGATCAGGTTGGCCAGATTGGCGAGCAGCTGATCCAGGTCGAAGGCCTCGTGCTCCACGGTGAGCTTGCCCGCCTCGATCTTGGACAGGTCGAGCACGTCGTTGATGATGCCCAGCAGGTGCGTGCCGGACTGGTGGATCTTCTGCACGTAGTTGCGCTGTTTCGGCGTCAGCGCGGTCTTCAGGGTCAGGTGCGACAGACCGATCACGGCATTCATCGGCGTGCGGATCTCGTGGCTCATATTGGCCAGGAATTCGCTCTTGGCGCGCGTGGCCTCCAGCGCCATTTCGCGCGTCTGCCGAAGCTCGTCCTCGGCCCGCTTCTGCTGCGTGATGTCCTGGTACGCGCCGTACATGAACAGCAGCTTCTGGCTGCTCGCGTCACGCAGCAGCTTGCCCGCCGCATGAATCCACACCACATCGCCATCGATCGGTCGCTTGTAGGGGTAGATCGACTCGTACTTGTCGTACTTGCCCTCCACGGCCTCCCGGTAGCGCTCCACCGCGGCACGCGCCGTTTCGGGGTTCGCTTCTTCGAGGCGGGAATACCACTGGCTGTCGAGCCGATAGAACCCGTCCGCGCTGAGGGGCTCGCCGAGAATGCGGGCCGAACGCTCCGACTGGAAGTAGTGCTCCGGCTTGCTGTAGTCCACGTACCAGTAGCCGCTGCCCGTCAGCTCCAACGCGATGTCGGCGAGGAAGCTGGCCTGCTGGATCTGCGCCTCCATGCGCTTGCGCTCGCTGACGTCATGGATCCAGCTGACCAGCAGATCGGTCTCTCCCTGAACGATTCGATTGACGCTGATCAGGACCGAACGCGTGCCGCCCTCACTGTGGACGAACTCGGCTTCGAAGTCCTTGACGATGCCATCGCGACGCAGCACTTCCAGGATGTCCTTCCGACGCTCCGGATGCTTCCACAGCGAATGGGTGTTCCGCGCCAGCAGTTCATCGGCAGGCAGGCCGGTCAAGCGCGACATCTGGTGATTCGCGAACACGATCTGCCCGTCATCCGAATTGATCGAGACGCCGACCGGGCTGTTCTCCAGAATCCGCAGCAGCCGGCTGCGCTCCTCGGACAGCACACGCTCCGCGGCCTTGCGGTCCGTGATGTCACGCAGCATCCAGACCGTGCCCTTGCTCAGGTCCGTGCTGTCGATGGCGGATCCGCTGAGCTCGCACCAGAAGCGGGTCCCGTCGGGCCGCAGCAGCTCACGCTCGCGCTGGTACCGGCCGCCCGCCTTCAGCTGCTCGTACACCTTGGTCAGCGTGTTCTCGAAGACCTCGTCCGCGTCGTACCAGGCGCGAATGGATTGACCGATCTGCGCGCCACTCTCGGTTCCGAACAGCGCATCGAACTCGCTGTTGCAGCGGACGACGACGCCGTTCCTGATGAAAACGACACCGAGCGTCGCCGATTCGAGAATGGAGGCCTGTTCGGCGCTTGCCACGCGAAGCGCCTCCAACAGTTCCTGCGTGGCGATGTTGCGCTGGAGCACCTCGATGTTGGTGGCCAGCACGGGGATCAAGGCATCCAGCAGCGACTGCCTCGCGGGGCTCAGTTCTTCTTCGCCGACGATCTGCAGCACGCCGACGAGCACGTCCGTCCGCCGGATCGGCAGCGCCATCAGTCCCTCGGTCTCGGTCCGCCCGGTTTCGGTCGGCTCACTGTCTTGCGGAAATCTCGCCAGCAGGCGTGGCTCCGACGCATTCGCCTCGTCGAGGTAGATCGCGGCCTGGCTGAGCTTCAACAGCGGCACCACCCGATCGAAGAATCGATCGGCCAGGTCCTCAAGCGATCGTGCCGTCTGCAACTCGGCGGAGATGGCCGCCGCATGCGTCTTGACCCATCGCTGGTCATCGAGCTCCCGGGCGCCGACCTGCAGCACCGCGACGGCACGGGCCAGCGCGCCCAGCTCGTTCCGGTACTCCACGTGCGGAACGTCTTGATCCAGTTCACCCGCCGCGATCCGCTCGACGGCGGATTGCAGCTCGGCCGCCGGAACGCGGATCGAGCGCACGATCAGCCAGACGAACACGCCGCTGCAAAGCCCACCGAGGACCAGCAGGGCCAGCCCCTTCGCCTTCGTGCTCTCTGCCAGGGCCTGGACGTCCTCGATCGATGCGCGCGCGGCGTCTTCCTTGCTTGAGATGACCACTTCCATCGCCTGCGCGACGGCCTCGCCGTTCAAGCCGAATTCCTGGCTCGAGACGCGTTGCTTCGCCTCGATGAGGCGCCCGTCCCGAATCAGACGCAACACCTGCTCCACGTCCTGGCGATAGACCTCGTAGGATTGCTCGAAGGTACGGAGGCTGCGTTGGCTTTCGTAGTCGACGACACGACCTTGAAGGTCCTTCAACTCGCGACCCAGCTCGACCCGTTCGTCGTCCAGCTCGCCCAGCACTCGCCGCCGCACGTCCTCGTCCGACGTGAGGAGCGCCTGCCGCAACTCCCGCCCCATCGCCGCGTAATGGAACTGCACGGCGCGCGCGTTCGAAACGCCTTGCAACTCACTGGCGTACATGGCCTGGATCGCCGCGTCGACCCTGAGGATCGCAAAGAGGCTCTGCAGCCCCAGAAGAACCGCCAGCAGCAGCACGCCGCCGAACGCGATGGACAACTTGGTACGGAGTGAGGCCCCCTGGAGCATGCGTTTTATTGAGCTCATTGACGACCCATGATCGCTGGGACCCCCGCCCTCTGCGGCCCGTTGCACTATGGCGCAGCACCCATGCCTTGACAAGCTCGGTCCGCGAGCTCTAGGGCCTGTTCACGCTATTCCACGGGATCGCGTGAACAGGCCCTAGAACAGCCGGATCGCCGAGTCGAAACGCCAGGTGCGGCGGATCTCGATCACATCGTAGTCGCGCGCCAGCGCCGGCTGGAATTCGGGGTAGTGCTCCTGGCTGCGGATTACGCGGCGTATCGCCTCGTCGAGTGCCGGCACGCCGCTGCTGCGCACGAAGCTGATCGACTCGACCGAGCCGTCGCTGCGCATGGCCACCGTCACCAGCGGGTCGGCGTGCGGCGGCTGCGCGGCCTCGCGCACCATCTCGAAGGTCGGGTTCAGCTCGATCTTGCGGGCCCAGGCCTCGGCGTAGAGCACCATCTCGGCATTCGCATCGCTGCGGCCGAACAGGCGGCCTCGGCGCAGGCTGCTCGCGGCCGAGGGGCGTGCGTCGCGCTGCGCGGCCTCGGCGTCGAGCTGGCGACCGACGATGGCGCGCAGTCGTTCCTCGCGCTTGGCGGCTTCGCTCTGCGGTGCTTCCTGCCGGGCCGTTTCGGCGCGGGCGGCGGCTTCGGCGGTGGCTCGCGCTGCTGCCGCTGTTGCTGCGGCCGCCGCGGCAGCGGCCTCGGCCTCGCGGGCAGCAGCCTGGCGTGCGGCCTCGGCGCGTTCGCCTTCCTGGCGGGCCGCGGCTTGTCGGGCGAGTTCCTGTCGAGTTGCTTCGGCGGCAGCAGCGGAGGCCGCGGCGGCAGCCTGCCGGGCCGTTTCCTGGCGCAGCGCTTCGGCGGCCTGCTGCTGTTGCTGCTGTTGCCGGCGGATCTGTTCCTCGCGCGCCGCTGCGGCAGCGGCAGCCGCGGCCGACGCAGCAGCTTCGCGAACGGCGGCCTGGCGCGCAGCGGCCTCGCGCTCCGCATCGAGCCGGGCGGCCTCCCGCTGGGCCGCTTCGGCGCGCGCCGCTTCTTGCCGCTCGGCGTCGGCGCGCGCCGCCGCGGCCGCAGCGGCGGCCAACCTGGCGGCTTCCAGCCGTTCGGCTTCGATGCGGATGGCCTCCTGACGGCGCCGTTCCTGCCGCACCGGGTCGTCGTCTTGCGAGGGCGAGGCGGGCACCGGCGGGGCGGGCTCGCTGGCCTTAGGAATCGGCGGCGGCTCGACGGACTCGGCCGCCGCGGTCGGCGCCGATGAGGGTGCTGCCGGCTGGTTCGCCCCGCCCCGCCCGGAAGGCGCCGTCCACGCGGGCCGCTCCGAATGGGCCAGGGCGATCAGTTCGGGCGCGCCGGGCGACGCCGGCGCCGCGTCCTCGGCGCGCGGCGCCTCGGCGTCCGCCGCCGTACCGTCCACGTCGTAGGGCTCGCCGCTGCCCGCTGCCTTCGGTGCCGGCGGGGGAGCCAGCACGACGCGCAGATCCGGCACCTCGGCGCGGCGCGCGTTCCAGGCGAAGCCGGGCAGGCCGAAGCCTTCGCCGCCGAAGCTCAGGCTCAGCAGCAGCGCATGGATCGCGAGCGAGACCAGCAGCGCCAGCGACTCGCGCCGGCGCTCAGCACGCATCGTCGGCGTCCTTCCTCGGCTCTCCGAATCCCTGGTGTTGTCGCGCGCTGGGCCCCATGGGGGCGCATTGTGTATTCAATCCGCGCCACACCGAATTTTCCAATCGGTAAACGGTGCGGGATCGCATCTACGCCAGTGCAGCGGCGCCGGGCAGGCTGAGGTTTTCACCAATTGGAAAAAATTATACGTATTGGAAACTTGTTCGGTACCCACTTCCCCGTCAGGAGATGCCATGAACCGATCCCGCCCCGCGCAAGGCCATGCGTCGTTCAAGCGCCACAAGCTGGCATCGCTGCTGGCACCCTGCCTGGGCATGCTCTGCGCCGGCGCGGCCTGGGCCCAGGCCACCGAGCCGACGGATCGCCCGGAAACCAAGTCCAAGGCCGCCAGCGCCGAGCAGCTCGACGTGGTGACCGTCTCGGCCACCCGGCGGCGCGAGCCGGTGCGCGACGTGCCACTGCGCGTCGAGGCGCTGAATGCGGAGGCGCTGGCCGCCTCCGGCGCCACCAACCTGGCCGACTACCTCAGCGGCCTGCCGGGGGTGGAATACAACTCCGACGGCGGCCCGGGCCGCGGCCAGGTGAACATCCGCGGCGTGGGCGTGGGCTCCCTGGGTACGGCCACCGTCGGCACCTACATCGACGAAGTGGCCTACGGCTCCAGCACCTCCTTCGTCGGCACGGTGGGCGTGTCGGCGCTGGACCTGTCGCTGCTTGACCTGAACCACATCGAGGTCCTGCGCGGCCCTCAAGGCACGCTCTACGGCGCCGGCGCCATGGGCGGCCTGCTGAAGTACGTGACCAACGAGCCCGACAGCACCGAGCTGTCCGGCAAGGTCGGCCTGGGCCTGCGCCAGACGCGCGGCGGCGCGCTGGGCCACACGGAGAACGCGGTCATCAACGTGCCGCTCAGCGAAGGCGTAGCGGCGATGCGCGTGGCCCTGTTCGACGACCATGACGGCGGCTACCTCAGGGCCGTGGGCCGCGCGGCCGGCGACCATGTCAACGACGGCGACACGCGCGGCGGCCGGGTGTCGGTGCTGCTCGAGCCCACCGCGCGCATGAAGGTGCGCCTCACCGCCACCGAGCAGAGCATCAAGCGCAACGGCACGTCCATCGTGCCCTACGGCTCGGTGCCCGGCGAGCCGCTGTACCGCGAGCCGCTGTTCGGCGACATGACCCGCCAGCTGAGGACGCCCGAGGCCTACCGCATCAACAACCGCGTGCTCTCGGCCGACCTGGAGTACGACTTCGGCTGGGCCCGCCTGAACCTCATCGCCTCGGGCCAGCGCCTGAAGAGCCGCACGGTGCAGGACGCCTCGGACATCATCGCGGTGCCGGACACCGATTTCGTCGAGCTCGACAACCTCAGCGGCCTGCACAAGCAGACGCAGGAAGTGCGGCTGACCTCGGCGCGCGGCACCGTCGAGTGGCTGGTGGGCGCCTTCCACAACAAGGAGAAGGGCACGTACGACCAGGCGCTGTTTACGCAATTCACGGCCGACGGCACGAACGCGACGCTGGTGACCGTGGGCCAGCCGACGAGCTTCGACGAGAAGGCCGTCTACGGCGACCTGACCTACAACCCGACCGCCGCGCTCTCGTTCACCGTGGGCGCCCGCCTGGCGCGCAACCACCAGGTCTTCACCGCCATCACCAACGGCGCCGCCGACCCCACTCGAGATGCCGACGAGCACTCCAACACCTACCTGCTGACGGCCCGCTACTCGCTGGACAAGCAGAGCAGCGTCTACGTGCGCGCCGCCAGCGGCTACCGCCCGGGCGGCCCCAATCCGCCGGCGCTGGATGCCAACGGCAACGTGGACACCACTGCCCCCAAGGCCTTCGGTCCCGACTCGCTGTGGAGCTACGAGGCCGGCTACAAGGCCGACCTGCTGGACAAGCGCCTCTCGCTGGAAGCCGCGCTGTTCGAGATCCGCTGGGACAAGCTGCAGCAGCCGCTGCAGTTCGGCGCCACCACCTTGCGCGGCAATGCCGGCAAGGCCACGCTGCGCGGCCTGGAGCTGGCCGTGCGCTACCAGATCGACCGCGCCTGGACGCTGGAGGGCCAGCTCGCCGCCAACGACGCCAAGCTGGCCGCCGACGCGCCGGGCCTGGGCAGCGCCGGCGAGCGCATCCCCAACGTGGCCAAGCTGTCCACCACCGTGGGCGCGCGCTACGCCTTCGACCTGGCCGGCAAGCCGAGCCACCTGGGCCTGAGCGTGCGCCACGTGGGCCAGCGCAACGCCGGCTACGACCTGCCGACCACGACCATCGCGAACTTCAGCCTGCCGGCCTACACGCTGGTCGACGCGCAGTGGGGCATCGATTTCGGCCGTTTCCAGCTCGCCGCCTTCGTGCGCAATGTGACCGACAAGCGCGCCATCCTTAGCGCCGACACCGCGCTCACCGGCTTCGGCGGCCCGCTCAACACCACCCTGGCCACGCCGCGCACGGTCGGCATGACCCTCAACGCCAGCTTCTGATCGAAGACGATGACAAGACAACCCCTGCTGACCGGCCTGCGCACGCTTGCGCTGGCCCTGATGGCGGGCGCCCTGGCGCCCGCCTTTTTGCCTGCTGCCCACGCACAGGCGCCACAAGCACCACAGGCCGCTGTGCCGCTGGAGGTCGCCGATCTTTCGGCCTGGCTGGACGGTCGCGTGCCCTACGCCCTGAAGAGCGGGGACATTGCCGGCGCGGTGATCTCGGTCGTCAAGGACGGCAAGGTCTTGCTGCAGAAGGGCTACGGCTATGCCGACGTGGCCGCGAAGAAGCCGATGGACCCGGCGACCACGATGGTGCGGCCGGGCTCGACCTCCAAGCTTTTCACCTGGACGGCGGTGATGCAGCTCGTCCAGCAGGGCAAGCTCGACCTGGACCGCGACGTCAACGACTACCTCGACTTCAAGATCGAACAGCCGCACGGCAAGCCGGTCACGCTGCGCGACCTGATGAACCACCGCGCCGGCTTCGAGGAAGGCCTGAAGGACCTGCTCGCCTACGACCCGCAGCGCGCACCGACCACCGAGCGCTACTTGAAGGACCATCCCCGGCCGCAGCTCTTCACCCCCGGCACGGTGCCCGGCTACTCGAACTACGGCGTGGCGCTGGCCGGCTACATCGTGCAGCGCGTCTCGGGCGAGCCCTTCGAGCGCTACGTCGAGCGCCACCTGTTCCAGCCGCTGGGCATGCTGCACACGAGCATGGAGCAGCCGCTGCCGGAGAAGTTCCGGCCCTTCGCCGCGCAGGGCTACCGCACGGCCAGCGACAAGACGCCCTCGCCCTTCGAGCTGGTCGTCACCGCGCCGGCGGGCAGCGGCTCGAGCACCGCAGCCGACATGGCGCGCTTCATGCTCGCCCATCTGCAGCAAGGCCGGCTCGACGGCTTCGAGATGCTGGACGCAGCGACCACCGCGCGCATGCACAGCCCCACGCAGAAGGACGCGCTGCCGGGCTATGGGGTGATGGCGCACGGCTTCTTCTCCGCCCAGCAGAACGGCCACTGGGTGATCGGCCATGGCGGCGACACCGTCGTCTTCCACACCGAGCTGGACCTGCTGCCCAAGGAAGGCGTCGGCATCTTCTTCACCTTCAACAGCCGCGGCAAGGACGGCGCCGTCTACGGCGCGCGCAAGGAACTGTTCGACGGCTTCATGGACCGCTACTTCCCGGGCCCCGCGGTGATCGACCCGCCCGCGCTGCCGACAGCCGCGGCGGATGCGCAGCGCATCGCCGGCCGCTACCAGACCTCGCGCCGCGTGGAGAACGGCTTCCTCAGCGCGCTCTACCTGATGAACCAGACCGTCATCACCGCGAACCCGGACGGCACGATCAATGCGCCGGACGGCCCGCTGGGCGGCGAAGCGAAGTTCCGCGAGGTGGCGCCGCAGCGCTGGCGCAAGCTCGGCAGCACGCAGGAGTTGGCCCTGGTGGACGTGGATGGCGTGCCGACCGTGATCGACAGCGAGAACCCCGTCTCGGTGTTGCAGCAAGCGAGCGTCCTGCGCTCGGCGCCGCTCACGCTCACGGTGCTGGGCCTGTCCTGCGTGGTGCTGCTGGGCAGCCTGCTGGCCTGGCCGCTGGGCGCCCTGCTGCGCCGCGCCGACCGTGCGGCGAGCGGCGCCTCGGCCGAGCAGCGGCGGCTGCGCCGCTGGCAGCGGATCGCGGCGGCGGTGGCCGTCGTCTACCTCGGCGCCTGGATCGTCTGGATCGTGCCGGTATTGAGCACGGAGCTGGGCAACTACAGCACGGCAATGGACGGCGTCGTGCGCACGCTGCAGGTCGGCGGCCTCGCCGCGATCGCAGCCATGCTGGCGGGCCTGTGGGCCGCATGGCGGCTGCTGCGGCTGGACGCCTCGCGGCTCGCCAAGCTGTGGGCGGTACTGATGGCGTTGGCCCTGGTCGGCGTCGTGTGGGTGGCGGCGATCGGCCAGTTGCTCAGCTGGAACCTCAACTACTGAACCATGAGCTTCGACGACGACGCACCGGCGCACTGGCGCCGCGCCATCGGCCTGATCACCCTCGCCATGTTCTCAGGCACGGCGGCGCGCTACGCGTTGAGTCCGATGCAGGAGCTGTTGCGCGCGGACCTGGGCCTGGGCGACAACCAGATCGCGCTGCTGCAGGGCCTGGCCATCGCGCTGCCCATCGCGCTGCTGTCGATTCCGCTGGGCCGCCTGGTGGACCGCACGAACCGCGCCCGGCTGTTCGTCGTGCTGGCCCTGCTGTGCAGCGCGGGCAGCCTGCTGATGGCGCTGGCGCAGGGCTTCGCCAGCCTGTTCGCCGCGCGCATGCTGGTGGGCGCCTCGGTGGTGGCGGCACAGCCGGCGGCGCTGTCGCTGGTCGCGGACCTGGTGCCGCCCGCGCGGCGCGGCCGGATGATCATGCTGACCTCGCTGGGCCAGGCCTTCGGCGGGGCGGTCGTGTACCTGCTGGCCGGCCCGCTGCTGGAGCGGCTGCCGGCGCTGGTGCCCGGCGGGCCCGGAGGCCTCGGCCTCGCGCCGTGGCGCCTCGTGCAGATCGCCTTCGCAGCGGCCATGCTCGCCACCAGCGCGGTGCTGCTGCTCTTCATGCGCGAGCCGGCACGCCTCGAGAGCGGGCAGGCGCAGGGCGGCAACCTGCGCGCGGCGCTGCGTGAACTCTGGTCCTACCGCCGCTTCCTGCTGCCGCTGGTCGTGGGCATGGTCACGGTGGGCATGGCGGACGCCGCGGCGATGATCTGGGCCGTGCCGGTGCTGACGCGCGACTTCCATCAGACCCCGGCCGACTTCGGCACCTGGATGGGCCTGGTCAACCTCGGCGCCAACATCGCCGGCGCGGTCCTAGGCGGCCTCGTCGCGGACCTGGGCCAGCGGCGCCGCGGCCGGGCCGGCGTGCTGCTCGGCGCGGTGATCGGCGCCGCCCTGTCGGTGCCGGCGGCGCTGTTCTGCGTGATGCCCGGCGTGGCCGGCTTCGCCGCGATGCTGGCCGTGCTGCTGTGCGCCGGTGCCTGCGTGAACATCGCGGCCACCTCGGCGATCGCGGTGATCCTGCCCAACGAGCTGCGCGGCATCTGCTTCTCGCTGCTGGTGGCGGTGATCGGCATCGCCGCCTTCGGCATCGCACCGCTGCTGGTGAGCCTGGGCGCGCAGGTGCTCGGCCACGAGGGCCACATCGCCGGGCCGCTGGCCGGGGTCGGCGTGCTGACCAGCCTGGCCGCCGTGGCCGCCTTCGTGCAGGCGATGCGCGTGATCAAACAAGAGGAATGACGAGCATGAACCATCGACAGGACGCGCTGGACGCCCTCGACGCGATCTTCGCGCCGCTCAACCGCAGCGACGCGCCGGGCCTCGTCGTCGGCGTGGCGCTGAAGGGCCAGCCCATCTACCGCCGCGGCTTCGGCCTGGCCAGCCTGGAGCACGGCGTGGCCAACACGCCGGCCACGCGCATGCGCATCGGCTCCACCAGCAAGCACTTCTGCTGCCTGGCCGCGCTGCTGCTGGCCGAGGACGGCCGGCTGGACATCGACGCCAGCGTGCGCCGCTACCTGCCCGAGCTGCCGGCGATGAGCCCGGAGCCGACGCTGCGGCAGTTCATGAGCCACACGAGCGGCCTGCGCGACTACCTCGACCTGTCCTTCATCGCCTGCGGCATGGCAATCACGCCCGCGGGCGCGGCGCTGGCGGCGCAGGCCCGGCAGACGGATGTCAACTTCGCGCCCGGCGAGCAGCAGGTCTATGCCAACGGCCCCTACCAGCTGCTCTCGCTGGTCATCGAGCGGGCGGCCGGCGTGCCCTTCGAGCAGTTCCTGAAGGAACGGCTGTTCGAGCCGCTGGCCATGCACGACACGGTCTCCGTGCCCAGCGACTTCGAGATCCACCGCGGCATGGCCACGCAGCACGTGCCCCAGCCCGGCGGCGGCTGGCGCCGCGGGCTTTTCCCGACCGAGGAGGTGCGGGGCGAAGGGGCCATCGTGTCCTGCGTGGACGACATGCTGCGCTGGCTCGCGCACCTGCGCGGGCCGCAGCACCGCGTCGGCAGCGAATCGAGCTGGGCCCAGATGCTCACACCGGCGCGCCTGAACAACGGCCATCTGGGCAGCTATGCGCTGGGCCTGATGGTCGAGCGCTACCGCGGGCTGGAGGTGATCCACCACGGCGGCACCGTCATCGGCGGCAACTGCCAGATGATCACCGTGCCCGCGCACGAGCTGGACGTGATCCTGTTGTCCAACGGCGTGCCGGTGGTGCTGGCCGATCTGGCGAACCAGGTCATCGAGGCGGTGCTCGGCGAGGACGCGTTCTCGACGCCGGCGGAGAAGACGGCCGCGACCGACGACTACCGGCCCCTGCTCGACGCCACCTACCTCTGCGCCGCCACCGGCATGACGCTGGCCTTCGGTGACGTCGGCGGCAAGCTCGGCTTGCGCATCAACCACTCGCCGCCGATCCCGGCGCGCGAGGACGCGGAGGCCGGTGCGCTGTCGATCCCTTTCAGTCGCATCGTCACGGGCCCCTACCGGCTGGCCCTGCGCCCGCTGGCCGAAGGCGAGGCCGCGCCGGCCAGCCTGCAGCTCGAGGTGGGCGGCACCCCGTGCACGCTGGAGCGGCTGCCGGCCCAGGCGGCACCCGGCGCCGGCCGCGTGCTGGCCGGCCGCTACCGCGTGCCCGACCTGAAGGCCGAGGCGCGCATCGAGGCCGACACCGACGCCGACAACGAGGACGGGGCGCTGGTCGCGCACATCGGCAGCGAGTTCGGCCCGAACCGCCTCACACTGAAGCCCCTGTCCGACACCCTGTTCACCTGGAATTTCACCGGCCAGCTCGCCGCCCTCGGCGGCGTGGCCCACCTGCAGCCCGACGGCGACCTGCGCCTGCACACGCTGCGCACCCGCCACCTGCGCTTCCAACGGATTGCCGAATGAAGTTCTTCATCGCCCAGCTCGCCACCGAGACCAACACCTTCGCCCCGGCGCCGACCGGCCTCGGCGGCTTCGAGGAGTACGGCATCTTCCACGGCGACGCCAGCCGCCGCGCGCCCGAGGGCACGGGCTCCTTCATGCGCTTCCTGCGCGAGCGGGTCGAGGCCGACGGCCACACGGTCGTCGAGAGCCTGTGCACTCTCGCCCAGCCGGCCGGCCGCACCGTGCGCGCCGTGTACGAGGCGCTGCGCGACGAGATCCTGGCCGACCTGCGCGCGGCCGGGCCCGTCGATGCAGTGCAGCTGCTGCTGCACGGCGCGATGGCCGCCGACGGCTACGACGACTGCGAGGGCGACCTGACGGCGCGCATCCGCGAGATCGTCGGCCCCGCGGTGCGCATCGGCCTGGAGCTGGACCTGCACTGCCACTTCACCGAGCGGATGCGCCGCTCGGCCGACGTGATCATCGCCTTCAAGGAGTACCCGCACATCGACACCGAGCCGCGGGCGCTGGAGCTGTACCGCCTGCTGTGCGAGGCCGCGGCCGGGCGCGTGCGGCCGGTGACCGAGATGTTCGACTGCCGGATGGTCGGGCTCTGGCACACGACGCGCGAGCCGATGCAGGGCTTCGTCGCCCGCATGCAGCAGGTGGAGCGCGAGCCGGGCGTGCTGTCGGTCTCGCTGGGCCACGGATTCCCCTGGGGCGACGTGCCCGAGGCCGGGGCCAAGCTGTGGGTCGTCACCGATGGTGATGCGGATCTGGCGCGCCGCTGGGCCGAACGCCTGGGCCGCGAGTTCTGGGCGCTGCGCGAGCAGATCGCGCCGAGCACGCTGGGCATCGACGCGGCGCTGGACCAGGTGCAGACGCTGGCCGGCAGAGGCCCGGTGGTGATCGGCGACATCGCCGACAACCCCGGCGGCGGCGCACCGGGGGACAGCACCTTCATCCTGCGCCGTTTGATCGAGCGCGGCGTGGGCAACGCCGTGCTCGGCGCGATCTGGGACCTCGGCGCCGTGCAGATCTGCAAGGACGCGGGGGTGGGCGCGCAGCTCGACCTGCGCGTCGGCGGCAAGTGCGGACCGGCTTCGGGGCAACCGGTCGACCTGCGGGTGACGGTGCGCGCGGTCGTCGAGAACCACACGCAGAGCGCGCTGTCCTCGCGCGAGCGGCTGGGGACCTGCGTCTGGGCGGAGGCGGATATCGGGGCCGGCGCCAACCTGCACCTGCTGCTCAGCTCGATCCGCACGCAGACCTACGGCACCGACGCTTTCACCGGCATTGGCATCACGCTGGAGGACAAGGCGCTGGTCGTCGTGAAGTCCACGCAGCACTTCCACGCGCAGTTCGCGCCGCTGGCCCGCGCGGTGCTCTACGTCACCACGCCCGGCACGCTGGACCTGGACTTCGCCCACCTCCCGTACCGGCTGCGCTCGCTGGACTACTGGCCGCGGGTGGCCGATCCGCACGCCGGGGCCGCCTGATGCGCGGCGGCGTGCCCGCTCAGCCTAGATCCGGCAGTTGAACGCGCCCGAGGGGCAGGCGAGGCGGGGCGCAGGCAAGGCGTGACAACGAAGTGGGCTCCTGCCCACGAGGAGGAGCAACGCAGCATGCGGCCCGAAGCGCCGGACCAGCGGGTGCGTAGCGCTCTCACCCGGAGGTGAGAGGTGCAGATCGGATCGACCGTTGTATTCATCGGGCCTTGCAGGTCATGGGAAGCGGTCAACTGCCGGATCTAGGCTCAGCCCCAGAGGCCCGCCGGGCAGTCCAGCATGCCCTGCCGGTAGCTGACGCTCGGCTGGATGTCCTTCGCCAGGATCGTCGGCCCGTCCAGGTCGACGACATCGCAGAGCTGGCCCAGCAGGAAGGCCGGCGCCATTGCGAGGCTGGTGCCGCCCATGTTGCCGACCATCACGCCCAGGCCCAGCTCGCGCGCGCGGCGGGCGATGGCCAGGCCTTCCGTCAGGCCGCCGCATTTGTCGAGCTTGATGTTGACGACATCGAAGCGCCCGGCAACGGCCTCCAGCTCGCCCAGGTGCAGGCAGCCTTCGTCCACCGCCGTGGGCAGCGGGAAATCGACCAGCTCCATGTCGGCCTCGCGGCCACGGGCGAAAGGCTGTTCCAGCAAGCGCACGCCGCAGTCGACCAGCACCGGCAGCAGCGCCTCGATGTTGGCCGGGGTGAAGCCCTGGTTGGCATCCACGCCGATCCACACCTCGGGCCGCGCCGCGCGCACGGCGCGCACGCGCTCGATGTCCAGCAGTGTGTCGCCGGTCAGCTTGAGCTTGAGTGCCAGCGCCTCACCGTGCAGGCCGCTGCGCGCACGCGCGGCCATGCGGGCCGGATCCTCGGCGCCGAGCGTGATCGTCGTGCGCAGCGGCTGCGGTGCACTCAGGCCGGCGAGCTGCCAGACCGGCTGGTTTTCCCGGCGGGCTTCCAGGTCCCACAGGGCCGCGTCCAGCGCGTTGCGGGCACCACCGGGCGGCAGCAGGCGGCCGAGTTCCTCGCGGGTGAGCCCGTCGTGCAGCTCGTCGCGCACCGCCTGCAGCTGCACCGGCATGTCGGCTGGGCGGTCCTGCAGGTAGTAGACGCCGGCCGCCTCGCCCCGCCCCTGGAGGCCACGGCTGCGCAGGTGCACCTGGCAGGCCGGCATCTCGCGGAAGGTGTAGCCCGAGATGTGGAAGGGCTCGCGCAGCTGCAGCGCGAGCACGGTATGGCTCAGTTCAAGCATGGGGATGGCTCACAAATTTTCCAATTTGGAAAAATGTACCATTTGGAAAATTCATGCACAAGCCAGTTTCCACCAGTCGCCCGCAGTGCGGGCCCGCCGGACGTCAGGCGCGGGGGCGGCGCATCGCCGGCTTGCCGGTCGCGGGGCGCGGCGGGGGTTCGGCCAGGCGCTGCGAGGCTCGCCGGATCGTCGGCGCCACCGTCATGTCGCCCTGGCCCTGGCGCGGCGCGCAGGAGGCGACGAGGCGGCAGCGGCCCTCGGCCGCCTTCAGGTAGGCGTGGCCCATGTCGCTGTCGAAATAGACGGAGTCGCCCGCCTGCAGGATCACCGGCGCGTACAGCTCGGTGTGGAAGGCGACCGCGCCTTCGAGCACGTAGGCGAACTCCTCACCGGGGTGGCGGATGAAGTCGCCGAATTCGGCGCGGAACTCGTCCATCGTGCGCGCATGGACCTCGGCGATCATCGGCGTGAAGCGCTTGTTCAGCAGTTCGGCCGCGAGGTAGAGCTGGCCGTAGCAGCGCGTCTGCACGGCCTGACCCTCGCCCGCGCGTTGCACGACACGCCGGCCGCCGCCGCCGGGCGGCGGGCCGCTCGGGGCTGGCCCGCTGCCCCCGCCCGTGCCGGCATCCAGCAGCAGCTCGGCCATGTCCACGCCAAGGCCGCGGCTCAGCAGCATCAGCTTGTCGTACGAGAGCGAGACATGGCCCTTCTCCAGCTTGGACAAGGTGGAGACCGCCAGCCCGGTCCGCTCGCCCAGTTCGGCCAGCGTCAGGCCCAGGCGCTTGCGCACGCTGCGAATGTGGTCTCCGGGTGTGGTCATCGGGCTCGCCATGTCGTGTCTGCGTTCAGCGGGTGAAGCGCAGGATCTTAGAGGCCGGTCGTCTCGAAGAAGCTACTTGGTCAATTTTCCAAAGTGGAAAACCGCTGTCCATCAGGCCGGATGCACCGCCGGCACCTGCAGGGCACCCCCCAGCGCACGCAGCCGCTGGGCCGACAAGGCGCAGGCCCGGTCGCCGTCGCATACCGCGCTGCGAAAGCCCGCGAAATCGGGCGCCAGGGCCTGCAGGCGCGGCAGGTCCGTCAGGCGCAGCGCGCCGGCCAGGCCGACGAGCTTGCCGGATGCGCGCACTTCGGCGACGAAGCGTCGGAGATCACCCTCGGCGCAGGCATCGAAGAGGCTGCCGGCTCGCTTGTCGGCGGTGTCGGCCATCACGGCGGGAAAGGCCTCGACGGCGAAGGCCTGGCGCAACAGGGCGCGGTCGATGCCGCGATCGGCGATGAACACCGGCACGATGGCGACACCGCAGCGCGCGAGCATCGCCAGCACCTCGGCCGCGCCCGGCGCCGACTCGATGCCGACCTTGACGTAGTCGACGCCGCAGGCTGCCACCGCGCGGACCGCCGCGGCGATGCGGCCGGTCTCGCCCATGCCGATGTCGCCGATCGTCGCGCTGATCGGCAGCGGCGATGCGTCCTCGCGCAAGGCGCGGACGATCGCCGCGATCGTGTCCACAGGCAGCCCGCCGAGCGCGCCGTCCCGCGGCTCCTTAAGGTCGATGAAGTCGGCACCGCCGCCGGCGGCCAGCCGGGCCTCCGGCACGCTGCGCACGCTGACCAGCAGCTTCATGCCGCCACACCCCGGTGCTTCGCCACCGCTTCCAGCAGCCAGCCCCAGGCTTCGTGCTCCTCGGGCCCGGCGGTCTTGTCGATGGCGATCTGCAGGTAGCGCATCTCGCTGTCGATCTTCTCGGGCGGCAGCATGCGCAGACGGCTGACCAGCACCGCGCCCTCGATCACCGCGGCCTGGGCACGGTTGAAGCCGATGAACGGGGCGTGCGTCGCCTCGTGCACCGTGCGCATCACCAGCACCGGGCGCTGCGGGTCGTCCCGCTGCTCGGCAAGCGCCAGCTCGACATGGCTCAGTGCCTGAGCCAGGCGCTGGCCGCCGATGTGCAGTGCCGGCAGCAGTGGCCATTGCCGGCGGCCGGTCACCGCGCCGGCGAAGACGCGCGTGTCGACCAGCCGGTTCAGCACCGCGTGGCCGGTGGCGAGTACGTTGTCCAGGGTCGTCGAGGGCTTGAAGGGCATCAGCAAGACCTGACCCCCATCGTTGTAACGGATGCCCATCGGCGCGATGTGCGGCACGCCGGCAGCGGAGACGGTCGTGATGACGACCTCGAAGATCTGATCGTTGTTCATTTGTTTCTCGCCTGGCCCGTCACCATCGTGCTGCCCGGCGCGCACCAGCCCTGCAGGTCGGGCGCGGCCGTCTCGACGGCGCAGCCCCAGTCCAGCGGCTGGTCCTGCACGTAGCGCTTGCCGAGCTTCCAGGCGATCTCGGCATGGGCCAGCTCCACGCCCATGTAGAAGGCATGGGCGGCGTCGTTCTCCAGGCCCAGCTGCGGCCACAGCTCGAAGGCACCCTGGCCCAGGCGCAGGCCGTCGCGGTTGTAAACGTGCAGGCCCGCGGGGGAGACCTGCACGCGGAAGTTCGGGTCGCGCACCTGCGCGGCCGTGGTGGCGATCTCGTCCGGCGTGTCGGTGAAGGGCTGCTTCGCGTGGACTGTCATCAGCGCGTCGCTGATGCCCTTGGGCAGGCTGCCCTGCCGCTTGGCGGCATGCATGATGCGGCGCGCCCAGTCGGCCTCGCGCACGGCGCGGCGGGCATGCTGGCTGACCTGCGTCGTCAGCACCGCGGCCACATCGAGCTCGGCACAGATGCCGAACAGCAGCGCGTTGATGCCGCTGGTGTCGGCCTCGGTCAGCTCGGTGACGTTGCCGACGCCCATCATGATCGGCACGTCGGCGAAGCGTTCGCGCAGGCGTTGGTAGCGGACGATGGAGGCGGTGAAGCCGAAGGGGATCGGGTCGAGGATCGGGTCGGCCAGGAAGGGCAGGCCCCAGGCGCGCATCTGCTCGATCGCCTCGACGAGCGAGGCCTCGTCACTGGGCACGCGCGGGATCAGCACCGGCACCGATGCGACCTCGCGCGCCAGCCACAGCGTGTCGCCGTTCAGGCTCAGCAGGTAGTCGGCGCCGGCGCGGCCGCCGCGCAGCAGCTCGTCCGTCTCGACGGAATCGACGCTGACGGTGAAGCCCTCGGCCTTCAGCGCCTTGATGGCGTCTTCCAGCTGCGGGAAGGGCGTGGCGGGCAGGCAGCCGATGTCGATCACGTTCGCGCCGTCGAAGGCGAGCGCGCGGGCACGCGCCAGCAACTGCTCGACGCTGAGCCGCGGCGCGTCGACGATCTCCGCGAAGATCTTCACCGCGTAGGCGTTCAGGTCCACAGGCTTGGCCGCCTGCTTGAAGAAGCGCGGCAGGTCCTTCACTTCCTCGGGGCCGCGCTGGACCGGGATGCCGTAGTGCGCGCTCAAGCCCTCGACGTCGCCGCGGCAGCGGCCGGGCACCAGGATGCGGTCGCCCCGCACCGGCGCGGGCAGGCGGCGCTGGATCATCTCCGCCGTCATCAGGCCCGCCACCTGCAGGCCGAGGTCGCGCACCTCCCAGCTGAACGGCTGCGGCGCCATGCCCTCCAGCACGCGCCGCAGCGCGGGTTCGGCCAGGTGGCCGGTCAGGAAGACGATGTGTTCCATCGCAAAGATAGCGCTTGAAGGCGCGCGTCGAGCGCCCCTTCCAGTTCCGAAGGAGAACACACCACCTGGCAATGGTCGATCTGACGAAGGCGTTCCACGTTGTCCAATTCGATGCGCCGCGGCCGCAGCGTGACCCAGTCGTGCGGCGCCTTGGTGACGACGACCGGTTCGGTATCGCATGCAAAGACGATGCCGGGAATGGAGAGCTTGCCGGCCTGCGCGAACATGTTCGTCGCCAAGGTGTCGCTGAAGCCGTAGGCGCACTTGGCCACGGTGTTGCTGGTGGCCGGCGCGATCAGCACCGTGTGATAGACCTCGCTGTACAGCATGCCGACCGGCACGCCGCTGGCGGTCTTGTCGCGGAAGATCCGCGGGAAACGCTCGCGCAGCTTCTCCAGCGGCAGCTTGTAGATCGACAGCACCTCCTCGCCGGCGGCGCTGAGGAACAGGTCGACGTCCGGCAGCCGGGCGGCGATTTCCAGCGATTCGTCCAGGAAATGCCCGGAGCCGGTGATGCACCAGGCGAAGCGGGAGCGCGGCGCGGCGCCCGCCAGCGCCTCATCTTCCTCAGTCGGGGTGGGAGATTTCAATATGGAGCTTGTGCAGTTTGCGGTACAGCGTGTTGCGGCTGACCTCCAGGGCCTTGGCGACGTTGCTGACGTTCCAGCGGTGGTGCTCCAGCATCTGCAGCAGCACCTGGCGTTCGTTGGCCTGGATCAGGTTGAGCTTGGGTGCGGCAGCGGCGGCCTGTTCTTCGGCCTCCGGCGCCTCCGCGGCAGGTGCCGCGGCGGCGGGCAGGGCCGGCACCAGCGGCGCCGGGGCGATGCCTTCGGCCTGCAGCGAGGGCAGGTTGTCGCAGACGATCATCCGTCCGTCGGCCAGCGCCGCGGCGGTGCGCAGCACATGGCGCAGCTGGCGGATGTTGCCGGGCCAGGCATAGGCCATCAGCATCCGCTCGGCCTCGGGGCTCAGCGTGACGCCGGCGCCGGCCTCGGCCTCCAGCACGCCCTGGATGATGTCGCGCTTGTCGGCGCGCTCGCGCAGCGCGGGCAGCGCCAGCTCGATACCGGCCAGGCGGTAGTACAGGTCCTCGCGGAAACGGCCTTCGCGCACCAGCTCGGGCAGGCGCTGGTGGCTGGCACTGATCAGCTGGAAGTCGACCGGATGGGTGTCCTCGGTGCCCAGCGGCGTGACCTGACGCTCGTCCAGCACGCGCAGCAGCCGGGCCTGCAGGTCCAGCGGCATGTCGGCGATCTCGTCGAGGAACAGGGTGCCGCCGTCGGCCTGCAGGATCTTGCCGCGCCGGCCGGTGCGCTGCGCGCCGGTGAAGGCGCCGGCCCGGTAGCCGAACAGTTCGGATTCGATCAGCGTTTCCGGCAGGCTCGCGCAGTTGATGGCGACGAAGGCGCCGCCGGCATGCGGCGAGCCCTCGTGCACGGCGCGGGCGAACACCTCCTTGCCGGCACCCGTTTCGCCGGACAGCAGCACCGGCGTCTGCCGTGCGATCACGCGGCGGGCGGTGGTGAGGTGGGCCGTCAGCCGCGCGTCCTTGAAGGTCGGCTCGGCCGCGGCGCGCACCGCGGCCAGGCGGGTGGCCGAGCGCGCCGCGGGCGTGGCGGAGACCGTGCCCGGCGTGGGCACGTTGTTGGCCAGACTGACCGCGCGCGGCGGCGCCGCATCGGTGGCCGGCCGACGCGCCACGGCGAAGTAGCGCAGCGCGGCATTGGCGCGGAAGGTCACGACCGGATGGAAGGACGATTGGCTGCTGCGCTGCAGCATGTCCTCCAGCGAGCTCTGGAACAGATCCTCGACGCGGCGCGTGCGGATCTCGTCGATCGTCTGCAGGCCCAGCTGGAACAGCGCACTGCGGTTGGCGGCGAGGATGCTGCCGTCGCCGGCAACGGCCAGCTTGCCCTCGTGCAGCGTGTAGACGAACTCCGGGCGGCTGTGGAAGTGCACCGGGTAGGCGTCGCGAAAGCGCCGGTCGATCAGCCGGTTCTCGATCATCCGCGCCGTCATGCCCAGCAACACCAGCAGATGCTGCTGCAGCATGCTGGAGCGGCTGGTCACGTCGAGCACGGCGGCAATGTTGCCCGAGGGGTCGAACACCGGCACGGCCGAGCAGGTCAGGCCGGTGAACTGGGTGTAGAAGTGATCCTCGCGGCGTACCGAGATCGGCGCGGCGGCGGCGAGGCAGGTACCCATGCCGTTGGTGCCGGCATCGACCTCGCTCCACTTGCCGCCGGCGCGCAGGCCCAGCGGCCCCATCTCGGCGCCGAACTCGGTGGAGCTGACCATGTGGACGATGACGCCGTCGGTGTCGGTGAGCACGACGGCGGATTCGGAGTCGCCCAGTTGCTGGTACAGCGAGGTCATCTCGTAGCGGGCGCAGTCGATCACGTCGGCATGGCGCTCGCGCCGCGCCTCCAGGTCCTGGCGGCTGACGAAGGCGGGCTCGTGCAGCTTGTCCGGGTGCAGCCGGTACTCGTTCAGGCAGCGGCTCCAGGAGCGCGCGACGATGTCGTTGGCCTCCTCGTGCAGCCCGCTGCGCACGACGTCCAGCACATGATCGGCATGCCGATCGCCACCGCGATTCCCACCGCTATTGCGCAGCGCAAGTGTCATTCATGTCTCCTGATGGATCCTGTGCGATCTTCTTGTGCTCTCGTCGTCGCCTGCCCCTCGGGCACGGCGAACGCGGAAGTCTGATTCTGGGGCGATTGCAAGGGCTTTGCACCCGGTTAAACGCGCAGTTACACGACGCTGTGCGCTGGGCGTGTTTATTGCAACCTGCGCACGACATCGCAACCCGTACCCGACGCATCATGATCGCCGTCCAACTGCCCCGCGCCGCTGCCCCTGCAACCGAAGTACCGCTCGACCTGATCTTCATCGAGGGCCTGCGTGCCGAGACGGTGATCGGCATCTTCGACGATGAGCTGCACGCGCCGCAGCCGCTGGTGATCGACGTGCAGGCCGGCGTGCCGCGCGCCCGCGCCTGCGACACCGACCGCATCGGCGACACGATCGACTACGGCCGCGTGCGCGAGCGCCTGCTGCGGCTGCTGGCCGAGCACCGCTTGCAGCTGCTGGAGGCGCTGGCCGAGACGATCGCCAGCGACATACTGATCGGCGAGTTCGGTGCGCGCTGGGCCCGCGTCAAGGTGGTGAAGCCGCGCAAGTTCGACGACGTCGAAGCAGTGGGCGTGCAGATCGAACGCAGCGCGCCGGCCTCGGCCACGCAGTCCGCGACGATCCTGCAGCTGCTGGGCAGCGGCCTCTGCCCTGAGCGATAAGTCCGGGCGATAAAAAAGGCCGGCACCCCTGCCGGCCTTAGCCCCGGAGAGACAAACAGTACTCGGTTGTCAGGCCGCCGCGAACGGATGCGGCGACGAGCCCTTCTTGGCCACGACCTCGGCCGCCGTCGGCGTGCCGGCGACGGCGCGCTTGATCGACTCCTTTGTGGCGCGGTAGTTGTAGTCCTGGATCTTGGCGTCGTCCTCGGCCAGCCAGTGGATGAACACGCCGACGCAGACGAACAGGTTGTCGGCCTCGTCGGCCGGGATCGTGCCGTCCTCGACGCAATCCGCCACGGCCATCGCCACGCCGCGCTGTGCCGGGCCGAACATCTGCACGGCCTGCTTGGCGCCCTTGATCGTGACCTTGTTGAACATCACCGTGGCCGGCTTGGTCAGCAGGTTCGGCGCGACCACGGCCAGCAACGAGGTGAAGCCGTCCTTGTTGTTGGTCAAGGCGTTAGCGAACGCCGACTCGACCGGGCTGCCGCGCGGCCCGATGAGCAGGTCAATGTGAGCGACTTCGTTGCCGTCGCCGACCAGCGACTCGCCAACCAGCATGCGATCGATCTTTGCCATGATTTCCACGTCTCCTTGCGTATCTGATGAGGGATCGAACCACCGGCGGTTCAAACGGCCGGCGCAGGGAGGGGGTTATCACGATCCGTGCCACCCGCCCGAAGAAAGGACAGCATCAGCGTCGCCACGGTCAGATCGGCCGTCGTGCCGGGATTGATGCCCCGGGATTTCAGCGCTTCGTCCCAGGCGGCGAATTCCGGCACCCGGTCCAGCACCTCGCCGGCGGCCGCGCGGGCGCGCCAGCTCTGCGCCACCGCCATGACAGTCTGTGCGACGGCGATGCCGTGTTTTCGAACAATGTGTGAATCGGGAAATGCGGCCAGCCAGTCGAGATAGAGCGACTGGACCGCAGCCTCCGGACGGTCGGCGGGCACGAGTGGCGGCACGCGGGCGAACAGGTCCGCATAGGCGTCGCGGTACTGGCGTGCGATCAGGTCGCGGTCGGCCGCCAGCACCATCGCCGCGCGCAGGCCGACATGAGGCTCGGCGTGCACGTCCTCCGTCTCCGCCGAGCCGAGCCCACCGGGATTGGCGTGCGCGATGCCGCGATAGGCGGCGCGGGCGTCCTGCAGGTCCAGCGTGGACAGCACTGCCTCCAGCGCGGCTTGTGTCGCCTCGCCGTGCCGCTCGACGGCCACCGCCAGCGGCGCGCTGAGCAGCACGATGCCCAGGTTGGTGTTGCAGCCGGCCGCGGTCCAGCTGGCGCGCACGGCCGCCTCGATCCGTTCTCCGACGCCCTGGCCCGGCGTGAACAGTGGCCCGGCCGCCGCCTGCGCGCTGTCCAGGAACTGCTGCGCCTGCATCCGGTGGCCGGCGGAATGGATGCTGACGTTGCCCGGCTTGCGCACCGCCACGTCCAGCGCACAGGCGCGCAGGAAGGCCTCGCGAGCGTTCATGCCCGGTTCATGCCGTATGCGCGGAGGCCAGGCCGGCGAGCTTGCGGTCCAGCAGATCGTCGACGATGGCCTGCGCGATGTTGAAGCCGGTCACGCGCTGCAGGCCCTGCCAGGCGGCCACGCCGTTGACCTCGATCACCTGGATGCCGCCGTCGGCCGTGGGCATCAGGTCGACGCCGGCGTAGTCCATGTCCAACGCGGCGGCGGCGGCCTCGGCCCGTCCAGCCAGCGCCGTGCTCAGCGGCGCCGGCTGGCAGCGCGCGCCCTGCGCGACGTTGTGGACCCAGTGCGCGCTGACGCGCCGCATCGCCGTCACCGCGCGCCCGCCGATGACGAGCACGCGCCAGTCGAAGCCCGGTTCTGCCACCGGCGGGATGAAGCGCTGCAGGTAGGCCAGGCCGCCATAGCCTTTGCTCAGATCGGGCAGCGGGTGGTGGATGCCATAGACGCTGCCGATCAGCTGCAGGCCCTTGCCCTGCGAGCCGAACAGCGGCTTCAACACCAGCGCATGGCCGGCCGCGCTCTCGCGCATCACGATGCGCTGCGCCTGGGCCGGCGACTCGGTGGCCCAGGTCGGCGGCGTTGGCACGCCGGCCGCGTGCAGCAGCAGGCTGGTCATCGACTTGTCGACGCTGCGCTCGATCGCCCGCGCGTCGTTGTAGACCGGCACGCCCAGCTCACGCAGCGCATGCAGCACGCCCAGGCGCTTGGTCACCTGCTCGAAGCTGCCGCCGGCAATGCCGCGCACCAGCGCCGCCGCCGGCAGCTCGCGGCCGAAGCCGGGGATGGCCAGGCCGTGCCAGGCAGCCGTCGTGTCGATGTGGCAATCGGCCAGGTCGATGCAGCGCCCGACCGCGCCGCGCGCGCGCAGGGCCGCCTGCAGCTGGCGGGTGTGCCAGCCGGTCTCGTCGGTGAAGATCGCGATCCGCATGTCAGATGTCCGTTCAGGCCTCTTCCAGCCAGAGGCCACGCAGCAAGGCCATGTCCAGCCTGCCGGCATGCCAGGTCCGCCCGCTGTCCAGATTGCTGACCCATACCTCGGCCGGCGCGAACAGGCCGCCGTCGATCTTGTAGAAGTCGTAGCCGGCGTCCTTGAAGATCTCGGCGAAGGAGCGGCCGTGGTCGGGCGAGTTGGTCGAGGGCAGCTTGCGCGCCAGTGCCTGCGCGGCCTCGTCCTCGCCGCGCACCGTCAGGTGGACGCGGCCGCCGTAGAGGATCGCGTCGTTCGTGCGGCCCATCGCCACGCCGCCGTCCGGGCTCGGTGCCGGCAGCGGTGCGCTGGCCACGCCTTCGACGATGCGGTGCAGGTCGAAGCCCAGCGTGTGCGCCTTGTGCAGTGCCGTTTCCAGCACGCGGCCGACGATCTGCGCGGTGCCGGCGAGGCTGGTCGTCGGCGTCAGAATCAGCGTCAGCGCCTCGGGTGCCAAGCCGCAGTCGTGCAGCAGCTTGTTGATGATCACCGGCGGCGGGAAGCGGTCCACCTCCATCACCAGCACGCCGGTGTCGGCGCGGTCGCGATAGCCCAGTTCGGCGAACAGCGCCTCCTTGGCGGCCAGCGCACGGGCCGGGCCGGAACCGAGCGAGAAGAACTTCTTGCCGCCGGTTTCCTCCTTGCTGGCGGCGAGGCTCCAGCCCGCGTATTGGCTGGCCAGGCAGGCCGTCACCGGCTGCGAGCTGCGCACCTCGATCCAGGTCGGCCAGCCCGTTTCGGCGCCTGCGGCATGCAGGCCGGCATGGCCGAGCCCGCCCATGCAGATCTCGGCGACGAGAAGCCCGGCAGCCGTACTGCCGCGCACGTCGATGCCGGCATCGACGATCGTCACGCCGGTCGCCTCATCACGGCGGACGGCGACCTCCAGTGCATCGGCCTCCGCGATCAGGCATTCGACCGCGTGACGCGCGCCGGCATTGACGCTGAGCTTCTCAGACATGGGACTTCTCCAGGGAATCGAGCAAGGCTTCACGCGCCGCGGCCAGCTTCGCGCGCACGGCCGCCGCATCGGGCCCGGCGGCCGAAACGCTGCACACCGGATCGCCGGCCGCGTAGCGCGTGCCCGGCTGCGGCACATCATGGACGCCGGGCCGCACCAGGCTGCGCGTGATCTCGCCGGCGCGGCGCGCGAACACGGTCTCGAGGCCGCGCACGCCAGCGTCCGCTGGATACAAGGCCATGCTGGCCGGCGGCCGCGCATTCACTTCGAGCACGCTCAGCGAGGCCTCGCCGGTGCGGATGAAGTCGAGGCTGCACGAGCCGCGCAGCCGAAAGCTCTCCGTCAGCCGCTGGACGATGCCGTCGATCTTGCGCGTTAGCGCCGGCGGCGCCGGCACGGGGCCGATGACACCGCGGAAGGCGAAGGAGCCCGGCGCGAGGATCATTTCGTTGATGCCCAGCACAGTGGCGGAGCGCCCGTCGGCCTCGAAGGTGGCCGACATCGCCGGGCCGGCGACCTCCTGCTGGAAATAGTGATGCGGCGAGGGCAGCCGCGCACCGGCCGCGACCCGCTCCACGTGCGCGCCGCCGCAGGCCCACGCGTTCTTGCGCAGCCAGGGCCGGCCGTCACGCGGCACCTCCACGCCCCAGCGCGGATGCTCGATGTCGCAGGCGGTCAGCAGGCCGAAGAACAGCGCCGGCTCGCGGATGCGGGCGGCATCATCGGGCGCCGTGCCGAGCAGCGGGAGCGACGGGCTTAGGGCCGCGGCCCGCGCCAAGAGCGCCGGCTGCGCCTCGAAGCCGCTGCCGGCGATCCAGGCCTGCGCGCCGCTGCCCTGCAGCGCATCGAGCAGCCGGGTGCCGTCGATGCGCAGCTCCGCCGGGTCACCGATGCCGTGCCATTCGACAGCGGCGGCGCGCGTGTCCAGGTCGCCGAACAGGTCCAGCGCGACCACCTCGTGGCCCGCGCGCGCCGCGGCCTCGGCCATCAGGCGCGCCGACAGGCCGGCGACGGCGATGCGCATCAGCTCGAGCCCTTGTCGGCCTGTTCCGCGAGGTACGCCCGCGCCGTCTCGAAGGCATCGCCGAAGCTCAGGCTCACGGCCTTCTCGGACTCGCGCATGCGCACCAGCAGCCGGTGCTGGGTCTGGTATTTGACGTTGCCGATCGCTAGCGCCCCGATGCCGACGGCGCCCTGGGTGCCAGCCACCGGCTTGCCGTCGTCCATCACGCCGACGCCGGCGAAGCCCTCGGGCGCGACCGCGTTGACGTCGGCCGCCACCTTCACCTTCGGGGCGAAGGGCAGGTCGTCCGGCGCGACCACCTGCACGCCGGCCGCCGCGCAGGTCAGCACCACATCCGCCTCGGCCAGCGACTGGCGCACCAGCTCCTTGTTCTTGCCGGAGACGCCGTGCAGGGTCACGTCGAAGCGCGCGCCGGTTTCGTGCGCGCCCTCCTCGGCCAGGTCCACGCCGCTGCGGCTGGACAGGCTCACCTGCGCACCCGCCTGCGCCGCCAGCACGCCGGCGATGCGCCCGACCGGGCCCAGGCCGCCCAGCACCAGCACGCGCAGGCCGTCCAGGCCGCACTGGTGGTGCTTCTTCAGCGCGGCCTCGACGCAGGCGACCATGGCGGCGGCGGTCGTGTAGGCGCCGCTCGGGTCGGCCATCAGCGAGACAACGAAGGGCTTGAACATCGCCGCGGCGGACTGCTTCAGCATGTCGGCAGCCAGCAGCGCATCGCGGCCGCCGATGAAGATGCCGGTGCGCGTCACGCCCTTGGGGCCGCGGGAGAAGATCGCGTCTTGCGTCAGCGCGGTGACGTTCGCCAGGTCGACCTCGCAGTAGGGCGCCAGCACCTGGTAGCCCGCGTCGGCGGCCATGTTGACGTCGAACGGGCTCATCTGCTTGCCCGGGGTGAACATGTGGAGGATGTAAGGGCGTTCCATGTCGGTCATTCGGTAAGGCAAGAAGTGGATTCGGTCAGCAGGGCACCGCGGTTCAAGCCGCGCACGATGCACACATGGGCGCCCGCGGGCAGCAGCGCCTGCAGACCCTGCGCCAGCGCCTCGGCGCGCGTGGCCGAGGGCACGATCGCAAAGCCGGTCGGCCCCCAGGAGCTCTGGCCGGTGGCGACCTCGCCGCCGCTGGCGTCCTGCAGCCAGGCGATCGCCCGCTCGACCGCCGGGCTCGTGTAGGCGCTGCCGCCCTGGGCCGGCGCGAAGTGATCGCCGAGCAGCTGCTGAATGCGGTTGACGCCGGCCGCGAAGGGCGCGAACTCGACGCCGGCCGCACCCGGCAGTACGCGCATCAGCACCTGGTGGCAGATGTCGGCGGACAGGCTTTGCGGAAACGGCGGCAGCGCGGCGATGGCCTGCTTCTCCTGCGCGCCGGAGAGGCCGCGGCGCCGCTCGTCTTGCACGACCAGCACGCGCCAGGCGTCCGGAAAAGCAATGCGCGACAGCAGCGGCGCCGGCCGGCCATCGGCCCCCGGGCCGCCATCGACCAGCAGGCCGCCCTGGTCGAAGCCGGCGATGCCGATGCCCGAACGCAGGCCGCGCGCCAGCCAGTGCGCCAGCGTGAGGCTGGACAGGTCCAGCCGGTGCCAGCGCGCGAAGGCCCGGCCCAGCGCCAGCGCCAGTTGCGTGCCGGAGCCGAAGCCTGCATGCGGCGGCAGCACGCGCTTCAGCTCGATCTGCAGCGGCGCCAGGCAGCCGGTGTGCTCGCGCAGCAGCGCCAGATAGCGGGCGGCGCGCTCCAGCTCGGCCTCGGCCGCCGCGTCGGCGGCGCGCCACTCATCGGCGCCAGCGCCAGACAGCTCCACCTCGGTCTCGATGCCGTCGATCACCAGGCCCAGGCTGCCGAAGCGCCGGCCCAGCGTGCCGGCCGGATCGAGGAAGCCCAGATGCAGGCGGCCGGGGGCGCGGATGCCGATGGCGCGGTCGTCGGAGTTTGCCGTTGTCATGACCCGGGATAAAGCAAGGCGCGTTCCGCCGCTCGCTGGCCCCGGCTGTCCCGGACCGGAGACAGAGTGTTCAGTCTTACGCTTGTCGGACACAGAGGGCACGGAGAGACACAGAGGTCACAGAGAAATTGCGTTGGAATTCCTCTGTGTTCTCGGCTGTTTGCCTCTGTGTCCTCTGCGTCCAGGAGGACGTTGCGCCTGCGAGCAATATCACTTCAGTCGTACTTGATGTATTTGAAGCGCGGATCGTCGGGCGTGCCTTCCAGCGCCGCACCCTCGGCCGCGCCGGGACGCCACATCACGACCTCCTCGATCTTCGCGGCCAGCGCGAAGTCCTTCTCGGTGATGCCCTTGGCGGCGTGGTTCATCAGCTTGACGATGACGAAGGCGTAGGAGACGTTCAGGTCCGGATGGTGCCAGGCCGCCTCGGCCAGATGGCCGACGGTGTTGACGACCATCAGCGTGCCCTTCCAGCCGCTGGTCTTGTACTTGCGGCGGATCCAGCCGTCCTCGAGGTACCAGTGCGGCAGCTCGTCCTTCAGCCGCGCCGCTATCTCCTCGGCCGCGTAGACCTCGTCGGCGGTCGACTTCCTGCGCCATTGATTCGTCGCTTGGCTCATCGTCGTCTCCTGGTGGCAAGGCTCATTGTGATCCGCCGCCAGGCGCCCGCGCCCTCCACCCACAGCAGCAGCCCCAGCGCCAGCACGGCCAATGCCACCCGGGCATCGGCCCGCGCGCTGACCGGCCGCGCCATCGCCGGTGCGCGCAGCGCCTCGGACAGACCGTCGGCGCTCTCCAGCCGGTGGAAACCGAGGCCGCGCTCGTCGGCCAGCAGCCGCAGGTAAGGCTCGCGCAATGCGGACAGGTGCTCGCGGCCCGGCGTCGCACCGAGCGCGGGTGCCGGGCTCGCCGCGCCCCCGTCGTCCACCAGCTGCTCGTTGCCGACGCTGGCGCCGCGGCCGCGGCTGCGCGGGTCGGTCTGCAGCACCTCGTCGGCCCGCCAGAAGCCCAGCGGCCGGCCGATCGGATCGGTCTTCGGGATCGGCGAGGCCTTGGCCGGATCGCCGACGCCGACGATCAGGCCCGGGATCTCGCCCGGCTTGTCGTCGAAACGGGGCCGGTACTTCGGGTTCAGCGGCGGCGCCTCCTGGCCGTCGGTGATGAAGACCAGTGCGGGTTTCTCCGGCAGCGCGCCGGCGATGCCCAGGCCGCTGTGGATCGCCTTGGACACCTCGCTATTGCCGGCCCAGGCCATCTGCACGTCGATGTGGTCCAAGGTCGCGCGCAGCTCGTTCAGGTTGGCGCAGACCTCGATCGGCGCCAGCAGCAGGAAGGAGCGGTACTCGGTGAACACGGCCCAGCCGACGCGCGAGCCGCAGGGCAGGTCCAGCAGCGACTGCCGCAGCGCATGCTTGGCGAAGGCCAGGCGCGAGACGGGCTTGCCGTCGAGCACCCGGTCGGTGACGTTCATGCTCTGCGTGATGTCGAGCACGACGACTTCGTCGAACAGCGGCCGGCCCAGCGTCAGCCCCGGGTTCAGGAAGGTGGCGGCCAGGGCCAGCGCGGCCGCGGCCAGCAGCAGCGCGTCGCGGCGCTCGCGCCAGAAGCTAAGCCAAGTCAGTGCCACGGTCGAGTCTTGGGAGACACAGAGGTCACTGAGAGACACAGAGGCCACAGAGTAATCGCGTTGGAATTCCTCTGTGTTCTCGGCTGTTCACCTCGGTGTCCTCTGTGTCCAGAAGGCCGCGGCGATCGAGCATTGGGTTCATTGCGCATGGCATCCCCGTCGGGTCATCAAGGCAGGCCAGGGGAGTAGCCGCGCATGGTCGTGGCTGCCCGCTCGGCGTCGCGCTTGGCGTCGGGCGCGGTGTCCGTGTCTTCCTCGGGATCGGGCAGCAGGCGCTGGGCGCGCTCGAGGTTGTAGCGAGCGTCCCAGCGGCCGGGATCGTGGCGCAGCAGGTCGCGGTAGGTTTCCTTGGCCAGCTCGATCAGCGGGATCGCCTGGCCCGGCTGCGGGCCGGCGCGGATCTCCAGCGCCTGGCGCAGCAACAGGTTGGCGCTGTTGTAGCGCGCCGCCTGGCCCAGCGGCGTGTCGCTCTGCAGCGCGCGGTATCCGTTCAGGGCCGGCTCGCGCTGCGCCGCCGCGGCCAGCGCATGGGCCTGGGAGAAGCGCAGCTCGGGCGGCGCGTCGGCCGGCAGCGGCGTGGTGCCGGGTGCGGCGATCTGCGCGTTCAGCGCATGCAGGCGCTGCAGCTGCACCAGCTCCCAAGCCATGGCGAGCACCAACAGCGCGAGCAGGAGCAGCGCGACGCGCGTGCGGCGGCGGGTGGCGAAGTTCGTACTCATGCCCATCGGCGCAGCTCCATCATTCGCGCGCCGAGCAGCAACAGCACGCACAGCAGCGCGGCGGCGTAGCCGTAGGGCGAGAGATCGCGGCGGGCCACGGTGTCGAGGTAAGTGATCGGCAGGTTTTCCATCCGGTTGACGTCGTCGATGGCCTTCTGCAGGTCACGGTCGTTGTCGGCTTCGTAGGGGTGGTAGGGCGTGCCGAGCGATTCGAAGAAGCGGTGCAGCGTGTGCTCGGGCACCGTATCGTCATCGACCTCGGCCTCCAGCCCCGGGCTGTTGGCCGAGCGCAGGTAGAGCCAGTAGATCGCCACGCGCTGCTTGCGGGCGGCGTTGGCAATGGCCTCGCGCGTGTTGGGGTCCAGGCGGTCGCCGCCATCGGAGACCAGCATCACGATGCGCGAGCCGGTGTAGGGGCGGCCATCGAAATAGGACAGCGCCATCAGCAGCGCCAGGCCGATATTGGTCTCCGACAGGCCACGCCCGATATTGCCGGCGGCGATGGCGCCCTGGATGGCCTCGTTCTTCTGCGTGAAGTCCAGCACCCGCAGCGGCAAGGTGCTGAAGGAGATCATGCCGAAGCGGTCGTTCGGCCGCCCGGCGGTGAAGTCCGCGAGCAGTCGGCGGGCCACCTGGCCCTTCGGGTCGCGGTCACGGTTGCCCTGCATGTGGACGTAGCGGTCCAGCGCCTCGGGCGTGACCTTCTCGGGCGTGCCGCCGGGCTTGCGGCCGGTGCCGGCGAAGCCCTGGTCCATGCTGCGGCTGCGGTCCAGCACCAGCACGATCTCCGCGCCGCGGCCGACCTTCTCGACCGTGTACTCGGGCCAGTACGGGCCGGCCAGCACGACGACCAGCAGCGCCAGCGCCAGCATCGCCGCGGCGCGCAGCACGCGCTGGACGTTCTCGGACGCCCGGTCGCGCGGCAGCAGCGCGACCCAGGCGTTCTTCAGCGGCCGGCCGGCGCGTGACCACAAGGGCAGCAGCGCCAGCGGCAGCAGCACCAGCATGGCGGGGCTGTCGAAATGCAGCGGCGGCGGCATGTTCATCGTCAGGCCGCCCCGCGCTCGGCGTCGCGGCAGCGGCGGCAGAACTCGCGCAGCCAGCGGCCGTCGTCCTGGCCCGGGCCGGCGGCGAAGAAGGCCTGGCGCGAACGCTGGAAGAACTCGGCCAGCTCCGCCTGCAGCGGCCGGTAGCGCGGCTGGGCGGCGACGAAGCGATCGACGCCCTGCGCGAACAGCACCTCGCCGGCCGTGCGGTTCAACGCCTCGTGGACCAGCTGGAAATCTCCGTGCGCGTCGCCACGCAGCAGCTGCCAAGCCTGGCCGAAGGGCCGGCCGCGGCGCGCCCACCAGGGCGTCAGCAGGTACACATGGGCGAGGTAGGCGAGCAGCAGCAGCGCGGCGACGCCTTCCGCCAGCAGGCGCTGCTGCGGCGGGCGCGTGTCGAGCAGCAGCGGCGCCTGGTCCGGCCGCAGCGGGCCGAGGCCCTCGCGCGACGGCGCCTCGACCGGCACCAGCGGGGAGACGGTGACGGGCCAGGCGTCGATGCGAAGGTCCTGCGCGCGCGGCTGGCCAGTGAAGCGCAAGGTGATCGGCGCGATCTCCAGCGTCTCGGTCTGCGGCGGGGACTTGAACAGCTGGTAGACGAAGCGCAGGCGCAGGCCGCCGGCCGTGTTCTCGCGCTGCACTTGCTGCAGCTCCAGCGCCGCGCCGCGCTGGCCCGGGCGCGGCAGCGAGGATTCGTCCAGCTTCAGGCTGGGCGGCACCACGATCACCAGCTGGCGCTCGATCCGGTCGCCGACGTAGTAGCCGAAGGCGCGCGGCTCGGTGTGATGGACGGCGAGTTGCTGCGCCTGCGCCGCCACGGCGCACAGCAGCAGCGCGAGCGCGCAGAGCCGGCTACGCATGGAAATGCCTCGTCACGGCGTCGGCGTCGAACGCGCCCTCCACGAACAGCGGCCGCAGCCGCTGCGCGGCGAACACCGCCAGCAGCGCCTCGCGCCGCTCGGCCAAGGCCGCGGCCCAGCGCTCGCGCAGCGCCGGCCGCCACCAGACCAGGCGCTGCCGGCCCGACTCGGGATCGGCCACCTGCGCCAGGCCGCGCTCGGCGCTCAGCGCGAACTCGCGCCGGTCCCACAGCACCACGGGCACCAGCTCATGCGCGGACAGGCCCACCAGCAGGCGTGACACTTCGTCCAGCGGCAGATGGAAATCGGACAGCAGGAACACCAGCGTGCGGCGCTGCGGCAGGTAGCGGTGCGCCTGGGCCAGGCCGGTGGCCGAGCGGCCCTGCGCGTCGAGCGTGCGCAGCCGCGCCGTCACCTCGCCGGCCGCCACGCGCGAGCGGCTTTGCGGCAGCAGCAGGTCCTCGCGCACGCGCTCGTCGCAGCCGACGAAGCCGAAGCTGTCGCCGGTGCGCCAGGCCGACCAGGCCAGGCTGTCGACGAAGTCGGCGACGACGCCGAGCTTGCCGTCGAAGCCCATGGACGCCGAGAGGTCGGCCAGCACCGCCACCGGAATCGCCTTGCGCTGGCTGTAGATCCGCACCGACCAGTTGCCGAAGGGGTCTCGCAGGCTGGCATGCAGGTCGAGCCGACGCGGGTCCGGCGCATCCAGCAAGGAGGCGTGACCGCGGAACTCGAAGCCGCTGTCGCCCCGCCGGCTGCGGTGGTGGCCGGGAAAGTGGCCCAGCGCCGGGTTGCCGATGCGGTAGTGGATCTCGGCTGTCATGCGAACCTCGTCGTCTTCAGGGCCGAGCGCCGGGCCGCCCCAAGCCGGCCCATCTGGCGATGTGCTTGCGGCTCGACGCCGCAAGCATCGCCGTCCCCGCGGGGGACCGGCCAAGGTACTCCTTGGACGAGGGGCTCCATGTCATGGTGCAGCGACGGCGCCCAGGATCGCCGCGATCAGCGGGCCCGACACCTCCTGTCGGCGCATCTCGTAGACCGGCTGGTAGCAGAGCCGGTGCGCGATCGTCTCGGCGAACACGGCCTGCACGTCCTCGGGGGTGACGAAGGCGCGGCCGTCCAGCCAGGCGGCCGTGCGCGCGGCGCGCAGCAGGTAGCTCATGCCGCGCGGGCTGGCGCCGGCCAGCATCAGCTGCGACACGTCCAGGCCCGACAGCGTGACGCCGAAGTCCTGCGGCGCGGCCGTGGCGCGCCACAGCTTCAGCGCGTAATCCTTCAGCGCGTCGGAGGCGTCGACGCCGCGCTGGATCGCGTCGGCCGCGGCGTTCAGGCCGCGGTGGTCGATCATGGCCGGCGCCAGCGTGGCCACCAGCCGGTCGGTGTCGTGGAAGCGCGGGTTGAAGATCAGTTCGCGCCGGTCGGCCTCGGCGGCGGGCGCGTCGATGGTGATCTCCATCATGAAGCGGTCGCGCGCGGCGGAGGAGATCTCGAAGGTCTCCTCGCGCTCGACGCGGTTGCGGTCCGCGAACACGATCAGGTGCGGGAAGCTGTACTCGCGGTTGAAGGCCGAGACGGTGCGCTCGGCCATCACCCGCAGCAACAGCGAATGCACCTGCGGCCGCGCGCGGTTGATCTCGTTGAAGAAGAAGATCGCCAGGTCTTCGCCATGCCGGATCAGCGGGCCGTGCTCGACGGCGGGGCGGCCCTCCGCGCTGATGTAGGTGTAGTAGACGAGGTCGTTGGGCATCAGGTCGATCGTGCCCTCGGTGCGCGCGAAGTCGCCGCCGATCACCTGCGCGAACGCTCGCAGCAGCGTGGTCTTGCCGACGCCGACGTCGCCCTGCAGCAGCACATGCCCGCGCGCGAAGACAGCGAGGTTCACCAGCCGGATCACCCGCTGCTGACCGATCACCACCTTGCCCACTTCCCCTTCCAATGCCAGCGCGCGATCGCGCCAGTCGGTCAACAGCCGGTCCGTGCTCTCCATCCAGGATGTCTCCGTGTTTGTCAGGGCGCTCTACGGCGCATCCGCCAGGCATTGCAAGAAGCACGCCGCCGCCATTGATCGCCACGCCGCCCGCCGTGTCGGCGAACCCTGCTGCGCCGCCGCCACAACCCAATCCAAGCGCTGGAACACTCTGTGGCAAACGTGAGGTGGCAGCCGCGGCCCGCGGAGCGCGCCCGGACCGGTCGGCCGCACCGCTCGCAGCGCCGAGCCGCCATTTCGCGCGGGAAATCTTCCCTGGCGTGCGCCCGCCGCCCGCGGCACGCTTGTTCTCCACGGTTTTGAACGGTTGAGAGAAAGCGGGCTCAGAACTTGCAGTTCACCCTGGCCGAGCGAGCGGTGCATTCGTCAGCGGGTCATCTTCGAGTGCTTCTTTGGGTTTTCGGTGCACCCAGCTCAGGTCACTTCAAAACAGGAGACATCAATGCAAGTAACAGGGCATTCGAAATGGCGCTTTCTGCGCCATCTGGGCCTGGCACTGCTCGCCGTTCCGGCCTTGGCTCTGGCCAACGCCGACGTCGAGAAGAACATTGCCAATTCGAAGAACTGGGCGATGCAAGCGGGTGACATGTTCAACCAGCGCTACAGCAAGCTCAATCAGATCAACACCGGCAACGTCGCCAAGATGCAGGTCGCGTGGACCTTCTCCACCGGCGTGCTGCGCGGCCACGAGGGCTCGCCCCTGGTGATCGACGGCACGATGTACCTGCACTCGCCGTTCCCCAACAAGGTATTCGCGATCGACCTCGACAGCCAGAAGATCCTCTGGAAGTACGAGCCGAAGCAGGACCCGGCCGTGATCCCGCAGATGTGCTGCGACACGGTGAACCGCGGCCTGGCCTATGCCGAAGGCAAGGTCATCCTGCAGCAGGCCGACAGCACGCTCGTCGCGCTGGACGCCAAGAGCGGCAAGGTGATCTGGAGCGTCAAGAACGGCGACCCGAAGCTGGGCGCCGTCAATACGAACGCTCCGCACATCTTCAAGGACAAGGTCATCACCGGCATCTCCGGTGGCGAATGGGGCGTGCGCGGCTTCATCGCGGCCTACAACCTGAACGACGGCAAGCTGGCCTGGAAGGGCTACAGCGTCGGCCCGGATGCAGAAATGCTGATGGACCCGAACACGACGATGACCTGGACCGACGGCAAGATGGCGCCGGTGGGCAAGGACTCGTCGGTGAAGACCTGGCAGGGCGACCAGTGGAAGACCGGCGGCGGCACCACCTGGGGCTGGTACAGCTACGACAAGGCGCTGAACCTGATGTACTACGGTTCGGGCAACCCGTCGACCTGGAACCCGTCGCAGCGGCCTGGCGACAACAAGTGGTCGATGACCATCTGGGCGCGTGACGTCGACACCGGCAAGGTCAAGTGGGTCTACCAGATGACGCCGTTCGACGAGTGGGACTTCGACGGCATCAACGAGATGATCCTGGCGGACATCAACGTCAAGGGCAAGCCGACCAAGGCGCTGGTGCACTTCGACCGCAACGGCTTCGGCTACACGCTGGACCGCGTGACGGGCGAACTGCTGGTGGCCGAGAAGTACGACCCGGCCGTCAATTGGGCGACCAAGGTCGACATGAAGACCGGCCGTCCGCAGGTCGTCTCCAAGTACTCGACCGCGCAGAACGGTCCTGACGTCAACACCAAGGGCATCTGCCCGGCGGCGTTGGGCTCGAAGGACCAGCAGCCGGCCGCATTCGACCCGGAAACCAAGCTCTTCTACGTGCCGACGAACCACGTCTGCATGGACTATGAGCCGTTCAAGGTCGAGTACACCGCCGGTCAGCCGTACGTCGGCGCCACGCTCTCGATGTACCCCGCGCCGAACAGCCATGGCGGCATGGGCAACTACATCACCTGGGACGCCGGCACCGGCAAGATCGTGCAGAGCCATTCCGAGAAGTTCTCGGTCTGGAGCGGCGCGCTCAACACCGCCGGCGGCATCAGCTGCTACGGCACGCTGGAAGGCTACCTGAAGTGCGTTGACAAGAAGGACATCAACAAGGAGCTGTTCAAGTTCAAGACCCCGTCCGGGATCATCGGCAACGTGTTCACGTACGAGCAGAAGGGCAAGCAGTACATCGGCGTGTTCTCCGGCATCGGCGGCTGGGCCGGCATCGGCATGGCCGCGGGCCTGGAAAAGCCGCAGGACGGCCTGGGCGCCGTCGGTGGCTACGCCGAACTGGCCAAGTACACCGACCTCGGCGGTTCGCTGACGGTGTTCGCATTGCCGAACTGATCGCTGCGGCAGTGATGTTCGATAGCCCGGAAACAAGCAAGCAATATCCGGGTTGGTAAATAGCGGGGCGGCCTCCGGCGTGGACGCCGCCCCGTTTCTCTTCTTGATGTGCACGCGTATTGAACGTATTGGACGTATTGGGAACAGGAATGAAATTTCTTTCTACAAAGCCTTCTCTGCTCGTCGCCATGCTGCTCGGTCTGGCCGCCGCTACCGCCACCAGCGCCGCCCAGGCGCAGGACAGCGGATTCAAGGTGGTGGACGGCACCAAGGTCGATCCGGTCACGATGAACGGCTTCCGCACCTGGCGCGCCGCCGCCTGCGACCGCTGCCACGGCGCCAACCAGGAAGGCATGGTCGGTCCCTCGCTGATCAACAGCCTGAAGACGCTCAGCAAGGACGATTTCTTCACCACCATCACCAACGGCCGCCTGGAAAAAGGCATGCCCAGCTTCAGCACCAGCAAGCAGGTGATGGACAACAAGGACGCGCTCTACCAGTACCTGAAGGGCCGCTCCGACGGCGTCATCACGCAGGCCCGCGTCGAACCCATCAAATGATCAAGTTCGCCTCCTTCGGCTCCCTCTTCGCCGCGCTGGCCCTGGCCGCTGCGACGGCGACACCGGCGCTGGCCCAGGACGACAAGCCGCCCGCCCGCGAGGCCTTGCGCGTCTGCCAGGATCCGAACAACCCGCCGTTCACCACGACGGACGGCACCGGCATCGAGAACCGCATCGCACAGGTCTTCGGCAAGGCGATGGGCCTGCCGGTGACCTTCTACTCGTTCCCGCAGCGGATGAACTTCATCCGCAACACGCTGCGCTACAAGCTGCCCGGCAGCGACTACCCCTGCGACATCGTGATGGGCGTGCCGATCGGCTTCGACCAGGTCTCGGTCACCAAGCCCTACTACCGCTCGACCTACGCGCTGGTGTTCGCGCAAGGCCGCGGCCTGGACGAGGTCAAGACCGGCGCCGATTTCCTCGCGTTGGAGCCCGCCAAGCTGCACAAGCTGCGCATCGGCCTGTACGACCAGGGCCCCGGCTCCGACTGGGTCAATCGCCACGGCCTCGTGGACCAGACCGTGCCGTACCACATGATGAACGCCGACCCCGGCCAGTACCCCGGCGAGATCATCGAGAAGGACCTCGCCGCCGGCAAGATCGACGTGGCGCTGGTGTGGGGCCCGATGGGCGGCTACTTCGCCAAACGGGTGCAATCGCCCAAGCTGGCCGTCGTGCCGCTGAAGTCCGAGCCGGGCATCAAGTTCGACTACCAGATGGCCATGGGCGTGCGCTATGGCGAGCCAGCCTGGAAAAAGCAGGTCGAAGGCCTGATCGACTCGCAGCGCGACGCGATCCAGGCGATCCTGAAGGAGTTCAACGTGCCGGTGGTGGACGAGTCCTACGTGGACCCGAAGAACGCCGCACGGCTGGCGGCGGACAAATGAGGGCGCCGCTGCTGCTGGCCGTCGGCGCCGTCTGCGCGTCCCTGCTCTCGGGCGCGGCGCTGGCCGCCGACGACTTCTCGCCGGCCGAGAAGGCCATCTTCATGAGCGACCAGCTCGGCCCGCTGCATCCGCCGCTGACCTTGCGCTACAGCTTCCGCAAGAGCGGCACGCTGGAGCCCGGCTTCGACGACAGCGTCGCGCTGACCTTGAATCCCACGGACAAGGGCGTTTGCTGCGCCGTCCACGGCGAATTCCTCAGCGGCCCGCGCCGCACCGCGCTGCCCGACATCGACTACGGCAGCGCCAACCCGGTGACCTTGTACTTCCTGGAACGCGACATCCGCGAGATGGGCCGCATCACCCAGGGCAGCCAGGGCTACTTCCGCAAACGCATCCGCATGGCCGCCTACCAGGGCGCCACGGTCGTGCCGGCCAGTTTCCGCTACCAGGGCAAGACGATCGCCGGCCAGGAGATAACGCTGAAGCCCTACGTGGACGACCCGAACCACGCGCGCTTCGAGAAATTCATCGGCAAGGAGTACCACTTCCTGCTGTCGGACGCCGTGCCCGGCGGCGTCTACGCGATCCGCACGCTGACCGCCGGCGGCAGCGGCGGCGAGGCGCTGCTCAGCGAGGAACTGCTGATCGACGGCGCCGAGCCCGCGGCGCACTGAGGACCGACCCATGATGATCACAAGTAAACAGCTATTGATTTGCTGCGCGGCGCTGCTGGCCGGCACGACGGCACACGCCGCCGACGAGAACGGCTACCCGACCTCGGACCGCGTCCTCTACGTGCAGGAATGCATGGCCGCGCACCCCGGCCACTACTACGAGATGGTCAGCAAGTGCTCCTGCGCGATCGACTCGATCGCCGCGCAGGTGCCCTACGACGACTACATCCACATGACCACCGTCGTCAACGCGATGACGATCGGCGGCGAGCGCGGCGGCACCCTGCGCGACAACGAATCGATCAAGCCCGAGATCAAGCGCTACCGCGAGCTGAACGCGAAGGCGCAGAAGGGCTGCTTCATCGGCATGGAAGGGCCGAAGTAGCGGTGGTGCGCTGCATCGGCGCCCTGCTGGGCCTGGCGTTCGCCTGCTGCACGGCATTCGCCGCACCGTTCGCCTACATCACCAATCAGGGCAGCCACGACGTCTCGGTGATCGATCTGGCGCAGCAGCGCGTCGTCGCCACGGTGCCGGTGGGCCGCTCGCCGGCCGGCGTGGTGGCGGCGGGCGGACGCGCCTTCATCTCGAATCCGGACAGCCGCGACATCTCGGTGATCGACATGGCCAGCCAGTCGGTCGTGCGAACCTTGGAGGCGGGCCAGGGGCCGGTCGGCATCGACGCCGCGCCGGACGGCCGGCGCCTGTTCGTGGCCGACTGGTATGCCAACGAACTGCTGGTGTATGACGACACCGCCAGCACCGCAACAAAGCCGTCCGCGCGGATCGCCGTCGGCCACGCGCCGGCCGGCGTGGCGGCCGACGGTGGCGACATCGTCTACGTGGCCGAGCGCGACGACGACAGCGTGGCCGCCGTCAGCCTGCGCGAACGCCGCGTCGTGGCGCGCGCCAAGGTCGGCACCCATCCGTTCGCGCTGCTGCTGGACGCACCGCGCCGGCGCCTCTACGCGCTCAACGTGCTGAGCGACGACATCTCGGTGATCGACCTTGCCAAGCCCGGCGCAATGCCGGTCGTCGCCACCGTCCACGTCGGCAAGGCGCCCTACGGTGCCGCGCTGGCCGCGGGCGGCACGCTGCTCTACGTGAGCAACCAGCACGACGACAGCGTCTCGGTGATCGACGCCGCCACGCTGGCGCCGCTGCGCACGCTGGAAGGCTTCGGCTACCCCGAGGGCATCGCCGCGTACGAGGACAAGGTCTACGTCGTCAACTGGATGGACGACGCGCTCAGCGTGCTGGACGCCGCCAGCGGCCGCGAGCTGCGCCGCATCCGCACCGGCAAGAACAGCCGCGGCTTCGGTGCCTTCATCGGCGCGCCGACGCCGCCCTGAAATCCCATCGACAACAAGGAGACAAGCCGCTGTGAATACACGCCGAAAACTCGCCACTACTTTGCTGGCCCTGATAGCACTCGCACCGCTGGCCGCCATCGCCCACGGGCCGACCCGCCAGAAGGTGACCGAGAGCGTGACCATCGATGCGCCGCCGGCCGCCGTCTGGGCCCGCATCAAGAATTTCGACTCGCTGAAGGACTGGCATCCCGCTATCGCCGAAAGCCCGGCCAGCCAGGGCAACGAAGTCGGCTCGGTGCGTTCGCTGAAGCTCAAGGGTGGGGGCGAGCTGACCGAGACGATCGAGCGCTACGACGACGCCGGCATGAAGTACAGCTATCGGGCCAAGGACGGCGGCGCGCTGCCGGTGACCAACTACACCTCGACGATCAACGTGATGGCCGGCGAGGGCGCCGATGCAGGCAAGACCGTCGTCGAATGGCGCGGCGCCTTCTACCGCGGCCACCCGGGCAACGAACCGCCGCCGGAACTGAACGACGACGCCGCGGTCGCCGCGATCACAGGCGTCTACCAGTCCGGGCTGGCGAACCTGAAGAAGCTCGCCGAACGGAAGTAGCCACGGCCAGCAGTCCGGCGAGCAGCAGCACCACCGACGCTGGCTCCGGCACCACCGCAGCCGGTTCGAAGGTGAAGTCGTCGGCGACCCAGTTGCCGTTCAGGTCGCCGGTCTCGTGGCGGTCGATGCGGTAGCCGGTGATGCCGGACAGCGTGGAGAACGCGCCGGTATCGACGAAGCCCATGATGCCGGGCTGGCCCGCCACCGCCGGCGCCGGCAGGTCGAACACGACCGACATCAGCGCCGCGCCACCGCTGCCCAGCGCGCTGATCGTCACCTGGTCCGCGCCGGCGCCGAAGCCGTAGTACTCGTTGCGGCCGAACCAGGCGCCGGTCAGCACCATCGACGTGCTGATGATCAGCCCGTCGTTGCTGGCGCCATCGCCCTCGTTGGTCACGAAGTAGTGGCCGGAATGCGGGATGCCGAACAGCGGCCCCGGCGTCGCCGGGTCCACCCGCGCCTCATCGCCGACGACGACGAAGCGGCTGTCCCAAGTGACACCCTGGTAGATCGAGCTGTCGCCATTGGCGTAGTAGAGGCCGGTCGAGCTCGTCAGAGGCGGCGGGGTGGAGAGGTCGTCGAACGTGGCCGTGCCGGCTAGGGCGGGCATCACGGCGGCACCGGCAAGCGACAGGATGGCGATTGACAACGGCTTCATGCAAACCTCCACGCCCTGGAAACCAGGCCGCGAGCGTGGCATGCGCGCGGCGGGCGGTCAAGCGAGCCAGCGGGCGGTGCTTTGAACCTGGCGGCGCCGGCCGGGAATTCATGCGGAGGAGAATCTACGCATGTTGAACCGGATCCTGCGCAAGACGACGCAACCGGGCCAGTCCAAGGAAGGGGCTGCGCCGCCCGGCGGCGCGCCCGATGCCGCGGAAATGTTTCTTTTCCAGGGCGTGCGGCAGGGCCGGCAGAAGTCTTTCGAGGAGCTCTACCGCCTCTACCACCCCCGGCTGCAGCGTTTCCTGCTGCACATGATCCGCCAGGGCGAGCAGGTGGTGGAAGAGGTGCTGAACGACACGATGATGGTCGTGTGGCGGCGCGCCGATGCCTTCGACGGGCGCAGCAAGCTGTCCACCTGGATCTTCGGCATCGCCTACCGCAAGGCGCTGAAGGCGCTGTCGCGGCAGGACCTGCCGGCCGACGACTCGGACCTGCCGGAGACGGCCGATTCGGCGCCGGGACCGGAGTCGCAGATCGGCTTCATGCAGCTGCGCCGCCGGCTGCAGGAAGCGATGAGCGCGCTGAGCGTGGACCACCGCGCGGTGGTCGAGCTCTGCTACTTCCAGGACATGAGCCATGCGGAGATTGCCGAGATCGTCGGTTGCCCGCCGGAGACGGTGAAGACGCGCATGTTCTATGCGCGGCGCCGCCTGCGCGGGCTGTTGGAAGACCTGGGCGAGAGAGAAGCGCCAGGAGAGTCATCATGAGCAATGTCGTCGTCCCCCTTGAAACCGATCCCCACCAGGCCGTGCAGGCGCTGCTGCCCTGGTACTCGCGCGAACGCCTGTCCGGCGAGGAAATGAGCCTGGTGCGGGAGCACCTGCAGCGCTGCGCCGCCTGCCGCGCCGAGCTGGAAGCCGAACGCTCGCTGCAGGCCGCGCTGGCCGACGGCCGCGAGGAGCCCGCGCTCGACACCGAGGCCGCGCTGCACCGCATGCGCAGCCTGATGAACGCGCAGGCGCCTGAGAAAGCCCGCCGCAAATGGAGCAACTGGATGCCCTGGGCGCTGGGGCTGCAGGGCGTGGCGATCGCGGCGCTGGTCTTCGTCGTCGCACGGTCCGCGCCCGAAGCCGTGGCGCCGTATAAGGGCCTGGCCGCCGCGGGTACGCCGGCCGAGACCGTGCACGCCGAAACGCTGGTGATGTTCCGCCCCGGAGCGGACGAGGCCGCCATCCGCAAGGCACTGCGGGCCCATCGCGCCGAGGTGGTGGCCGGCCCGACCGAGAGCGGTGCGTACCGGCTGCATCTGCCCGGCGGCGCGCCGGCGCTGGCGGCCCTGCGCGCCGAGCCGGTCGTGTCCCTGGCCGAATCGCTCGACCCGTCGCCGGCTCAGCCATGAAGCTCCCACTTCGCCTGCTCCGCCTGCTCGCGCTGGCGGCCGCGGCCTGGATCGCCGGTCCGGTCGCGGCGGCGCAGGCGGTAGCCACACCGCTAGCGCAAGAGCAGCAACTGCTCGTGATGCTGCGCCTGCCGCGGCCGCACTACCGGCCGGACAGCAGCTACGCCGGCCACTACGGCGACGCTGTGGGACTCCAGTCACGCAAGCGCCTGGCCGCCGATCTGGCGCGCGACTACGCGCTGGAGCTGCAGGAGGAGTGGGCGATGCCGCTGGTCGGCGTCGACTGCTTCGTCATGCGCGTGCCCGAGGGCGGAGCGCACAGCGCGGCCGAGGTCGCGCGCGCCCTCTCGAACGACAAGCGCGTGGCCTGGGCGCAGACCGAGAGCCTCTACCGCGGCCAGGCCGCGGAAAGCGGCGGCGAGAACAAGACGCTCTACCCCACGCAGCCCGCCGCCGCGCAGTGGCACCTGACGCAGCTCCACAGCCTCGCCACCGGCCGCGGCACGCGCGTGGCCGTGATCGACAGCGGCGTCTCCAGCCAGCACCCCGACCTGCTCGGCCAGATCGTGCTCAACGAGAACTTCGTGGACGGCCGCCCGCTGCAGGGCGAGGCGCACGGCACCGCGGTGGCCGGCATCATCGCCGCGCGGGCCGACAACCGGCAGGGCATCCTCGGCGTGGCGCCGCGCGCCAGCCTGCTGGCCCTGCGCGCCTGCTGGCAGGACAGCGCCGCGCTCACGCTGTGCACCACGCTCTCGCTCGCCAAGGCCCTGCACGAGGCGATTCAGCAGCGCGCCGAGGTCATCAACATGAGCCTGGGCGGTCCCGACGACCAGTTGCTGGGCCGCCTGATCGACGAGGCGGTGGCGCGCGGCATCGCGGTGGTGGCCGCGGTGGGCAGCGAAGACGGCGCGCGCTTCCCGGCCGACCATGCCGGCGTGCTCGCCGTGGGCAGCACGCCGCCGCTGCCCGCGGGCGCGGTGCTCGCACCCGGGCGTGACGTGCCGACGACGGCGCCCAACGGCGGCTGGACGCTGGTCAATGGCTCCTCGTTCGCATCGGCGCACGCGGCCGGGCTGGTGGCGCTGCTGCGCGAGCTCGGCGGCGGGCAGCCCAAGGAGCTGGGCAGGATGCTGGTGCTCGACCCTGCCGGGCGGATCGACACCTGCGCGACGCTCGCGCGCCGCGTCCGTACCCCTTCGCCCCGCTGTGGAGTCATGAGTCTGGGGCAAACTTCGGAGTAATGCACTTCGTATCGCCCATCGCATCTCCGAACCGCGCGGCGACTACCGCGTGCCTGGCCTGGCTCCTCGCGAGCACGGCGCCGCCGGCCCTTGCCGAGCTCGGCGGCACCGTGGCCGTCCAGTCCGACGCGCGCGACCGCGGCCTCTCCTACAGCGACGACAAGCCGGCCGCGCAGCTGACGCTCGCCTACGACGGCAACAGCGGCTGGTACGGCGGCGGGATGGCGTCGCGCTCCAGGTTCTCGGAGCACAGCAGCAATCTTCTCAGCGCTTACGCGGGCCGCGTCGTGAACCTGGCGCCCGGCCTGGATGCCGAGGCCGGCCTGCAGTTCAACCACTACGCTTCGATCACGCGCTACGACTATGGCGAGCTCTACGCCGGCCTGCTCGGCGAGCGCTGGTCCGCCCGGCTGCACTACGCCAACGACTATTACGGCACCGGCCAGCGCAGCCTCTACGGCGAGATCAACCTCAACTGGCCGCTGCGCAGCACCGTGATGGCCAGCGCCCATCTGGGCGCGCTGAACGGGCCCCGCGGCGACTACGGGAACACGCACGGCGACACGCGCATCGATTCACGCCTGGGCCTGAGCTGGCAGCTGCGGGCCGTCGAGCTGCAGCTCTCGTGGGTCGCCGTGAGCCTCGGCGGCCCCTACACCTGGATGACCGAGCGCCGCCGCAGCACCGCCGTGCTCGGCCTCTCCGCGAGCTTCTGAGGATCGCAAAGATCGCTTGAACCCTCCACCGTCGCGCCGGCACTAACCGGCAATCTCGACGGATTCGGAGGTCATGATGCGGCTTGGCTTGTTGGGGCGGATCGCCCTGTGTCTGTGGATCGTCGCGTTCGTCGACGCATGTGGTGGCGGCAGCGGCGATGGGCTCGATGCCAACGGGCGCCCGATCGGCGAAGGCGCGGACCCGAGTGGCCCGATCCTGCCGAACTACACCTCCATCCAGTCGCACGTCTTCACGCCGATCTGCGCGGCCTGCCACGCAGGCGGCTCGGCGCCGCAGGGCTTGCGGCTGGATGCGGGCAATGCCTACGCAATGACGGTCGGCGTCGCCAGCGCGGAGGTGTCGTCGCTGAAGCGCATCGCGCCCGGCGATCCGGACAACAGCTACCTGGTCCAGAAGATCGAGGGCCATGCCGCCGTCGGTGCGCGGATGCCGTTCGGCGGCCCCTACCTGGACGACGCGACGATCGCTGTGATCCGCCAGTGGATCGCCGAAGGAGCGGCACCATGAGGGCGATCCACCTTCTGCTCGCGCTGGTCATCGGCCTGCTGGCCTCGATCACCGCGCATGCCGAGCCCTACCTGGCCATCCGCTACGGGCTCAAGTGCTCTGCCTGCCACGTCAACCCGAGCGGCGGCGGCCTGCGCACCGCGCTGGGCCAGACCTTCGTGCAGAACGTGATCGCGGCCAATCCGGCGCCGGCACCGATGTCCTCGTGGACCGGCAGCCTGGCGAGCTGGCTGCGCGTGGGTGGCGACCTGCGCACCGACTCGACCGAGACCCACGTCAGCGGCCAGCCGAGCACGCGCGTCTCCGGCAACGAGCAGACCCGGCTCTATGCCGACCTGCAGCTGCTGGACAACCGCCTCGGCGCCTACATCGATGAACAGGTGGCGCCGGGCAAGTCGCTGCGCCAGGAAGCCTATCTGCGACTGCAGACCTCGGACGGCGGCTGGTACGCCAAGGCCGGCCAGTTCTACCTGCCCTTCGGCTGGCGGCTGCAGGACAACACGGCCTTCGTGCGCCAGCTCAGCGGCATCAGCATGACGGTGCCCGACAAGGGCGTCGAGTTCGGCATGGACAAGGGCGACTGGTCGGCCCAGCTGGTCTACAGCGACGGCCCCGGCAACAAGGGCGCCGTGCGCGGCCACCAGCTCACCGGCCAGGTGATGTGGCTGCAGTCCTGGGGGCGCCTCGGCGCATCGACCGCCCGGGTGCAGTCCACCGCCGGCGGCCGCGACGCCTGGGGCCTGTTCGCCGGCACGACGACCGGGCCGGTGGCCTGGCTGGCCGAGCTGGACTACGTCAGCGACGAGGGCTTCCCGGAAGGCCGGCGCCGCCAGTATGCAAGCCTGCTGGAGGCGAACTGGCTGGTGATCAAGGGCCACAACCTGAAGCTGAGCAGCGAGTGGCTGGACCCGGACACCCACGTCAGCCACGACGACAAGGTCCGCTACAGCCTGGTCTACGAGTACACGCCGATCGGCTTCATCCAGCTGCGCGGCGGCTACCGCTGGTATGGCGGCATCCCGCAGAACGCCGTCGACAACCGGCGAACCCTGTTCGCGGAACTTCATGCGTTCTTCTGAGTCCCTGCAGTCGCTGCCGCTGCTGACGCTCTACCTGACCGAGCGCTGCAACTCGCGCTGCATCAGCTGCGACTACTGGCGCACGGGCCGGCGCGACCTGAGCCTCGAACAGCTGGGGGCTTTATTGCCCGGTCTGCGAAGCCTGGGCACGCGCGAGGTACTGATCTCCGGTGGCGAGCCGCTGCTGCATCCGGAGTGGATGCTCATCGCCGATCGACTGCGCGCGCAGGGCCTGCGCTTGTGGCTGCTCACCGCGGGCCTCGCGCTGGCCAAGCATGCGCAGGCGGCGGCGGAGCGTTTCGAGCGCATCACCGTCTCGCTCGATGGCGCTGATCGTGAGAGTTATGCGGCCATCCGCGGCGTCGATGCCTTCGAGGCAGTCTGCAAGGGCATCCGCGACGCTGTGCACGCCGGCGCCCAGGTCGGTCTGCGCGTGACGGTGCAGCGCGGCAACTTCCGCGCGCTGCCGCAGTTCGTGGCGCTGGCGCGCGAACTCGGCGCGGCGAGCGTCTCTTTCCTTGCGGCCGACCTCGGCAACACCGAGGCCTTCGGCCGTGATCCGGAGCAGGGCGGCAGCGCAGACATCTCGATCACGGGACCCGATCTGGACGCCTTCGCCAGCGTGCTCGACACGGTTGAACGCAGCGAAGCGGCCGCCTTCGCGCAACGCTTCATCGAGGAATCGCCGCCGAAGCTGCGCCGCCTGCATGCCTACTACGCAGCGCTCGCCGGCCAGGGCGCGTTCCCGCCGGTGCGCTGCAATGCGCCGGCGTTCTCGGCCGTCGTGCAGGCCGACGGCCAATTGCGGCCCTGCTTCTTCATCCCCGGCCCGCCCGCGCCACCGACCACCGACCTGGCCGCCGCGCTGAACACGCCTTTCATGCGCCAGCTGCGCGGGAACATCGCCGCCGGCCGTCGGGCCGAATGCGAGCGCTGCGTCTGCGCCAAGTGGCGCGAGCCGGAAGCCGCAGCGGCATGAACACCGCCAGCGAAGACCTCGCCAACGTCGCCGCCTACGACCGCTGGGCCGAACGCTATCCGCCCGAGGCCCACAACCCGCTGATGCGCGCCGAGCAGGCCGCCATGCTCGCGCTGTGCCCCGACCCGGCCGGGCGGCGGGTGCTCGACCTCGCCTGCGGCACGGGCCGCTACGGCCTTCTGATGCAACAGCGCGGCGCCGCGGCCGTGATCGGCGCGGACCGCGCGCCGCAGATGCTGCAGCACGCCGTGCTGCCCTGGCGCGTGCAGGCCGACATGGCCGCCCTGCCCTTCGCCAGCGCGCAGTTCGACCTGGTCCTCTGCGGCCTGGCCGTCGGCCACGCGCCCTCACTGACGGCCTGGGTGCGGGAGGCCGCAAGAGTGCTGGCACCGGGCGGCAGCCTGCTGATCTCCGACTTCCATCCCGATGCCGCGCGCGCCGGCATGCACCGCAGCTTCACCGATGCGCAGGGGCAGGAACACCGCCTGGCGCACAGCCTGCACGACCCGGCCGATCACGCCTTCGCCGCAGCGGTCTGCGGCCTCCATCTGCGCGTCTGCCGCAGCCTGCGAGTCGGGCATGAGTTCACCGAACAGTTCACCGGCTCGCAGGCCTTCCATGCCCGCTGGCACGGCCTGCCGCTGCTGCTGATCGTGCGGATGGACAGGCCGTGATGAACGCGCCGCTGTTCTTCGCCAACGCCTGCGATACCGCGGGACGGCGCTTCGACCTGCGCGTGGCGGACGGTCGCGTGGTGGGCCCGGCGCCGCAGCGCGGCGACCTCGTGCTGGACCTGGCCGGCCGCTGTCTGCGCCCGGGCCTGATCAATGCCCACGACCACCTGCAGCTCAACAGCCTGCCGCGGCTCAAGTACCGGCAGGAGCCGCATGCCAACGTGGCCGAATGGATCACCGACATCGACGCCCACCGCGCGCTGGACCCGCGGCTGCGCGCCAATGCGGCGCGGCACAAGCCGGCACGACTGCTCGCCGGCGGCCTGAAGAACCTGTTGGCCGGCACCACCACCGTGGCGCATCACGATCCCTGGCATCCCTGCTTCGAGGGCGAGGGCTTTCCGGTGCGCGTGCTGCGCAGCGCATGGTCGCACTCGCTGGCTCTCGACGGCGACGAGGCCGTGCGTGCCGCCTGCCACGCGACGCCCGCGGGCGAGCCCTGGATCGTCCATGCCGCCGAGGGCGTCGACGATGCCGCCCGGCTCGAATTCGAACGGCTCGAAGCGCTGGGCTGCATCGGCCCGCACACCGTGCTCGTCCATGGCCTTGCGCTTGATGAGGAACAGCAGCGCCGCCTGACGCGGGCCGGCGGCGGCCTGGTCTGGTGCCCGGCTTCCAACCTGCATCTGTTCGGCCGGACGATAGCCCCGCAGGCGCTGGCCGTGCAGGGTCGGCTGGCGCTGGGCAGCGATTCGCGCATCAGCGGCGCACGCGACCTGCTCGACGAGCTGGCCGTGGCCCGCCGGCACTGCACGCTCGACGAAGCCGCGCTCGAAGCGCTGGTCGGCACGCAGGCCGCCGCGCTGCTGCGCCTGCCCGATCGCGGCCATCTGAACCTCGGCGCACGGGCCGACCTGCTGGTGCTGCCAGCGGGCCTCGCGCTGTCCCGCGCCCGGCGGGCCGACGTGGAGCTGGTCGCGGTGGACGGCCGCGTCCTCTTCGCCGACCCGCGCCTGCCCGGCATCGACGGCCACGACCTGCTACCCGTCCGCCTCGACGGCCGCCCCAAGCTCCTGCACGCCCGCCTCGTCGCCGCGTTGCAGCTCGAAGACGTGTCGGAGCCCAGCCTCGACCTCGCTCCCGCCCTGGAAGCCCTGACATGACCCCGCCCCGCGTGCTGCTCATCAACCCGACCATCACCTCGCACGCGCGCTTTCCGCTGGCGGTGATGCACCTGGCCGCGGCCCTGTCGGAGCGTTATGCGACGCGGATCATCGACGGCAACGTCGACGGCGACTACATCGAGACCACGCGCGCAGCGCTGCGCGCCGGCGACGTCGTTGCGATCGGCATCAGCGTCATGGGCGGCCCGCAGCTGCCCTCGGCGCTGGCCGTCTCGCGCGCGATCCGCGAAGAGGCGCCGCAGCTGCCGATCATCTGGGGCGGCTACTTCCCCACGCTGTGCCCCGACGCCACACTGGCCAGCCCGGTCGTGGACTACGCCGTGCGCGGCCAGGGCGAGCGCACGATCCGCGAGCTGCTCGATGCGCTGGCGGCCGGCTGCGAGCTGCAGGACATCGCCGGGCTCTCGTGGCGCCGCCAGGGCGAGACCGTCCACAACCACGATCGCGGCTTCTCGCCGGTGGCGCCGGCCCTGGACTTCGACAGCGTGGACGAGCCCCAGCGCTACATCGGTCCGACCTACCTGGGCCGCCGCACCACCGGCTACCAGGCGGCGCTGGGCTGCCGCTACCGCTGCAGCTTCTGCGGCGTGGCCGCGCTGTTCCGCGGCAAGACGGCGCTGCCGCCGGCCGAACGCGTGGAGCAGGACCTGCTCGAACTGCGCGCGCGCTTCGGCGTCGACTCCGTGCAGTTCTACGACCACAACTTCTTCGACCGCGAGGTGGACATGCAGCCGCTGCTGCACACGCTCGCGCGCGTGGCCATGCCCTGGTGGTGCTATGCGCGGGCGGATGCGCTGCTGGGCCTGTCGGACGCCTCCTGGGCGCTGGTACGCAAGAGTCGGCTGCGCATGGCCTACATCGGTGCCGAATCGCCGGACGATGCCACGCTGAAGTCGATGCGCAAGGGCACGCGCTCGGACCAGACGCTGGAAGTCGTGGAAGCCTGCCGGCGCAACGGCGTGGTGCCGGAACTCTCCTTCATGCTCGCGCCGCCGCACGATCCGGTCGGCGAGACCGAGCGCACCTTCGAGTTCATCCGGCGCATCAAGCGCGTCCACCCGGCCGCCGAGATCATGCTGCACATCAACACGCCGCTGCCGCCGCAGCGCGGCATGCGGCCCGACCCGAACGCGCCCAGGCTGGACTTCCCGACGACGGCCGAAGGCTGGGCGGAGCCGCAGTGGGTTCGGTACTGGTGCCACAAGGATGCCCCGTGGGTCGACGCGCCGCTGCGCCGGCGCATCGAGGATTTCCGCCTGGTGCTCGGCAGCCGCTTCCCCACCATCACCGACTGGCGCGCGCCCGGCTGGCAGAAGCAGGCGCTGCGCGGCGTGGCGGCCTGGCGCTACCGGCTGCGCCGCTATGACCGGCCCTGGGAACTGGCACTGCTGCGCCAAGTCGTGCGCTTGTGGGATCCGCAGCTCAAGGGGCTGTGAATGCGGGTCGCGCAGCTGAACTTCCATCGCGATGCCGCGGGCCGCGCACCGGCGGAGCTGCTGGCCGCCTGGCCGACGCTGGGCCAGCTCGCACGCTCGGCCGCGCTCGGCGGCGCGCAGGTTCGCGTGCTGCAGGCCAGCGGCCATCGCGCCATCCTGGCCGACTCGGGCGTCGAGTACCGCTTCGGGCCGCTGGACGGGTCCCGGCTGCAGGCGGCGATCGCCGACGCCGAGATCCTGCATGTCCACGGGCTCGGCTTCGGCCGCGAGCTACGCGATCTGGCCGCCGTCGGCGCCGGCCGGCCCATCGTGCTGCAGGACCACGCCGACCGCCCGCCGAAGCTCTGGCGCCGCTGGCACTGGCGGCGATCCGCGCAGGCCGCCCGCGGGGTGATCTTCTGCTCGCGCGAGCAGGCCTTGCCGTTCACGCAGCGCCGGCTGCTGGCGCCGCAGACGCGCATCTACGAACTGCCCGAGTCGAGCTCCGCTTTCCAGACGCAGCCGCGCGAGGAAGCGCGCCGCGCCACCGGCCTGCACGGGGCTCCGGCACTGCTGTGGGTCGCGCACCTCGATGCGAACAAGGATCCGCTGACGATGCTCGACGCGCTGGCACTGGCGGCGCCCCACCTGCCCGACGCGCAGCTGTGGTGCTGCTACGGCAAGGCACCGTTGATGGCCGCCTTGCAGCAACGCGTGGCCGGCGATCCGCGACTGGCCGGCCGCGTGCATCTGCTGGGCCGCCAGCCGCACGAGCGGATCGAGACGCTGATGAGCGCGGCCGACCTGCTGGTGCAGGCCAGCCACCGCGAGAGCACCGGCTACAGCCTGATCGAGGCACTGGCCTGCGGGCTGCCGCCGGTGGTGACGGGCATTCCATCCTTCCGCGCCGTACTGGGCGATGGCAACGATCTGCCGGGGCTCTCGCCGGTTGCCGACGCGCCCGCGCTGGCCGCGGCCCTGCTCGCCGCCTGGGCACGCCCGCAGCCGGCGCTGCGCGCGGCGGCGCGGGCGCGCTTCGACGAAGCGCTCTCGCCATCGGCGCTCGGTCGGCGGCTCGTCGACGTCTACCGGGATCTGCTGTCGTGATCGCGGCGCTGCCGATGCACGACGGCGGTCGCCTGCGGCGCGCCTGGTGGATCAATCTCGCTTCGTCCGTCGGTGCCGTCGTCGGCAGCTTCGTGATCGGCCTGCTGCTGGCACGGATGCTGGCGCCGGCGGAGCTGGGCCTGTTCGCCACGGCTTCGGCCGTCATCGGCGTGGCGCAGCTGCTGCGCGATCTGGGCGTCAGCAGCTATCTGCAGCGGGAGCCGGAGCTCGATGCGGAGCGCTTCGGCGCCTGCGTCGGGCTGCAGATCGCCGTCACGGCGGCCCTGGGCGCGGCGCTGCTCACCGGCGCGGGCCCGCTCGCGCAGTTGCTGGGCATGCCGGCGCTGGCCCCTCTGATCCGCATCCTCACGCTGGGCCTCGTGCTCACACCTTTCAGTTCCCTGATGGCCGCGCTGCAGTTGCGCGCGCTCGAGGCTTCGCGCATCGCCTGGGTGTCGAGGCTCGGCACGCTCAGTTGGGGGCTGGCCTCGATCGGATCCGCGCAACAAGGCCACGGCGCGCTGGGCCTGGCCTGGGCGCAGGTCCTTCGGGTCCTGGTCTGCACCATCGCCTACGGGTTCATGCGCCCGCCGGGGCTTTCGTGGCGGCCGCGCTGGCAGGGCTGGCGGCCGGTGCTGCGCTTCGGCAGCGGCGCGTTGGGCGGCAACTTGCTGAACGGGCTCAACGGCCTGGTGCCGGACCTGCTGCTCGGCCGCCTCGGCGGCGCGGCCCAGGTGGCGATGCTGGGGCGGGCGAACGCGGTCGTCGGCAGCTTCCAGAACATGGCCGGCGCGGCGATCGGCTTCGGCACGCTGCCGCTGGTGGCGCGGCAGCATGCAGCAGGTGCCTCGCTGGCACCGGGCTTGATGCGCGCCAGTGCCCTGCTCACCGGTGCCGCCTGGCCCTTGCTCGCGTGGATCGCGATCCAGCGCGAGGCGCTGCTGCACCTGCTGTTCGGCAGCGCCTGGGCTGGCAGCGCCGCGGCCGTGGCGCCACTGGCCCTGGCCGCCGCCCTCGGCCTGGCAACGCATCATGCCGGCCTGGCGCTCACCGCCATCGGCCGGCCGAATCTCTCGACCCTGCTGACGGCGGCGCAGCTCGCTGCGCGGCTCCTGCTTGTCGGAATGTTCTACGACGGTCGGTTGGCGTCCTTCGCCTGGGCATTGGCCGCCGCCGTGCTGCTGGTGCTGCCCTTGCAGCAGTGCCTGTTCGCGCAGCACCTCGAGCTGGGCCTGCTGCGACTGGTGCGCGCCAACCTACCCAGCCTGGCCGTCGCAGTCTCCTGCGCACTGGCGGCCACGCCCTGGCCGTCTCTGCTGCCCTCGGCCGGCGCAGCCCTGATCGCCTGGCCGCTGGCCTTGCGCCTGACTCGGCATCCGCTGCTCGACGAATTGATTCAGCTCGCGCGCTTGCGCAGCACCACCAGAAAATGATCACCCAACTGCCTGATCCCCGGCCAGCCGGCCACGCGCCGGTCGAGGCGCCACAGCCGCTCATACCAGCCGGGATGCTTGTCGCGCAAACCGAGCAGGTAAGGCGGCGGCACGAAGACGCAGAGCCCGCGCAACTGCTCCACGGCGAACTCGGCCTCGAACGGCGCGCAAAACTCCGCTGGCGTGTAGTAGCGCGTCCAGATCGTCTTGCCGTTCATGCCGACCGGCACGGTGCCGCGCGCGAAGCGGATGCGGGCGCGCTGCCAGTGGCCGCGCGCAACGTAGTGCATGAACTCCCAGGGGCAGTAGCGGCCGATCACGGTGAACACCATCACGCCACCGGGGCTCAGCAGGCGCGCGCACTGCGCGGACAGCTCGGCCAGGTCGGGCACGCAGTTGAGCGGGCCGAGGTTGGAGTAGATGCCGTCGAAGCGCGCCTGGCCTTCGATGCGGGCCAGCTCGTGCGCGCCGACCGCCAGCGCCTCGACCTGGTCGCCCAGGCCCGCCTGCTGCGCCCGGTCGCGCGAGCGCTCGACCATGGCCGGCGACCAGTCGCTGGCCGTGACGCGATGGCCCAGGCTCGCCAGGTGGACGGCATCCAGCCCGGTGCCGCAGCCCAGGTCAAGCAGGCGGCTGCCCGGCGCGAAGCTGCGATCGAGCCAGCGCCACATCTCGGCGCGCATGTCCTGGATGGCCGCGTTGTTGCCGCGCGGGCCGTCGTAGTCGGCGGCGACGCTGTCGAAGGCTTGCTGGGTATCGAGGAGGCGCGCGTCCTGTGGGTCGGCGATGTTGTTCATCATCATGAAGTCTTGTGCGAGGTAGCGCGATGAGATTGGCGCTGGTGGTGCCGGGCGGTGTGGACCGTTCGGGCGAGGTGCGGGTGATTCCGGCTCTGCTGGCGCTGCTGTCGCGGCTGGCACAGCGGCATGACGTGCAGGTCTTCGTGCTGCGCCAGGAGCCGCAGCCCGGGCAGTGGCAGCTGTGCGGTTGCACGATCCACAACCTGGCCGTGAAAGGTCGGTCCGATCTGCTGCGCGCCATCGTCAGCATCGTGCGGGAGCACCGCCACACGCCGTTCGACCTGGTGCAGACGATCTGGTCGGGTGATGCCGGGTTGATCGGCGTGCTGGCCGCACGCTGGCTCGGCGTGCCGAGCTTCGTGCACCTGGCCGGCGGCGAGCTGGTCGCGCTGCACGACATCGGCTACGGCGGGCGGCTGACCTGGCGCGGTCGCTTGCGGGAACGCCTCGTGCTGCGCTGGGCCGGTGCCCTGAGCGCGGCCAGCGCGCCGATGATCCACCAGCTGCGCGAACTGCGCCTTGCCGCGCACCGCATTCCGCTGGGCGTGGACCTGCTGGCCTGGCCGCCGCTGCCGCCGCAGCGCCGCGAGGCCGGCGAGCGTTTGCGGCTGGTGCATGTCGCAAGCCTGAACCGCGTCAAGGATCAGCCGACGCTGTTGCGCGCGCTGGCGCGGGTGAAGGCGGCGGGCGTGGATTTCGAACTCGACGTCGTGGGCGAGGACACGCTGGGCGGCGAGGTCCAGGCGCTGGCCGCCACGCTGGGTCTGACGGCGCACGTGCGCTTCCACGGCTTCGCAACGCAGGCCGCGCTGCGCCCAGTGCTCGCCGTGGCGCACCTGCTGGTCATGAGCTCGCTGCATGAGTCGGGGCCGCTGGTACTGCTCGAAGCCGCCGTGTTGGGCGTACCCTGCGTGGGCACGGCAGTGGGGCATTTTGTGGAGTGGGCGCCCGAGGCGGCCGTGGCCGTGCCGGTCGGGGATGACGCGGCCATGGCGGTGCAGCTCATCGCGCTTGCCGAGGACGAGCCGCGCCGCCTGCGCCTGGCCGCAGCAGCCCAGGCTCGCGCGCTGGCCGAGAACGCGGACCAGAGTGCGGCGATGTTCGAGACGCTGCATCAGTGTTCCGCGACGGGCGCGTAGGTGCAGGCCGTGCGCAGCGAATACATCGTCAGCAAGCGCGGCGGCCGGCTGAACAGCCAGCGCAACACGCGCAGCCATTGCGGCTGCGTCGCCCAGCTGGCTCCGGCGGTCATGGGCTGGACCGGCCCGGTGCTGATGCGAAACGCCGTCGTTGCCTTGTCCGGCACGAATTGCCGCCAGGCGTATTCAAGAGCCGCCGGCAAGCTGTCCGTCCATGCCAGCGCCCGCATCGGCACGATGCGAACGTCGACCAGGCACAGCGATTCGAAGGACTGCTGGGACACCCGCAGCCGGAGCCACCAGGGGCAATGGGCCGCCGCACGCGCGAGCACGGCCGCCTCCACGCTACCGGGGAAGCAGCGCTCGGCAAGGGCCAACGGCGGCCAGGCCCACCAGGGTGTGGCTGCATTGCCAAACGCCAGCTCCAGCACGGTCTTGCCGAGCTCGCGGCAGAGCAGGGCAGTGTCATGCAGCTGAATCAATCGCCCGGAGCCCACGCTGAGATTGCCTGCGGCGTGCAGCAGCAGGTGCCGAAGCAGCGCACCGCGATCGGCGTAGCCGTTGAGGCCCGCAGGCAGGCCCACGAACGGCAGCTCGACACGGCATTCCCTGTGCGGCAGCCGCTCCGCGATCCGCACATGGAGTTCGATCTTGTGCGGGTTCCGGATGTGCTCGCCGAAGATCCGCCCCGGGCCTTGGCCCACAGGCACGAAGTCTGTGTGCTTCCAGGCTACGTCGCCCGCCTCATAGCCCAGCGACTCGATCACCTTCGCCGCAGCGGCCTCGTCCTCGGGTCGGCACAGCAAGTCGATGTCGCTCTGCGGCCGCACGCCCGGCGCGTACAGGCCCAGAACCAGGATGGCCGAGCCCTTCAGGGCCATCAGAGGGATGCCGGCCGTTTTCGCCGCCGCGTCCAGCCGTGGGAGGAGGCTGCGCACCCGTTGTTCACGCAGCAGGCCCTGCCGATGCTGCTCGGCAAGGAATGCTTGCCACAGCTGCGGGCCCTGCCAGCGCAGCCGCTGCGCCAGCAAGCCGGAGATGCCGTGCATCACGGCGACGGCAATCGCCGCTCGCCATTCGAACTCATCCCAGGCCGGTGCTTCGTCCGCCGGCTCGTTCAGCTCCCGCACGAAGCGCTCCGAAGCGCCGCGCAAAGCCGCGGCGATCTTGCGCCGACCGGGCAGGTCCATCGTTGATTCAGACATCTTCAAGCTCCCTTCCAGACCCGCACCCGACATGCAAGCCCCTTACGAACACAACGCCGCCGACCCCTTCGGAGAATTCCGCGCCGGCGCCCTGAAGCGCGAATCCGCGCTGCTCGGCGCCCGCTTCGAGTTCCTTAGCCACAGCGCTGAATTGATCGAGCTGGTCGACGCGGCGTACGCCGGCTTGCCGCCGCAGATCCTCGATGCGGCCCAGGCGCCGCTGCGCGTCGAGCTGACGCTGGTCGAGGACGAGACGCTCGCCGGCGGCGACGAACCGCCCACGCCGCAGATGTGCGGCGGCGGCGGCTTGTTCGGCGTCGTCATCGATGCGGCCAACTTCGCGTTCGCCGCGCCGGTCAGCCGTGGCGCCCAGGTGTGCATCTCGCGCGGCTTGTTGGAGCGCCATCGCCACCACGCCCGCTACGAACTGCTGGAGTTCGCCGTTTTCATGCTCGCCAGCCGCGCACAGAACCTGGTGCCTCTGCACGCCGGCTGCGTGGGCTGGCAGGGCCGCGGCGCGCTGCTCATCGGCGAGAGCGGCGCGGGCAAGACCACGCTGACCTTGCAGGCGCTGCTGGAGGGCATGGAGTTCCTGACCGAGGACGCGAGCTTCGTCGACCCGGTTTCCTTGAGCGTGACCGGTGTGGCGAACTTCGTTCATCCGCGTTTCGATGCGCTGCGCTTCGTCGAACCTGCGGCACGCCGTGTGCAGATGCAGGCCGCGCCGGTGATCCGCCGCCGCAGCGGCGTGGAGAAGTTCGAGGTCGATCTGCGCGGCGGCGACACCGTGCTGGCGGCGGCGCCGCTGGCCTTGCGGGCGATCGTGTTCCTGAGCCCGGAAGCGGGCGAGGGGCAACGCTTGCTGCGACCACTGGACGCGACGGCGGCAACGGCGCGCATGCGAGCAACCCAGCCTTACGCGGCCCAGCTCGACAGCTGGACGGCTTTCGAGCGCGGCATCGCCCAGCTCTCCTGTTTCGAGCTGCGCCGCGGCGCGCATCCGCGCGAGGGCGTGGCCGCGCTGGGCGAGCTGCTCGGCCGGCATTGTTGACACGTGAAGCGGCGACATCACGCGAGGCAGGCGCCCGCCTGCTCCGCTTCCTGATGCACCTGCGCGCGGGCCATCAGCGCGTCCCAGCGGCCCGCCAGGACAGGCTCGGCCAGCGCCCGGGCTTCGGAAGGCAGCTGCGAGACCCGGACCTGCTCGTGCAACAGGTCCCGCGCCTCGCGGTAGAAGGCCGTGCCGAAGGTGCCTTCGAACATCATGGCCAGGTCGCCGCTGTCGTCCCAGTGCGTCTTGCCGCGCAGCTGCGCCTGCACCTCGTCGAAGAAACGCGTGCCCGGCAACGGATAGGCGACGCTGACGCCCACGTCATCCGGCCGGGCCAGCTCGACCAGGCGCCGGGTCGCCAGCAGATCCTCCGCCTCCTCACCCAGATAGCCGAGCTGGATGAAGAAGCCCACGCGGATGCCCTGTTCGCGCAGCCGCTCGCGCGCCAGGTGAATGGTCTCGACGGTCGTGCCCTTGTCCATCGCGTCCAGCACCTTCTGGCTGCCGCTCTCGGCACCGAGCCAGGCCTCCTGGCAGCCGGCTCGCGCCAGCGCCCGCGCCATCGCCTCGCTGATGAGGTCGGGCCGGATCTGGATGGTGAAGGGCACGCCGCCGCCGCGCGCTTCGAGCGCATCGGCAAAGCGCTGCACCCAGTCGGCGCGGAAGCCGAAGATGTCGTCCGCGAACCAGATGTGATCTGGCCCGAAGCGCTCGCGCAGCAACACCATCTCGGCCGCGACGGCGACCGGATCGCGCTGCTCGTAGCGCCGCCCCCAGATCGGCTTGGCGCACCAGGCGCAGCGGAAGCTGCAGCCCTTGGAGGAGGCCATGTTGAGGCTGAACCTGCCGTGCGCGCGTGTCCACACGCGCCGGTAGCGTTCGATGTCGACGAGGTCCCAGGCGGCCTCGGCTTCCAGCGGCCGCTCATCGCCGAGGCTGGGGACTTCCGCGTAGGCAAGCAAGGGCGCTTCACCGCGCCGCACGGCGCCGTCGGCCAGGCAGCTGGCGGACGGCAGGCCCGCGATCAGCTGCAGCGCCGGCAGGTCGATCCGTGCCGCCAGGCGCGGCAGCAGCGCCTGCAGCTCCGCCAGCCCTTCGCCCCGCAGCACCACATCGGCGCCCCCTCGCAGATAGGGTTCCGGTGCATCGCTGGCATCCGAGCCGGCCACGACCACCCGGGCGCCGCGTGAGCGCGCCATGGCGATCATCGCCAGGCAGGCCTCGCGCATGCGGGCCAGGCACATCTTGGTCAGGAAGTTGTAGTTGTCCTCGTAGACCAGCACCAGTTGCGGCCGGTCACGCTCAAGGCTGTCCTCGAACTCCGCCTCGCTGGCGGCCAGCATCGCATCGAACAGGCCGACGCGGTGGCCCTGTTGCCGCAGCAGCGCGGCGACCTGCAGCGTGGCCAGCGGCGGATAGGGTTTGGCGCGCTCGGCCTGCTTGCGGTCGAATTGCTGGAAATAGGAATGTCCGATCAGGATGGACAGCATGCAGGGCCTCTCCACAGGGGCGCCGCACGACGCTGCGCCTGCGGTATGTGCCTGCAGGCCCTCCGTGGGTTCAAGCCAGAATCAATGCCTGACAGCAAAGAAAAAGGCCCGCAGCCATTGGGCTGCGGGCCTGATGTTGACAACCTTACTACAGGTACTTTTTAGAACGGGATGTCGTCGTCCATGTCGTCGAAGCCGGTCGAGGACTTCGTCGGCGCCGGGCGGGCGGCTGCCGGCGCGCGGGGGGCCGGGGCGGCCGTGCGGGCCGGAGCGCGCGGCGCGGCGGCCGGCGCATCGCCGAAATCGTCGCCCCCGGCGCGCGGTGCGCTGCGGCCATAGCCACCGCCGCCGCCTTCACCACCCTCGCCGCCGTCACGGCCGCCGAGCATCTGCATCTCGGTGGCGATGATTTCGGTGGTGTAGGTGTCGCGGCCGTCCTTGTCCTGCCACTTGCGGGTGCGCAGGCGGCCTTCGACGTACAGCGAACGGCCCTTCTTGCAGTACTCGCCGACGATTTCGGCCAGCTTGTCGTTGAAGACGACGCGGTGCCATTCGGTCTCTTCCTGGCGCTCGCCGCTCTCGCGGTTCTTCCACTGGCGCGTGGTCGCGATGCTGACGGAGCAGAAGGCCACGCCGCTGGGGTTGTATCGGAGTTCGGGATCGCGGCCGAGGTTGCCGACGATGATGACTTTATTCACGCTGGCCATGGGTGGGCTCCGCTCGTTCGTTCATTCGGTGGGTAGGTGACGGATTATGCCGCCTGCCCCTCGGCGGCCGGCCCCCTTCAGGTTCGGGAGCACCGCCGGTGTCACGAAATCGCAATCCGGGCCGCCGGGCCGGCGATTGATCGCCACGGCCCCACACCGCCGGTGACCGGCTCCTAAGATGCATCCATGCCTGCCGCCGATCCGTCCACGTCCGCCGCTCCTGCCAGCCGCCGCCTCTGGCTCGCCTACGCCGGCGCCTGCGTACTGGCCTGGCTGCTCTACGTGCTGGCCGGCGCCGAGTTCCAGCGCGGGCTGTGGCAGCTGTGGGTGGCCGTCTACCAGGCGAGCCTCACGCTGTGGCCGCCGATGCTGCTGGGCTTCGCGGTGCTGCCCTGGGTGCGCAGCCTGCAGAAGCAGGAGTTCGCCGGTGGCGTGCTGGTGGGCGTCCATGTGGGCGCGGCGCTGCTGTTCGGCGCGGTCTGGCAGGCGCTGGAGTTCGGCAGCGCCTGGGCGATGTTCGGCATCGATCATGCCTCGGCGGTGCTGACACAGACCTTGCTGTGGCGGGCGATCTGGGGCGTCGTCGTCTACGCGGCCATCGCCACCGGCTTCACCGCCGCGCTGCAGACCCAGCGCGCCCGCGCCGCCGCGGTGGCAGCGGCGCAGGCCGAGTCGGCGCTGGCGCGGGCCGAGCTGGCCGTGATCAGCGGCAAGCTGAATCCGCACTTCCTGTTCAACACGCTGAACACCTTGATCGCACTGACCCGCAAGGACCCGCAGGCCGCCGAGGCAGCGCTGTTGCGCTTCGCCGGCATGCTGCGCTATGTGCTGGACACCAAGCGCAGCGCCACCGACCGGGTGAGCCTGAACGAGGAGATCGAGTTCGTCCGCGACTACCTGGCGCTGGAATCGCTGCGCCTGGGCGGCCGGCTCAGCATCGACTGGCAGCTCGATCCTGCCACGCTGGAAGACGAACTCCCGCCGCTGACGCTGCAGCCGCTGGTCGAAAACAGCATCCTGCACGGCGTCGCGCCGCGCGTGATGGGCGGACGCATCCTGATCCGCAGCGGCCGCAACGCACTGAACCAGGGGCTGGAGCTGAGCATCGAGGACGACGGGCCCGGCTGCGACCCCGCGAAGCTCGAAGACAAGCCGGGCGCCCGCCGCGGCATCGGCCTGGCCGCGCTGCAGCGCCGCTTCGCGCTGGATTACGAAGGCCGGGCCCGGCTGCGCGTGCAGACCGCGCCGGGTGCCGGATTCCGTGTGGACCTCCTCATTCCGCAATGAACGCCATGAATACAAGAGTGCTGATCGCCGAAGACGAACCGCTGGCCGCCGAGGCACTGGCCGACTGGGTGAACGAGCTGCCGCAGCTCGAGCTGATCGGCATCGCCTCCAACGGTGAAGCCGCGCTGGCGGAGATCCGTGCGCAGAAGCCGGACCTGGTGCTGATGGACATCCAGATGCCCGGGCTGACCGGCCTGCAGGTGCTGCGCGCGCTCGGCGATGAGGGCCAGCGGCCCGCCGTCATCTTCACCACCGCCTACGACGAGCACGCGCTGGCCGCCTTCGAGCTGCATGCGGTCGACTACCTGCTGAAGCCCTTCTCGCACGAACGCTTCGTCGAGGCCGTCGAGCACGCCACGCAGATCGCCGCGCCGGTCGTCGAGGCGCTGCAGGCGCCGTCCAGCGAGCCGCTGACGCGGCTGATGGTGCGCGACCAGGGCAAGATCTTCCCGCTGCAGGTCGACGAGATCGAGCACCTGCGCTCGGACAACAAGTACACCGCCATCGCCAGCCGCGGCCGCAGCTTCCTGGTGCGGCTGCCGATCGCGGCCTTCGAGCAGCGGCTCGACCCCACGCGCTTCCTGCGGCTGCAGCGCGCCTGCATCGTCAACCTGGATTTCGTCGATTCGATGACGCCCGACGACAACTCGCAACTGATCGTGCAGATGCGCGACGGTACCCGCATCACGGCCAGCCGTGAGGTCTCCAAGAAGCTTCGGGAGCAATCGATATGAACCGCATCTGGCCGAGCCTCCTGCTGCTTGCCTGCACCGGCTGTGCCGAGGCGCAGCGCCTGACGCCGCCGACCCCACCGACGCCCGCGATTCCAGCGGTGCCCGCCGTGCCGCCCACCCCGGCCGTGCCAGCCGTCCCCGCGGTGCCGGCCGTTCCCCCGGTGCCGCCCGTTCCGCAGCTGACCGACGGCCGCCTCTACACGCCAGGCCCGTTCGACCGCGTCGAGATCGACGGCTCCGCGAAGGTGCGGCTGATCCAGGACGAGCGCGACCAGGTCTTCATCTCCGGCGGCGACGCGGTGCAGGACGGCGTGGAGATCGAGGTGCGCAACAAGCGCCTGACCATCCACCCGAGCGGCGGCTGGAAATTCTGGGCCGGCAACCGGCGGCTGCAGGTGGAGGTGCGGATGCGCGAGCTGAGCCAGCTGACGCTGTCCGGCGCCACCGACCTGGTCGCCGTCGGACCGATCCGCGCCGACCGGCTCGGCATCAGCATCTCCGGCGCCGGCCAAGCGCGGATCGACGAGCTGACCGCGGACACGCTGAGCTTCGACGTCTCCGGTGCCGGCGACGGCCAGCTCGCCGGCCAGGTCAAGGCGCTGAAGCTGAGCATCAGCGGCAAGGGCAAGCTGATCGCCGACTCGCTGCGCGCCGGCACGGCGAACGTTTCGATCAGCGGCGTCGGCAACGCGAACGTCTGGGTCACCGACACGCTGCACGTCAGCATCTCCGGCATCGGCAGCGTGGACTACTGGGGCCAGCCGCAGGTGAGGAAGTCGACCGAGGGGCTGGGGTCGGTCAATGCTCGGGGCGACAAGAAATAAGTGCGCGTCGGTCGTTAGCGAGAGAAGTTACCAACGCAGAGGGCACAGAGGGGCGCAGAGATCGCGGAGAAATTCAAGAGACTTCTCTGTGTCCTCTGCGCCCCTCTGTGCCCTCTGCGTCGAAAAAGCCGCTCGCGAACGGCAGATCAACCGGCCTACCCACTCACGGCTCGCCGTCCCAATAGTCCAGTGATTCGCGCTGGATCAGCGGCGGGCGCTTGCCCTTGCCGAAGAACGCGCCGGTCTTGTCCGAATCCGGGTACTCGCAGACCTCGGGCCGCTCCTGCGTGCTGATCGACAGGAACTTCAGGTCGGCGTCGGAGGTGTTGAGGATCTGGTGCGGGTACTCGGGGCCGGGCGGGATGTGGATCACGTCGCCGGCCTCGATAGGCAGCATCTGGCCGGCCACGCGCAAGGTGCCGCGACCTTCGAGGATGACGAACATCTCCTCCTGCGCATGGTGGAAGTGATAGGGGCAGCCGGTCTTGCCGGGCGGCAGCGTGTCCACGCCGCAGCCGAGCTTGCGGGCGACGGTGCCGTCGCTGACGCGGGCCATGCTCGATTCGTACAGGGGCTCGCGCACGAAGTGCTCGCGCGGCACGCTCAGGAAGTTGCGGATCAGCGCCCCTCGAAGCTCGTCATTGGTCAATTTGTTCTCCATCGACAATAGCGGATCCATGAATGATTCCGCTCCTCTCAGCATCCTGCAAGAAGTCTTCGGCTACGGCGCGTTTCGCGGCGCGCAGGCCGAGATCATCGACCACGTCACCAGCGGCGGCGACGCGCTGGTGCTGATGCCCACCGGCGGCGGGAAAAGCCTCTGCTACCAGGTGCCGGCCATCGCGCGGCACCGGGGGCAGCAGGGCGTCACCGTCGTCGTCAGCCCGCTGATCGCGCTGATGCACGACCAGGTCGGCGCGCTGGAGGAGGCCGGTGTCCACGCCGCCTTCCTGAACTCGACGCTGGACACCGAGCAGTACCTGTTCGTCGAGCGCGAGCTGATGAGCGGGCGCCTGGTGATGCTCTACGCGGCGCCGGAGCGGGTGACCAACCCGCGCTTCCTAGCCCAGCTCGACTCGCTGCACGAGCGCGGCCTCCTGAGCCTGTTCGCGATCGACGAGGCGCACTGCGTCAGTCAATGGGGCCACGATTTCCGCAGCGAGTACCTGGCGCTGTCGCTGCTGCACGAACGCTATGCCGACGTGCCGCGCATCGCGCTGACCGCCACCGCCGACGACAGCACCCGCGCCGACATCATTCAGCGCCTGAAGCTCGAAGAGGCGCGCGTCTTCATCAGCAGCTTCGACCGGCCCAACATCCGCTACGCGATCGTCGAGAAGGACGAGCCGCGCAAACAGCTGCTGCGCTTCATCCGCGACGAACACGAAGACGAGGCCGGCGTCGTCTACTGCCAGAGTCGCAAGAAGGTCGAGGAGACGGCCCAGTGGCTGAGTTCCGAGGGCATCCGTGCCCTGCCCTATCACGCGGGCCTGGACAGCGCCGTGCGCCAGAAGCACCAGGACCGCTTCCTGCGCGAGGACGGCATCGTGATGGTCGCCACCATCGCCTTCGGCATGGGCATCGACAAGCCGGACGTGCGCTTCGTCGCCCACCTGGACCTGCCCAAGAACATCGAGGCCTACTACCAGGAGACCGGCCGCGCCGGCCGCGATGGCGGCCCCTCGGACGCCTGGATGACCTACGGCCTGGCCGACGTCGTCAACCAGCGCCGCATGATCGACGAGAGCCCGGCCGAGGAGGATTTCAAGCAGGTCCAGCGCGGCAAGCTCGACGCGCTGCTGGCGCTGGCCGAGGCGACCGATTGCCGGCGCGTGCGCCTGCTGGGCTACTTTGGTGAAGCCTCCAGCGCGTGTGGCAATTGCGACAACTGCCTCAATCCGCCGGCCACCTGGGACGCGACCGACGCCGCGCGCAAGCTGCTGTCCTGCATCTACCGCTTCCACCAGCACGGCGGCCGCCGCTTCGGCGCCGGCCACCTGATCGACGTGCTGCGGGGCAAGTCCACCGAGAAGGTGGCGCAATACGACCACCAGGCGCTCAGTACCTTCGGCGTCGGCGCCGATCTGAGCGAGCAGCAGTGGCGCGCGGTGCTGCGCCAGCTGATCGCCCTGGGCCACGTCGTCGCGGAAGGCGAATACCACACGCTGGCCCTGACCGACAGCGCCCGCGCGGTGCTCAAGGGCGCGGTGGAAGTACGCCTGCGCGAGGCCAGCGAGAAGCCGAAACGCGGCAACGGCAAGTCCACGCGCGAGCGCGGCGCCCGGCCCGGCAGCAGCAGCAAGGCCGCCGTCGAGGCGATGGACCTGGACGCCAGCGCCCAGCAGCGCTTCGAGGCGCTGAAGGCCTGGCGCGGCGAAGTGGCCAAGGAGCACAGCCTGCCGGCCTACGTGATCTTCCAGAACGTCACCTTGGCCGAGATGGCGCGCCAGCATCCACAAAGCCTGGACGACCTGGCCGGCATCAGCGGCGTCGGCGCGAAGAAGCTGGAAGCCTACGGACGCGACCTGCTGCGGGTTCTCGAAACCGTCTGAGCCCGTTCAGCCCAGGCGCAGCGAGTTCTTCGGATCGCGGAACACCAGTGGGTGTTCGACCGGCCCGCCGGCCTCGGCCTTCGCCACCGCAGCCTGCACGACAGCGTGCTGCGGACTCTTCACACAGACCGGATCCGCCGCCGCCGGATCGTTCGCGAGCATGAAGGCCTGGCAGCGGCAGCCGCCGAGATCCTGCTCCTTGAGCTCGCACGATGAACAAGGCTCCTTCATCCAGCCGGTGCCGCGGTAGCGGTTGAAGCCTTCGGACTCGTACCAGATCTCGCGCAGCGGCATCTCACGCACGTTCGGGAAGGCCAGGCCGGGCAGCATCTTTGCCGTGTGGCAGGGCAGCGCGGTGCCGTCGGGCGTGACCGTCAGGAACATATTGCCCCAGCCGTTGACGCACTTCTTCGGCTTGCCCTCGTGATAGTCCGGCGCGACGAAGAAGATGCGCATCCGCTCGCCCACGCGAGCGCGCCAGACCTCGGCCACCGCTTCGGCGTGCTGCAGCTGCGCGTGCGTGGGCAGCAGTGCGTCTCGGTTGTGCAGGGCCCAGGAGTAGTACTGCGTGTTGGCCAGTTCCAGGTACTCGGCGCCGAGCTCGGCCGCCATGCCGATGATCCGGTCGATGTGGTCGATGTTCATCCGGTGCAGCACGACGTTCATCACCATCGGCCAGCCCTGGTCCTTGATCAGCCGGGCCACGCGGTGCTTCAGCTCGAAGGTCTTGGTGTGCGAGAGGAAGTCGTTCATCTCGCGGGTCGAGTCCTGGAACGAGAGCTGCACGTGGTCGAGTCCCGCGGCCTTCAGCGCGCGGGCGCGCGCCTCGGTGAGGCCGACGCCGCTGGTCAGCAGGTTGGTGTAGTAGCCCAGGCGCCGCGCCTCGGCGACGATCTCTTCCAAGTCGTCCCGCAGCAGCGGCTCGCCGCCGGACAGGCCGCACTGCACCGCGCCCATCTCGCGTCCCTGGCGCAGCACGCGCAGCCAGTCCTCGGTGGACAGTTCCTGCGGCTGCTTGGCGAAGTCGACCGGGTTGTAGCAGAACACGCAGTGCAGCGGGCAGCGGTAGGTCAGCTCCGCGAGCAGCCACAGCGGAGGGCCAGTCATGTGAGCCCCTCGCCCAGCGGGTACGCTGGTCGGTCCCCCGAGGGGACGGCGATGCTTGCGGTGTCGAGCCGCAAGCACATCGCCAGGTGGGCCGGCTTGGGAGCGGCCCGGCGCTCGGCCCTGAACACGCAGCACATCACGAACGTCATGTCGCCACCAACCAGCGCTGCTTGCGCGCGATCTCGATGAAGGAGCGCACCTCGGGCTCCAGGCCCGTTGCGCTGAAGGCCTGCTCCAGCTCGGAGACGATCGCCTCGATGCTGCGCTCGCCGTCGCAGCGCAGCAGGATCTGCGCGGCGCTGGGGTTCAGCTTCACCATGCCCTCGGGATAGAGCAGCACGTGCGCGTCCTGCGCGGGCTCGAACTGCAGCCGGAAGCCCGGGCCGATGCGCGGGTTCATGCTTCGCTAACCCCGTATTTCAGCGCCATCGCGTCGTTCATTGCCCAGAGGATGTCCAGCTTGAGCTGCAGCACCTCCAGCGCCCGCTCCTGCTGCGCGCGCGTGGTGAAGTGATCGAGCGTGACGGCCAGGCCCTGCTCCACGTCGCGCCGCGCCTGGCTGACGCGGCTGCGGAAATAGTGCAGGCCGCCCGGCTCGATCCAGCCGTAATGCTCGGGCCAGGTGGCCAGCCGCTGCTTGTGGATCTCCGGCGCGAACAGCTCGGTCAGCGAGGAACAGACCGCCTCCTGCCAGGGCGCGCGCCGCGCGAAGTTCACATAGGCATCGACGGCGAAGCGCAGTGCCGGGATCACGTGGCGCTGGTCCTGCACCTCCTCGCGGGTCAGCCCCACCGCATCGGCCAGGCGCAGCCAGGCCTCGATGCCGCCGGGGTCGGTGATGCCGTTCAGCTCGAAGCCGTCGTGGTCGAGGATGCGCTGCACCCAGCCGCGGCGCACGGCCGCATCGGGGCAGTTGGACAGCACGGCCGCGTCCTTGATCGGAATGGCGATCTGGTAATAGAAGCGGTTCGCCACCCAGCCGCGCACCTGTTCGGGCGTGGCGCGACCGGTGTTGAGCATCACGTTGAACGGGTGGTGGATGTGATAGCTGCGGCCGCGCTCGCGCAGCTGCTGCTCGAACTCGGTGCGGTTCCAGGGGGTGGCGCTCATGTGTCGATCCGCAGGCCGTCCTCGCAGACCTCGATGCCGGCGCGCGCCAGCACGGCGCGCTCGGCGGAGTCTTCGTCGAGGATCGGATTGGTGTTGTTGATGTGGATCAGCAGGCGTCGCGTGCGCGCGGGCAGTCGGCCCATCCACTCGATCATGCCGCCCGGGCCGAACTGCGGCAGGTGGCCGATGTCGCGGGCGGTCTTGGCGGAGAGGCCCAGGCGCGGCATCTCGTCGTCGGTCCAGAAGGTGCCGTCGACCAGCACCAGGTCGGCGCCGACCATCGCGTCGAAGACCGGCGGCGTGATCTCGCCCAGGCCCGGCGCGTAGAACACGGTGCTGCGGCCGTCGCGGATCAGCAGGCCGATGTTGTCGCCCGGGATGGGCGCCTCGCGGCGCGGCGAGTAGGGCGCCGGCTTGCTGGACAGCGGCAGCGCCTGCAGGCTCAGGCCCTTCACGCCGTCCATCTGGAAGCGGGTGCCGTCCAGAGGGATAGCCTGGCGCTGCACGCCGCAGTAGTGCGCCAGCACGCGCAGGATCGGGTTGCCGGTGGACAGGTCCTCGGCTACCGGATCGGTGCACCACAGCGGCAGCGGCGAGCCGCGCTCGCGCAGCATGAACAGGCCGGTCGCATGGTCCACCTGGCCGTCCATCAGCACGACGGCGGCGATCGCCGTGTCGCGTATCGAGCGGGCCGGCTGCAGTTCGGACCGCGCGCGGATCTGCTCCAGGATGTCCGGCGAGGCATTGAAAAGCACGCCGTCCTCGCCTTCGTCCGGGCGGATGAAGAGCGAGGACTGCGTGCGGGGCTTTGCGCGCACCGCGCCGGAACGGACACCCGCGCAGTTGCGACAGTTGCAGTTCCACTGCGGAAAGCCGCCACCAGCGGCCGAGCCGAGCACGGTGATGCGCATGCCGCCTTCAGCGAGCGGCGGAGTAGGCCGTGATCTCGAAGCCGAAGCGGAAGTCTTGCGCGGTCGGGGTGGTCCAGGTCATCGTGGTCTCCTTGTGAATGGATGAAGCGGGACGCTTCTGCATCCCGTAGACCATGCTCCCGCCGATCGGCGCGGCGGACCAGCCGCGTCCCTTGATTCGCCCCTCATGAAAATCATGAATCCCACCGCGGGTCACCCCGGGCCGCGATGCCAGAGCGTTGACTACCATCGCTGACCATGACCTTGCGCAGCCGCATCAACCTGATCGTCGCCTCGCTGACCCTGCTCTTCGTGGCGGCGATCATCGTGCTGCAGCTGCGCAGCATGCGCGAGTCGGTGCACGAGGAAGTCGTGGCCGCCAACCTCGTGGCGATGCAGCTGCTGCAGCGCAACGCGATGCTCTACGGCGCGCAGGGCATGCCGGCCATCCTGGCCTACCTGCAGGGCGTCGGCCGCGTGCGCTCGAACGACATCGTGCTGTACGACGACCAGGGCCGCGTGCTCTACCGCTCGCCGCCCTCGCGCTACAAAGCCGGCCGCGACGCGCCGGACTGGTTCGACGCGCTGATCGCGCCGCCGCCCTCGGTGCAGGCCATCGCCTTCCCCGGCGGCCGGCTGGTGACGGAAACCAATGCCTCGCGCGCGGCCATCGATGCCTGGGACTACATGACGGTGCTGTGCGGCGGCGCGGCGGTGATGCTGGTCGTCGTCAACGCGCTGGTGTTCTGGCTGGTCGGGCGCACGGCGCGGCCCTTCGCGCAGATCGCCACCGCGCTGGACGAGGTGGAGGCCGGCCGGCTGGACGTGGCGCTGCCGCCGCTGCCCGGCACCGAGGCGCGGCTGATCGGCGCGGCCTTCAACCGGATGGTGGTACGCCTGCAAGCTAACCTTGAAACCGAGCGGCGTCTGGCGGACAACCGGGAGCTGAACCGCTGGCTCGAGGCGGAGCTGGAACAGGAGCGCCGCCGGATCGCCCGGGAGCTGCACGACGAACTGGGCCAGTCGGTCACGGCGATGCACAGCATGGCCGTATCGATCACCCAGCGCCTGCAAGGCACCGACCCGCAGGCCGAGCAGGCGGCGCGGCTGATCGCCGAAGAGTCGACGCGGCTGTACGAGGCGATGCACAGCATCGTGCCGCGGCTGGCGCCGCTGGTGCTGGACCGGCTGGGCCTGGCCGACGCGCTGGCCGACCTGGCCGAACGCACGCGCCGCAGCCAGCCGGCGCTGGCGATCGAGCTGGAGCTGCGCCTGGGCGATGCCCCGCTGGAAGGCGACACGGCGCTGGCGCTCTACCGCGGCGCCCAGGAGGCGGTGACGAATGCCTTGCGCCACGGACAGGCGACGTACATCCGCATCGTGCTGGATCGCGCCGGCGACACGGTGACGCTGACGGTCGCCGACAACGGCCGCGGCCTGCCGCCCGATGCCGCGCCAGCCGCCGGCCATCACGGGCTGCGCTGGCTGGCCGAGCGGGCCGAGGGCCTGGGGGGGCACATGAAGGTGGCCAACCGCGCAGGCGGCGGGGTGGAGCTGCGGATGGAGCTGTCGGCGCGATGAGCACCAAGGAGAATCGTTTGCGAATAATGCTGGTCGACGACCACGCGCTGGTGCGCATGGGCTTTCGGATGCTGCTCGCCAACCACCCGGACATCGAGGTGGTGGCCGAGGCCGATACCGGCGAACAGGCTTGCGCGGACTACCCGCGTGCGTTGCCGGACGTCGTCGTGATGGACCTGACCATGCCCGGCATGGGCGGGTTGGAGGCGGTGCGGCGGCTGCTGGCCCAGGATCCGAAGGCACGCGTGCTGGCGCTGTCGGCCCATGAGGACACGGCCCATCCGCGCCGGGTGCTGCGTGCCGGCGCGCTCGGCTACCTCGCCAAGCGCAGCGCGCCGGAGGCGCTGCTGGAAGCGATCCGCGCGGTGGCCGCCCACAAGCCCTATGTGGATGCGCATACCGCGCAGGCGCTGGCGGTGGCGGACATCCAGGGCGGCAGCAGCAATCCGGCGGATGGGCTGAGCGAGCGCGAGTTCTCGGTCTTCCTGCAGCTGGCCCAGGGGCTCGGCGTGGCGCAGATCGCCGAGAACCTGAAGATTTCGCCGAGCACCGTCGGCACGCATCTGTTCCACATCAAGCAGAAGCTCGGCGCCAGCAATCAGTCGGAGCTGACCTTGGTGGCGTTGCGCTGGGGCCTGATCGACGCGGCTTGATCAGCAAGTAGCTGTCTTCGTATCGCAGACGGCGCGGGCCAGTTGGGTGCCGTCCTGGCTGCGGCGGCCTTCGACGATCACCGTCGGCAGGGTCTGCACGCGGCGGCCTTCGACCACCACGCGCTCCAGCTTGACCACCTGCGCCTGGGCGGCCGGCGCTTCGGGTGCGGCTTCCAGCACGAAGCTGGCAGCGGCGCCGACGACGGCGATCAGGGCGGTGGCGAAGAGGGCGGTGGTGTTCATGATGGCTTCCTTGTTCGGCGGGCGACTGGGCTCGTGCGTTGTTGTTCAGTGAGTGCAGTCTCGGCGTTAGGCCCAGCCTTCGCCACGCCCAAGCGACGGATCGCCGCGGCGGCGGGATGAGCCGCCGGAAGTCGCGATGAACGGGGGTGACCGACGATCAGTTGCCGCCGCGGAAGAAGCGGATGCGCTCCTCGTCGGCCGGGTGGCTGGCAATCGCGATCGGTAGGCGCAGGCCCTGCCTGGCGTCGCGCGCCTTGGCGGCGCGCTCGAAGAACAGCACCATCACCTCCGGCCGGATGCCGGCGCCCTGCATCAGCCGGCGCGAGTAGGCGTCGGCCTCGCGCTCGAAATCGCGCGAGTAAGCAGCCTGCGACAGCACGGCCGGCACGCCGGCCAGCAGGGTCGAGAAATCGCCGACGACGAGGCCGGCCACCGCCGCCACCAGGCCCGCCTGCACCACCAGCCGCATGCCGTGGCGGCGCTGCACGTGGCCCAGTTCATGGCCGAGCACGCCGACGAGGGCGTCCGGGCTGTCGGCCAGCAGCTCGGCGAGCGAATCGGTCAGCACGATGTCGCCGCCGGGCAGGGCGAAGGCATTCGGGCCCAGCAAGGTGCCACCGTCGCGCAGGTGCAGCCGCCAGGCGGGCTGCGGCCCGGTGAGCGGCAGCGCCCGCTGCGCCGCGGCGGCGAAGTTCTGCTCGATCTGCGCGCGGCGCGCGGCATCGAGCCGGCTGGGCTTGAGCAGCTGCTGCTTGTCCAGGTACTGCAGCGTCTGCTCGCCGACGACCCTCTCGGCGTTCGGTGGCAGCATCGCCACGACGCCCTGCGCCGCCAGCGGCGCGCCCCAGCGCCAGCCGGCCGCAAACAGCGCCACCAGCAGCAGCAGCGAAACCCCGACATGCCGCCAGCTCTGCATCCAGCGCACGGTCGGCGACTCGGCCAGGCCGGCGGCGACGGCCCAGGCATCCCAGGCCGTGGCGTCGCTCGTGCTCAGCACGCCGCCGTCCGGCAGCAGCACCTGGCGCTGGCCGTGGCGCTGGCGCTCCGGCCAGCAGACGCTGCGCATCGCATAACGCCGCAGTTCATCTGACTGCGGCTGCACCAGCAACTCGCGCCGCTCGAGATCGAGCCGGATCGAGGCACTGCGCTCGCGCGCGCTGCGACCATCGAAGTAGCTGAGCTGCAGCTCGGGACTGTTCACTGACGCACCCTTCGGCCTGCGGCCTGTCCCGCCAAGCGGGAGCGAGCTTGTTTGGGGCGGCCCGGCACTGCGCTCATAGCCCCAGGTCGATGCCGAAGAAGTCACCCGCCGCATCGCCGGTGGCGTCCTGCTCGTTCGCGCTGCGTCGGGACATCCAGTCCTCGACCGAGCCGTCCAGCGTCAGGCTCATCGATTCGAGCCGCAGCCGTGCGGTCTTCACCGCGGCGAACGGCCGGTACAAGCCCAGCGTGACGGCGGTCAGCAGCCAGTTCACGACCGTCAGGCCGGCCAACGCGCGCACGCGCAGATGGCTCTCGAAGCGCAGAGCCTGGCTGGCCGTGCCGGACCAGATCAGGTTCTGCGTGCGCGCAACGAACCAGGGGCCGATCAACGCCAGCGTCAGCACGTAGACCAGGGCGAATGCCACCATCGCCCAGACGAACGCAGCCCGTGACGCCGCGCCTCCCGCTGGACTCCCCAGCCCCAGGGCCGGTATGACGACCGCAGCGACGATGCCCAGCACGAACATCACGCCCAGGTACATGGCGGCACCCTTCAGGCACAGCACATAGACGCGACCCGTCGGCACGTCCAGCCGCGTGCGCTGATCCGCGCAGGCATAGCCGCCGTGCTGGTAGCGCTTGATCAGCGCGAAGCCCCAGGGATAGAAGGCCAGCATCGCCAGCAGGCCGATGCCGGCCATCGCCGCCATCTGGCCGGCGGCCACGAGCCCGTCCTGCGGGTGCTCGGGATCGAACAGCCATTGCGGCAGCATCAGCAGCAGCGCCGGCAGGTAGATCGGCAGCAGCGCCTTGTAGGCACCGGCCAGATCGCCGCGGAAGGCGAAGCGCAGGCCCCGCCAGCTGGTGTTGCCCAGCCGGAAGCGCAGGCTCGAGCGCCACAGCGCCGGCCACATCGCCGCCAGCAGGCAGAAGGCGATCAGGCCCGCCGTACGCGAGACGTGGCCGGCCAGCGCGTAGGCACCGGCCAGCACGGCCAGCAGCAGGAAGCCGCGGAACATGCGCCAGGGGTCGCCGTGGAAGGCCAGCACATGGCCGTCTACGACCGTGTTGCCGCTGAAGTAGCGCAGGCGCCGCGCCTTGGCGAACGGCAGGTAGAAGCCGATCGTGACGATGATCAGCAGCAGATTCACGATCCAGATGCGGAAGTACTCGCTGCCGGAGCCGGTGAACTCGATGCGCAGTGCGCGACTCGTTGGGGGACGGGCGGGGCCGTCGTCCATCGTGGGTTCGATCATCGAAAAAACACTCCCTTGTTGTGATGGCCGGGAGTCTCCCGAGTGGCCGGCGGGCCGGCAATGGTGTTTCTGGGGATATCCGCTGAACTTCGGGGTTAGCAGAAGTCCGCTTGTTTGCGCGGCGACATGGCGCTCCACTCTCGTGCGGGGATAGGACAAACAAAGAGGGAGAGGAACCATCATGTCATCGAGCCGACTGGACACACAGTTGCAAGGCATCACCGACCTGACGCTGCTGACGCCGATCCGGCCCGGCTTTGTCGAGGCCTTCGAGACCATCACCTACGTCGCCCGGCTGCGCGCCGTGCTGAAGACGCTCAACGGCCTGCGCCTGGCCTCGCGCGAATCGACGCTGCCGGCCTCGCCGTACACCGACGTGGTGAGCCGCTACCGCATCGTCCATTCGTTCCGCTGGGCCATCGTCGACCCGGCGCCGGGCAGCGGCGAGCCGCACAAGCTGCTGCTGAACGTCTGCTTCGACGGCGGCTGGGAGCCCTATATGCGCGTGATCTGGCGCGACCTGGGCAGCCTGCTGGACATCATCCTGTGCCACTGCAGCAGCTACACGCTGTCGGTGACGACCTCGTTCGAGCGCTACGCCCAGTGGGTGCGCGACAACGAGATCCCGCCGGGCTTCCTGTTCATCGAGTCGGGCCGCTCGGTCAGCGACCACGAGTACCTGGCGCGCCAGGAACTGCTGGAGCGCAGCGGCGGAGACAGCGACGGCAATGCCGGCCTGGCGGCGACGCGGCTGCACAGCGACCCGCCCGGCTTCAGCGCCGCGCTGCCGCAGGCCGCCGACCAGCGGCTGGCGATGGCGATCCGCGGCCTGCCGGGCCTCTCCGCGCTGTACCTGCTGGCGCGCTATTTCGGTGACGACGCGCCCGACGGCGCCTGCCTGCTGCGCGCCACCCGCGACATCCTGTTCGAGCTGCTCGCGCTGGACACCCGCGTGCTGTTCCCCGAGGGTTCACCGTTCCGCGAGCAGTACTACCCGCAGCTCGGATGGCTGGAGACGGTGCCACCGCTGCCGGAGATCCGCCCGCGCGAGTTCGCCTACCGCCCAGCCGACGTCCAGGGCGGCATGCTGACCGGCTACACCAATCTCAGCAGCGGCGCGCTGGTGCTCCTGCATGTGGAGGACGCCGCCAGGGCGCGCGCCTGGCTGGCCGCGTTCCGGCCCAGCACCGAGCAGGACGGCCAGCACCACCGCCATGAAGCGGATGGCTACTATCGCAACATCGCGCTGAGCCTGTCGGGCCTGGTCGCACTGGGCGCCGGCGACGCGGTGCTGGCGCGCTTCCCGCAGCCCTTCCGCGAGGGCATGGAGCAGCGCGCCGGCACGCTGGGCGACCTGCGCCACAACCACCCGAAGTACTGGAAGACCCCGCGGCGCAACTGGCCACAGGGCGACGCGGGGCCGATCGACATGGCCAGCGTCCACCTGCTGCTGCAGCTGCGCCAGGCCGACCCGGACGCGCAGCCACTGGCCGAGGTGGTCGCGGAGATCGTCGGCGCGGACAGTGGCCTGGCGGTGCTGTCCGTCGAGGCGATGCGGCGCAATGCGCTGCCCAGCCACGAGGGCCGCGGCGGGCCGCTGGTGCGCGAGCACTTCGGCTTCGTCGACGGCATCAGCCAGCCCAGCGCCGACGTCAAGCCCGGCGACACCTGGTCCGACCGCGTGCCGCGCGGCGAGCTGCTGCTCGGCTACCCCACCAGCCGCGACCGGCACGCAGTGCCCGAGCAGGCCGACGCGCTGCTGGACAACGGCACCTTCATGGTCGTGCGCAAGCTGCGCCAGCACGTCGACCGGCTCAATCTGCGACTCGACGCGCAGGCCGCGGCGCTGGGCGTTGCCAAGCCGGTGCTGCTGGAGAAGCTGATGGGCCGCACCTTGGGCGGCGTGCCGTCCGCTCACCCGGGCGAATCACGCGGCAACGACTTCGACTACCGCGGCGATGCGGACGGCCGCCGCTGCCCCTTCCACGCCCACATCCGCCGTGCCAACCCGCGCGACCGCCTGCCCGACGGCAGCGCCCAGGCGCCGACGACACCGCGCCTGCTGCGCCGCGGCATGTCCTACGGCGCGGCCTACGACCCGCATGCGACCGAGCCGGCCGAGAAGGGTCTGTATTTCATCGCCTACAACGCCAACATCGCCGAGCAGTTCGAGACGATCCAGCGCTGGATCGCCGGCGGCAACGGCAGCGGCGGCTACAGCGGCCAGCCGGATGCGCTGATGGGCGTGGCCGAGCCGGGCAAGCCGCGGCTCTACCGCGTGGAGATCGACGGTCGGGCCGTCACGATCGACCTCGGCGACCAGCCCTTCGTCGAGCTGCAGTGGGGTGCGTACTACTTCGTGCCCTCGCCGGCGGCGCTGAAGAACATCGGCACGCTGCTGGCGCCGCAGCCGGCGCGAACGCCGACCTTCAACGCACCACCCGTCGACGATTTCGCCGGCTGGCAGCTCGCCTTGGAGGACACCGCCACCCGCGACCTCGCCTGGGCCCATGTGCGCAGCCGACCGGGCGGCGCGCTGCGCACCGCCTACGGTGTGCTGGTGGGCGACGCGAAGCTGGTGATGCAGGTGCTGCGCAATGCCCCGGACCGCTACTCGGTGCGCGGCTATGGCGAGCGGATGCAGGACTCGATCGGCCTGGGCTATCTCGGCCTGGATGCGGACACCGGCCACAACGAGCAGGCGCCGCTGGTGAACGCGGCGATCGAGGCCATCGGCGAGCCGGAGGCCTTCGAGCGGGCCTACGTCCATGCCAAGACCTTCCTGGCGCCGCTGCGCGCGACGGCGGCCAAGCTGCATCTGTCCGAAGCCACGCTGGACCTGGAGCAGCTGTCGCTACGCGTGCTGGCCGAGCTGTGCACCGACTGGTTCGGCCTGCCCGACCGCGTGCACATGTGGGGCACCGAGTTTCACCGGGCGGACGAAACGCCGGCGCCGCGCTGCCCGCGCGACTTCGTCGCCGTGTCGCGCCACGTTTTCGGCCCGCATCCGTCGCCGACGGTGGACCGCAGCGGCAGGGCGGCCGGCACCGCACTGCAGAAGGCTGTGCGCGACTGGCTGGCCACGAGCCCGGACCTGAGCCGGCTGGACCTCGTGCGCCGCACCCTGGAGGCCGTGGCGCCGCTGAAGGCGCAGGGCGACGCGACGATCGAGGAACGCACGCTGGCCGGGATCATGCTCGGCTTCTCGCCGACCGTGCACGGCAACCTGCTGACGGCGCTGGGCGGTTGGGCCGCGAGCAAGGCGCTGTGGGACCTGCAGCTGCTGTGGCCCAGCACGACGCCGAGCGCCGACCCGAAGGCGGCCGCCGATGCGGCACTCGACTCGGCACCCGCCGCCTACGCACGCGCCGCGCAGACGCTGCGCGCGCCGCTCGTGAAGATGATGATGCGCTCGCCGGTACCCGCTCAGATCTGGCGTTATGCCAAAGGCGTGCCGCACAAGCTCGGCGAAGTGACCGTCGTGGAGAACGACCTGCTCGTCGTCGGCATCGCCTCGGCTGCCGCACAGGCCGGCTGCAGCCATTTCGTGCCCTTCGGCGGCGACCGCAACGACGCCGTCAAGCCGGCGCCGCTGCACGCCTGCCCGGGCTATGCGATGGCGATGGGCGTGATGATGGGCGTGGCCGCCGCGGTGCTGGAGGCGGGCACCTTGCGCGCCTCGCCGGTGCCGACGGTGCTGACGCTGCCCGTACTGCCAGGGGAAGGTGCCTAGGCCTTGGCGCGCAGCTCGTGCAGCCTGGCAAGGTGCCAGGCCATGTCCAGCCGCTCGAAGCGGCTCTCGGCGGCATCGAGCCAGCGGGTGGCGGCCTGGCCGCGGGCGATGGCGATCTCGGCCTCGCAGAGATCGGTGAGGGCCAGGTCGTGCTCGGCGCCGCGGCGCTGTGCGGCAGCGCGGGCCAGCGCCAAGTAGCGGGCGGAGATCGAGGCCTCGTGCGGCAGCGCCAGTCGGGCGGCAGCGCGGCAGGCCATCGCGACGCCGAACCAGTCGTCGTGCCGGCGGCCGCGGCGCAGCGCCTGCGCGACGTGGCGGCGCGCCGCCATCGGGCGTTCGTGGGCCTCCAGCACCTCGGCCAGCCAGCCGTGGTTCAGCGAGCTGAACAGGCCGCCGCCGCGTGGCGCCAGCCAGGCGGTGGCGTCCTGCAGCTTCAAGAGTGCCTCCGGGTCCAGTTGCGCCATCCAGGCGCCATAGGCACCGGCGGCGTGGCCCATCGAGAAGGTGAACAGGCTGCGCACCAGGCCGCCGATGCGGTGCGCCTCGGCGGCGGCAAGCTGCGCCTCGACCCAGCGGCCCTGCCACAGGTAGACTGCGGCGCGCCAGCCCTGCACCGAGGCTTCGACCGCATGGTTGCTGGCGCCGATCAGCGACATGGCTTCGTCGAATTGCACCTGCGCATCGGCAAAGCGCCCCTGGTCGCCGAGCACCTGTGCCCGGCAGGCCAGCGAATACGCGAGGCCCACGGCCAGGCGGCCCGGCCGGCGCGCCTGCTCGCGTTGTGCAAGACGCTGGGCGAGGATGGCTTCGTCCAGCAGGGTCAGCGCTGGCGCGTAGTCGGCCGCGGCGGCGCGCAGCTGGCCCAGCGTGCCGCGCAGCTGCGCAACCAGGCCGGCGTCGGCGATGCGCTCGGCCGCGGCCAGGCCGCGCTCGCAGTGCGGCAGCCCGTCGCGCGCCTCGCCGAGCGCGTAGCTGACGTAGCCAAGCCAGTACTCGGCGCGTGCGATCAGCGCCGCGTCCTCACTGCCGCGCGCCAGCTCGGCGGCATGCTGCAGCACGCGCAGGTCGGCGCGCGAGGCGTCGAACACGCAGGCCATGCCGAAGCGGTAAGCGACGTTGATCCAGCGCTGCCGGTAGTGGTCGTCGCCGGCCAGATGCTCCAGCGCGGCCAGGGCGGCGCGGTATTGCTTCTTGGCCCGGTCCAGCGAGGGCACGGCCAGCGCCTGGTCGCCGGCCTGCTGCGCATGCTCGAAGGCCTTGGCCCAGTCGCCGGCGGCACCGTCGTGATAAGCCAGCAGCTCGTGCGCGGCGACCTGGGCGTCGTTCGCGCGCAGTTCGGCGGCGATCCGGCGATGCATCTGCTGGCGCTCGTGCAAGCCGATCGCCTCGTAGACGATGTCGCGCGTGATGCCGTGCTTGAAGCGCAGGTGGCCGGCGCGCTGGTCGGGGAAGACGAAGTCCTGCTCGGCGAGCGCCAGCACGGCGGGGTCGTCAGCGCTGCGGCCGGTGAGGCGCTGCAGCAGCCAGGCGGGGATCACGTTGCCGATGACGGCGGCGGCGCGCAGCAGGCCCTTGTGCTCCGCATCGAGCCGCGACATGCGCGATTCGACCAGGGCGCTGAGCCAGGCATTGCCCGGCTGCTGGGTTTCGTTCGAGCGGCGCTGCGCGGCGGCGTTGCCGGCAACATCGTTGGCCAGCGCGTGGCACAGCTCCTCGATGAACAGCGCATTGCCGCCCGCATGGCGCTGGACCTCGACGGCGACGAAGGGGTCGGTGCGCGGCAGCAGCTGCTGCACGGCCTGGGTGGCCTCGTCGTCACTGAACGGATGCAGCTCCAGCACGGCGGCTTCGCTGTCGCTCGCCACCGGAATCGGATCACCGGGTGCGCGCGGGCGCGTAGCGGTCAGCAGCATCAAGGGCAGCTTCTTCTGCTGGGCCAGCGCCATCAAGCGATGCAGCAGCTGCAGGGTGGCATCGTCGGCCCACTGCAGGTCATCGATGAACAGCAACTGCGGCACCTTCAGCGCCTGCGCAGCCAGCAGCTCCAGCAGCGCCTGCAGCCGCGCCTTCGGCGGCAGCTCACTCGCCTGGCGGACCTCGGGCACGTCGGTCAGCGCGGCCAGCATCTGCAGGAAGGGCTGCAGCGGCTCGGCGCTGAGGTAGGCCTCGCAATAGCCGCGGTGGACCTGGCACTGGCGGCCGGCGGCGCGGCGCAGGAATTCCTCGGTCAGCCGCGTCTTGCCGACGCCGGCGCCGGCGCGCAGGCTGAGCCAGTGCGGGCGGGCGGCCAGCGCTTCGTCGAGCGCAGCGTCCAGCCGCGCGAGCTCGCGTTCGCGGCCGATGAAGGGCGTCAGGCCGCGCTGGACGCTGGCCTCGAAGCGCCGGCCGATGGCCGCGCGTCCGTTCACGGCAAAGGCCGCCAGCGGCGCCGCCCGGCCGCGCAGCTGCAGGCTCTGGCGCTCGCTCATGCTGAAGAAATGGCCGTGCAGGCCCAGCGTCTCCTCGCTGACGAGGATCTCGCCGGCGCGCGCCGCATCGGACAGGCGCGCGGCGATGTTCGGCGCATTGCCCAGCAGCTCGAAGCGGCCGCGCACCTCGTCGCCCTCGTGCATCAGCACCAGGCCGGCATGGATGCCGGAGTGCAGGTTCAGCGATTGGGTCCAGCCCAGGGGCGGGCGCATCCGGCGCACGGCTTCATGCAGCTCCAGCGCCGACTCGACGGCCCGGCGGCCGTCGTCTTCGCGCGCCTCGGGATGGCCGAAGATGGCCAGCATGCCGTCGCCCTGGATGCGGATCACCAGGCCGCCGTGCTTGGGGACCACGCGCTGATACAACGCGCGCAACTCGGCCAGCATCAAGGCGTAGTGCTCCGCTTCGACCGACTCCGCGAGCCGGGTCGAATCCGAGAGATCGGCAAAAAGGATTGCCAGGTTGCGCCGCTGCCCTAAGCCTGCATATGCCGGCGCCTGTTCGGACAGGTCGGTCATGAACTGCTCTGCTGTCTCGAAATATGGTGTGAATATTAACGCTTGATTTCTGCAGATTGTGCGTTTGGTGGAGCAGAGACGCATCCGTCCGCGGACGGATCGCGGAGGCAGGGTCAGGCCGTGATCAGGCGGGCGCTGAAGGCCGGCAGGTCTTCCTCACGCAGGCCCAGGAAGATCGGTTCGCCGTCACGGCGATGGATGTTGATCTTGGCGTTGTAGACGCGGTGCGGGCGGCCGTGCTTGTCGGCGATCTCGAACTCGCTGATGCCGAACTCGCCGCGCCCGCCTTCGGCCTTGCCGGTGAGGTAGCAGGCAATCTCGTCGATGGCGGCGCCGGCCAGCACGAGGCCGTTCAGCGCCTTCAGCGGCTGGCGCGTGCGCTCGACGAAATCCACGCTGTCGATGCGCACGACGTCGCTGCTGGTCTCCCCGCGCATCAGCGTATTGAACTTGCCGACAAGGATCTGCCCCGGCAGCGCGCGCTCGATCATCCGCGCCAGCTCGATCGTCACCTGGCCGACCAGGTAGCTGAACGAGGTCGGGTTCAGGCCCTCGCTCTGATAGAACTCATAGTGCGAGCCGACGTGGAAGCAGGCGCGCAGCTGCGGCACCGACTCCGGCCGCTGCGCGCGCTCGCGCGCCAGCGCGTTGTCGGCCAGGATGAACTGCATCAGCTGGTAGAGCTCGACATTGGCCTCGATGCCGCGCATCCGGTTCCAGATGTAGAAGCCGTCGCCGGTGGTGGTGCGGGCGAAGTTGATGTTGATCTCGCTGTCCAGCAGCTTGGCGTAGGCGGCGTTCACCGAGCAGGACAGGCTGTTGAGCTGCACGACCTGCTCCAGCGGCGACAGCAGCGAGAAGCCGACCGCATCGAACAGGATCACCGCGCGGTCCTCGACCAGGCGGATGCCGTAGCGCGCCACGATGGCGGCGATCAGGTCCAGGCCCAGGCCCTGCTCGGGCTCGAACGGCAGCTCGATCCGCAGCGGGGTGATGCCCAGCGCCGCGGCCATGTGCTCCAGCTCGGGCATCGGCAGATGATCCGGCGTGCCCAGCAGTTCCTCCAGCAGGCGGTTGCGGCGCCGCGCTTCGTCCTCGTCACCGCCACCGCCCACGAACTCCGTCAGCAGCGGGTGGGGCGCCACCAGCAGGGTCAGGCCCTTGGCGACCGGCGTCCAGCCGAACACCAGGTTCTCGCCCAGGTTCCAGAGACCGTAGAGGAACTGGTCCAGCACGACGATGTTGTCGCGCAGCTGGGCTTCGCTGACACCCGGGGGAAGGGGATAAGCCATGAAGCCGTCAAGCCATGATCTGCGCTTGCGGATTTCTTCTGACACTCGGCAGTCTCCGACGATGGTTGTCTTTTGTTTCAACCACTATTGTCGGCGACTCGGGGGCGGAGCCGAACCCGGGAAACACGGGTCCGCGAGCTGGAGGCTTGTGCGTCCGGGGTTCGGCTCGTCAGGCGCGGGGCTGCATCGGCATCCCTTCAACCACGGCGCACCGGCTTCGTGGCGGCCTGGGCCAGCATCTGGCGGCGCAGCTGGCCTTCGACGCTGTAGCCGGTGACGACCACCGTCGGCAGCTGCTTGACGGCCTTGCCGCTGACCACGACGCGCGGCAACGTGACGACACCGGCTTCCTTGGCCGACGGGGCGGCCTGGGCGACACCGGCAGCCATCGTCAGGGCGGCGGACAGGACGGTTGCGAGGGTGATTTGCTTGCTCATGGTGGGCTCCGTTTGGGTTGCGATTCAGCGGTTTGCTGCTTCGATGAACTCAGTATCGGAGCCGACCCGAGGCATTCACAGCCGCTTGCGACGAAGCGCAGGCAGCGCGGCGTGAACTGCAGGCAGCGCAGACTGGCGGTGAAGCGCTCGGGCAGCGCAAGGACAGCCACTGGCGTGGGCAAGGCGCTCCGGCCTATGATCACCGGTTGCCTGAAAGTCCCGTGTCCATGCCAGAAGCCGATTCCCCGTCCGCCCCCGCAGCGTTCGAAGCCCCGATGATCCGCGTGCGCGGTGCGCGCACGCACAACCTGAAGAACATCGACGTCGACCTGCCGCGCAACCAGTTGGTCGTGATCACCGGCTTGTCCGGATCGGGCAAGTCCAGCCTCGCCTTCGACACGCTGTACGCCGAGGGACAACGGCGCTATGTCGAGAGCCTGTCGGCCTACGCGCGGCAGTTCCTGCAGCTGATGGACAAGCCGGACGTCGACGTGATCGAGGGCCTGTCGCCGGCGATCTCGATCGAGCAGAAGGCCACGAGCCACAACCCGCGCTCGACCGTCGGCACCGTCACCGAGATCCACGACTACCTGCGCCTGCTCTACGCCCGCGCCGGCACACCGTTCTGCCCGGATCACCATTTGCCGCTGGAAGCCTCCAGCGTCAGCCAGATGGTGGATGCCGTGCTGGCGATGCCGGACGAGAGCCGCCTGATGCTGCTGGCGCCGGTCGTGCGCGACCGCAAGGGCGAGTTCACCGAGCTGTTCGAGGACCTGCAGGCGCAGGGCTATGTGCGCTTTCGCGTCGACGGCGCGACGGTGGAGGCGCCGGACTTCCCGGCGCTGAAGAAGGCGGAGAAGCACGACATCGACGTCGTCATCGACCGCATCAAGCTGCGCGCCGACACTGCCGAGACGCTGCGCCAGCGGCTGGCCGAGAGCTTCGAGGCGGCGCTGCGCCAGGCCGACGGCCGCGCGCTGGTGCTGAACATGGACTCCGGCACGGAGACCATCTTCTCCAGCAAGTTCGCCTGCCCGATCTGCAGCTACTCGCTGCCGGAACTGGAGCCGCGGCTGTTCTCGTTCAACTCGCCGGTGGGCGCCTGCCCGACCTGCGAAGGCCTCGGCCAGACCACCGTGTTCGATCCCGATCGCGTCGTGGCCTTCCCGACGCTGAGCCTGGCCAGCGGCGCCGTCAAGGGCTGGGACCGACGCAACGCCTATACCTTCTCGATGCTCGAGGCGGTAGCCGCGCACTACCAGTTCGACATCGACCAGCCCTTCGAGGAACTGCCGGAGGCCGCCCGCCAGGTGCTGCTGCGCGGCTCGGGCAGCGACGAAATCACCTTCACCTATCAGGGCGAGACCTCGACCGGCAAGAAGCGCTCGATCAAGCGCGCCCATCCGTTCGAGGGCATCCTGCCGAACCTGGAGCGGCGCTACAAGGAAACCGACTCGACGGCCGTGCGCGAGGACCTGGCCCGCTACATGGCCGCCAAGCCCTGCCCGAGCTGCGAGGGCGCCCGTCTGCGCCGGGAAGCCCGGAACGTCGTGCTGCAGCCGGCCGATGCGCCCGAGGGCTTCAAGGGCCGGCCGATCTACGAGGTCGAACACTCGACGCTGCGTGAGTGCCTGGCCTATTTCGAGCAGCTGCACCTGAAGGGCGCCAAGGCCGAGATCGGCGACAAGGTCGTGCGCGAGATCACCTCGCGGTTGCGCTTCCTCAACGACGTGGGCCTGAACTACCTGAGCCTGGATCGCAGCGCGGACACGCTGTCCGGCGGCGAAGCGCAGCGGATCCGCCTGGCCTCGCAGATCGGCTCGGGCCTGACCGGCGTGATGTACGTGCTGGACGAGCCCTCGATCGGCCTGCACCAGCGCGACAACGACCGCCTGATCGCCACGCTGCGGCGGCTGCGCGACCTGGGCAATTCGGTGCTGGTCGTCGAGCACGACGAGGATGCGATCCGCGCCGCCGACCATGTGCTGGACCTGGGCCCGGGTGCCGGCGTCCACGGCGGGCGCGTGATCGCGCAGGGCACGCCGGCCGAGGTGGCGGCGAACCCGGAGTCGCTGACTGGGCGCTACCTCAGCGGCGCCGCCCGCATCGAGGTGCCGCGGCAACGGCACCAGGCCCCCGACGGCGCGCACCTGAAGATCGTCAATGCCCGCGGCAACAACCTGAAGGGCGTGACCGTCGAGATCCCGGTCGGGCTGCTGACCTGCGTGACCGGCGTATCCGGCTCCGGCAAGAGCACCCTGGTCAACGACACGCTGTACGCGGCGGTGGCGAAGAAGCTGTACCAGAGCCATGCCGACCCGGCGCCGCACGACGAGATCGAGGGGCTGGACGCCTTCGACAAGGTCATCAACGTCGACCAATCGCCGATCGGGCGCACGCCGCGTTCGAACCCGGCCACCTACACGGGCCTGTTCACGCCGATCCGCGAACTGTTCGCCGAGATGCCCACCGCGCGGGAACGCGGTTACGGGCCCGGCCGCTTCTCGTTCAACGTCGCCGGCGGCCGCTGCGAGGCCTGCCAGGGCGATGGCGTGCTGAAGGTGGAGATGCACTTCCTGCCCGACGTCTACGTGCCCTGCGACGTCTGCCACGGCAAGCGCTACAACCGCGAGACGCTGGAGGTGCTTTACAAGGGCCGCAACATCACCCAGGTGCTCGGCATGACGATCGAGGAGGCCGCGGCCTTCTTCAGCGCGGTGCCGACGCTGTCGCGCAAGCTGCAGACGCTGCTGGACGTGGGCCTGGGCTACGTGAAGCTGGGTCAGAGCGCGACGACGCTGTCCGGCGGCGAGGCGCAGCGGGTCAAGCTGGCGCTGGAACTCAGCAAGCGCGACACCGGTCGTACGCTCTACATCCTCGATGAGCCGACGACCGGCCTGCACTTCGCCGACATCGCGCTGCTGCTGAAGGTGCTGCACCAGCTGCGCGACGCGGGCAACACGATCGTCGTGATCGAGCACAACCTCGACGTCATCAAGACGGCCGACTGGCTGATCGACATGGGCCCGGAAGGCGGTTCAGGTGGGGGCCAGCTCTTGCTGGCGGGCACGCCGGAGCAGCTCGCGGCCTTCGAGGGCAGCCACACGGGCCGCTACCTGAAGAACCTGCTGCCTGCTGCTTAGTTGGTGACGCGGCGGCGGCGCGTGACGGCGGCCAGCGCGGCCACGCCGCCCAGCATCATCAGCCAGGTGCCAGGCTCGGGCACCGTCGGCGTGACCGGTGTCGTCGGGCCGCCGGGCAGACCTGGCCCGGTGGGCTGGGTGATCGTCGTCGGCGTGCCGGGCGGCAGGATCGGCACGCCAGGCGTGCTGATCACCGGTCCCGCGCTCGTCGGCGCCGCACCGGGGAGCAGCGAACCGGGCGTGGCGGGCAGGCCGCTGTCCAGGCTCGGCGGTGCCGACATCGCCGCGAAGCTGGTCGGCGATGCGCCGCCCGGGCCGGCGCCGGTCGGATCCATCTCGAGTTCGGTTTCCGGCGGCGCGGCCTCGTTCGTCGACGAGGCGGGCGGCGTTGCGGCGGCCATCATGGCCGGCGGCGCGGCCACGCGGCGGATACGGCTGACGTTGCGGCACACGGTGGGCACCAGGATGCACTGACCGTCCTCGCAGTAGACGAGGCCGCGTTCTTCCATCGCATCGCTCCACTTCGAGCGCGTGACGGTCTTGCAGATGCTGCCATTGCCGAAGTACATCTCGCGGATGTCGCTGCCGTACTGGGCCTTGCCGTTGATGCCGTCGCGCTTGATGCTGACGATCTCGTCGTAGTCGCGCTTGGCCATGCGGGCCTTCAGCTTGGCGCGGGTGTCGGCGGGGATGTCCTGGTAGCGATCAACGGCGGCGACCACGTCGCCCATGAAAGGATTGACCCCTGGCCGGTCCCAACTGCACGCAGGCAGCGTCGCCCCGGAGGCGGCGAGTGCGAGTGCTGCGAGAAGTGACATGGGCGTTTCCTGTACATCGGCAGATGCCGATCGTCTGGACATCGGCCCTGCTCATGGGGGTGGGTATCGTCACTCCTCGCTTGGGTCGGCGATGTAACGAAGCGTTGGAAAAGTGTATGGGCTCGATTGTGACGCCAGGCATGCGCGTCCCCCCCGGTCTGCGGGAGCAGTGCTGCGTCAGATGTCACGAACATGCAACGCGGGACTTACCCACCCCTGCACACCGAGGCCCTGCATCACTCTGCTGCGAGGGCAAGAAAAAGCCCGGACCATGCCCGGGCTCTTGGCTATCGGCAAATCGCCGACAACAAACCAATCACTTCAGGTGGCTGTTGATCAGCTTGGTCATCTCGAACATGTCGGCCTTGGCCTTGCCGAAGATTTCCTTCAGCTTGGCGTCGGCATTGATGACGCGCTTCTGCAGCTCATCCTGCAGCTTGTTCTTCTTGATGTACTCCCAGACCTTCTTGGTCACGTCGGTGCGCGGCAGGGGTGTCGCGCCGACGATCGCGGCCAAGGCAGCGCTGGGAGTCATGGCCTTCATGAAGGCGGCGTTCGGCGTGCGCTTCTTGGCGGGGGCCGCAGCCTTCTTCGCCGGAGCAGCTTTCTTGGCCGGGGCCGCCTTCTTGGCCGGAGCGGCTGCCTTCTTCGCAGGAGCGGCCGCCTTCTTCGCTGGGGCTGCGGCCTTCTTTGCAGGAGCCGCAGCCTTCTTGGCCGGCGCCGCTTTCTTCGCGGGCGCAGCAGCCTTCTTCGCAGTTGCCATTTCGATTCTCTCCATCAAAGTGTTGTTGATGTGCCGGGCCCGGGTGAAGGCCGCATAAGCCTTCGTTTCTCTCTAGCACCCTGCGGCGGCAATGGTACTGCGCGCCCTCGGCGCTGAGAAGCGTTTCATAGAGGAGAAGCCTCGCGAATGGGCCTTCAATCGCCAGGTTTACCCTGGGTTGTCGCGCCTGGGCATCAACGCGGGCCTCAATAGACGTCGCGACGCAGCCGTCCGTCGGCGATCAGGGCATCGACGCGTGCGTCGCCGAGCCGCTCGCGCAGCACCGAATCGACGCCCGCGGCCATGCCCTGGAGGCTGCCGCAGACGTAGATCGCGGCGCCCCGGTCGAGCCAGTCGACCAGCGTGTTGATCGACGCATCAAGCGCGTGCTGGACATAACCCCGAGTCCCGACGTCACGCGAATAGACGCGGTCCACGCGTTCGAGCAGGCCGCTGCGCTGCCAGGCGGTGATCTCGTCGTCGTAGTGCGCGTCGTGCGCGGCGCGGCGCTCGCCGTACAGGAGCCAGGCAGGCGCGCCGGCACGAAACGCCTGTGCCTTCAGATGCGCGCGCAGGCCGGCCAGGCCGCTGCCATTGCCGATCAGGACCAGCGGGCGGCCGGCATTGGCACCGATGCGGAAACTGCGATGCTCGCGCAGTCGCAGCGGCACGCTGTCGCCGACGGCCAACTGCTCCGTCAACAGGCCCGAGGCCAGGCCGAGGCTGCCATCGTCGCGGTGCGACTGGCGCACCATCAGGTGAACGCGGCCATCGGCGGGCAGCGAAGCGATCGTGTATTCGCGCGGCGCCTCGCCGGCATGCAGGTCGCCGAGCCCCAGCTGCATCAGGTCGCCGGCCTCCCAGTCGGGCGGCGCAGCCCCATCGGCCGGCGCGAATTCGAGATGGAAGACCGCACCGCCCTCGCTGCCGGGATTGAGCAGGCGGCGCTCCAGCAGGCGCCAGGGCAAGAAGGCAGCAGCCTGGAAGTCGGAGAGCTCGACCGTGCCTGCCAGATGGCTCAGGGCCTGTCGCCATCGATCGAGGGCGTGCGCATCGTCGCGGTCCACCTCGATGCGATCGAACATCGGCTGTGCGCCGCGCGCGCGCAGCCAGCCGTCGAGCAGCCGGCCGAAGCCGCAGTACTGCGCGTAGGTGGCGTCGCCGAGCGCCAGCAGGCCGAATTGCAAGCTGGACAGATCGAGGTCCTCCCGCGTCATCAGGTCGCGCGCGAAGACGGCGCCGCTGTCCGGCGCATCGCCCTCCCCATAGGTGCTGGCGATGAAGAGCGCATGGCCAGCCAAACGTAGATCGGCCTCGCGCACCTCGCTCAGCGCCATCAGGCGCACCGGCAGGCCGGCCAGGTGAAGGGCGCGCGCCGTCGAGCGGGCGATCTCCTCGGCGCTACCGGTCTGGCTCGCATGCAGCACCAGCACGGCCGGCGCGTCATCGGCGGCCGGCAACAGCGCGGCAAGTTCGGCCCGCAAGCGCTGGCGGCGTCCGCGCTCGCGCATGCCGACGGCGATACACAGCGCCGCGTATGCCAGCACGATCAACAGCGCCCAGGCCTCGCGGCTCACGACAGCAGCGCCTCCATCGCCGGGCTGAAGCGCTCGGCGAATCCGCCGCTCTCCGTGCGCTGCACGAAGTGCGCGGCCAGGCCGTGAGCGCGGGCCAGCGCGAGCCCGTCGTCGAGCCCCAGCACCATCAGCGCGGTGGACCAACCGTCGGCCCACATCGCGCTCTCGTGCACGACGCTGACCGAGGCCAGGCCGTGGGCGATCGGTTCGCCGCTGCGCGGATCGATGCTGTGCGACAGGCGCCGGCCGGCGTCGTCGATGCGGTAGCGCCGGTAGTCGCCCGAGGTGGCGATGGCCAGGCCGTGCAGCGCGATGCGCAGCGGCGGCAGGCCGGCATCGGCGGCGGGCGCCTCGATGTCCACCCACCAGGGCTGGCCGTCGGGCTTCAGGCCGGCACCGCGCAGTTCGCCGCCGACCTCGGCCAGGTGATCGGCGATGCCCAGGTCCTCCAGCACCTGGGCGACCCGATCGACGGCATGGCCCTTGGCGATGGCGGAGAGGTCGAGCCGCGCGCCGCCGGGTTGCAGCAGGCCACGGCCATCAAGTTCGAGTGTTCGCCAGTCGCGACGCACACTGCCTTCATCGATCGGGCCGGGCGGCCCGAAGCCCCAGCGGCGCACGACCTCACCCATGCCAGGATCGAAGGCGCCGCCGCTGGCCTCGGCGATCTGCAGTGCGGCCCGCATCACGGCGGCGAAGCCGGGCGGCAGCGCATGGCGCGTGCCGGCGGCCGCGCGATTGAAGATCGAGAGCCGCGAGCCCGGCTCCCAGTGGCTCATCTCGTCGATGACGGCGTCCAGCGCACGCGTGATCGCCGCCTCGATGGCGCCCAGGCGCAGGCCGTCCGGCGCGGCGAAGCGCACCGACCAACTGGTGCCCATCGTGCCGCCCTGCAGCGCGTGGACGGTCTGGTCCCAGGGCGGCGGGGTGCCGCGGATCTGCAGGGGCACGAGCACCCGCGCGGCGGCAGACGACATCAGCGCGGCAGCACCTCGAAGGTGGCGCTGACGGAAGCGCGCTGCATCGGCTTCTCGCGCGTGCCGCCCATGCCGCGCTCGCCCGCACTGGCGCCGATCCAGTAGACGCCCGGCTCGGTCCACTCGGCGGTGAACTCGCCGCGCGCGTCGGTCTTCAGCGAGATCTCGCCCATCTTGTAGCGATAGCGGTTGCCGCCGCGGCGCACGGTCACGGCCGTGTCGGCCAGCGGCTTGCCGTCGAGCAGCAGGCGGAAGCGGCTGTGGTCGCCGTTGGACAGGTCGGTGACGGCATCCAGCGGCAGCAGCTCCAGGCCCTCGCCTTCCGGTGCGAAATCGATCTTGCCAGGTGCCTCACGGCTGACGAAGGTCTGCTGCCGGCTGCTCGTCACCACCAGCCCGGTGACTTCGGCGCCGGCCGGGATCTCCTTGTCCAGCGTCTCGGGCGTGGCGCGGAAGCGCTTGGTCTCGCCGCCGAGCTTGTAGCTGCCCATCATCGCGCTGCTGACGTTGCTGACGCGGTAGCTGCCTTCCTGCGGCAGGTTGAGGTCGAAGCTTTCGCGATTGCGCGCCAAGCTGCGGTTCTGCGGCTCGATCTTCAGGCCGCCGGGGCCGGTGATGCGCAGCGTCTCGAGCTTCAGCGCGCGCTCGAAGATGAACAGGTCTTCGGACACAGCGGCATCCACCGTCACGACGACTTCCTTGTTGCCGGTGGCGACGGTGGCGTTGGGCAGCAGCCAGGGCATGTGCGCCTGGGCCGAGAGAGGCACGACGGCGGACAGGACGCCGGATGCGACGGAAAGGGCGGTCAGGATCTTGCGCATGTTCTTTGTCTCCTTCGTCATCAGGGCTTGACGCTGAGTACCAGCGCGCCGATCTCGTCGTCGCCCTGGATCTTGGTCTCGCCGGCGGCCTTCACCGGCCAGCTCAGCGGAATGCGGCGCAGCTCGCGGCCGCCGGCCTCGCGGCCGACTTCGACGACGACCTCGTACTGGCCGGCCGGCAGATTGGCCAGCGCCGGATGCCCGCCCAGGCTGATCGCATGCTCGCCCGGCGCGCGCGTGGCGCCGCTGACGCCATCGGCCGGCAGCGACAGCGCGCGGCCGCCGGCGCGCCACCAGCTGCGCATATCGCGCAGCCATTTGGCGCCGCCGTTGTTGGGCTTCTTGGTGTCGTACCAGAGCGCCAGCTGGGCCGCGGCTTGCGTGGTGTCGCCGCTCTTCTCGAGCCAGACGGCGACGTAGGGCTTGTGGTACTCGGCCACGTTGATGCGCGGCAGCTCGATCTTCAGCTGCACGTCGGCGGCCTGGGCCGCCGTGGCGCCCAGCGCCGTGAGACCGGTCAGGCCGGTGAGGGTCAGGTGTTGGAGCTTGGTGTTCATGTCAGTGGATCAAGATCAGAGCCAGCAGGGCTGGCAGGACGAAACCGAGGCCCACCAGGGGCCAGGTCAGGGCGCGCTGGGCGGCGTGGAACTTGAGGATCAGCAGGCCGGTGATAGAAAACAGCAGGCAGGCAACGGCGAACACGTCGATGAACAGGCTCCAGGCCACGCCCGCGTTGCGCCCCTTGTGCAGATCGTTGAGATAGGCCACCCAGCCGCGGTCGGTGTCCTCGAACTCGGCGGCGCCGCTTTCGCGGTCGACCCGCACCCACGAATCGCCGCCCGGGCGCGGCATCGGCAGGTAGACCTCATCGGCGGACCACTCGGCCGGCTCGGCGCTGATGCCGGCACCGAAGGCCTGGGCGAGCGCCGCCCGCGTGTCCGGCGGCAGCGGCGCATGGTGGTCCTTCTCGTCGGCCGCCGGCTTGAGGGCGGCCAGCGGCGCCGGGGCGAGCTGGGCCTTCTTCGACACGACCTTCGGGTTCACCTCGATCCAGCTCGCGTGATTCAAGGTGATGCCGGTCAGCGCGAACAGCAGCATGCCGATCAGGCAGATCGCCGACGAGATCCAGTGCCAGGTGTGAAGCGTCTTGAGCCAGCCGGCTTTGGAGGCTTGGCTCATGTATCGGCCCACATGCGAAGGAGGTTGTGATAGTGGCCGGTCAGGGCTGTGACCTCGGCGGTGTCGCCATGCGCGGCGCGCAGGCGCTGGATCGTCTGGTCGAGTTCGAACAGCATGCCGCGCTGCGCGTCGGAGCGCACCATGCTCTGCGTCCAGAAGAAGCTCGCCAGCCGCGCGCCGCGCGTGACGGGCGTCACGCGATGCAGGCTGCTGGCGGCGTAGACGACCATGTCGCCGGCCGGCAGCTTGACCTCGTGCTCGCCGTAGGTGTCGGCGACGATCAGCTCGCCGCCGTCGTACTCATCGGGCTCGCTGATGAACAGTGTGGAGGAAACATCGCTGCGCAGCGGCAGTTCGGAACCGAGCTGCCGCATCACCGCACCGTCAATATGCATGCCGTACTCACCGCCGCCTTCGTAGCGGTTGAACAGCGGCGGCAGCACGCGCAAGGGCAAGGCCGCGGCGAAGAACTGCGGGTGGCGCAGCACGGCATCTCGCACGCGCGCGCCGAGTTCGATCGCCACCGGATCGTCGGCGCGCAGCTGACGGTTGCGCTTGACCTGGGCGCCTTGCGGACCCACGGTGGCGCGGCCGTCGCTCCAGTCGGCCGCCTCCAGCCGGCCGCGCAGTTCACGCAGCGGCCCGGGGGCGAGCACGGCTGGAATGTGCAGCAGCATCGATCAGTAGTCCATCGAGGCGGTCAGCTGGGCCGCACGCGGCGAGCCCGGCGTGTAGCGGTAGCCGCTCTTGTTGATCGCCGCGATGTAGTCCTTGTCGAACAGGTTGGTGACGTTCAGCTGCATCGTGATGTTGCGGTTGATCTTGTAGCTGGCCATGGCGTTGAAGATCGTGTAGCCGTCGACCAGCTTTGGCGTACCGATCGCGCCGTCCGTGCCGCGGTGCAGCGCGCCATTGTGCAGCGCGCCCAGGCCCAGGGTCACGCCGCTGCCGAGGTCATAGGTCGTCCAGGCGGTGAACGCGTTCTTCGGCGTGTAGGCCAGCACCGAGCTGCCGTCCTGCGCCACTGCGGTGCCGGCGACGATCTTGGTGTCCATCGTCGTCAGTCCCGCGCTGACGCCCCAGGCCTTGGTGATCTGGCCGACAACGCCGATTTCCACGCCCTGGACGCGCTGCTTGCCGACCTGGTAGTACAGCTTCGAGACCGAATCCTGCACGACCTGATTGAGCACATCCGTGCGGTACAGGGCGGCCGTGACGGTCAGCGTCTTGTCCAGAAGGTCCCACTTGGTGCCGAGCTCGTAGGTCTTCGTCTTCTGCGGCGCGAAATCCACGCGGTTGGCGCTGTTGCCAGTCCCACCCGCAGCCAGCGCGAAACTGGAGCCGCCCGGAGGTTGCGCGCCGGTGGCGTAGTCGACGTAGATGCTGCCGTTCTCCACGGGCTTGTAGACCAGGCCGATCTTGCCGGTGTAGAGCCAGTCGCTCAGCGTCAGCGACGTGGGGGTGTAGGTGCCGGCGATGGCGGTGGCAGTGGTCGCGGTGACGAGCGTGGTGGCGTAGTAGTCGGTGCTGTAGTGATCGGCGCGCAGGCCGGCCGAGAGCAGCCACTGCGGCGTGATCTCGATCGTGTCGAACAGGTAGGCGCCGACGGTCGTCGTCGAGCCCTGGGTCACCGCGCCGTTGCGCAGACGTGTGTAGCCGGTGGCATCGGGGTTCGGGTTGTACAGATTGGCTGCGGTCCAGCTACCCGTGTTGGTGATTCCCGGCACGTTGAAGACGGTCGCGGCCGAGCCGTAGTAGCCCCAGCTTTGCTGCTTCTCGTCACTGATTTCGGCGCCGATGCTGAGGCTGTGCTTGACGCCGCCGGTCTTCACTTCGCCGCTGAAATTCAGCTGGTCGGCGAGGATCGTGTTGATCTGGTCCTTGTTCGTCGGGCTGGAGCGCGCGATGGTCCAGGTGGAGAAGTCGGTCTGGCTCGGCGTCTTCAGATTGGCCGTGGCCGCGGTCCAGGAGGTCAGCATGTACTGCTCGGCCGTACGCCCGTAGCGAGCCGTGTTCGTGAGCTTGAAGCCGTTCTTCAGGTCGTGTTCGATACGGGCCGTCAGCATGTCGGACTTGACGTTATCGAAGTCGCTGCTGGTGCCGTAGAAGTTGCTCGAATCGACGCGCGGTGCCGTGCTGATGTAGGGCCGCGTGGTGTCCGGCGTGGTGAAGCCGGGCAGGCCGATCGTCGGCACGCCGCCATCGGGGATGTTGTCCTGCTTGATGTGGACCGCGTCCAGGAAGATGCGCGTGTCGGTACCCAGGCCGATGGCCAGCGAGGGCGCAATGCCCCAGCGCTTGTTCTTGATCTCGTCGCGGCCGGCAACGCCGTTGTCCTGCACCACGGCGTTTACACGCAGTGCAATGCCAGACTCCACATCCAGCACGCGATTGACGTCGACCGTGCCGCGCTTGAATGAGGCGCTGCCGAAGCCGAGATTGCCGCTCAAGGCGTTCTCCAGCGTCGGCTTCTTGGTGATCAGGTTGATGTAGCCGGTCGGCGAGGAGCGGCCGACGTCCGTGCCGGCTGGGCCCTTGATGACTTCGACCGATCCGAGGTTGAAGGTATCGCGGCTGATCGAGGCGATGTCGCGGATGCCGTCCACGAAGATGCTGCTGGACGCGTCGTAGCCGCGCATGTAGATCGCGTCGCCGGTGTTCGTGCTGCCGTTCTCGCCGAGGAAGAAGGTGCTCACGCCCGGGGTGTTGCGCAGCGCTTCGGTCAGGTTGGTGGCGTTCTGCTCGCGCAAGACCTGTTCAGGGATGACCTGGATCGTCTGCGGTGTATTGAGCAGCGGGGCTGTGTACTTGGTGTTGGACGAAACGTCGCTCTTGTAAGGCACGTCGGCGTCGGCCGTGGCCTTGATGGTCGGCAGCGCATCGACCGGCTTGGCCGCGTCGGCCGCATGCGCCATCAGGGGGGCGCCCAGGGAAGCGGCCAGCGCGGCCAAAGCGGGGGCAGCAGCCGCATGCTTGCGGCTCTTGATGAAGGACATTGGAGTCTCCGGGGGGATGATTCGGGAGGGCCCGTCAGGTCGGACCAGGAACGCCTGGGAGGCGTTGCACTTCTAGATGATAAGTATTCGCATTTACGAATGTCAACAAATTCGGCATCACTTGTTGCTTGTTCGCGATGTTGTGTGCGCTGAGCGCGCGCCGCCGCTGATGTGACTCGGCTAGTGGTGGCGGCCGTGGCCGCCACCGCCGCCCACTTCGTACTCCAGGCCGGCGTCGGCTTCCCATTCGACCGGACGGCCGTTGTCGAGGTAAGGCTCGAAACGGGCGCTGCGGATATCGATCAGCGCCTGCTGGTCCAGCCGATCGAAACCGGACGAAGTCTTGATGCGCGCCGTCTTCAGCACGCCCTCGACACCCACGAGAATGCGCAGCACGACCAAGCCCGACTCGCCGAGGCGCCGCGACATCTGCGGCACATGCGGCCGCGGTTCGACCAGATAGCGCACCGCACTCGCCGGAATCATCTTCGGCCCGGCCGAAGGTGCGGCGGCGACCACGGGCGGCGTCGGGGCCGGCACCGCCGTCGGCTTGACCGGTACGGGCGGCGGCGGAGGTTCATTCAGCGCAACGGCCACGATCGGCGGCGCCACCGTGATCGGCGGCGGCGGCACCAGCGGCACCGGCACCACCAGGGGCAGCCTCACTTCGCGTATCGGTTCCGGCGGCAGCACCTTGGGCGGCGGCGGTTCGATCAGCCGCACCTGGACGGGCTCGGGCTTCAGATGCAGGCCATGGCGGACCAAACCCTGCGCCAGCACCCAGCCGATGCCCAGATGAAGGCCCACCACCACCAGCCACATGCCGCGCCGACGCGGCGTGCCCGACCAGCTCCGCTCCAGCGTTGAAGCCGTCAGCAGCGTTGGTGCGGCTTGCTGCTTGATGCTGGCGACGTCGGGACTGCGCTCAGCCCGGCCTTCCGGGGTGGACAGGCCGGGCATCTGCGTGTCGGTAAGTGCAATGGTGTTCACGGGCGTACAGCATGGCGACAAGAAGTTGCAGAAATGCTAACACCAAATACGAATTATTCTCATTTTCGCGTTGTGGCATGGCCGCATCTCGCACTTCCCCGGGGTCCGCCGCGCACGCTCGCACCTATATGCTCGGTCCCATGATGAAGACTCTGATTCGTTGGCTATTGCTGGCCGCCGCACTATTGCTGGTGGCTCACCTCTATCCCGGCGTGCAGGTCAGGAGCTTCGTCTCCGCGCTGATCGCGGCGCTGGTCCTGGGCTTGCTGAACACCTTGCTACGGCCGCTGCTGGTTTTGCTGACGCTGCCGGTGACGGTGCTGACGCTGGGCCTCTTCCTCTTCATCATCAACGCGCTGATGTTCTGGGCCGCCGCCTTTGTGCTCGACGGCTTCCGCGTCAACGGCTTCACGGCGGCACTGATCGGCTCACTGATCTACAGCCTGTGCGGGATGGTGATCGACGTCGTGATGGAGCGCGTCTTTCCCTCAGAGGAATAGCCGGGCCTGCTTCAGGGCAGCTCCGCGCCGGGCGGCACGCCGCGCGGATAGAGCTCTGCCAACAGCTGGCGGCGCTGATAGAGCAAGGTACGCAGGCGCGCGTCGATCACCGCGGCCTCGATCTGGTCCGCGTCGCGGCCCTTCGATTGGCGCAAGCCCGAGCGCAGGCGGTCGATCGCGCCGTTCAGGTCGCCGACGGCCGCGCGTGCCTCGCCCTGGGCGCGCACGGAACGCAGCGGCTGGCCCAGCTTGGTCCACAGCTGCGCCAGTTCCTGCCAGGCCAGCGCGTCGCGCGGCATCAGGCTGACATGGGTCTGCAAGGTCTCGGCCGAATCGCGGGCGGACGCGGGGTTCTGGTCCACCATGGCGAGCTGGGCCCGCATCATCATCATCGGACGCGAGCGCTCGCCCGACAGCTTCTGCAAGGCCGCGAAGCCGTCGGCCGCGTGCTCTCGCGCCTGGTCCAGTTCCGCACGCAGGTAGACCAGAAGGCGGTCCGCGCGCTGATCGTCGCCGATGTCCTTGAGCATCGCCTCGGCGCTGCGCAGGCTGTTCTCGGCGCGGTTGAAGTTGCGCATCTTGATCGAGGCCAAGGTGCTCGCGTAGCGGGCGGCCAATTGATCAAAGGCCTTGTTGGGGCCGGTCTGCGTATCGCGCGCGCCGGCGTCCAGGTTCTGCAGCACCGCCCAGGCCTCGGCACGTGGATCCATCAGCACGCGCGCACGGGCGGCCATCAGTGCATGCTCGGCATTGCCACGCGGGCGAACCGGATCGCGCGGGCCGATCCGGGAACGCGCGTCGCCGATGCGCTCGCTGGTCAAGGGGTGCGAACGCAGGTACGGGTAGCTGCCGGAATCCTGCAGCTGATAGGCCTGCTCCATCCGCTCGAACATGCTGTACATGCCGCCCGGCGCATAGCCGCCCGCCACCATCACGTTGTAGCCGACCCGATCGGCCTCGCGCTCCATGTCGCGAGAGAAGGCGAGCGAGGCCGCCTGCGCCGCCGCCTGGCTGCCGACGATCGCGGCATTGGCCATGTCCGGGCTGCCGTGGCCGCGCGAAGCCGCGATCAGGCCCAGCAACAGGCCAGCCGTCGCCAGCAGGCTGTTGCGCGAGTCACCGGCGATCCGGCGCGCGATGTGGCGCTGCGTGACGTGCGACATCTCGTGGCCCAGCACCGAGGCAAGCTCGTCTCGCGAGCCCGTCATCGCGATCAGGCCCAGGTGCACGCCGACGAAGCCGCCCGGCAGTGCGAACGCGTTGATCGACTTGTCACGCACGAGGAAGGTCTGCCAGGCGAAGCGCTCGCTGGTCTCGTCGCTGATGTTGCCCAGCTTGCGTGCGGCCTCAATCAGCGGCTGCCAGGTGCCGTCGAGGTACTCCTGCAGCAGCGGGTCATCGACGTAGTCGGGGTCGAGCCAGATCTCGCGCATCACCTCGTCGCCGATGCTGCGCTCGCGGCCGATGTCCAGATCCTGCGAAACCGAATCACCCAGGGCCGGCAGGTTGACCTGGGCCTGGCCGAGCGGCGCACCCGTGCTCAATACCGCGGCGGACAGCAATGCGGCAAGGACCCGTTTCGGGCGCTGGGGAAATAACTTCGACAACAAATCCACGTCTCCGGCAGGCGGGCACTCGCTAACTATGATGCGAGCTCCCAGGTTTCCCGAATGTTGCCACCCAGTATGAACTCTGCACTGACGCATTTCGATACCCAGGGCCAAGCCCACATGGTGGACGTCTCGGGCAAGGAAGTCACGCATCGCATCGCCCGCGCCAGCGGCCGCATCGCGATGCTACCCGCGACGCTCGCGCTGATCATGAGCGGTAACGCGAAGAAGGGCGACGTGCTGGGTATCGCGCGCATCGCGGCGATCCAGGCCGCCAAGCGGACCGCGGACCTGATCCCGCTGTGTCATCCGCTGCCGATTACGCGCGTGGCCGTCGAGTTCGAGGTCGATGCTGGCAACAGCCCTTCCGTTCTCTGCACCGCGCAGGTCGAAACGCTCGGCCGCACCGGTGTCGAGATGGAAGCGCTGACCGCCGTGCAGGTCGGCCTGCTGACGGTCTACGACATGTGCAAGGCGGTGGACCGCGGCATGGTGATGGGCGAGATCCGCGTGCTGGAGAAGCACGGTGGGAAGAGCGGGGATTGGGTCGCGCCGCCCAGGTAAAGCGCTACGTCAGCGCATTTCCTTCCAGTCGTACTCACGCTTAGGCGGCGCGCACTGGAAGGGCTGCTCTTCCGGTTTCGTCACCACCTTGCAGATGGCCAGCCATTCGTCGCCGGTCGGGTTGCGGAACTCCTTCAGCCGCTGAACGATGTAGCGCGCGCGGTCGTCATCGCCGGTCGCGTGCAGCGACTGGGCCCAGGCCATCATCAGGCGTGCATCGATCAGGTTGTGCCCGGTCGCGCGCGCCGCCTGCAGCGCGTATCCGCCCGGTTCCAGCGACGTGGCGGCGGCGTAGTCGGCATGGTGGGCGAAGAAGGTCGAGCGCTGCCCTTCCTCGATCCGCTCCGTCAAGGGCCCGGCATGCTGCGGCGGAACGTAGATGACCACGACCCGACGGTAATCCCACACCGCATACAAGCTGCCCACGATGACGGCGACGCCGGCCAGCAACAGCGGCACCTGCAGGCTCGGCCCGCGCCGCGTGCCCGGTTCCAGCGGACCGAGCGCCAGCCCGAAAGCGAAGGCCGCCGGCAACAGGAAGTACGCATACCAGAGCGGGTACTCCAGCAGGCTGTGCAGGCCAATCATCAGCACGATCATGAAGGCACAACGCCGCACGGCCGCATCGCTGCTGTCGCGCGCCAGCATGCTGTCGCGAAATGCCCGCCACAGCGACCAGCAGAGCAGCCCGACGATCAACAGACAGATAGGGATGCCCAACTCCACCGCGAGCTGCATCACGATGTTGTGCGAGTGATCGAAGAACGCGATCGGACGATTCGGGAACGGCGTCATCGTCCAAGCCAGGTTGAACTCGCCCCAGCCGACCCCGGTCCAAGGATTGCGCTTCACCAGCTCCCACGCGTTGGCGAGGATCTTCATCCGCTCGGGCGAACCCGCACCTTCCGATGTGATCCGCGATTCGGCGCCGAAGGCGTGGCCACTGCCCGAATTCGCCCACAAGTACATCGCATACCAGCTGACGGCCATCATCAGCGGCGTGGCGATCAGCGACCAGCGGGAAGTGCGCTGGAGCTTGCGGTCGAGCAGGCCCCAGATGGCGAGCAAGAACACGCCGACCATGCCAGTGCGGGAAGCGCTGAGGACAACGGCGAAGACGAGGCCGAAGAGCAGCAGCGGCAGCGCGACACGCGCACCCTTTGCCTTGAAGCGTTCGTCTTGGTCGGTGAGGTACACGGCGGCAACGCTGGACCACATCAGCAGACTCGCCAGATGGTTCGGCTGCCGCATATTGCCGAGTGCGCGGCCGGGAATGCCGGAGCGGGCGATGATCTTGCCGTCGGCCAGGTCAGGGAAGAAGACCTGGACAACGCTGACCAAGAGGCTCAGCAAACCGGCGGCGAGGAGGCCCCAGCACAGAGCGTTGAACCACTGGCGGCGCTGTGGCTGGTCAAGGCCCCGTGCGCCGAGCATCAGCAGCAGGGCGGTGGAGAGCACGGCCGTGGCGGACACGGCCAGCGATGCAGGCAGGCCATTGAGAAGCCACGACACCGACGGAGCGATGACAAGAGACAGCAAGGCCCACGCCGCGGGGCGGCTGCCAAACTGCGGCTGCGCTGCGGACAAACATAGAAGCACACCTCCGGCGCCAAGCACGGCTGCGAGCTGATTGAACAGCGTGGACGACGGCGTGAGGTTGAAGGCGACGAGCGGGGCCGCGACGCAGAAGAGGAAAAGCGAGGCCCAGGCAAACGGGCCGATCGACGGCGTCTCAGAGTACATGGACTTCAGCATGGGGCGGCATCATCACATGAAAGCCGCCGCAGCCTCTTCATGCCGCATTGAACAAGTATTGGCTCACCTTCGGATTGCCCTGCCGCCAGAGCACACTGTCGATGAAATAGTGATGCACATTGATAAACAACCACATGCAGGCAATCGCAAGCGCTACACCCTCACCGTACCTGGGCACGCTGCCTGTGCGCCAGTAATCGAGCAAACCGGGCAAGAGCCAGAAGCCCAGTGCACCGAGCACCAGGCCTCCCATCGCGAACTTCACAAGCTGCCTGCGATCGACGATCACTGCGTTCGAGGATTGCTCATTGATCTTGTAGCGCCATACAACGGCCATGTACTGCAACGAATGGAAGAACGGCACGACCAGAACGAAGGCCGCATCCAGCGTGACGAATACGGTCCAGATGTAGAGAGTGACGACGTATGCCACGGTCCCTGCCAGCGGCCACTGGCGCCAGCCAAGCCCCGTCTGCTTCCACACCTGAATGCTCCAGTAGCACGCAAGACCGGCCCAAGCTGTCGTGATCGCCGCGATAGCGCAGGCCCCAACGACCAGTAAAGGCGGCACCGAGTATTTGATGCCGGCTACACCCCAGTAAGCACGACCGAAGTTGCTGCCATTGGCGATGACCCATGCAGCAGCCCAGCAGGCATAGGCATTGACCAGCAAAGCCTTGCGAGCGTCCGCCCGCCAGAACTGCTTCTTTAGAGCCGCATCCATCATCGCCATACCGAAGCCCTGCTTGACGTAGTGCCAGCCGACGAGAGCACCCATCAAGTTGATCATCAGGGCAAGCAGGAAGCCCTGTCCGTGGAACCATTGCCAACTACCCAGCGCCAGAAAGATTGCCAAAGCGATAGGGGCAGCAAAGCCGGCGAACCACCAGCGAAGTCGCAAGGACTGTGGCAACCCGTTATGCCTCAATTCACTCCAGGTGCCGTAGAAGAGCTGATACGAATGTGCAAAGTGAGGATGATTGACGATGTTTGCCAAGAGAAGCATGACAAGCGCCAGTTGAGCAATTGCCGCGCTATCCAAATGGAGCATTCGTAACGCGAGCAAGGCCAGGACAGATCCGCCGCCAAGCAGCATAAGGTCCGACCAGGGGCCAAACAGGAAGCGCGGCGATTGCCGGGGCAAATGGTTAACGCGGCTCATTGAGCCCCTCTCCTCCACAAGATAAAAAGGGACCCGAAGGTCCCTCGTTTGATGCTAGCCCTTGAATTACGGACTCGGGGCGGCAGGAGCCGCGACATTGTTCTTGGTAATTGCAGCAATTGCAGCAGTTTGGGAGGCATCAATCGTATGCGTGACGTTCCATGTGACGGCCGAATCACCAATAGTGGGCGTCCAAACAATAGTCTTTCCGTCGACACCGGTGCCGATACCAGACCCAAGCGTCGCAGTGATAACACCTGTTGCGGCAACAGAGGCGGAATCAACTTCCTTAGTCTTGGTGAAAGCAGGAACACCAGAACCAGCAGTAAGACTTGCCGAATCATTACCGCATGCCGTGGCAGTACCGCCAGCGGCAACACCGGTTTGCTGCACGCACAGAGCAACAGCAGACTTCAAAGCATCGACAGACGACAGAGCATTTCCGAGCTTGGCCTTGATCGTGTAGTCACGATATTGCGGAATCGCCACCGCCGCCAAAATGCCAATGATCGCCACAACGATCATCAGTTCGATCAGGGTGAAACCTTGTTGGACGCGCTTCATGCTCATGTTGGGTAGCTCCAGGGTGTGAGGTGAGGGGACAAGCAAAACTGTTGGGAACGCACCCTCTGAATGCAGGGGGCGTGCCAGCCGAATGGCGCTGCTTTTCCGTGACCCGGTTCACGACCGTTACCGCTCGTTGCGGAAAAGGCGACCAATCGCGTCAGATGCGTTCAGCGCAAAGTGACATTTCTTGTCACAGCTTACGAATCTTGCGCTTCAGAAAGCAAAACCGCCTGCATCAGCAGGCGGTCGGCGGATTCGAGTGGCGAGCGTCGCGTCAAAGCTTGATCACCTGCCCCACCTGCAAGGCCCTCAGCCGATGCCCGCTGGCCAACTCGGCCACCTCGCTCATCACCGCATCGACCTCGCCCGGCTTGATGTGCGTGATGTGCACGTCGACGCTGCCACCCAGATGCGCCAGCTCGCGGCCCAGTTCGGCGGGGCACAGGTGGCGGCTGATCTTGGCAAGCTGATGCTCGTCGTCGCTGAAGGCTGTTTCGATCACCAGGTGCGCGACCTTGATCTGCCCGAGCCGCTCCCACAGCGCCGGGTTCGGACCGGTGTCGCCGGTGAAAACCCAGTAGCCGGCGTTCTCACCACCATCGACGGCGAAGCCGACGGCCGGCACCGTGTGTTCGGCGCTGAGCACCTCCACTTCGCGGCCACGGCCCAATTGCAGGCGCTGGCCCACTTCGAACGGGTGCAGCGTGATCACGGGGTTCTCGGGGTTGGGCAGGCGAGTGAAGTCGGGCCAGATGATGCCGTTGAAGATGTGGCGGCGCAGTGCGTCGAGCGTTTCCGGCAGCGCGTGGACCCGGATCGGCGGGCACCCGGCCTGGGCGCGGATGCGCAGCACCGAATCGGCCAGCAGCGGGATCGAGAGGATGTGATCCAGATGCGAGTGGCTGACCAGGATGTGATCGATGCGCGCCAGTGCGTCCAGCGGTAGGTCGCCCACGCCGGTACCGGCGTCGATGAGCACGTCGTCATCGAGAAGGAAAGCGGTCGTCTTGTAGCCAGCGGCAATGGCGCCGGAACAACCCAGGACGCGAATGTTCATCAATGAAAACGTTGGAGAAAATCGAGCGCCAGGTGGCGCGGGCGAAGAGCTCCAATGTACGCAGCTGCGGGCAGGAAACAAGGCAGCATTGCCCTGTTTATCGGTGGAACTTGGCGGCGTGAACAGCTTTCGGTGACACCGTGTGACTTGCTTCACACGGCCCGCCGCGCGGCGGCGCCTGGACCGGTTCAGCCCTGGATGAACTGCATCTGCGTGCCGGCCAGCTCGATCAGGTCGCCGCTCTTCAGCGCGATCGATTCGCCGGTCAGCGGGATGCCGTTGACGCTGGGGCGTGCCGCCCCTTCGACGTGGGCGAACACATAGCCGCTCGGGCGCTTGGTGATGGACGCGACCTGCACGCCGGGCTTGCCGACGGTGGTGACGACCTTGGTCAGGCTGACCTCGCGGCCGGCCGCCGCGCCGGTGAGCACCTTGATGGAAGCCGGCGTGGCGGCGGCCGCGGCGGGTGGCAGGTTGCCGAAGGACGACGGCAGGCCGAAGCCGCTGGGCGTGCCGCCGGGCGAGGCGGCCGCCAGGCCGATGCCGGAGCCCGGTTTCAGGATCATCGTCTTCTCGTAGTCGCCGCTGTCCTCGACCAGGTACTTGATCTTGTACTTGCCCACCTCGACGACATCATTGTTGGCGAGCAGCTGCTTCTTGATCGCCTTGCCGTTGATGTAGGTGCCGTTGGTGGAGTTCAGGTCTTCGATGAAGACGTCGGCACCCACCATCTGCAGCACGGCGTGCTCGCCGCTGACCGCCAGGTTGTCGATCACGATGTCGTTGTATGGACGGCGCCCGAGCGTGGTCTTGTCCTTGGTGATCTGTACCTCCTTGATCACCACTCCGTCGAGTGAAACCACCAGCTTGCCCATGCTCGAGACCTCAAGTCAGTTTGTCTGTCTTATAGCGCTTGCAGCTGGCGCCCTGCCCAACACCGCCGTTGCTGCGTTGATCCAACATGCTACCGAATGATTTCATCCGCCGCGCTTGCCGAAGGGCCACCAGCTGCGGCTTTCGGCCTTCACCCGGCCTTCCGCGCGGGCCAGAACCAGGGCGATATTATCCCGGCCGCCCATCTCATTCGCGTTGTCTATCAGCGCCTGCGCGGCTTCCGACAACGAAGGGTTGTTCAGGAGCAACTGCCGCATCGCATCGTCTTCCAGCATGTCGGAGAGTCCGTCCGAGCAGAACAGGAACACGTCGCCCGGCTGGATTTCGTGCAGATGCAACTCCAGCATCACCGCGTCCTCGACGCCGACGGCCCGCGTGACGAGGTTCTTGTTGCTTGAAAAAACTGCCTCTTCCGGCGTCAGCAGGCCCGCGTCCAGCTGTTCCTGCAGCAGCGAGTGGTCGCGGGTGATCTGGCTGAACTGGCTGCCGCGCAGCCGGTAGGCGCGTGAGTCGCCCACGTGGCCCAACAGCAGCCCTTCCTCGCGGAACACGCCCAGCACCAAGGTCGTGCCCATGCCGGCATAACGCGGATTGGTGTTGGCCGCGTTGAAGATCGCGCGGTTGGCGTTGTCCACGCAGATGTCCATCGCGCGGCGCACGTCGGCGGTGGTGGCGCCCGTGCCGGATTCCTTCAGCCAGCGACCCAGTTCGGCCTTGATGAAGCTGGTGAGCATCTGGCTGGCGACCTCGCCGGCGTTGTAGCCACCCATGCCATCGGCCAGCACGGCCAGGCCGACCGATTCGTCCAGAGCGACGGAGTCTTCGTTGTTGTCGCGCGCGCGGCCGACGTCGGTCGCGGTGAAGAACTCCAGGGTCATGGCTGCGGGCTTGGTTTGTCGGTCTTGTCTGCGGCGGCAGGCGCCTCCGGCTCGTCCGGAGTGGCGGAATTCTGCCCTGCTTCGGGCGCGTCCAGCCTGATCGTTTGCGCGAACGGGTCGACGGCATCGGCAAGCCCCATGCCGGCAGCGTCGCCAGAGCCTGGATCCGATGCCGCTTCGCCCAAGCCCTGGGCCAACACGGCTTCCAGGTCTTGCGCCAGTTGCTCGCCGCTGGCGTAGCGCAGCTCGGGCCGCTTCTCCAGTGCCAGCGCCAGCACGAGTGCCAGCGATTCGGGCAGGCCGGCACGATAGTGCCGCACATCGGGCGGCGGCTGGTTGGCGATCTGGTGCATCAGCTTGGCCATCGAGTCGGACTGGTGCGGCAGATGGCCCGTCAGCAATTGATAGAGCAGCACGCCCAGCGAATACAGGTCGCTGCGGCCATCCACCTTCAAGCCGGCCAGTTGCTCCGGCGACATGAAGGACGGCGTGCCCAGCACCAGGCCCGTGCGGGTGCGGCTGCCGTCCGCGATGCGCGCGATGCCGAAATCCATCACCTTCAGCACGCCGCTGGCGCGATCCAGCATCACGTTGGCTGGCTTGATGTCGCGATGGACGACGCCCTGGCGGTGTGCGTAGTCCAGCGCGCGGGCGAGGCGAATGGCGATGCCCAGCACTTCCGTGGCCGGTAGCAAGGTGCCAGTGCGGGTGAAGTGGCTCAGGTCCTGGCCCTGGACGTATTCCATGACGATCCAGGCGTCGTCGCCGGATTCGCCGGCGTCCAGCACCTGCAGGATGTCGGGGTGCTGCAGGTGACCGGCGGCGCGGGCTTCGCGCATGAAGCGCTGGCGGACGTCGGCCAGGTCATCCGCCGAGAACTCGCGCTGCAGCGCCAGCAGCTTCAGCGCGACCTGACGGCCCGTCTGCTCGTCGAGGGCCAGGTAGACGGCGCCCATCGATCCGCGGCCCAGTTCGCGCTCCCTGCGGTAGCGGGCCAGCGCAGCAGCGGGCTGCGGCGGCGTTGAGGACGACGGGGAGTCCTCGTCCGGCCGGACATTCTTGCCGCCGATCAGCCGGCGCCAAAAGCCGCCACCCTCGGCGCCGCTCATCGCTCGACGTCCTGCGCCACCGGCTGGCCGGCTTGGCGCGCCTTCATGAACTGGCCCGCCGCCAGCACGATCAGCGCGCCGACGGCACCGGCTACGTAGCCTGTCGTCTGAGCGGCCTGTTCCAACGAAGGAGCCCAGCCCAGCAGCGCGGGGTCATCCACCGCCATGCTGCCGGCGATCCAGCCCAGCAGCATCGCCCCGAGCGTGATGATGACCGGGAAGCGCTCCATCAGCTTGATCACCAGCTGGCTGCCCCACATGATGATCGGGATCGACACCAGCAGGCCCAGCACCACAAGCACCATCTCGTGCGCCTTGTCACCGGACTGCGCCACCCCGGCGATCGCGATCACGTTGTCCAGGCTCATCACGAAGTCGGCCACGATGACCGTGCGCACGGCCGCCCACAGGCGCTCGTTGCCGGGGATGTTGGCATGCTCGCCCTCGTCCTCCGGCAGCATCAGCTTGATGCCGATCCACAGCAGCAACGCCGCGCCGGCCAGCTTCAGGTAGGGCACCTGCAGCAAGGTCAGCGCGAACAGGATCAGCACGATGCGCAGCACGATCGCGCCGGCCGTGCCCCAGAGGATGCCCAGCTTGCGCTGCGATTCAGGGAGGCGCCGGCAGGCCAGTGCAATCACGACGGCGTTGTCGCCACCCAGCAGGATGTCGATCAGGATGATCTGCGAGACGGCCAGCCAGAAGTCGGCGGTGAGGAATTGGTCCATAGGCGTGGAGCGGGATCTTACGGCAGGGGGCGCGCCAAAATGGAACAAGCCGCCGGCTGCGGTATGCAGCGGCGGCTTGCTGGCAGGGAGCTAACGCGTTAGCTCAGCGGCGTGCGATTACAGCAGGCCCTTGAGCAGCTTGCCCATCTCGGACGGGTTGCGCGTCACGGTGAAGCCGCACTCTTCCATGATGGCGAGCTTGGCATCGGCCGTGTCGGCACCGCCCGAGATCAGCGCGCCGGCGTGGCCCATGCGCTTGCCCGGAGGGGCGGTGACGCCGGCGATGAAGCCGACGACCGGCTTCTTCATATTGGCCTTGCACCAGCGGGCGGCTTCCGCCTCGTCGGGGCCGCCGATCTCGCCGATCATGATGACGGCGTCGGTGTCCGGATCGTCGTTGAAGGCCTTCATCACGTCGATGTGCTTGAGGCCGTTGATCGGGTCGCCGCCGATACCGACTGCCGACGATTGGCCCAGGCCGATCTCGGTCAGCTGCGCCACCGCTTCATAGGTCAGCGTGCCCGAGCGCGAGACCACGCCGATGCGGCCCTTGCGGTGGATGTGGCCGGGCATGATGCCGATCTTGATCTCTTCCGGCGTGATCAGGCCGGGGCAGTTGGGGCCCAGCAGCAGCGTCTTCTTGCCGCCGGCGGCTTCCTTGGCGCGCATCTTGTTGCGCACTTCCAGCATGTCGCGGACGGGGATGCCTTCGGTGATGCAGATCGCCAGGTCCAGGTCGGCCTCGACCGCTTCCCAGATCGCGGCGGCCGCGCCCGCGGGCGGCACGTAGATCACGCTGACCGTAGCGCCGGTCTGCGAGGCGGCTTCCTTGACAGTGGCGTAGATGGGGATCTCGGAGAACTTCTCGCCCGCCTTCTTCGGGTTCACGCCGGCGACGAAGGCGTTCTTGCCGTTCGCGTAGGCCTGGCAGCCCAGGGTGTGGAACTGACCGGTCTTCCCCGTGATGCCCTGGGTGATGACCTTGGTGTCCTTGTTGATGTAGATCGACATGATTCGTTCTTTCCTTGTCTGGGCTGGCTTTAAGCGACCGCGGCGACGATCTTGGTCGCGGCTTCGGCCATGGTGTCGGCGGCGATGATGGGCAGGCCGGATTCGGCCAGCATCTTCTTGCCCAGCTCTTCGTTGGTGCCCTTCATGCGCACGACCAGCGGCACGGACAGGTTCACGGCCTTGCAGGCGGTGATCACGCCTTCGGCGATGGTGTCGCACTTCATGATGCCGCCGAAGATGTTGACCAGGATGCCCTTGACGGCCTTGTTCTTCAGCATGATCTTGAAGGCCTCGGTGACCTTCTCGGCCGTGGCGCCGCCGCCGACGTCCAGGAAGTTCGCAGGCTCGCCGCCGAACAGCTTGATCGTGTCCATCGTGGCCATGGCCAAGCCCGCGCCGTTCACCAGACAGCCGATGTTGCCGTCCAGGCTGATGTAGGCCAGGTCGAACTTGGAGGCTTCGATTTCGGCCGGGTCTTCTTCGTCCAGGTCGCGGTAGGCGACGATTTCCGGGTGACGGAACAGCGCGTTGGCGTCGAAGTTGAACTTGGCGTCCAGGGCGATCAGGTTGCCCTTGCTGTCGCAGTTCAGCGGGTTGATCTCGACCAGCGAGGCGTCCGTGTCCATGTAGCACTTGTAGAGCTTGGCGAACAGGTCGACGGCCTGATCCACCGAAGCGCCTTCGAGGCCGATGGCCGCGGCGATCTTCCGGCTCTGGTCGGCGGTGATGCCGGTCAGCGGATCGATGTACTCGGTGATGATCTTCTCGGGCGTGGAGTGGGCCACTTCCTCGATGTCCATGCCGCCTTCGCTCGACGCGATGAAGGCGACCTTCTGCGTGCCGCGGTCGGTGACCAGCGAGATGTACAGCTCTTTCTTGATGTCGGCACCGTCCTCGATGTACAGGCGGCGGACCTTCTGGCCTTCGGGGCCGGTCTGGTGCGTGATCAGCTGCATGCCCAGGATCTGCTCGGACAGCGACTTCACGTCGTCCAGGCTGCGGCCCAGCTTGACGCCGCCGCCCTTGCCGCGGCCGCCCGCGTGGATCTGCGCCTTGACGACCCAGACCGGGCCACCCAGCTTCTGGGCCGCTTCGACGGCTTCCTGAACCGTGAAGGCCGGGATGCCACGCGGCACCGGCACGCCGAACTGGCGCAGGATTTCCTTGGCCTGGTACTCGTGAATCTTCATAGGGGTCTCGCTGTTTGGAGGAAAGAAAGTGAGGAAAAGCTGGAAAGAAGCGGGTCAGGAAGACGCCGCGGGTGCTCGGTACCAGCGCGGGTAGTAGATGCGGACGTTGTCGCCATCGGTGCGCAGCGCGTGGCATTTGTCGAGCTGGAACGGCGGCTGACCCGTTGCGCTGTCGCCCTCGCGCGTGTCGAGGACGACGCCGGCGAAGGCCTGGATCACCGCGGTGGGCAGCACCTGGCACAACTCGGTCAGGTGCGTGCAGCCCTTGATGCCCGCGAGGCGTTCCTTCACGCCGAGCCGGAAGCCCTGCATCAGGTTCAGCCCGACGAGCGTCGCATAAGCATTGCCATGCTGGTCGCAGGCACCGGGGTAGGGCATCCAGCGGGTCTCGGAGCCGGCTGCGACGATGTTCAGCTGGCGGTCGACGACCAGTTGCAGCAGCATGTCGTGAACCGGTTCGCCCGCCTTGCGGGTGGCGCCGGCGAGCGGAATATCGCGAGACTTCGTGTCGGTCAGCCGGGCCTCGACTTCGAACAGCCCGTCATCCCGCGCAAACACCTGCACATCGATGGCGCGGCGATGCATCGGACGACGGCTCGAAGCGGGGGGAGGCGACTCGGACATGGAGTTTCAGTAACGAACGGCTTGCGCGCTCCGGTGTGCAGAACGACGGCGAAGGCCATCCTGCGCGCGAAAGCGCAAGGCGGGAATGTAGCATGCTGCGCCGCATCAAGCCTTTCCGCCGGCCGCAACGGGCGTTGCTCCGTGGGCAATTGCAATCCCAACAATTGCCCATCGGCAAGAGCCCTGCGACAGCACTGGCCAGCCGGCCCGTTCAGTCCTCGATCGAACCCCTGAACACTTGGCGGATCACTTCCGGCGCAAAGCCCCGGCCGCTGAGAAAGCGCATCTGCCGCGCGCGCAGCGCGGGGTCGCCGTGCGCCGCATCGAGACCATCGCTGCCGAACTTGCGTTGCCAGAGGCTGCGGGCCCGCGCCAGTTCGGTCGTCTTGAGTTCCGCCTGCGCATCGGCGCTCAGGGCCAGGCCGTGCTGCGCCAGTTCCCGCTTGATGCGCAGGCTGCCGTAGCGCTGCGCCCGCGCATGCACGCGCGACTCGACGAAGCGCGTCTCGCTCAGGAAGCCCTGGGCGTGGAGCCAGTCGATCAGCTGATCGACCTCGGCGGTGGAACGGTTTTCGTCTTCTTCCGCCTCATGTGAGCCATCGGCACCTGCTGCAGCCCGGGCCTGTCGGGCCATGTCCGCCTGGATCCGCAACAGCTTGCGCCGCAACTCCAGCGGGCTGTACTCGCGCCGCGACAGCAGCGCGATCGCCCGCATCTTCAGGGAGAGGGGAGACATGTGCCTACGGCTCGGCCTCTCAAGCCTTGTCCGTCTCGCTGCCGCCGAGTAGCGCCACGCCGACCGACTCGCGAATCTTGTTCTCGATCTCGATCGCAACGTCCGGGTTCTCGCGCAGGAACTCGCGTGCGTTGTCCTTGCCCTGGCCGATCTTCTCGCCGTTGTAGGCGTACCAGGAGCCGGACTTCTCGACGATCTTGTTGAGGACGCCCATGTCGATGATTTCGCCCTCGCGGCTGATGCCTTCGCCGTAGAGGATGTCGAACTCGGCCGTCTTGAACGGGGGCGAGACCTTGTTCTTGACGACCTTCACCTTGGTCTCGGAGCCGATCACCTCCTCGCCCTTCTTGATCGAACCGATGCGGCGGATGTCCAGGCGCACGGAGGCGTAGAACTTCAGCGCGTTGCCGCCGGTGGTGGTTTCCGGGCTGCCGAACATCACGCCGATCTTCATGCGGATCTGGTTGATGAAGATGACCATGCAGTTGGTCTTCTTGATCGTGGCGGTCAGCTTGCGCAGCGCTTGGCTCATCAGGCGGGCCTGCAGGCCGGGCAGGGAGTCGCCCATTTCGCCTTCCAGCTCGGCCTTGGGCGTCAGCGCAGCGACCGAGTCGATGACGATCAGGTCCACCGAGCCGGAGCGCACCAGCGCATCGACGATCTCGAGCGCCTGCTCGCCGGTATCGGGCTGGCTGATCAGCAGCTCCTGCAGATTGACGCCGAGCTTCTGCGCGTACTGGATGTCGAGCGCGTGCTCGGCGTCGATGAAGGCGCAGGTACCGGCGAGCTTCTGCATCTCGGCGATGACCTGCAAGGTCAGCGTCGTCTTGCCCGAGGATTCCGGGCCGTAGATCTCGACCACGCGACCGCGCGGCAGGCCGCCGACGCCAAGCGCGATGTCCAGGCCCAGCGAGCCGGTGGAGACGACCTGGATGTCCTCGATCACCTCGCCTTCGCCCAGGCGCATGATGGAACCCTTGCCGAACTGCTTTTCGATCTGGGCGAGGGCGGCCTGAAGGGCCTTGGCTTTTTCGGTGTTCAGGGCTTTGACGGGCGCGTCCATGGGTCGTTCTCCGGGTGAAGGTTGGGGCGGATTATGGCGCAATCTGTATGCATGTACAGTGGTTTGAACAGTAGTCGCGCGCCGGCCTGCTGACAAGCAGTGTCAGCAGGGGCTCTTAGGGGCCCCTCCATAGAATCGACGACAAACGACGACCGCGGAGACACCCCACCATGCGCATCCTCATTGCCGAAGACGACCAAGTGCTCGCCGATGGCCTGCTGCGTTCGCTGCGCGCCTCGGGCTATGCGGTCGACCAGGTCGGCACGGGCACCGAGGCGGACGCCGCACTGGCTGCACACGAGTTCGATCTGGTGATCCTCGACCTGGGCCTGCCCAAGCTGCACGGCCATGAGGTGCTGCGCAAGCTGCGCGGGCGCGGCTCGGCCGTGCCGGTGCTGATCCTGACGGCGGCCGATAGCGTCGAGCAGCGCGTCAAGGGACTGGACCTCGGCGCGGACGACTACATGGCCAAGCCCTTCTCGCTGCAGGAGCTCGAGGCGCGGGTGCGGGCGCTGACGCGCCGGGGTCTGGGCAGCGCGTCCACCGTCATCAAGCACGGCCCGCTGTCCTTCGACGCCACCGGCCGCGTGGCCTACATCAATGACCAGATGATCGAACTGTCGGCCCGCGAGCTGTCGCTGCTGGAGGTGCTGCTGCAGCGTGCCGGCCGGCTGGTCAGCAAGGATCAACTGGTCGAGCGCCTGTGCGAGTGGGGCGAGGAGGTCAGCAACAACGCGATCGAGGTCTACATCCACCGGCTGCGCAAGAAGATCGAGCAGGGTCCGGTGCGCATCGCCACCGTCCGCGGCCTCGGCTACTGCCTCGAAAAGATTGCTTCTTGAGCACGGCCTCGCCGCCCGAGCCCGAACGGCCAGAAAAGCCTGAAAAGGGTCAGCGCTCGCTGTTCGGCGAGATCCTCGACTGGATGCTCGCGCCGCTGCTGCTGATCTGGCCGATCAGCGTGGCGCTGACCTGGCTGGTCGCGCAGGGCATCGCCAACAAGCCCTACGACCGGGAACTGGGCGAGATGGCGCGTACGCTGGGCCAGCAGGCGGTCTCGGCCGAGGCACCGGCCGGACGCAGCGGCCGCAACCGCTATGCGCTGGCGCCCGAGGCGGCGGCCCTGCTGCGCGCCGACGAGACGGACACCGTCTACTACCAGGTGCTGGGCCAGCGCGGCGAGCTGCTCAGCGGCGATGCCGACCTGCCGGTGCCGCAGCAGGCCGACGACGACCCGGTCCCGCCGTGGGAGCTGCGATACCGCGACGACGAGGTCGGCAACGAGCGGGTGCGCGTGGCCTATCTGTGGGCCGCGCCGCCGGCCGCGCCCGCCACCACCGTGCTGATCCAGGTCGCCGAGACGCTCGGCAAGCGCTCGCGCCTGACCAACGAGATCATCAAGGGCGTGATCCTGCCGCAGTTCGTGATCCTGCCACTGGCGGTGCTGCTGGTCTGGCTGGCGCTGGCACGCGGCATCGCGCCGCTGAACGAGCTGCAGCGGCGCATCCGCTCGCGCGACAGCTCGGACCTGAGCCCGATCGACGAGCAGCGCATCCCCGACGAGGTCGCACCGCTGGTGCGCGCCATCAACGACCTGCTGGCCCGGCTGGACCAGTCGATCAGCACCCAGAAGCATTTCCTCGCCGACGCAGCGCACCAGCTGAAGACGCCGCTGGCGGGCCTGCGCACGCAAGCCGAGTTCGCGCAGCGCGAGATCGACGAAGGCCGCAGCGAGCCTGCGCAACTGAAGCGCTCGCTGCAGCAAATCGCCTTGTCCAGCCAGCGCGCGGCCCACATGGTCAACCAGTTGCTGGCGATGGCGCGTGCCGAAGACCAGGAGCACGCGAAACGCCGCAGCGAGGTCACGCTGCCGGAGATCGCCACCGAGACCGTGCGCGACTTCGTGCCACGCGCGCTCGACAAGCGCATCGACCTGGGCTACGAGGGGCCCGCCGCCGAGGCCAGCGGCCTGCGCGTGCTGGGCCACCCGCTGCTGATCCGCGAGCTGATCCGCAACCTGGTCGACAACGCGCTGCTCTACACGCCGCCCGGCGGCACGGTGACCGTGCGCATCGTCGAGGATCCGTTCGGCCAGGTGAGCGTGCTGCAGGTCGAGGACTCGGGGCCCGGCATTCCCGAGGCCGAGCGCGAGAAGGTGTTCCAACCCTTCTACCGTGCGCTGGGCACGAACGTCGACGGCTCGGGCCTGGGCCTGGCGATCGTCCGCGAGATCGCCCAGCAGCACGAGGCGGAGATCACGCTGGACGAAACCCGGCCCAGGAGAGGTTCAGGGGACGCGTCACCGGGCGCGCGCTTCACCATCCGATTTCACGCTCATCCCATCGAATCAGCTTGAGCGTGCACTTCGTGAGCATGCCCATCCCGCCTAGGACTGGATCAAGCGCCGGCTCTTCGAGATCGACATCAGAAGCCCCAGCCCCACACCCAGCGTGACCATCGCCGTGCCGCCGTAGCTGATGAAGGGCAGCGGTACGCCCACCACCGGCAGGATGCCGCTGACCATGCCCATGTTGACGAACACGTAGGTGAAGAACGAGAGCGTCACCGCGCCGGCCATCAGCCGGGCGAACAAGGTCGGCGCATCGGACGCGATGAAGAGCCCGCGCAGGATCAGCGCGGTGAAGCCGACCAGCAGGCCCAGCGCGCCGAAGAGGCCGAACTCCTCGCCGAAGGCGGCGAAGATGAAGTCGGTGGTGCGCTCGGGGATGAACTCCAGGTGCGTCTGCGTGCCCTTCATGAAGCCCTTGCCGGTCATGCCGCCGGAGCCGATCGCGATCTCGCCCTGGATGATGTGGAAGCCCTTGCCCAGCGGGTCCTTGCTCGGGTCCAGCAAGGTGCAGATGCGGTTCTTCTGGTACTCGCGCAGCACCGGCCATTTGGCCTCGGGCTGGCAGATCTGGTCCTCGGTCATCACGACCGCGGTGATCGCCGCCGCGCCGATCACGAAGGCGGGGATGATCAGCCGCCACGACAGCCCGGCAAAGAAGATCACGTAGAGGCCCGCCGACAGCACCAGGATGGCCGTGCCCAGGTCCGGCTGCTTGGCCACCAGGCCCACCGGCACCGCCAGCAGCGCGAAAGCAGCGATGAAGTCCGGCAGCCGCAGCTGCCCTTCGCGCTTCTGGAACCACCAGGCCAGCATCAGCGGCATCGCGATCTTCAGCAGCTCCGAGGGCTGGATCACGACGCCGACGTTGAGCCAGCGCGTCGCACCCTTGCGCGTGATGCCAAACACGGCCGTGGCCACCAGCAGCGCCACGCCCAGCGTGTACAGCGGGATCGCGAGCGCCATCATCCGCTGCGGCGGGATCTGCGCGACGACGAAGATGATGCCGATCGACAGGAAGGTGTTGCGCAGGTGATCGGGGAAGCGCGTGCCGCTGTCGTAGCCGGCCGAGTACATGCAGATGAGGCCCAGCACCATCAGCCACAGGATGGCCAAGGACAGCGGCAGGTCGAAGCCGGCGAACCACGGCTTGATGCGCTGCCACAGGCTCGGTCTGTCGAACACATGGCTCATCGTGAAGCTCCTGAGGCCGGGGCCGATGCGGCGGATACCGCAGACGCAGCGGATGCAGCAGCCACCGGCACGCTCGCCGCCTGGCCCGGCAGCGGCACGTCTTCGGCGCGGCGCGGTGTGCCGATCGGCGCGGTCGTCAGGCCGAGCTGGGTCTTGGCGATGTCTTCCTCGCTCGGATAGGCGCCGGTCAGCACGTAGTCCATCACGCGGCGCGCGATCGGCGCGGCCGAGGTGGAGCCGAAGCCGGCGTTCTCGACGATCAGCGCCACGGCGATCGTCGGGTTGTCCACCGGCGCGAAGGCGATGTAGAGCGAGTGGTCGCGCTTGCGCTCGTCGGCCTTGATCGAGCTGTAGGTCTGGCCGGCGCGCAGGCCGATCGCCTGCGCCGTGCCGGTCTTGCCGCCGCTGGCGTAGGGCGCGCCGACGAAGACCGCCCGGGAGGTGCCTTCCTGCGTCACGCCGTTCATTGCGTTGCGGATGATCGCCACGTCCGATGGCTTCAGCGGCAGCGGCTCCAGGGCATCGCTGGCGACACGGCGGTCTTCATGACGGACCACGTCCTCGATGTCGCGGACCAGCCGCGGCTTGAAGCGCAGGCCGCCGGTGGACAGCGTGGAGACCGCCGTCGCCAGCTGCAGCATCGTGAAGTTGTTGTAGCCCTGTCCGATGCCCAGCGAGACGGTCTCGCCCGGGAACCACTTCTGCTGCTCGGGCCGCTTGAACTTCTTCTTTTTCCACTCGGTCGACGGCAGGTCGCCGGTCACCTCACCCTGCAGGTCGATATCCGTCTTGCGGCCGAAGCCGAAGGGCATCAACTGCTCGTGGATCAGGTCCACACCCATCTCGACGGCAAGGCTGTAGAAGTAGACGTTGGACGAGGTGATGATCGCCAGCCGCATGTCCTTCGGGCCGGCACGGTCGCCCTCCGCCGAGCCGAAGTTGCGGCCGCCGAAGCTGTAGACCAGGTTGTCCTGGATCACCAGGTGCGGGTCGCGCTTGCCGGTGTTCAGCGCCGCCATCGCCATATAGGGCTTGAAGGTCGACCCCGGGGGATAGGTACCGCGAAGGGCTCGATTCAGCAGCGGCTTGTCGATGTTCTCGTTCAGGTCGCGCCAGTTGTCGATGTCGATGCCGTCGACGAACAGGTTGGGGTCGAAGGTCGGCTTGGACACGAAGGCCAGCACCTCGCCGCTGCGCGGATCGATCGCCACCAGCGCGCCGCGGCGCTCGCCATAGAGCTGCTCCACCAGCGCCTGCAGCTTGATGTCGATCGACAGGTTCAGCGTGTTGCCCGGCGTCGGCGGCCGGTGCGCCAGGCGCCGCACCGCGCGGCCCGCGGCGCTGGTCTCCACCTGCTCGAAGCCGGTCACGCCGTGCAGCTCGCGCTCGTACTGCTGCTCCAGGCCCAGCTTGCCGATGTACTCGGTGCCGCGGTAGTTGGCGAGGTCTTCCTCCTCCCAGTCGTCCATCGCCTTCTTCTCGGCGGTGTTGATGCGGCCGATGTAGCCCAGCAGATGGCTGCCGATCTCGCCGAACGGATAGCTGCGAAACAGCCGCGCCTTGATTTCGACGCCGGGAAAGCGGAAGCGCTGCGCGGTGAAGCGCGCCACCTCGGCGTCGGTCAGCTTGGTGCGGATCGGCAGCGACTCGAAGTTCTTGCTCTCCTCCAGCAGGCGCTTGAAGCGGCGCTTGTCGCGCGGCTGGACCTCGATGACCTTGCTCAGGTCCTCGATCGTCGCGTCCAGGTCGGCCACCTTCGTCGGCGTGATCTCCAGCGTGTAGGCCGAGTAGTTGCTGGCCAGCACGACGCCGTTGCGGTCCTTGATCAGGCCGCGGTTCGGCACGATGGGCACGACGGTGATGCGGTTCGCCTCGGCCCGGTCCTGCAGCGCCTCGTGCTGCATCACCTGCAGATAGACCAGCCGCGCCACCAGCAGGCCGAAGCAGAACAGCACGAAGCCGGCCGCTGCAACAAGGCGCAGCCGGAAGCGCGAGAGTTCACGCTGGATGTTCTTGAGGATCGCCATTCGCGAGCGCTTACAGAGGTCGGTTCACGTCGCGGTCCGGCGCGCGGCGCTGTGGCGCCAGCAGCAGGACACTGGCGATCGGCCACAGCAGGGCCTCGAGCAACGGCGCCAGCACCAGCCCCCAGCCGGGCCACATGCCGCCGACCATCATCCGCACGACCAGCGCCAGCAGGTGCGCCAGCACGAACAGCGGCAGCACGTGCATCGCCTGCGTCGGCAGGCCGAACCAGGGCAGGCGCCGGTGCAGCGCGATCGCGCCGAAGCTCAACAGGCTGTAGGCCAGCGCATGCTGGCCCAGCAGCGCGCCGTGGTGCACGTCGATCAGCAGACCGAAGAAGAAGGCCCAGCCGACACCGACGCGCCGCGGCTGGTGCACGCCCCAGAACACCAGCACCACGGCCAGCAGTTCGGGCATCCAGGGCACGCGGCCGAAGGGGATCATGTCCACCGTCAGCGCCACCAGCAAGGTGAACGCGATGAACAGAGGGTTGGCCGGCAGCAGCAGCTGGTCGGACCCGCGCGGCATGATCATCGGGCGCCCTCGCCTTCCTTCGCGGCCTTGGAGGCGGCCGCCTTCGCGGCGCGCGCTTCCTTGGCCTCGGCGCGCTTGGCGGACTTGACGTTCGCCTCCACCGCCGCCGCACTCGCCGCGGCGGCCTCGGCCTCGGCGCGGGTCGCCTCGAAAGCCTCCAGCGGCGCCAGCACCAGCACATGCCGCGCGCTGTCGGCCTGCGCGACCGGCGCAAGCGCCACGCTGGCGAAGCTGGTGTCGCCGCGGCGCTCGACCTTGCTGACCTTGGCCACCGGCAGGCCCGCCGGGTAGACACCGTCCAGGCCCGAGGTGGCCATCAGGTCACCGACCTTGACGTCAGCGTTCGCCGCCAGGAAGCGCAGCTCCATGCCGCTGCCATCGGCCGCACCGAAGGCAGCGTTGCGCTGCTGCGTGCGGGTGTTGAGCACCGGAATGGCCGCGTCCTTGTCGTTCAGCAAGGTGACCTCGCTGGACAGGGTATAGACGCGCGTCACCTGGCCCAGCACGCCCGCGTCGTTGATCACCGGCGAGGCGAGCTTGACGCCGTCGCGGCTGCCCCGGTCGATGACGACTCTGCGCGAGAACGGATCCGGCGCCTCATACAGCACCTCGGCCGCCAGCGAAGTCACCTGCAGGGCCGGGCGCAGGTCCAAGAGCTTGCGCAGGCGCTCGTTTTCGGCCTGCAGCTGGGCGGCGCGCGACAGGCGCTCGGCCTGCTGCACGAGCTGCTGGCGCGCCAGGTTCTCGGCATCCATCGCGCGCTGGGTGCCGCGCAGGTAGTCGCCGGCGGCGTCCCAGGCATCGACCGGCGCCAGCAGCGCGCGCTCGACCGGGTGCATCGCCAGCGCCATCACGGCACGCGCCGGCTGGGTCAGCTTGAGCTTGGCGTCGGCCACCATCAGGAAGATGGCCACGGCCGTGCAGAAGGCCAGCTGCGTCAGCGCGGACGGGCCCTGACGGAAGAACGGGGGCGGGGTGCGATCGAGGGTGCCGAGGGGCATGGCGGGAAGACAGTTCGGATCGCAGGCTGGACGAAGGGGGCATCGCCTGCCCCCGCGGCATGGGCTTACTCCGAGGTGAAGATCGAGCCGAGGCGTTCCATGCGCTCGAGAGCCATGCCGCAACCGCGCACGACACAGGTCAGCGGGTCTTCGGCCACCAGCACCGGCAGGCCGGTTTCCTCGGCCAGCAGGCGGTCCAGGTCGCGCAGCAGCGCGCCGCCGCCGGTCAGCATCATGCCGCGCTCGGCGATGTCGGCGCCCAACTCCGGCGGGGTCTGTTCCAGCGCGTTCTTCACGGCGCTGACGATCTGGTTCAGCGGATCGGTCAGCGCTTCCAGGATTTCGTTGGACGAGATCGTGAAGCTGCGCGGCACGCCTTCGGAGAGGTTGCGGCCCTTGACTTCCATCTCCTTGACCTCGGAGCCGGGGAAGGCGGAACCGATGCTCTTCTTGATCGCCTCGGCCGTCGGCTCGCCGATCAGCATGCCGTAGTTGCGGCGGATGTAGTTGATGATCGCTTCGTCGAACTTGTCGCCGCCGACGCGGACCGAGCCCTTGTAGACCATGCCGCCCAGCGAGATGACGCCCACCTCGGTGGTGCCGCCGCCGATGTCGACGACCATCGAGCCCGAGGCCTCGGACACCGGCAGGCCGGCACCGATCGCGGCGGCCATCGGCTCCTCGATCAGGTAGACCTCGCTGGCACCAGCGCCCAGCGCCGATTCGCGGATGGCGCGGCGCTCGACCTGGGTGGAGCCGCAGGGCACGCAGATGATGATCCTCGGGCTCGGCTTGAGCATCTTCGAGTCGTGGACCATCCGGATGAACTGCTTGAGCATCTGCTCGGTGACGGTGAAGTCGGCGATCACACCGTCTTTCATCGGGCGGATCGCCTCGATGTTGCCGGGCACCTTGCCGAGCATGGCCTTGGCCTCGCGGCCGACCGCCTGGATGGTCTTCTTGCCGTTCGGACCGCCTTCGTGGCGGATCGAGACGACGGAGGGTTCGTCGAGGACGATGCCCTTGCCGCGGACGTAGATCAGGGTGTTGGCGGTGCCGAGGTCGATGGCGAGGTCGGTCGAGAAATAGCGACGCAGGGAAGAGAACATGGGCGTTGTGTGCGGCGCGCGGCCGGGCATCTGGGCCTGAGGCTGGAGATCGCCAGGGGGTGCGCGGTGTGTTGTGCGAGTGAGCGGGGAGGCGTATCGGGACCCATAAGCAACGAGGCCGCCAAGCGTTGAACTCCGGCAGCCCCGATGCGCATGAGATAAGCGTAGATAATACCCGATCACCCCCCATTTGCCCGTTTGCGCGCCGCCCTTTTCACAGGGTTGCACCGCCGGAATCGGACGACTTTCCACATGGCCCTGACCCCACACGACGTGAGCCGCATCGCCCATCTGGCGCGGCTCGAACTGAAGGACGCCGAGAGCGCCAAGCTGCTGACCGAGCTGAACGGTTTCTTCTCGATCGTCGAGCAGATGAATGCCGTCGACACCAGCGGCGTGGAGCCGCTCTATACGCCGCTGTCCACGGTGCAGGAGGTGACTTTGCGCCTGCGCGAGGACGCGGTCAGCGAGACGAACCAGCGCGAGCTGAACCAGCGCAGCGCGCCGGCCGTCGAGGACGGTCTGTTCCTGGTCCCGAAGGTCATCGAGTGAGCGATATGAGTTCCGATCTGCACGCCGAAATTCACGAAAAGGGCGTAGCCGCCCTGAGCCGCGCGCTGTCCACTCGCGAGGTCTCCAGCGCCGAAATCACGAAACATCTTCTTGCGCGTGTTACCGCACACGAGGCGCTCGGCGCCTTCCTGCACACCGACCCCGAAGCCTCGCTGGCCGCCGCGAACGCGGCCGATGCGCGCCGCGCCGCCGGAGAGACGGGCGCGCTGATCGGCGTGCCGCTGGCGCACAAGGACATCTTCGTCACGCGGGACATGCCGACCACCGCCGGCTCGAAGATCCTCTCCGGCTACCGCAGCCCCTTCAACGCCACGGTGATCCAGCGTCTCATCGACGCCGGAACCGTGAGCCTGGGCAAGCTGAACTGCGACGAGTTCGCGATGGGGTCGGCCAACGAGAACTCGGCCTTCAAGCCGGTCAACAACCCCTGGGACGCCGGCCGCGTGCCGGGCGGCTCCTCGGGCGGCTCGGCCACCGCGGTGGCGGCACGCCTGGTGCCCGCCTCCACCGGCACCGACACCGGTGGCTCGATCCGCCAGCCGGCCTCGTTCACCGGCATCACCGGCATCAAGCCGACCTACGGCGTCTGCTCGCGCTACGGCATGATCGCCTTCGCGTCGAGCCTGGACCAGGCCGGCCCGATGGCCCGCTCGGCTGAGGACTGCGCGCTGCTGCTGTCGGCGATGAGCGGCTTCGACGAGCGCGACGCCACCAGCGTCCAGCGCCCACCGCAGGACTTCCATCAGCAGATGCTGCAGGCGCGCGAAGGCGCGACCGCGGCGCAACCGTTGAAAGGCCTGCGCGTCGGCCTGCCCAAGGAGTTCTTCCCCGCGGGCCTGGCGAGCGACGTGAACGCGGCCGTCCGCGCCGGCCTGCAGGAGCTGGAGAAGCTCGGCGCCACGCTGGTGGACGTCAGCCTGCCGCGCACGCAGCTGGCGATTCCCGTCTACTACATCATCGCCCCGGCCGAGGCGAGCTCGAACCTGAGCCGCTTCGACGGCGTCAAGTTCGGCCACCGCGCGGCGCACTACGACGACCTGCTGGACATGTACAAGAAGACCCGCGCCGAAGGCTTCGGCGACGAGGTCAAGCGCCGGATCATGGTGGGCACCTACGTGCTCAGCGAGGGCTATTACGACGCCTACTACCTGCAGGCGCAAAAGCTGCGCCGCATGATCGCCGACGACTTCCAGCAGTGCTTCACCCAGTGCGACCTGATCGCCGGCCCGGTGGCGCCCACCGTCGCCTGGAAGCACGGCGAGGGCAAGGACGATCCGGTCAAGGCCTACCTGGCCGACATCTTCACCTTGCCCGGCTCGCTGGCCGGCCTGCCCGGCATGAGCGTGCCGGTGGGCTTCGGCGACGGCGGCATGCCGGTGGGCCTGCAGCTGCTGGGCAACTACTTCAAGGAAGGCCAACTGCTGCATGCGGCACATGCGCTGCAGCAGGCCACCGATTGGCACACGGCCGCTCCGTCGGGATTCTGAGTTATGTCGACTGCAAGCAAATTGATTCGCGGCTACGAGGTGGTGATCGGCCTGGAGAACCACGTCCAGCTGAGCACGGTCTCGAAGATCTTCTCCGGCTCGTCCACCGCCTTCGGTGCCGATCCCAACACGCAGGCCTCGCCGGTGGATCTGGCGCTGCCGGGCACGCTGCCGGTGCTCAACCGCGGCGCGGTCGAGCGGGCGATCCGCTTCGGCCTGTCGGTGGGCGCCAAGATCGCCCCGCTGTCGATCTTCGCCCGCAAGAACTACTTCTACCCCGACCTGCCCAAGGGCTACCAGATCAGCCAGTACGAGATCCCGGTGGTGCAGGGCGGCAAACTGGACTTCTTCGTCGGCGACAAGAAGCACACCGTCAACCTGACCCGCGCTCATCTGGAAGAAGACGCGGGCAAGAGCCTGCACGAGGACTATCACGGCCAGTCGGGCATTGACCTGAACCGCGCCGGCACGCCGCTGCTGGAGATCGTTTCCGAGCCCGACATGCGCTCCGGCGCCGAGGCGGCCGAATACGCCAAGACGCTGCACGCGCTGGTGATGTGGCTGGGCATCTGCGACGGCAACATGCAGGAAGGTTCGTTCCGCTGCGACGTCAACGTCTCGGTGCGCAAGCCCGGCGAGCCCTACGGCACGCGCCGCGAGATCAAGAACCTGAACAGCTTCCGCTACCTGCTGCAGGCGGTGGACTACGAGGTCAACTGGCAGATCGACGAGATCGAGGACGGCCGCAAGATCCAGCAGGCCACGGTGCTCTTCAACCCCGACACCGGCGAGACCCGCGCGATGCGCAGCAAGGAAGATGCGGCCGACTACCGCTACTTCCCCGACCCTGACCTGCCGCCGCTGCTGATCGCGCCCGAGTGGGTGGAGCGCGTGGAGGGCGAGATGCCCGAACTGCCCGGCGTGATGGCTGCCCGTTTCGAGAGCGCCGACGGCCTGCCGGCCTACGACGCGACGATGATGACGCAGAGCCTCGCCGTCGCCCGCTACTACGAGGCGGCGAAGGCCGCCGGCGCCACGCCGAAGCTGGCAGCGAACTGGATCATGGGCGAGATCTCGCGCCGCCTGAATGCCGAGGAACGCGACATCGCCGATGCGCCGGTTCCAGCCGGCACGCTGGCGCAGCTGATCGCGCGCATCCAGGACGGTACGATCTCCAACAACTCCGCCCGGCAGGTGTTTGACGCGCTGTGGACCGGCGAAGCCAGCGATGTCGACGCGATCATCGCGGCCAAGGACCTGAAGCAGTCCAACGACACCGGCGAGCTGGAACGCATCCTCGACGAGGTGCTGGCAGCCAACACCAAGTCGGTCGAGGAATTCCGCGCCGGCAAGGAGAAGGCGTTCAACGCGCTGGTGGGCCAGGCCATGAAGGCCACCAAGGGCAAGGCCAATCCGGCCGCGGTCAACGAGCTGCTGAAGAAGAAGCTCGGCGGCTGAGCCTGTTGCTTACTGGGCGCCGGTCGTCGTGACGGTGACGTCGCCCAGGCTTCCCGGCGGCGCGCCGCCCCACAGCTTCTTCAGGTGCACCAGCTCGGCGTCGTAGCGCGAGTTGATGCGCACCAGCTCGGCCTTCTGGTTCTCGATCAGCTGCTGCTGCGCCTCGATGGCGGCATCGTTCGCGTCGAGCTGCTGCTTGAGCTTGGCCGGCAGCGGCTTGCCCTTGTAGAACTCGGCCTCGTCGAGCAGCGGCTTGCGTTCCAGGCCCAGGTCCTTGATGCGGCGCTCGGAGATGCGCATCGCCTTCTCTGCATCGTCCAGCGCGCCCTGCCGCGCGCGCTGATGCGCGGGCTCGTTCGGGAAGCGCTGCATCATGTTGCGATCGCGGCGCACGGCGTCCGCCTGGGCCGCGCGATCGGCGGCCAGCTTGCGGTCACGCGTTTCCTTGGCCGCGCGCTCATCGGGCGAGAGGAAGGGCGGCAGCACCGTCCGCAGCGAACCGTCGGGGTTCAGCACGCGCTGCTCGCGCATCGAGCAGTCGGCGATGGGCCGGTCGGAAGTGAGCTTGCGGCCGTCGGGTGCCGTGCAGCTGTAGATCGCGCCCTTGCCATTTTCGCCAGCCTGGGCCCAGGCCGGGGCGGACCCCAGCAGGTTGAACATGACGACAGTGGCAGCAGCAGCGGCGGTGTGGCGCATCAGACCCCGTAACGATCTCGGTAGGCTTGGACGGCGGCCCGGGAAGCGCTGAGGCCGACGTCGGTGGAGGCATCCAGATACTGGAGCAAGTCCGCCAGGCCGGCAATCGCGCTCACCGGCAGTTGCAATTGCTGCGTGACGTACTGCACCGCCGACCAAGGCATGTCTACGCCGTCCTGCGCGGCCTTCTCCTGGCGGTCCAGCGCGATCGACACGCCGCAGGGCGTGGCGCCGGCGGCGGTGATCATCGCGATCGATTCGCGCACCGAGGTGCCGGCGGAGATCACGTCGTCGATGATCAGCACGCGGCCCGCGACCTTCGCGCCCACCAGCGTGCCGCCCTCGCCGTGGTCCTTCGCTTCCTTGCGGTTGTAGGCGAAGGGCTTGTTGTGGCCCAGCCGCGCCAGCTCGATCGACACCGCCGCGGCCAGCGTGATGCCCTTGTAGGCGGGGCCGAAGATCATGTCGAACTGCAGGCCCCGGCCCATGTCGGCCAGCAGCCGCCGCGCGTAGAACTGCGCCAGGCGCATCAGCTTGGCGCCGTCGTCGAACAGGCCGGCGTTGAAGAAGTACGGGCTCATCCGGCCCGCCTTGGTCTTGAACTCGCCGAAACGCAGCACCCCCGCCTCGACCGCGAAGGCGACGAATTCCTGGGCCAGGGGATCGGGAGACGGAGCGGCGTTCATGCGGGATCGGCGAGAAAGGAATTGGGCATTGTAGGGGCCAAAAAAAGCCCGGTTTCCTCAGGGAAACCGGGCCTTGCGGGGATCAGATTCGCGTCAGAACAGCGCCTTGAACTGCAGGCCGTAGGTGCGCGGGTCGTTGATGAAGCCGGTCAGGTTGTTGAAGTCGATCTCGCCGGTGACGACGATCTTGTTGGTGATGTTGCGCACATAGGCGGCCAGCTCGTACTTGCCGTTGTTCCACAGGTAGCCGCCACGCAGGCCGCCCTCGGTCAACGGCTTGCCGGTGAACTCGACCGACTTGTACAGCGGGAACTGCACGCTGCTGCGGTAGGTCCAGTCGGTGTAGATGTAGAACTCGCTGCCATCGTCGCGCGGGATGCCGTAGCGCACGTTGAAGTTGCCGACGTACTTGGGCGCGTTGGGCAGCGGGTTGCCGTTCACGTAGAAGCCGCCACCGGGCGCCGGCGCGTTGAGCATCGTACAGCCGCCGCCGCAGCCGGCCACGGTCAGGTTCGGGTCCTTGATCTTCGTGTCGTTGATGCTGCCGGACAGGTGCACCATCAGGTTGTCGATCGGCAGCAGGTCCAGGTTCACCTCCAGGCCGCGGCCGGTGGCCTTCTTCGCGCTCTTGAGCGTATTGCTGTTGCCGCCGCCGCCGACTTCGGTCAGCTGCAGGTCCTTCACGTCATAGCTGAAGACATCGGCCGACAGCCGCGCGCGCCGGTTCCAGAAATCGCTCTTGATGCCGAGCTCATACGAGATCAAGGTCTCGGGCGTGGCCAGGCTCATCGGGCCGAAGCCACTGGCCGGCTGGATCGCCGAGGCGCGGAAGCCGGTGCCGATCTTGGCGTAGACATTGGTGTTGCGGTCGATCGAATAGACGGCCGAGGTGTCCCAGGTCCACTTGCTGTCCTTGGTGTTGGCGGACAGGCCGTTGTCGGCATTGAGGGGCCCGCCGTTGACGGCCGGCGCGTAGGAGTTCAGCGAGCGCTTGTCCTCGGTATAGCGCAGGCCGCCACCGAGCTTCAGCGCGGGCGTCACCTGGTAGGTCAGCGCGCCGAACAGCGCATAGGCGCGGTTGGTCTGGTGCGTGTCGGTCGAGACCGGCGGCGAGGCCGTGTAGTCGACGCTTTCCCAGGTGTAGCGCTCGTCGAAGGCGAACACGCCCGCCTGCCACTTCAGCGGCCCGCCGTCCTTCGATTCGACGCGCACTTCCTGCGTCAGCTGCCGGTGGCCATGCAGGGCATCGGACGTTTCGGCCATGAACGGGATGAAGCCCGGGCCGTACGGCGGCGCATAGGACGCGCCGAAGCCGCCATCCACGTCGCCGCGCGAGAAAGGCTGCACCGTCTCGATGCCTGTGATCGAGTAGATGTCCACCTCCGCCAGCGACCACTTCAGCCGCGCGCTGCCGCCGGTGGCCTTCACCTGCTGCTCATTCCTGCCGTCGAACTCGGTCTTCTTCGGATCGAAGCCGGGGACAAGGTCGTTCGTGCCCTTCTGGATGATGTTGGCGCGGAACAGACGCGGGCTGCCGTCCAGGTCACGGTGATGGATGTTGAACAGCGCGCTGAAGTTGCTGTTCTTGTAGAGCGCCTGCAGGCGAATGGCCAGGTCGCTGTAGCCCTCGGTCTTCGGCGTCTGCGCATTGGGGAATGTGTTGGTCACCCAATCGCCGCGATGCTGGTCCTGCAAAGAGATGCGTGCCGCCCAGTCGCCGCTCAGCGGCAGGTTGGCCGCGCCTTCGATCGCGTAGCTGTTCAGGTTGCCGGCGCTGACGCTGACGTAGCCATCCTGCTTCTGCGAGGGCGCCACCGAATCGAACTTCACCACGCCGGCCGGCGTGTTGCGGCCGAACAGCGTGCCCTGCGGGCCGGCGATCACTTCGACGGCCTTCACGTCGAACACCGGGAAGCCCTTCAGGATCGGGTTCTCCTGCACCACGTCGTCGTAGACCAGCGAGACCGGCTGCGAGGCATTCAGGTGGAAGTCGGTATTGCCGTAGCCGCGGATGTAGAAGCGCGGGAAGGCGCGGCCGAACGAGGATTCGATATTCAGGCTCGGCAGGCGGCCGGACAGCATGCGCACGTCCTGGCCGCTGGCGTTCAGCGCGTCGAGGGCGTCGCCGCTGATCGTTGTGACGGCCGCAGGCACGTCCTTGATGTCCTCGACGCGGCGCTGCGCGGTGACGGTAACGGTGTCGAGCTGGCTCTTGTTGTCCTGCGCGGCGGCCGGCCAGGCGGCCAGCGCCAGTGCGAGGGAAGCGGCCAGCTTGGCCCGCGCGAGCTTCGGATCGGTCATGGGGTATTTCTCCTTTTCTTGACGAGACGCAACATTTAGCAATTAGCGCGCCACGGACCATGACAAGTCCAGTCGCGCGGCGGGGTTGTTGCCAAAACCCGTCGCGGCGGCTGCGGCGATACTGCTCGTCCTCTTGACGTTTCCGCTCCGATTGCCATGCGCTTCATCACCGCCAACCTCAACGGCATCCGCTCCGCCGCCACCAAGGGCTTCTTCGACTGGCTGCCGCAACAGCAGGCCGACGCCGTCGGCGTGCAGGAGGTCAAGGCCCAGCACCCGGACGTGGACGGCAAGTTCTGCACGCACGAGAAGCTGAAGGGCCACTTCCACTATGCCCAGAAGAAGGGCTACTCCGGCGTCGGCCTGTTCACGAACGAGGAGCCGAGCGAGCTGGTCACCGGCATCGGCGTCGACGAGTTCGACAACGAGGGCCGCTGGATCGAGAAGCGCTTCGACAAGCCGGGCCGCAAGCTGAGCCTGATCTCCTGCTACTTCCCCAGCGGCAGCAGCGGCCCCGAGCGGCAGGAAGCCAAGTTCCGCTTCCTGGCCGAGATCTACCCGCGCCTGCTCGAGCTGAAGGCCCAGCGCGAATTCATCCTGGTGGCCGACGTCAACATTGCCCACAAGGAAATCGACCTGAAGAACTGGAAGGGCAATATGAAGAACTCGGGCTTCCTGCCCGAGGAACGCGCCTGGCTCACGAAGCTCCTCGCTGATGGGAAAGAGGGGGCCGGCCTCGTCGACGTGTTCCGCACGCTCAACGACAAGCCCGAGCAGTACACCTGGTGGAGCAACCGCGGCCAGGCCTATGCGAAGAACGTCGGCTGGCGGCTGGATTACCACCTGGCCACGCCCGGCCTCGCCGCGCTGGCCAAGCGCGAGCACATCTACACCGAGAAGAAGTTCAGCGACCACGCGCCGCTGATGATCGACTACGACTTCAAGCTGTAGTCCATTTCAGGCGCCGTCCGTCGAGCGCGTCAATGCCTCATGGCGAAGGCATTGGCGCCGCAAGAGGGCTACACACTGACCCCCTTGCCCGACGTGCGGTTTCTTCGCTCGAACCGGCCCCTCTTCGTGATCGTCTGCCAGGGCCGCAAGCGGGGCTTCTGGGCAGACCAGGTCTGCCTCTACGACACCCAGCACTATCTGGCGGTCTCGGTCCCGTACCGTTCACGATGGAGACCGATGCAACGGAAGAAGAGCCTCTGCTGGCGATCTATCTGGGACTCGATTTCACCGTCGTGGGCGCCCTCGCCCTGGAGCTCGACGAACTGATCGGCCCGCCATCGGCGCCGCCGACGGGCATGGTGTCCACTCCGATGGACGACCGGCTCGCGGCGACCGTCCTTCGATTGCTGGAATGCATGAGCTCCGTGCCCGAGACGGCCCTGCTCGGGCCGGCACTCGTCCGCGAGATCTACTTCCGCGTGTTGAGCGGCGAGCAGAGCCCGGCGATGCGGGCCGCGCTCGCAGGCCGCGGGCAGTTCGGAAAGATCGCCAAGGCGGTCCGGCGGATCCACACCGCCTTCCACGATCGCCTGACGGTCGAACGACTGGCCGACGAGGCCGGCATGAGCATCCCGACCTTCCACACGCACTTCCGGGCGGTGACCGACAGCACCCCGATGCAGTATCTGAAGTCCGTTCGCCTGCACCGGGCGCGCCTGCTGATGCTGCGCAACGAGACGACGGCGGCGACCGCGAGCAGCGAGCAGCGAGGTCGGATACGAGAGCGCCTCGCAGTTCAGCCGCGAGTTCAAGCGGCTGTTCGGCCGGACACCGGGCGAGGAAGTGGCGCGGCTCAGGTCAAGCTTCGCCATGCCGCAAATGGTGGGTCCGCAGCTCTGGGTCGCCTCGCACTGAGGCTTCTTCAGCCCAGCTCGCCGCCGATCAGCTCCACGACCATTTCGTCCGTCAGCCGCATCGGCATCGCGCGGGCCGACAGCAGTGCCACCACCGCGTGCTCCTCGCGGGCGCTATCGCGCATCATCGGCTTGAGCCGCGGCTCACCGGCGGCGTTGGTGAGCGTCGCAACCAGCGGCAGGTGGGCCTTCTCGCCATTGCGCACCACGACGCCCAGCTCGCCCGAGGCCAGCCGCACCATGCTGCCCGGCGGGAAGACCCCGAAGGCCTTGATCAGCGCGCCAGCCAGCGGACTGGCTTCGGCGATCTGGTGCAGGTCGCGGCCGGCCTGCGCCGCGCTCATCGCCGGCCGGGTGGCCCGGCTGCTGAGCCGCGCGGTGTAGATGTCGGCAAAGCGCAGCATCTCGGCCAGCTCGCTGGCCGCGGCGATGCCGCGCGGGTAGCCGGAACCGTCGGGCAGCTCGTGATGCTGCAGCACGGCCTCGAGCCAGTCCTCGTCGTCGATGCCGCCGGCGCGCAGCATCTCGACGCTGCGCAGCGGATGCTCATGGATTGACTCGCGCTGCTTGGCGGTCAAGGGCGAGACCTGGTTCGCCAGCCGCGCCTGCAGCTCCAGCATCGAGATGTTCATCGTCAATGCGGCCTGGAAGGCGCGGCGCTGGTCGGCCGGCTGCCAGCCCAGATAGCGGGCCGCCGCGAGGCAGGCGGTGGCCGCATGGATCGAATGGCTGACGCCGTAGTGCGGGCCGCCGCCGTCGGACTGGCGCACGATCTGCGACAGCGCCACCTCCGGGGAGAAGTCGATCAGCGACAGCAGCAGGTCGGTGGCGCCGTGCAGCGCGCCGGCCAGTTGGTCGGCCGGCATCGCGAGGGCCTGGCGCACGTCATGGGTGTGCTGCTCCCAGTCGGCGCTCAGGCGCGCCAGGCGGCGGGCGGGCTTGTCGCTGCGCGCGCCCTGCTGCATCGAGGCGGCGAGTTCGTCGATCTCGACGACGGCACCGCGCCGGAACAGCGCATACAGCTGTTCCTCGTCCGCGATCACCTGGCCACGGGCAAGCAGCAGCATGTGGGCCGAATCGCGCACGCTGAACGGCAGCGGCTCGCCGAGCACGATGCGGTTCTTGACCGAAGACAGGGAGCAGACGCGCATTGGCGGACGACGGGCGGGCAGCGGAGCCGAGGCCGCGGGACTTTACCGCGATTGTTACCGTCGCTAACGTGAAAGCTCCACGGACAGGGCCGAAGCCGGTGTCAAGCGCAAAAGGCCCCGCGCCCCGGGGAGCTGTAGCCCAAGCAGGCGACCACGCGTCGAATTCGAGGGCTTGTCCCGATCTCTCGCCTCGGCCGACCCCTGGACAGTCCGCCTGCCGTGCCCACCGTCCGGGCCGGACTTCCGAGGAGTAAATTTTCATGAAACGAGTACATCTCACGCCACGAGCGTGGGTGATCGCCGGCGCGCTGTGCGCCGGCGTCGGCGCGGCACAGGCCCAACAGGTCCTGCTCAGCGAGGGCTTCGACAACGTGCCGAACCTCAGCACAGCAGGCTGGGTCATCGGCAACATGAGCACGCCGGTTGGCGACGTGACCGAAGGCTGGTACCAGGGCACGCCGGATCCGACCCGATTCGCAGCCCAGATCGGGTTCCCGACGTCCTATGCAGCATCCTCCTTCAACACCGCCGCCGCCGGCGGCACGCTGTCCAACTGGCTGATCACGCCGAGCTTCTCGACCGCCAGCGACACGCAGATCAGCTTCTGGGTGCGCGGCGCCAACGACGCCGGCTTCTTCGACTCGTTCTCGTACGGCCTGTCCAGCGGCAGCAGCGATAGCGCCGCATTCAGCCTGCTTCCCACGTCGGTCGCCCCGACCGCAGACTGGACGCAGGTCACGCTGACGCTGCCCGCCCAGGGCGCCGGCACGATCGGCCGTCTGGCCATCGTCTACAGCGGTGCGGCCGACACGTCGAACTACATCGGCATCGACACGCTGAGCGTCACCGCCGTGCCCGAGCCGCAGACCTGGCTGCTGAGCGCCGCCGGCCTGGCTGCCTGCATCGCGGTCGTCCGCCGCCGCAAGAGCGCGCGCTGATCCGGCCTTCCACACCACAAGCAGAGACACGCGAATGAAATCCATCACCAAGTCCGGGCTGCTGGGCAGCCTGGTGATCGCCGCTTGCGCATGGGCCGGCCCGGCCTTCGCCGCCGACGATGCCGCAGCCGAGAACCTGATCGTCGTGCGCGACGCCGAGACCGGCCAGATGCGCGCGCCCACCGCCGCCGAAGCCGAGGCGCTGCAGCAGAAGAGCGCCGCCAAGAACGGCGCCAAGAGCACCCGGCAGGCCGTCGAGAACGCGCCGCTGAAGACCCAGCCCAAGCAGCATCGCAGCGGCGCGTTCGGCGCGCGCGTCAACGATGACATGGCCAGCTTCCTCGTCGTGCAGCGCCGTGCCGACGGCACGGTGGCCGAAGCCTGCCTGCCCGCCGCCGAGGCCGAACAGGTCGTGCGCGAAGGCAAGCCCTTGCCGGCCGCAGCGCCGGCTCAAACCACCGCGGAGAAGTGAAGCGATGAGCAAGAACAAGAACACCCCGGCCTTGCGCCCGCTGGCCCTGGCCACGGCCCTGCTGTGCCTGGCCGCCGGCGCGCAGGCGGCAACGATCGTCGTCACCGGCCGCGATGCAGCCGGTATCGGCTTCAACGACCCGACGCCGGTCGCGCCGGTCGGCGGCAACCCCGGCACGACGCTCGGCCAGCAGCGCTGGAACGTCTACCAGTACGTCGCCGGCATCTGGGGCAACACGCTGCAGAGCAATGTGACGATCACCGTCAACGCGGGCTGGGAAGCGCTGAGCTGCGACGCGAGTTCCGCCGTGCTCGGCAGCGCCTCGCCGTGGAACTACTGGCGCGACTTCAGCGGCAGCAAACCCAGCACCTGGTATCCGCAAGCGCTGGCCAACAAGCTGTCCGGAGAGAACCTCAGCGATGGCCAGGAGGATGACGGCAGCGGCTACGGCAACGTCGACATCAAGACGCAGTTCAACATCAACCTGGGCAATGCGGGCTGCTTCACCGGCGGCGGGTTCTACCTGGGGCTCGACGGCAATGTGCCGGCCGGGCAGACCAACTTCATGGAGACCCTGCTGCACGAACTCGGCCATGGCCTCGGCTTCACGGTGAACCCGACCAGCAGCCAGACCGGCCAGCGCGTCAACGCTTCTTACACGGCCTACTCGGACAGCGGCCTGCCCTCGATCTGGGAGCAGTTCATGTACGACAACACGAAGCAGAAGACCTGGCTCGCCATGGGCACCGCGTCCGCCGACCGGAAGGCCTCCGGCATCAACACCGGCAACCTCAGCTGGAACGGCCCGATCACCGTGGCCGAGGCGGCGGAAACGCTGAGCCATCCGCAGGCCATCGTCGCCGCGACCCCGGCGCAGCCGGCGCCTTCGCTGTTCCCGTTCAGCCCGGCGCTGTTCGGCGCGACGGTCGGCACCTCGACGAACCTCGGTCCGGTGGCCGACAGCGCGTCGCAGGCCTGCACGGCACTGCCGGCCGCGACGGCAGCCGCGGTCAAGGGCCGCGTCGCCATCGTCGACCGCGGTACCTGCAACTTCGTCATCAAGGCGAAGATGGTCCAGGACGCCGGCGCGATCGGCATGATCGTCGTCAACAACGTCGCCGGTGCGCTGGCAACGATGTCCGGCACCGACCTGACCGTGACGATTCCGTCCGTCGGCCTCTCGCAAGCCGACGGCACAGCCTTGCGCGCCATGGCCGTCGCGGCCAAGAAGTACGGCAGCCGCTCGGCGCCGGGCACGGTCTACGCCAGCGGCGGGGTCGACATGAGCAAGCGCGCCGGCATGGACGCGGGCGGCCGACCGCTGCTGTACGCGCCCAATCCGTACGTCGTCGGCTCCTCGGTGTCCCACTGGGACATCTCGGCCTTCCCGAACCTGCTGATGGAACCCAACATCAACCCCGACCTGACGACGACGCTCAGCAAGCCGAAGGATCTGACGCTGCCGCTGCTGCGCGACCTGGGCTGGTAAGCCTGCTTCGACCCACGAGGGCGCCCGACCGGGCGCCTTTTTTCTTTCAGTCCTTGCCATGGCAGGCACAGGCCTCGCCGTGCGCCGCCGCCACCAGTTCCTCGAGGATGCCGCAGCCGTGGGCCGCATGGTCGCTGGAGTCCCCCGTGCAGCGCGACTTCAGCGCCACCAATTGCTGCTCCAGTGCCTTCATGCTGGCCAGCCGTGCACGCACGCGGCCGAGCTGGGCGTCGACCAGGCCGTCGACGCTGGCGAGCCGCGCCGGATCCTGGGTGTCGAGGCTCTCCAGCAGCTGCGTCACGTCGGCCAGCGGCATGTCCAGCGCACGGCAGTGGCGGATGAAGGCCAGGCGCTCCAGGTGCGGCTGCGTGTAGTCGCGGTAGCCGTTGTCGCTACGGGCAGGGCCGGGCAGCAGGCCGCTCTTCTCGTAGAAGCGGATGGTTTCGATGTCGACGCCGGTGGCGCGACTGAGTTCGCCGATGCGCATGATCAGCGCCGCCCGGCCGCCCGAAGGCGCTGAAGCGCCCCCTCGGGGGGCAGTGAACGAAGTGAACGTGGGGGCATCATCTTCACAGGATAGCGGCTTGACTCTGGAGTAACTACAGGCTGTGCAATGACCCGATGTCAGCGAAGCACGAACACCACCCTCATCCTCACGGCCACGAGCACGACGCCTGTTGCAGTGGCCATGGTCACAACCACACGCACGCGCCCGCCGCAGCAGCGCCGCCGCCACCCGCACCCGCCGCGGCCGGCGCCGACCGCAGCCGGCTCTTCATCGCCGGCATGGACTGTCCCACCGAAGAGCAGCTGCTGCGCACGGCCCTGGCCAGGCTGCCCGGTGTGCTGGACCTGCATTTCGACCTGATCGGCCGCGTGTTGGCCGTCGACCACGACCGGCGCGTGGAGACGCCGGCGCTGCTGCGTGCTGTGGCCGGCGTCGGCATGACGGCCGAGCTGCTTCAAGAAGACCGCCCCGCGCCGCCGGCACCACCCGCCGTGCCGATGGCCTTGCGTTGGCGCATGGCCGCGGCCGGTGTGGCCGCCATTGCCGCCGAAGTAACGGCTTATGTCAGCGGCGTCGAACACTCGCCCGCGGTGATCGCTCTGGCGCTGGCGGCGACGCTGCTGGGCGGCCTGCCGACCTTGCGCAAGGGCGCGATCGCGCTGCGCCGCGGCGCGCTGAACATCCACCTGCTGATGAGCCTGGCCGTGATCGGCGCGATCGCGCTGGGCCAGTGGCCGGAGGCGGCCATGGTCGTCTGGCTGTTCGGTCTGGCCGAGATGATCGAGGCACTGAGCCTGGCACGGGCGCGCCGCGCGATCCAGGCGATGGAGGCGCTGGCGCCCGAACAGGCGCTGGTGCAGCAGCCGGACGGCACCTGGCTGCAGCGGCCGGTGGCGGGCCTGTCCATCGGCGCGCGGCTGCGCGTGCGGCCCGGCGAGCGGGTGGCGCTGGACGGCCTCGTCGAGGCCGGCGAATCGAGCGTGGACGAGGCCGTCATCACCGGCGAGAGCCTGCCACGCGCCAAGGCATCGGGCGACCCGCTGCTGGCCGGCAGCATCAACAGCGGCGCCGGCCTGCTGGAATACCGCGCCACCGCGGCGCCGGGCGGCACGCTGCTGGACCGCATGGCCACCGCCGTGCAGCAGGCCGCCGCGCAACGCGCGCCGACGCAGGCCTTCATCGACCGCTTCGCCCGCATCTACACGCCGCTGGTCGTGCTCGGTGCACTGGCGCTGGCGGGCCTGGCGCCGCTGCTGCTGAACGAGCCCTTCACCCCCTGGATCTACCGCGCGCTGGTGCTGCTGGTGATCGCCTGCCCCTGCGCGCTGGTCATCTCGGTGCCGGTAACCATCGTCAGCGGCCTGACCGCCGCGGCGCGGCGCGGTATCCTGATCAAGGGCGGGCTGTACCTGGAGCAGGCGCGGCGGCTGAAGACCATCGCGCTGGACAAGACCGGCACGCTGACCGAGGGCCGGCCGGTGCTGACCGACGTGCTGTCGCTGGCCGAACTCGGCCGCGACGAGGTGCTGCGCATCGCCGCCAGCCTCGACGCACTGTCCACCCATCCGGCGGCGGCGGCCATCGTCGCCGGCCATGCGGGTGCGCTGGACGAGGTGGCGGACTTCGCCTCGCTGAGCGGGCGCGGCGTGCAGGGCCGCATCGGCGGCGTCGCGTATGCGCTCGGCAGCCCGCGCTGGCTCGGTGAGCCGGCGCAGGCCGCCGAATTGGAAGCGCAGGGCAAGACCGTCGTCGTGCTGGTGCGCGGCGAATCCGCGCTGGGCCTGCTGGCCGTGGCCGACACGCTGCGGCCGCACAGCATCGAGGCGGTCGGCCAGTTGCGGGCGCTGGGCGTCGGCGTCGCGCTGCTCAGCGGCGACAACATGCGCACCGTAGCCGCGATCGCCAAAGAACTGGGCATAGCCGACTACCGCGCCGAGCTGTTGCCCGAGGACAAGCTGGCCGCCGTGGCGGAGCTCCCCGGCCCGGTGGCGATGGTCGGCGACGGCGTCAACGACGCGCCGGCAATGGCGCGCGCCGACATCGGCATCGCGATGGGCGCCGGCGGCACGGCCGTGGCGCTGGAGACCGCCGACATCGCGCTGATGCAGGACGACCTGCGCCGCCTGCCCGAGTTGATCGCGCTGTCACGGCGCACGGCTGGCGTGCTGCAGCAGAACATCGCCGTCGCGCTGGGCCTGAAGTTCGCCGTGCTGGCGATCACGCTAGCCGGCTTCGGCTCGCTGTGGCTGGCGGTGTTCGCCGATGCCGGCGCCAGCCTGCTGGTGGTGCTGAACGGGCTGCGGATGCTGCGGGAAACCCCGGATAGGGCGGGCCCAGCCTGACGCCAAGGCCCGGCGACAATCCGCGCCTCACGACCGGCCTGCCACGAGCGGGCCGGTTCAACATCGACGGAGCACCGCCCTTGAATACGAAATCCGCCGGCTCGTCGCAGGGCACGATCCTCGGCCACCCGGACAGCCTGTTCGTCCTGTTCTTCACCGAGATGTGGGAACGCTTCTCCTACTACGGCATGCGTGCGCTGCTGGTGCTGTTCCTGGTGTCCACCGCGACCAAGGGCGGCTGGGGCTGGAGCCGCGAGGAAGCGACCTCGCTATACGGCTGGTACACGGGCCTCGCCTACGCCACGCCGATCCTCGGCGGCTACCTGGCCGACCGCTTCCTCGGCACGCGCCGCGCGGTGCTGATCGGCGGCTTCATCATCGCCGCCGGCCATATCTCGCTGTTCCTCGACACCACCGTCTCGTTCTACGCCGGCCTGGCGCTGATCATCGCCGGCACCGGCCTCTTGAAGCCGAACATCTCGGCCATCGTCGGCCAGCTCTACAACAAGGACAACGAGCAGGGCCGCGATGGCGGCTACACGCTGTTCTACATGGGCGTGAACGCGGGCGCCTTCTTCGGCATCTCACTGTGCGGTTACATCGGTGAGAAGATCTCCTGGAACCTCGGCTTCGGCCTGGCCGGCGTGTTCATGATCCTCGGCGCGCTGCAGTTCTGGCTCGGGCAGAAGATCTTCGGTGCGATCGGTGACGTGCCCAGCGCCGAGAGCCGCGCCGCTGTCGCCGCCTCGCGCGATGACGAAGGCCCGGCCCACGTCGTGCGCGACCGGCTGATCGCCATCGGCGTGTTCTCGTTCTTCACGATCTTCTTCTGGTTCGCCTTCGAGCAGGCCGGCGGCTCGATGACGATCTTCGCGGCCGACTACACCGACCGCACGCTGGTCGGCACCGGCGGCTTCGCGTTCAAGGTCGTCAACAGCCTGATGACGATCATCCCGGCGGCCATCCTCTCGTGGCTGTGGGTCAAGCTGGCCAAGGCCACCGGCGGGCGCATCGCCTCGTCGAACGCCGTGCTGGCGCTGGCGCTGCTGCTGATCTGGGGCCTGTCGCTGTGGATGCTGGGCCGCGAGTTCTCGCTGGACCAGTCCGAAGTGCCGGCCACCTGGTTCGGCGTGCTGAACTCCTTCTTCCTGGTGATCCTGGCGCCCTACTTCACGAAGATGTGGGACCAGTGGTGGAACCCCAGCGGCCCGATCAAGTTCGGCATGGGCCTGGTCCTGCTGGGCCTGGGCTTCGCCGCGCTGTCCTACGGCTCGGCCGGCATCGCCCCGGGCGCCAAGACGGCGCAGGTCAGCATGGTGTTCCTGTGCATCGCCTACCTGTTCCACACGATGGGCGAGCTGACCCTGTCGCCGGTGGGCCTCAGCTACATCTCGCGCCTGGCGCCGGCGCGCCTGCTGGGCCTGATGTTCGGCATCTGGTTCCTGAACACCTCGATCGCCAACAAGCTGGCCGGTGCCACCGGCAGCTACATCGACCACATCTCCGAGACCTACTCGATGTCCATCTTCTTCCTGATCTTCACGCTGATCCCGATCGGCGCGGGGCTCGTGATGATGCTGCTGAATGGCTGGATGCTGAAGAAGATGCACGGCATCCGCTGAGGGCTCAGGCCTCCGGCGCCAGCCCCTGCTCCTGCGCCGCCTTCATCGCCTCGCGCCACAGGCGCGCCGGCACGAAGGTGCGGAGCTGCTCCATCGCCTTGTCCACGAGCTGCGGGTGCAGCTCGTGGCCGATGCCGGGCAGCACGTCGGCGGTGACGTCGGCGCCGAGCGCCATCAGCTGCTTGGCCGTGTCGACCACCAGCCGGTAGGGCAGCACCTCGTCCTTGATGCCGTGCAGCAGGTGCACGCTGACCTCGGCGGGCGCAGCCTCGGGCAGGGTGGCGTAGCGGCTGCCGATGGCGATCACGCGGCCGGCCAGTTGCGGTTCGGCCTGCACGGCCTCCAGCGCGACGATGCCGCCTTGCGAGAAGCCGGCCAGGGCCACCAGCGGCCAGTCGAGCTCGAAGTGCGCGGCCCAGGCACGCACGCGGGCGATCAGGTCCGGCAGCGCGGCGGCCACGCGCGCGGCGCGATTGTCGTCGTCGATGTCGGTGGACGAGAACCACTGGAAGCCCCGGCCCTCGCCGCGGTCGAACGCGTGCGGCGCATTCAGCGAGACGACGGCCGCTTGCGGGTACTGCGCGCGCAGCGCCGCGTCCAGCTGCGCCATCTGCGCGGCCTCCATGCCGACGCCGTGCAGCAGCACGAACAGCAGCTGCGGTTTCTGACCTTGCGCGGGAAGGCTGACGATGGCGCGGGGATCGCTGGTGCTCATGGCGAAAGATTAGTTACGTTTTCCAGCGCCGCATTGTCTCGCTGATGTCATGGCCCTCGCCGCGGCCCCGCTATGCTGGCCTGTTCTTTCGTGGAGCCCCGATGGACCTCAAGATCAACGGCCGCGTCCAGCCCCTGCCCGAGCACGCCAGCGATCCGGCCATGCCGTTGCTGTGGGCGCTGCGCGACGGACTGAACCTGACCGGCACCAAGTTCGGCTGCGGCATCGGCGCCTGCGGGGCCTGCACGGTCCATCTCGACGGTCAGGCGGTGCGCGCCTGCGTGACGCCGCTGGCCACCTGCGAGGGCAAGGCGGTTGGCACGATCGAGGCGCTGGGCAGCGCGGAGCAGCCGCACGCGCTGCAGCTCGCCTGGATCGCCCAGCAGGTGCCGCAGTGCGGATACTGCCAGAGCGGCATGCTGATGGCCGCCGGCGCGCTGCTGGCGAAGAACCGCCAGCCCAGCGATGCCGACATCGACGCGGCGATCACGAACCTGTGCCGCTGCGGCACCTACCCGCGCATTCGCGCGGCGATCAAGGCCGCGGCGGCGCAGATGACGCCGGTCGCCGGCAAGAAGGCCAGAGCATGAAGCGCCGCACCCTGCTGCTCAGCGGCCTGGGTGCCGCCGGCGCGCTGCTGGTGGGCTTCGGCGCGCTGCCGCCGCGCAGCCGGCTGGGCCTGGCCGACACCTTGGCCGCGCACGAGGGCGAGATCGGCATCAACGGCTGGATCAAGATCACCGCCGACGGCGGCGTGCTGCTGGCGATGCCGCGCAGCGAGATGGGCCAGGGCGTGCACACCGCGCTGGCCCAGCTGGTGGCCGAGGAGCTGGACGTGCCGCTGGAGCGCGTGCGCCTGATCCCGGCCGGCTTCGAGGCGATCTACGGCAACGTCGCCGGCTTCATCGGCCAGTTGCCGCTGACGCCGCGCCAGACCGAGCCGGGCCACGAGACCACCCTCGCGAAGCTGGGCGCCTGGACCATCGCCAAGCTTGCACGCGAACTCGGCATCAACATGACCGGCGGCAGTTCCAGCGTGGCCGACGCCTGGGAGCCGCTGCGCTGGGCCGCGGCCACGGCGCGCGCGCAGCTGATGGGCGCCGCCTCGCTGCGCTGGAAACTGCCGCGCGCGGAGCTGAGGCTGAAGGACGGCGTGATCTCGCATCCGTCGGGCCCGCACGCCCATTTCGGCGAGCTGGCCCGCGAGGCCGCCCACACGCCGCCCGGCGAGGTGCTGCTCAAAGCCCGTGCGCAGTGGCGGCTGACCGGCCAGCCGGCTCCGCGCCGCGACCTGCAGGCCAAGATCGACGGCAGCGCCCGCTTCGGCATCGACCAGCGGCCCGCGGGCGAGCCGCTGCTGTTCGCCGCCGTCCGCCACGCGCCGATGCTGGGCGGCGCGCCGGGCGCGGTGCCGGTCGACGCGATCCGCCAACAGCCGGGCGTGCTGCGCGTCGTGCAGCTGCCGCCCTATGCCGGCGGCCACGCGGCGATCGCCGTCGTCGCGCGCACCAGCTGGCACGCGATGCGCGCGGCGCAGCAGATCGAGACCGACTGGCAGCCGCGGCCCGCCGGCCCGCTCAATTCCGAGGCGATCCGCCGCACGCTGGCGGCGAGCGCGCGGCAGACGGCCGACGGCGACGCGGGTTTTTCCTTCCGCAGCGAGGGCGATGCCGCCAAGGCACTGGCGGGCGCCGCGAAGACGATCGAGGCGCTGTACGAGGTGCCCTACCTGGCCCACGCCGCAATGGAGCCGCTGAATTGCACCGCGCGCGTGCACGACGGCCGGGTGGAGTTGTGGCTGCCGACGCAGGTGCCAGGTCTTGCCCGTGCCGTGGCGGCCCGCGTGGCCGGCGTCGCGCCGGAGAACGTCGAGGTCCATGTCAGCTACCTCGGCGGCGGCTTCGGGCGCCGGCTGGAGGCGGACTTCGTCGGCCAGGCCGTGCGCGTGGCGATGGAGACGAACGGCGCGCCGGTGCAGCTGCTGTGGCCGCGCGAGGAAGACACGACGCACGACTTCTACCGGCCCGCCGGCGCCGCGCTGATGCGCGGCGGGCTCGATGCAGCGGGCCGGCCGGTCGCGCTGCAGGTCGGCACCGCCGGCGACGCGATCTCGCCGCGCTGGATGGAGCGCGTGCTGCCCGCGCTGGCCGGCCCCGTCGACATGCCCGACAAGACCACCAGCGAGGGCGCCTTCGACCACCCCTATGCCATCGCGGCCCAGCGCATCGCGCACGCAGCGATGCACAGCGGCGTGCCGGTCGGCTTCTGGCGCTCGGTGGGCCACTCGCACAACGCTTTCTTCACCGAGAGCTTCATCGACGAGATGGCGCACGCCGCCGGCGCCGATCCGCTCGCCTTCCGCCTCGGCCTGCTGGACGGGCTGCCGCGCCATGCGGCGGTGCTGAAGCTGGCCGCAGACAAGGCCGACTGGGGTCAGTCCTTGCCCGCCGGCCGCGCGCGCGGATTGGCGCTGCACGAGAGCTTCGGCAGCATCGTCGCGCAGGTGCTGGAGGTGTCGCTGGACGCGAACGCCAAGCCGCGCGTGCACCGCATCGTCTGTGTGATCGACTGCGGCACGGTCGTCAACCCCGGCATCGTCGCGCAGCAGATGGAGGGCGGCGCGATCTTCGGGCTGACGGCGGCGCTGTACGGCCGCATCGACATCCGGGACGGCGTCGTGCAGCAGCGCAGCTTCCCGGACTACCGACTGCTGACGATGGCCGAGGCGCCGGTAGTTGAGACGCACATCGTCGTCAGCGAGAACCCGCCGGGCGGCGTCGGCGAACCGGGCGTGCCGCCGGTGGCGCCGGCGCTGGCCAATGCGTTGTTCGCGCTGACGGGCAAACGGCAGCGGCGGCTGCCGCTGGCTTGAAGCTCGCCAGGGCGACACGAGCACTTTTCCTACACGCCACGTGCCGCAGCCGTCCTATCCTCGCTTTGCAGTCAGAAACATTTCAGGAGGCGACGATGAACGCACTGCGTGCCCTGGCCATTGCCCTGATCGTCGGCGGAGCGCTCGCGCTTGCCTACGGCAGCTTCAGCTACACCAAGGACAGCCATGACGTGAAGCTCGGCCCGGTCGAGCTGTCGGTCAAGGAAAAGGAAACGGTCAATATCCCGACCTGGGCCGGCATCGCCGCCATCGTCGTCGGCGGCGGCCTGCTGATCTTCGGCGGCAAGCGCTCCTGAGCCGCTCGCCCCGACGTCGTTAACGCTCGAAGCGCACCGGCTCCACGCCGCGCTTCTTCGCGCGGATGACGACGGTGCCGGCCAGCTTGTCGTGCCAGCCCTGCTTGCGCGGATCGAAGGCGACCCAGAGCAAGCCCAGGCAGAACGGGATGGTCGAGACGAAGTAGCCGAGGTAGCGGCCGATCGCCTGGCCCGTCGACAGCTTGCCACCGGTGCGGGCATCGACGACGCGTGCGCCGATCGCCATCTTGCCCGGCGTGGCCTGCTTCGAGAGCCAGAACAGCACGACGATCACCGCCGGCAGCACGTACGACAGCAGGAAGCTGCGCAGGCCGCCGCCATGCGTGAGCGTCAGCGACTGGATGTCGCTCCAGTCGCCGCCGTAGAGCAGGAAGCTGTCGGACGGTGTCAGCCACGACACGAGCGGCGCCAGCACCAGGCAGGCCAGCACCGTGTCGATCAGGCTCGCGCCGACGCGCGCCCAGAAGCCCACGTATTCGAACTGTTCTCCATCCATCTCGTTCATCGCCATCCTTCTGTACTCCGGGCCGAGCGCCGGGCCGCTCCCAAGCCGGCCCACATGGCGATGTGATTGCGGCTCGATGCCGCAAGCATCGCCGTCCCCTCGGGGGACCGCCCAGCGTATCCGCTGGGCGAGGGGCTCACTTGTCTCCGATCAAGCGTAGCAGCGTCTGCCGCAGCTTGGTGGCGTCGATGGGCTTGGTCAGGAAGTCGTTCATGCCGGCGGCCAGCGCGTCGTCGCGCTCGGACACCAGCGCCGCCGCCGTCAGCGCGACGATCGGCAGCTCGTCGGCCGGGTGGCGCTGGCGCAGCACGCGGGTGGCCTCGTGGCCGCTCATCACCGGCATCTGCACGTCCATCAGCACCGCGTCGAAGGGCTTGCCCATGCTGGCCGCGGCGTTGACGGCCTCGATCGCCTGGCTGCCGTCATTGGCTTGCGAGACTTCCAGTTCCCACTGCTGCAGCTGCGCGACGGCGATCATCATGTTGACCGGATGGTCCTCGACGATCAGCACGCGCCGCCCGCGCAGGCCGGCCGCACCCGCGCGGTATTCGTCGCGCGGCTGGTTCGGGCTGATCGGCGCCGGCGCGGCCGGCAAGGGCAGCTCGGCCCAGAAGGTGGACCCCTGGCCCGGCTCGCTCGCCACGCCGACCTCGCCGCTCATCAGCGTGGCCAGTTCACGGCAGATGGACAGGCCAAGGCCCGTGCCGCCGAAGCGCCGGGTGGTGGACTCGTCGGCCTGCGTGAAGGGCTGGAACAGGCGCTCGTTCAGCGCCGGGTCGATGCCGGGGCCGGTGTCGCTGACCTCGAAGCGCACGCGCTCGTCTCCGAGCGCTATCACGCGCACCTCGACGCCGCCGTGCTCGGTGAACTTCAGCGCGTTGGTCAGGTAGTTGCTCAGGATCTGGCGCATGCGCACCTGGTCGCCGACGACCCACGCCGGCACGCCGTCGCCGACCTCGACCTTGAACGAGAGCCCGCGCGCCTGCGCCAAGGTCAGGTAGGCCATGCGCATCGTCGACAGCATGTCGCGCAGCGCGAACGGTGCGGCCTCCAGCTCGAGCCGGCCGGCCTCGATCTTGGAGAGGTCGAGGATGTCGGAGATCAGGCCGGACAGGCTCTCGGCGCTGTCCAGCATCTGGTCCAGCAGCTGGCGGCGCGAGCCGTCGTCCAGGTCGGGCTGCTGCAGCATGCGCGCCAGGCCCAGCAGGCCGTTCAGCGGCGTGCGGATCTCGTGGCTGGTGTTGGCGAGGAAGGCGCTCTTGGCGCGGCTGGCGGCCTGGGCCTCGTTCTTCGCCTGCGCCAGCGCTGCCTCGACGCGGCGGCGCTCGGTGATGTCTTCCATGATCCAGATCGTGCCGCCGCGGCTCGGATGGTTCGGGTCCACCGCCTTGGCCAGGATCCGGCAGAGGAACTGGCTGCCGTCCTTGCGGCGCATCTGCCGCTCGATCTCGATCTGCTCGCCGGCGGCCAGCCGCGGGCCGACCTCGGCGCCGATGGCGGCATAGTCCTGCTGGCTGGGCCAGACGACGCTGCCATGCTGGCCGACGAGGCTGCCGGCCGGCCAGCCGAACATCTCCTCGACCAGCCGGTTCACCTGCACGAAGACCTGCTCGCGCGTCAGCGTGATGCCGATCGAGGCATTGGCGAGGATCGCCTCATGCACGAGGCGCGTGCGCTCGGTCTCGGTGACGTCGCGCGCGTTGATGACCAGGTACTGCTGGCCGTCCATCGCGAAGGGCGCCGCCGACATCAGCATCGAGATCGGCTCGCCGCTCTTGGTGGCGAAGGTGATCGGCAGGTTGGCGACGCGGCCGTGCGCGCGCACGGCGTCCATCACGCGGGTACGGTCGAAACCGTCGTGCCAGATGCCCAGTTCGTCGGCGGTGCGGCCCATCACCTCGGCGCTCGAATAGCCGGTCAGCTGCTCGAAGGTGCGGTTGACCATCGCGTAGCGGCCGGTGCTCATCTCGGTCAGCGTGATCACGTCGGGGCTGGTCGCCACCAGGTGCGACAGCAGCCCTTCGGAGCGGCGCAGCGCCTCGGCGGCGCGCGAGGCCTCGGTCTGGTCGATGAAGAAGGACAGCGTGGCCGGCCCACCGACGGCCTCCACGCGCACGCTGGTCGCCTGCACCAGGCGGCGGCGGCGCGAGAGCGTGCGCAGCCGGTGCTCGGCCATCGGCAGCATTGCGCCCACGGCCATCGATTCGATCTTGGCGCTGCGCTGGCGGGCGCGCTCGTCGTCGCCCGGCTCGTAGTGGGAGAACAGATCCTGGCCGACCATGCTGGAGCGCTGCGTGTAGCCGAACATCGCCATCGCCGCAGGGTTCACATCCAGCACGCGGCCCCAGCGGTGCAGCACCAGCGGCGAGGGCGAGCGGCGGAACAGCTCGCGGTAGCGCGTCTCGGTGGCGTGGATGGCCTGCTCGGCCTGCACCTCCACCGTGACGTCGCGGCCGACGCCCCAGTAGCCACGGAAATTGCCCTGCGCGTCGAAGCGCGGCTCGCCGCTGATCGAGACGAAGCGGCTGGTGCCGTCCACCCCGCGGCGCCGTGCGACGAGGCCGTGGAACGGGCGGTGCGATTCGAGGTCGGCGCGGTGCGCGTCCAGCTCCTCGTCGGACAGGCCCATGCCATCGATCTCCCATGGCGTCTTGCCGACGCGTGTGGCCGGATCCAGGCCCGAGGCGCCGGCCTGCTCTTCGGCAACGTGGGTGAAGCGGTACTCGCGGTCCATCTCCCAGTACCAGTCGGCGGCCATCCGCAACAGGTCGCGGAAGCGCGCATTGCGGTCGCCGACCTCGCGCGCCGAGCGGTGCACCACGCGCAGCAGGCCCCAGCCGACGGCCAGGCCCGTGCCGAGCAGCAGCACCTGCGCGCCGAAGCGAAAGGGCAGCCCCGGTGGGGCCGGCTGCGCGGGCAAGCTGCCCTGCAGCTCCGCCCACATCAAGCCGCCGAGCGCCGCCAGGCCCAGCGCGCCCAGCATCAGGCCCGCGCGCAGGCCCAGGATGCCGGTGGCCAGCGCCACCATCAGGCCCATCATCGCCAGGCCCACCGAGTGCAGGCCGGCACCGCGCGAGACGGCGCTGCACACCGCCAGCGCCATGACCAGCGCCTGCACCAGGGCCAGCATCGCCGCGGCATGGCGGCGCTGCAGCCGCCACAGCCCGCCGAGACTCACCGCGGCGGCGAAGGCCGCCAGCAACGGCGGCAGCAGGCCCTGCAAGGGCTCGTCGTGATGCCGGGTGGCCAGCAGCGCCAGGCACAGCAGCGCCAGCACCAGCGCACAGGCGCCCAGGATCAGGCGCACGGCGCGCCAGCGCACGTTGCGCTCCAGCAGCGTGCGCTTCTCGGCCGTGCCAGGCTCCTGCCCGACCAGGCTGCTCAAGTCATCGAGGGTATCGGTGTCCACCATGGCCCGCGCAGTCTCCCCGAGAACGGGCGCTTGTGAGCATCGGTAAGCGCCTGAAGCAGCCCCCGCGGTGCAGTGCTCGCCCATTTCTGGGCATTAGTGCGCAGTCCCGCACGGGCGTGCCAACAACGAATCCGGCGGACACCGGCCGTTCGGACTATGCGGATCGAGGCTTGGCCGCGTTCAGCTGCGCCCGCGTCTGCTGCGCCACACGGCGTGCGGCGGCGGCGAAGTCATCGTTGGCGCTGGCATACAGCACCGCTCGCGAGGAGCTGACGATGATCGGCCCGGTGGTCGCCTGCGCGTCGCCGCGCCAGCCGGCCTTGACGGTGGCGTCCGCATCGCCGCCCTGCGCACCAATGCCGGGGATCAGCAGCGGCAGCGTCGGCGCCAGCTCGCGCACGCGGGCGATCTCGCCGGGGAAGGTGGCGCCGACGACCAGGCCCAGCTGACCGTTGGTGTTCCACTTCGACTGCGCCTGCGCGGCCAGGTGCTCGTACAGGCGCGGCTGGCCGGGCACGTCGGCCAAGCGCTGGTTCTGCCAGTCGCTGCCGCCGGGGTTGGAGGTGCGGCACAGCACGATCACGCCCTTGTCGGGGTATCGCAGGTAGGGCTCGATGGTGTCGAAGCCCATGAACGGCGACAGGGTGACCGCGTCGGCCTGGTAGCGCACGAAGGCCTCGCGGGCGTACTGTTCGGCGGTGGAGCCGATGTCGCCGCGCTTGGCGTCGAGGATCACCGGCACCTGCGGCGCCACGCGCTTGATGTGCGCCATCAGCCGTTCGAGCTGGTCCTCGGCGCCATTGGCGGCGAAGTAGGCGATCTGCGGCTTGAACGCGATCACCAGGTCCTTGGTCGCATCGACGATGGCCGCGCAGAAGTCGTAGATGCGCGCGGGGTCGTTCTTCCAGGCGCCGGGGAACTTGGACGGTTCGGGATCCAGGCCCACGCAGAGCAGCGAGTCGTTGAGCCGCTCGGCGGCCTGCAGTTGCTGGAGGAAATTCATGATGCGCGGTCGTCGTTGAAGTGCCGTATTGTCCGGGTTTTGAAAAACAGACCGCCATCATGCTCGTGCTCGAAACCGAGAGACTGCGCCTGCGCTGGTATGCCGAGGCCGATGCGCCCTTCATCCTGAAGCTGCTGAACGAACCCTCGTGGATCGCCAACATCGGCCAGCGCAACGTCCACACGCTGGACGACGCCCGCACCTGGATCCGCGAACGGCTGATCGGCAACTACGAGAAACAGGGCTTCGGCTTCTGGGCCGTGGAGCGCCGCACTGACGGGGCGTTGATGGGCATGTGCGGGCTCGTCAAGCGCGACACGCTGCCGCACGTCGACATCGGCTACGCCTTCCTGCCGGCCTTCTGGGGTCACGGCTACGCGCGCGAAGCCGCCGCGGCCTGCCTGGCCTACGCCCGCGACACGCTGGGCCTGCGCCGCGTGCTCGCGATCACCGGGCCGGACAACGCGGCCTCCGCCGGCGTGCTGGAAGCGATCGGCCTGAAGTACCAGGACACGCGGGTGCTCGAAGGCGAGGAGCGTCTGACCCGGGTGTTCTCGATCGACTTCTGACCGTGGATGCAGGGCGTTCGCTGTAGGTCGACGGTGGCGTGGACCGGCGTATTCGGGCCGAGCGCCGGGCCGCCCCAAGCCGGCCCGCGCTGGCGATGCTTGCGGCTCGATGCCGCAAGCACCGCCGCCATTGGCCAGGGCCAATGGCGCTCGCCAGGCACAAACAGTCCCCCGGACTGTTTGTGTCCGGGCTCGCTCCCCTCGGGGGACCGACGAGGCTTGCCCGCGTTCAGCGGGGCAAACCTGGGCGAGGGGCACCATGTCAGCGCGCGCCGATCCGCTCCAGCTCGCGCTTGGCCATCGAGTACTCGTTGAACTCCACGACGCCGGTGTCCAGGCTCTTGCGCAGGTAGCCGCGCGCCTTGGCGACGTCCTGGTCGGCCAGGGCCTTCTGGGCGGCGTAGAAGTACAGCTCGCATTCGCGGCCGGCGCGGGCCTTGGCGTCCTCGCGGGCGACGGCCAGTGCGCCGTCCAGGTCGAGCCGGCCCTGCATCAGTTGCAGCACCGCATAGGGCCACGCCGGCTGGCTGTCGCTGGGCGACTGCACGGCCTGTGCACCGGCCTCGTCGCCGAGGCGGCGCGACACCAGGTAGAGCCAGATGCCGCCGTAGCTGCGCTCGACCTCGGCGGCGTTCGTCTGCAGGATGTCCTTCAGCTCGTCGCGCGCGGCGGGCAGCTGATTGCCGAAGTAGTTGGCCCAGACGCGGGTGTAGCGCGGGCCGGTGTCGTTCGGCGCCAGCTGCAGCGCGCGGTCGGCGTGCTGGACGGCCTCGGCGTCCTGGCGGCGCATCAGCGCATTGACGGCCAGCCCGCCGTGCAGCTCGGCGTTGTCCGGGTCGAGCTTCAGCGCCTGCTCGAAGGCGAGCTTCCCGCCGTCGGGCAGGCCCAGCAGGTCGAGCTGAACGCCGCGTTCCTGCAGCACCTGCGCGCGCAGCTTCGGCGGCAGGCGATCGGCCTCCAGCTCGCGGTCGGCGATGAGCAGCTTGGTGCGCACGGCCACCTGCTCGGCCGTCGTCACCTTGACGGTGCCGCGCTTCATGCTCTCGCCCAGTTCGTCGAGCGACTTGCGCAGGCCGGGAAGCTGCGCCGGCGCGATCGCCGGCACCGTCAGCGACGCACCCAGGCGCGGGAGCACCTTGGTCAGCTTGTCGCGGTAGGCGCTCCACTTGCCGGCGGCGATCTCGTCGGCATTCAGCGCCAGCTCGCCGTCGATCTGCTGCGAGCGCGCCGTGATGGCGTAGCGCAGGTGCAGCGCGAACCAGTCGTTGGTCTCGTCGAAGCGGCCGGTCGCGTTGGCGGCGCTGGGCGGCGGGAAGGCATCCTCGCCGAACTCGAAGCGCAAGTTGTAGCGGTAGCGCCCGGGCCCGCCGATCTGCATCGCCTCGGTGCGAGGCGTCTGGTTCGGAAGGCGCAGCGGCAGGAGCAGGTCCAGCAGCACGAAGTCGCCGGCCAGCGCCCGCTTCTCGGGGAAGCGCCAGTAGTTCGCGCCGGTGGAGAAGCGCAAGCTCACCTTCAGCGCGTTGCTGCCGTCGACCTCCTCGATCAGCGCCTGCCCCTGCTGGCTGAACGAGGGCCAGGCACGCGAGATCTCGCCGATCAGCGCCTTCTGCAGTTCCTCGGCCGGCATGCTGTCGCGCGCGGCACGCAGCCATTCGGCCGCGTCGCCGTGGTAGACGGTGACGCTCTCGAACGTGCCTTCCTCGGCCAGCCGCGGGAAGCGCAAGGTGGCGGTGGTCTCGCTGCGCAGCGCCTCGCGGGCGGGCGGCATCGTGCTGAGCGCCGTGACCCCGCTGCGCGCTATGAGGCCGCGGCCCAGGCCGTAGCTCTGGCGCGTCTGCGGCGCGCCGCTCTGCTGGCCGCGCGTGCCGTCGAGCCACAGCGGTGCGTCGGTGCCGGGCAGGGTGACGGTGGCGATCGCATGGTCGAAGGCCAGCGGGCTGGGCAAGCGGCCCTGGACGGCATCGCGCGAATAGGCGGAGACGAGCACCGGCGCGGCCTCGATGTCCAGCTGCTTGAGCAGATTGACGAGCAGGGCGGCCTTGTCCTTGCAGTCGCCGAAGCGCTGCTTCAGCACCGTGTCGGCCGTGGCCGGCTGGTGCGAGTTGGCGCCCATCTCGGTGCCGAAGTAGCGGATGTCGCGCTGCACGAAATCGAGCGCCAGGCGCAGGCGTTCCTCCGGCGTCTCGCGGCCGGCGGCCAGCGCCTTCGCGCGGATCGCCTCGGCTTGCGCTGCCAGCGCATCGCTACCGGCGCCTGCCTTGGCGAACAGGCGCTGGGCCCAGGCGGCCACGTCGGCCCAGTCGGCGAATTCGCTGAACTCGATCTGGTCGGCCAGCACCTCGCCCGGCGGCAGCAGCGGGTCGTAATGGAACTGCGCCACGGCACGGCGGCGGAAGGTGGTCTCGCGCCAGCCGTCCTTGGTCATTTGCTCGCTGGCCTCGATGCCCAGCGCCGTCCGCTCCCGGTGCCGGATCTCGCGCGCCGCCGGCGCCAGCAGCCGCACGTTGACGAGGCCGACCGGGCCGAGGCTGGCGCTGGTCCATTCCTGGTCGACGAATTTGCCGTCGAACACCGGGTTGTCGCCGACCAGCGAGGCGGCCCACTCGATGCGATCGCCGACGCGCAGGTCATCCAGCACGATGGAGGCGGTCATGCGGCCGTCGACCATCTGGCGCTCCAGGTTGGGCTCGCGGTGCAGCAGCTTGACGAGCTTGCGGTCGGCCGCGAGCTTGTCGATGCGCTTGCCCTCGCGCCAGATCTCCAGCCGGTGGAAGACCAGGCGCTGGTAGGAGGGATCGAAATCGACCTGGATTTGCGAGCCTTGCTGCAGGCCGGCGCTGTCGGTGATCTGGCGCACCGCGTGCTGGTAGCGCCAGGTGCCGCCGGCCGGATCGACGCGGGTCTGGTGATCCATCAGCAGCACCTGCACCGGCGCGGCGGGCAGCGTGATCGACGGGTCAGGCGATTGCGGGGCGACCCAAGCGGGCGCTGGTGCCACCGAGTAGCCCTCGGGCGCCGCGACCTTGCCGGCCGCTGCCTTGGCCGGCGCGGGCTTGGGCGCCGGTTTCGCTGGAGCCTGGGCCATCGCCAGGCTAGCGGCCAAGCTCAGTGAACACAAGGCCAGCAGGCCGCGCTGCGTCCTGGATGCGGTGATCGTCACGCTCGGAACTCCCCGATGTTTTGCGCGGGGAGTTTAGCGAGCGCGGGGTCGGGTCGTTCAGATCCTCTTGGCGAGGCTCTCGGCGCGGCCGATGTAGTTGCCCGGCGTCAGCTCGCGCAGGCGGGCCTTCTCGACCTCGGGCAGCTCCAGCCCGTCGATGAACTGGCGAATCGCTTCCTGCGTGATCGCCTTGCCGCGGGTCAGCTCCTTCAGGCGCTCGTACGGGTTGGGCAGCGCGTAGCGGCGCATCACGGTCTGGATCGGTTCGGCCAGCACTTCCCAGGCGGAGTCGAGGTCGGCGGCCAGCGCGGCCTCGTTGATCTCCAGCTTGTCCAGGCCCTTCAGCAGCGAGTCGTAGCCCAGCACCGCGTAGCCCAGCGCCACGCCCATATTGCGCAGCACCGTCGAGTCGGTCAGGTCGCGCTGCCAGCGGCTGATCGGCAGCTTCTGGCTCAGGTGGGTGAGCAGCGCATTGGCCAGGCCGAAGTTGCCCTCGGCGTTCTCGAAGTCGATCGGGTTGACCTTGTGCGGCATCGTCGACGAACCGATCTCGCCGGCCTTGGTGCGCTGCTTGAAATAGCCCAGCGACACATAGCCCCAGACGTCGCGCGACCAGTCGATCAGGATCGTGTTGGTGCGGGTCACTGCGTCGAACAGCTCGGCCATGTAGTCGTGCGGCTCGATCTGGATCGTGTACGGGTTGAAGCTCAGCCCCAGCGGGCCTTCGATCACGCGCTGGCTGAAGGCTTCCCAGTCGTACTCCGGCCAGGCGCTCAGGTGGGCGTTGTAGTTGCCGACGGCGCCGTTCATCTTGGCCAGAAGCTTCACCTCGGCGATGCGCCCGCGCGCCTGCACCAGGCGGGCGACGACGTTGGCGATCTCCTTGCCGACGGTGGTCGGGCTGGCGGTCTGGCCATGGGTGCGGCTGAGCATCGGCACGGCGGCCAGCGTGCGGGCCATGTCGGTGAGCTTGGCGACGATGCGGTCGATCGTCGGCAGCAGCACCTCGGAGCGCGCGGCCTTCAGCATCAGGCCGTGGCTGGTGTTGTTGATGTCTTCGCTGGTGCAGGCGAAGTGGACGAACTCGCCCGCGGCCTTCAGCTCGGCATTCGCCTCGAAACGCGACTTCAGCCAGTACTCGACCGCCTTGACGTCGTGGTTGGTGGTCTTCTCGATGTCCTTGATCGCCTGCGCGTCGGCCTCGGAGAAGCGCGTGACGATGCTCCGCAGCAGGCCACGCGCGGCTTCCGACAGCGGCTTGAACTCGTCGAAGCCGCAGTCCGACAAGGCGATGAACCACTCCACCTCCACCTGCACGCGGCGGTGCATCAGTCCGAACTCGGACAGCAGAGGGCGCAACGCGGCCACGCGCGAGGCGTAGCGGCCGTCCAGCGGCGAGAGGGCACTGAGGCTGGAGAGGGGGACGACGTTCATGAGAAGGGCTCGAGATAGGGGCTAACCCGTGATTTTAGCGGGGCCCGCACCCAGGCCCGGCGCGGCGGACAGCAGTGTGCCGCCGCCCCCGGGCGCTGGCAATCCTCGGGGCGTGCGGCATCCGGTCTTTGAGCGGAACGCCTCGGACCCATGGCTAGAATCCCGACGAGCCTGGGCCACCCAGGGACGATGAGATCACCCCAGCATGAAACTAATCGGATCATTCACCAGTCCCTACGTCCGCAAGGTGCGGGTCGTGATGGCGGAGAAGAAGCTCGACTACCAGTTCGTGCTCGAGGACGTCTGGTCCAGCGACGCGATCCTGAAGATCAATCCGCTCGGCAAGGTGCCCTGCCTGGTGATGGAAGGCCAGGACTCGATCACCGGCGCCGTGTTCGATTCACGCGTCATCTGCGAGTACGTGGACACGCTGTCGCCGGTCGGCCGCCTGATCCCCGAGCGCGGCCGCGAGCGTACCGAGGTGCGCACCTGGGAAGCGCTGGCCGACGGCGTCATGGACGCCGCCATCCTCGCCCGGCTGGAGCAGACCTGGTCCGGCCGCCAGCAGCAGGAGCGCAGCGAGGCCTGGGTCGAGCGCCAGATGCGCAAGGTCCACGCCGCCGTGCAGGCGATGAGCCAGGGCCTCGGCGAGAAGAACTGGTGCTCCGGCAACCACTTCTCGCTGGCCGACATCTCGGTCGGCTGCGCGCTGAGCTACATGGATTTCCGCTTCCCGGACATCGACTGGCGCACCGACCAGCCGAACCTGGCCAAGCACTACGAGAAGCTCGCCGCGCGCCAGAGCTTCGTCGACACGGCGCCTCCCGCCGCGAGCTGATCCACCGCCGGCAGCGTCGGCACCTGATGCAGCCGCGTGTAGATGCGCCACAGGCGCTGCTCGACCTCGAGCACGCTCAACAGCCAACGCTCACCGATCTCGGCGGGCAGCCAGCCCTGCGCCAGCAGGCTCAGCAGGTGGTGCTCCGCGCTGCTGAGGCCGCGGCCGGTGGGGGTCAGGTCTTCGCCGGCGACGGGATTCTGCGCGACGGCCAGGCGGCTGCGCGTCAGGCCGAAGGCCGCCAGCGCCCGCTGCGCGATCTGCGGCGTCATCGGCGCGCGCCGGTCGGCCAGCATGCGCAGGCCGGCGCTGAGGCCCTGGCCATCGCCGGTGTCGGCGACATAGCTGCCGGCGCCGGCCGCCAGCGCGTCGAACAGCCGCAGGTCTTCCGCACTGGTGCTCAGCAGCAGCACCGCCGGCCGCTCGGTCCAGCGGCGCAGTTCGAAGAGCAGGCGGCTGGCGTGGCCATCGAGCAGGCGCAGGTCGCAGGCGACGATGTCGGGCCGCGCGGCGGCGATCGGGCCGCCGGCTTCGCGAACCCGTTCGCTCTCACCGCAGACCCACCAGCCCGCCAGGCGCGCCACCTCGGCGCGTGACTTTTGCAAGGCCGGCCGACAGCGGCGCAACAGGAAGACGGAAGGCATGAACGGGGAGCAGGAGCAGAGGTCGCGTTGGCACCGAAACGGGTGGCGCGATTGTGCTCAGCCCCCGCGAGCGCACAACCCCGCGAGCGGGCGTCCCCGAAGCCTGGGGACCGACCTCTGGTTCTTGTGTTTTCGGGCCGAGCGCCGGGCCGCCCCAAGCCGGCCCACTGGCCTTGCGAGCGGGTCGATCCCGAGAGCAAGGGCGTCCCCTCGGGGGACCGACCAGTCTCGCCCGCGTTCAGCGCGGCGAGACTGGGCGAGGGGCTCACAACTCAGGGCGTCATCGAGTGGAGCGCGATGCGGTTGCCTTCGCTGTCCAGCACCACCGAGCGCCAGCCGTGCGGGCCGATCTTGTGGCTGGGCTGCAGCACCTTGCCGCCATTGGCAGCCACCGCCGCCTCGGCCTGGGCCATGCGGCCGTCGGCGTTCAGGTAGACCAGCGCGCCGTTGGGGCAGGGCTTGTTGTCGTCGCTGGGGACGTAAAGACAACCAGCCACGTCGTCCCCGCTGTGCGGGATCAGGCCGAAGCGGAAGCCCGGCCCGCTCTCGATGCGCACCGGCTCGCCGAACACGGCCGAGTAGAAGGCGACGGCGCGATCGAGGTCCAGCAC